>PJEL010000162.1_pt1 | contig 78584 bp, 69 predicted proteins | sample 1853271 | NCBI WGS metagenome assembly PJEL01 (sample SAMN08108733, study PRJNA415343) | Invertebrate metagenome, whole genome shotgun sequencing project. | host: Globobulimina | place: Sweden: Gullmar Fjord | collected 2015-08
TTCTACACAACTGATAAAAACAAACGTACGATGCCTGAAAAAATGGAAATCAAAAAGTTTGATCCAGTTGTACGTAAGCACGTAATGTATAAAGAAGCTAAAATTAAGTAAGCTTTTTTGTCATTGAAAAACCCAGTCTTGTTGGCTTGTAAGAGCTAACAAAACTGGGTTTTTTTATGCCTGCGATTTGAAGAGAGTAAAATTTCTGGTTTCTAAAGCATTTTGCTTACGTTCAGGTTTGAATTCAGGTTTGTACGGAACGCTGCAAGTATGTCCCTATAAGCTCAGCGATTGCATCCCTGCAATCGGATGTCCTTCAACCCTAAACCCAATCCATCACCGCAAAATGAGAATTCATCAAGTTCTCGAAAATACTTTTGTTTGAAATGCTATTTTTGAAAATTATTACGCTTTTGGCCGTCAGACTTTTACTATTTTCTGGCGTAGAATTTGAGAAAGAATTTTGGCTACTGTGCGGATCGGGATTGGGTATTTTATTTAAGGCCTTCTGAGGGAGGTATCCCGAGGAGAGTCTACAGGGAGGTATTTACGACGTGCCGCAAAAGGAAATACCCAATGACGATCTTGAGCTCAGTAGCGTCGAGTGATTTTCCAATTGCGGTGTTTAAGAATAAATCCAACGAGAGAATAAAATGCCTGAGCTTCCTGAAGTAGAAACCACCAAGCGCGGAATTGAGAAATACCTCAAAGGTTATGTGCTGGATGGAGTGAAAATCCGTCAGGGGCGTTTACGTTGGCCTGTGGGTGAAGAAATTCAAGCTTTAGAAGGTCAGGTTATCAAATCGCTGACCCGCCGTGCTAAATACATCTTGGTTGAATTTGAGCACGGCTATGCACTTTGGCATTTAGGCATGTCGGGATCTCTGCGTTTGGTCGAGCCAAGTGAAGTGGATAACTTCGGCAAGCATGATCATATCGATTGGGAACTGAGCAGCGGTAAGATCTTGCGCTACCACGACCCACGTCGATTTGGTGCCTTGCTGTGGGTCGAAGACCCTGTGGATAATAACTACATCAACCATTTAGGCCCTGAGCCATTAACGGATGAATTTGATGCCGCGTATTTGTACGAGAAAAGCCGAAGTCGCAAAGCGCCGATTAAAACCTTCATCATGGATGGCAAAGTCGTTGTCGGTGTCGGTAATATTTATGCTAATGAAAGCCTATTTTTAGCAGGCATTAACCCTACGACAGCGGCAGGAAAAATCAGCAAAGCGCGAATGGAAAAGCTGGTTTCGCATATTAAGCACGTATTAGCTTCTGCTATTGAACAAGGCGGAACGACGCTAAGAGACTTTGTTGGTGGTGATGGTAAACCGGGTTACTTCGCGCAGCAGCTTAATGTATATGGCCGTGGTGGTGAAGAATGTGTGACCTGTAAAAAGACCTTGAAAGAAATTCGCCAAGGCCAAAGGGCTACGGTTTATTGTCCTACTTGCCAGAAGTAAGTCGCGGCTTTAGCTCGATAGGTCTGCGCAGTATAAATAATCCGTTAAGACTTAATCGCCGCCCAAGCCTTTCCTAATAATTCATACCAAGTGCGCTCTGTTTTCATCAGAGCGCTGGTTTCAATTTTCCAGTTTGTCGATTCCTCTTTTGCACCAAAATGCGCGGGTGCTGCAATGGGCTGCAAATATAGCTGCCCAACTTTTTGTTGTTCAAACCACTTTATTGAACGTTGCATGTGAGAAGCCGACGTCACTAAGGCAAAACGCTTTCCCTTCAAGAAAGGTGTTGTCTGTTCAGCTTCTTGCTGAGTATCTTGAGCGGTTGGGAATAAACGGATTTTCTCTTTAGGTACACCTAAATTTAAAGCAATTTCCCCAGACACTTCAGCATACGGTCGGCTTTCATCACCAGCATAACCCGATAATAAAAGTTCGGCTTCAGGGTTCGCTTGCCAAATTCGATAACCTTCCATTAAACGATATAAACCCGTGCCGCAGAGCTGCGCCATCGGCGGAATGTCATCATTAACCTGATGACAATTTCCTAATACGACGATGGCATCTACAGGCTGTGATAGATCAAAGCTAGGGTATTGGTGTTCTAACGGATAAAGCACCGAGTTAGCAAAAGGCTGCCAGCTGAATAACATCAGCAAAGCGACTCCGGAGAAGGCAATTGCGCGGCCAATGTGGGCACGCCAATAACTTATCAGTAAACCAAAGGTAATTAATAGGCAGCAAAAAGGCAGTGGCATTAGCCACATGCCGATTAGCTTTTTGAGGATAAATCCGAGTTCCATACGCTACCTTAATTTAATCTGATTGGGTTTAATTCCCCGCCGCTTGCGGCGTATTGTAGGTTAGCCTTTAGGCTAACAACTTGTCGCGCTAAAGCACGACCTACATTAGATTTAATTGTATTCTGATTATTTAGAAAGCAATTTTACCAGCCATTATTCAGAAACCTGTGATTCGCCAAAGGCTCTTGGATCAGAAGCGGCGGTCACTTCTCCTGTCTTTTTATTCCATAAAATCGCCTGCATATTGCCATATTCACGGCCGATGTTTTTCAGTTTATGGCCTTTGCTTTCTAAAGCATTAACTTCGGCTGCGCTAAAAGTATTCGGCTCATGTTGAATCACATCGGGCAGGTATTGATGGTGAAAGCGCGAGCGCCCCACCCAATCGTTAACAGGCTGTTGATCAAAATGTTCTAACATCCCCAGCATCACCATGGTAATAATACGGCTACCACCAGGGGTGCCGATCAAGGCAACCGCATCATCACTTTCAACAAAGGATGGGGTCATGCTTGAAAGCGGACGCTTGTTCGGCGCAATGGCGTTGGCGGCATTACCGACTAAGCCATAAGCATTCGGTTCACCCGGCTTAGCCGAGAAGTCATCCATCTCGTTATTCAAAACGACACCGGTATTTGGAACCGTGAAAGCAGAGCCGAACGGTAGGTTAATACTTAACGTGGCTGAAACGCGGTTGCCTGCTTTATCGATTACCGAGAAGTGTGTGGTATGAAAGCCTTCTTGAATGTTTTTTGGGCCTTTTAAACTTAAGCTGCTAGTCGCTTTGTTCATGTCGATAGAAGCGGTATAGGTTTTCGCACGCTCTAAGCTGATTAATTCTTCAGTGGGTACGTCAACAAAATCAGGATCGCCTAAAAACTCAGCTCGATCTTTATAGGCCCGGCGCATAGTTTCAACAATTAAGTGGGTTTTATCGGCGTTATTGAGGGCACTAAGGTCGTATTGTGACAGCATGTTGAGCATGGCTGCGATTGCGATACCGCCAGAAGAGGGAGGCGGTGCGCTGACTACTTTGTGACCTTTGTATGCCATCTCAATTGGTTGACGTTCAATAATATTGTAGCTGGCCAAATCTTCTAATGTCCATATACCGTTGGCGGCTTGCACTCCCGCCACTAACCGACGAGCGCTTTCGCCTTTGTAAAAACCATCAAAGCCTTTATCGGCTAATTGTTGCAGCGTCCAAGCAAGGTCGGGCTGCTTTATCCGGTAGCCGATTTCAGGGATATTCTGCTCATTATCTAAAAATGTTTTGGCACTCTCGGGGTAGCGTTTAATAGCTTTTAAACGATAGCTCATCAGTTTTTGATAGTGCTCATAAACGGGAAAGCCTTCATTGGCTTGTTGAATCGCTGCGGCTAAAGTTTTCTTTAATGGCAGCTGGCCGTAATGTTCGGCTAGGTGAACAAACGCTGCGGCTTGCCCAGGAATGCCTGCGGCTAAAGCACCGTTAACGGCCGCATCGCGATTTACGCTGCCATCTTCGTTGAGGTATAAATCCGCGTGAGCCGCGGCGGGGGCTTTTTCACGAGCGTCGATGAAAATATTTTTATCCGCTTTCGCATCATGAATTAACCAAAAGCCACCACCACCAATCCCCGCACTATAGGGCTCTACTACGCCTAACGATGCGGCAACGGCAATCGCGGCATCAAAAGCATTGCCGCCTTGATTAAGAATCTCCATGCCTGCTTGAGTTGCGAGTGGGTGTGCACTGGCAATAGCGGCTTGGCTGGGAGTCGATGACACCTTTTTTGCAGATAATGTCGTCTCCGCAAGTGCGTCGTTAACGTTGGCATTCTGCGAGCACGCGCTTAACCCGATAAGGGCAGATAATACGATGGAGATGTTTAGGGTTTTAAACGAGGAAGGTAGCATTGAAGATATTCCTAGAAACAATATTTTCAGCTACCTTGGCAAGAACTTGCCATGAAGGCAAGTTCTAAACGATATTGCGATCAAGCTTAAAAGAAATTAAATAGCCTTGCCAGTTAGCAATTCGTATTTCGCTTCTAGTTCCGCTTGGCTTTCTTCGTTATCTTCATCTTTTGGAATGCAATCAACAGGGCATACGAGTACGCACTGTGGTTCATCGTAATGACCAACGCATTCGGTGCATTTTGCAGGATCGATTTCGTAAATTTCTTCGCCTGGCGTGATTGCTTCGTTAGGGCACTCTGGTTCGCATACATCGCAGTTAATGCATTCGTCTGTAATGATTAATGACATGATCTTTTCCTTACGCTTTTTCTTTTAAGGCTTTAGCAACCGCAGGGTGAACGAATTTACTGATGTCGCCATTCAGTGCCGCAATTTCACGAACGAGGGTCGATGAAATGTACGAATAATGTTCTGCTGGGGTTAGAAACATGCTTTCAACATTGGGTGCGAGTACGCGGTTCATGTTGGCAAGTTGGAATTCGTATTCGAAGTCCGATACTGCGCGTAAGCCGCGTAGAATGATGTTGGCATTTTTTTCTTGTACGAAGTCAGCCAGTAGATTGCTGAAACCAACGATTTCGACGTTGTGCAGGTGGCCTAGCACTTCGTTGGCTAGGTCGACTCGGGTATCGATATCGAGGGTTGGTTTTTTCTTTGGGTTATCAGCCACCGCCAGAATGATGTGGTCAAACATGCGTGCGGCCCGTTCAACCAAATCGGTATGTCCGTTGGTGATTGGGTCAAATGTTCCAGGATAGACAACTATGTTCATTATAGTGGGCTCATCATTCTGTGGTTTGTAGTAATAATTTTGGCGTATTTTAACTGAAGTGGCTTAAGAACGATAGAGCACTGTGTGTCTTGGCCGCACTGAAAATATAGGCGAATGATACCAGTGCTGCAACGAAGGCCCAGTTTTTACCACGCTTAATCGCGATTGTGCCAAAACCAATGTAGCCCACGAGTCCTAATACTTTTGCCGTTAACCAGTGATCGGTTAATGGATATTGGCTGATGATTGTGCATAACCAGATAGCAAATACTAATAAGAAGGTATCGATGATGTGCGGCAGTATTTTAAGCAATTTGTTGCTTTTAAATTTGGGTTTGAATTTGAATAAAGCAAAGCGAAGGATAAAGAATAAGATGCTTAGGTAAGCAAGGCCGACGTGGGAATGTTTTAGGGCGCTATAATCCATGATTTTCTCAGTTTGTTAGTCGTGTAGGGAGTTGAATTTGAGAGTTGTTGCAAAGTACCTTGTTTAGCCTAAGTTGCCAAGGGTATGGCGAGAAATTGCTTCTCGCCACGGCTTTTATTAACTCCCCCCCTTTTTAAGCCGTTAGCTTTTCAGCTAAACCCGTTGCCAAACGACACGCCATGCCATAAATGGAAAGCTGAGGGTTTGCGCCAATACTCGTAGGGAAAATTGAACCATCTATCACGTATAGATTATCGAGATAATGATATTTCCCATTGCTGTCGACGAGGCAACGCTCTAAATCCTCGCCCATTGGTAAGCCACCCATTACATGGGCACTGCCGACCAGCGCACGGCTTGCCGTATACGAAAGCTTATTAATCGCGGCTTTTGAAGCTTCCCAAGATGTCTCAAATTTAGCATCAACATGGGCAGGTTTAACCGCTTTAGCGCCCGCGGCAAATTGCAATTCAGCCATGGTTAAATGCGTGCGTTTAACACCCTCCCATAGGTAATCATTAATAGGATAATCAACAATCGCCGAACCATCATCGGCTAACTCAATTGCACCACCTTCACTCTCTTCATTAAAACCATCTCGCAATAACGCAATCATCGCATTCAAATTAGGCAGCTTATGCATATCTTCAAAATGCGACTCGCCATGGCCCATCAACAATACCGAGGTTAAACCTGGATGAAGGGGAGGAACTTCTAATTTATAACCAACGGGGCCATCAACCGTTTCCCACTGGAAATGGTCCGAATAAATCGACTGCGGCGCGCCATAATAAGGATTAATTTCTTTATCAAATTCAGCAAATGAGAAAATAGTGGGGTGAAAGAACGTTCGCTTACCTACCAAACCTTTTGGATCGGGTGCTCCAGAACGCAGCATCATTGCTGGCCCATTAATGCCGCCTGCCGCCAAAACAACGGTGGCAGCTTTCACGGTAAGTTTCACTCCTGTTGGACGATAACCTTTATCGAGGGCAGTAATTTCAATGCCGGTTACTTTATTATTTTCCATAATTAAGCGCTCGGCGCGAGCGCTATAAAGCAACTGGCTGCCTTCATCCATCGCACTTGGAATTGTCGTGACCAGCATCGATTGCTTCGCATTGGTTGGGCAGCCTGTACCGCAATAACCCAAGTTCCAACAACCCGCAACATTGCGTGGAATAACCTTCCAAGGAATTTTTAAAGCATCAGCGCCGCGACTTAATACCGCGTTATTTTCATTAGCTGGCACGGCCCAAGGGGCAATGTTTAAACGTTGCTCCATTTTATCAAACCAAGGTGCCATTTCAGCTTTCGATACGCCTTTGGTAGCAAAATTATCGCCCCAGAATTGCAAGGTCTGCTCAGGAGTGCGAAAGCTTGATGTCCAATTGATAACGGTTGTGCCACCAACACAGCGGCCTTGCAGAATCGACATGCTGCCGTCTTTATTCATACGGCCCGCATTTTCTTGATAGAGATCTTTGTAGGCTTCGCGCTCATCCATTTTAAAGTCATTCGTGCTCTTTAACGGGCCTTCTTCAATCAATAAAACCTTTAAGCCCGCTTTCGCTAAAATCTCTGCCGTAGTACCGCCACCAGCCCCCGTGCCGATAATGGCAACATCCGCTTCTAATGTGGCGGATTCTTTATAATCCCCCGCATCTAACGTGACCCAGCCGTTGCTGATGCCTTCGAGTATCGGGTCTGTGATACCGCGGATTTCTTCAAAATTTTTCTTAGCCATTAATTATTCTCCGCAGCAGACATTTTGGGGGTAACGGGCGTTGGGATTTTCGTGGGTGGGCCAGGATAGCCTGTTGCTGCAAAAGATTCAGGCTGAGCGTACCAGCTGATACCGATGAGCTTACTCAATCCAACATAGCCATTGCGCTTCGCTTGAATGCTGCTATCGCGCCAGCTCATTAAGAAATCATTCACTTGCTCAGGGCTCATATCTTTCCAATCGGCCCAAGCTGCACCGGCCGCTACTCGGATAGGGGCTACGGACAGCGCATCGAATAGCTGACGCATTTGGCTGCGATTATGGTATTGCAAGGTATAGATTAAATCGTCCAGTGCTAATAGCGTGCGCTTAATACCGCTAGCCTGATCTAGCTGACCAGGGAAGCTTTTATTTAAGACAACAGGGATCAGCGCCGCTAACAACTCTCGGTCTTGAGATCTTAAAAATTTGTATTCAGAATTTGCCTCTAAAGGAGGTGTGCAGCCTGTTAGTGTTGCGACTGCGCTGCCAAATGCCAGTGTTGCTGTGCCCATTAAGCCGAGCTGTAAAAAGCCTCGGCGAGTCGTGGGCAGTGCTTGATCTATGTGTGAACTCATCATAGCTCCCGATAATTTTTATATTTATTAACCATCATTACTCGCTAGCGCATGGAATGCTAGCGGATAAAAAAGGTATAGATCATTCTGCGGATGGAATTATCATAAGGTGGATACGCTAAGTTGCCTGTTGAAAAACGCCCTTTACGATGCACCGCTTTGGCTTTCGAAAAGGTAATAAAACCTTCGTGGCCATGATAATGGCCCATGCCTGAATCACCGACACCGCCAAATGGCATATCTTCTTGAGCAAGATGCATCAAGGTATCATTTACGCTCACGCCGCCTGAATGAGTATTATCGAGAACATAGTCTTGCTCAGCTTTATCATAGCTAAAGTAATACAGCGCGAGAGGGCGAGGGCGATCGTTGACATAATCAATCGCTTCATCAATATTTTCGTAGGTGATAATCGGTAAAATAGGGCCAAAGATTTCTTCATCGGCAATGGTCATATCTTGTTTGATATTTTGCATGATGACCGGTGCGATCTTACGGCCTGCGGATAAGTCTTCATTAGACGGATTAATCACCGTTAATTTTGCACCTTTTTGCTCAGCATCCAGCAATAGGTTTGTTAAACGCTGATGCTGGCGATCACTAATAATAGCGGTGTAGTCGTTATTGTCTTTCAGCGTTGGGTACATTTTACTGAATGCTTTTTTGTACGCTTCAATAAACTCTTTTTCTTTGGTCTTCGGTACTAAAATATAGTCCGGCGCCACACACGTTTGTCCTGCATTCATCGATTTACCAAAGCAAATGCGTTCGGCCGCATCTTTCATTGGGATTTTATTGGAAACGATGGCTGGGGATTTTCCGCCTAGCTCTAACGTAACGGGAGTGAGATTTTTTGCGGCCGCGGCCATGACAAATCGACCTACGGTAGTAGAGCCCGTAAATAAAATATGATCAAAAGGCTGCTCGGTGAATGCGATCGCGGCATCGGCTTCACCTTCAATGATGCAAACGCGGTTTTCTTCAAAAACCTCAGCAATCATTGCCTTGAATACTTTATTCAGTTTGGGTGTGAATTCCGACATCTTAATCATCGCGCGATTTCCGGCTGATAGCGCGGCGACCAAAGGACCTAGTGCCAAAAAGATGGGGTAATTCCATGGCACGATAATGCCGATAACCCCTAGAGGCTGGTAGCGTACTTCGTTTTTAGCAGGCGCGAACAGCATACCGACACTACGCTTACTAGGCTTCATCCATTTGCGTGTTTTCTTGATCGCCATGTTGATGCCTTCAACACTGGTGAGAATCTCAGCGAGCAGCGTTTCATCTTTAGAACGGCCGCTAAAATCTTCATTAACGGCTGCTGCTAATTGATCTTGGTATTTGATCGTGATGCTTTTTAATGCCTTAAGGTGACCAATACGCTGATCGGCACTGGGCATAGGAGATTTACGATAAGCTTCTTTTTGGCGAGCAAATAATTCTTGTAAGCGAACGACTTCCGTATCGGTTTCAACATCAAAGTTAGGTGCTTCAGCAGTATTGGCAACCATGTGCAATCTCCAAAAAGAGTGGTTAATAATTATTCTATGAGTATTATTAGAGTTATTGCTCTAAATAGTCAATGGTTATGGCTAAATTGGCATGAACGTTTACAATAACTCGCAATCATTACATCGAAAATAAGGCTGTTACAGATTGTATGAAAACCCGTGATCGTATTTTAGCCGCTGCGCTTGATCTGTTTAATCAGCAAGGTGAGCGTAATGTAACGACGAACCATATTGCTGCGCATTTAGAGATGTCTCCCGGTAATCTTTATTATCATTTTAAAAATAAACAAGAAATTATCTACGAGCTCTTTCTAAGCTACGAATCGACAGTGGATAACAACCTGAATGTTCCTGCCGGTCGTCAGCTAACCATTGCGGATAAGCTCAATTATTTGCAGAAGGTTTTTCAAGGTTTGTGGGAATACCGTTTTATTCATCGTGATATGGAGCACCTTTTGGTTGCTGACCAGCGCCTTCACGCTCGTTACAGAACATTCTTTCGCCGTTGCCAGAAAAAAACGGAAGCTATTTATCAAGGTTTACACGATTCGAATATTATTAATATTGAGCAAGGCGAATTGGAAGGGTTGGCTTTAAATACTTGGATTGTAGTGACGAGCTGGTTTTCTTTCTTGCAGTGCAATTTGCTGTCTGATTCAGAGCAGAGTATTACGCTTGATATGTTGAAGGGCGGAATCTACCAGATATTCCAGTTAGAGCGTCCTTATTTAACCGATCAATACCGTGAAGAAGTGCAGGCGATGCAAGAAGCCTTTATTCCTAAGCCGGATTGGCTATAGACAAAAAAAGCTTCTTTCGAGATGGTATTAATGTGCTGGTGGTTTACTCCACCTCAAACAGCATAAAGCTAAATTCTTTACCGTCTTTGCGTTTTATGGCTAACCAGTTTTCTGGAATACAAGACAGATCGGCTTTGGCTTCAACTTCAACGTAAACCAAGCATCCTGTTTTTACTTTCTCGGCAATAATCTCTACCGCAGGGCTTAGCAGCTCACGACCAAAAGGCGGATCTAAGAAAATTACATCGAACTGTTCAAGGCTAGGTTGTTGAGCTAACCAAGCAATCGCATCGGTTTGATGCACTTCAGCATTACTAGCATTTAACGATTGTAATGACTCGCGGATGCAGCTTGCCGCGGTGCTATTGAATTCTAAAAAGGTGACTTCTTTTGCGCCACGGCTTAAGGCTTCATAGCCAAGCGCGCCGCTGCCAGCAAAAGCATCCAGCACAAACTTACCTTCGATATCCCACTGCAACCAGTTAAATACGGTTTCGCGTACTTTATCCATTGTAGGGCGTAAACCTGGAGCATCAGCAAATTGAATGCGACGCGAACGCCAATCTCCGCCAATAATTCTTAGCTGCTGTGCGCCTCTACGCATACTGGTTTTATTGCTACTGCTTTTTTTTCTAGCCATGACTGCGCTGCCTAAATCTATCGAGATGATGCCTGACACTGAGCTAGATATTCTTCTAGCGTTTGGGTATCTAAAGCATTAATGCCCCAGTACCCTTGTAACAGGTAGTTTTCTGGCAGGCGATAGTATGCGAGGTCGGCCAGCATGTCGAATTGCGTTGTCGGGTTTTGCCAATTTAATTGCCACTGTTTAACGAAAGTTTGCTTCCAGACGTTAAGAGAGGCTGGGCTTATTGTGCTGAGTTTGGGTAACTGCTGAATTTGCCATGTTTTTTTAACCATATTCGGTTGGCTAAAGGTTGCCTGAGTTAGCTGGTCTTGCAGCCAGAATTGAGCGCTAATCGGCTGCCAAGGGCAGTCATGTTTAGTCTCTTCAGTTATATCGGAGACAGCGATCAGTCTTAACACTTTGATTATGCGAGCGCTGGTCAATCGAGCGACTGAAGCACTCCAAGGGCCTTGTAGAATGATCACGCCACCTTGCCCTTTTAATGCTTGAGGGAATTCTTCTAGCTGTGCATTGAGTTCCGCTAAGCCTGCTTCAAAATCAGGGCCAAGGTTAATATCCCATTGCCAGTACCCAGCTTGCCAGCTGATGTTCGGGTTGCTAATCGCCGACATGCTATCCGTACGCATACCACGAATACGCACTAAGAAGTCGTGATCCAAACGGCTTTGCCAGCGAATATCCACACCCTCTTGGCTAGTCCAAGATTGTTGATACAGTGGCTCTAATGGCGGCAGCTCTATAGCGGAATAGAGACGGCTGGCAGGAGCGAAAGAGTCGTCTAATGTCTGATTCTTATGAATGCTCGCCCAGCCAATTAGAATAATGCAGGTAAAAATGATCAAATTGAGGGATGAGCGGCTAAATCTCAGCTTCATTCTGCTTCCTTGTATTATTCACAACAGTCGATAGGTGTTAGGATAGACCGCAACCAAATCTTATTCGAGCGATAGATTCGAGAACCTGCAATGTTTGATATTTTTAAGCGTAAGAAAAAACCAGCCAGCGACCCGCAAAAAACGGCTGAAACAACTGAAACTCCGATTGAGAACGACGTTGTTAATACCGAATTAAGCGATACTGATGATCAGCAAAATAACCCCGCGGTTATTGTTGAAGAGGCTCCTGTTGCCGCTGCTGAAATGCCCAAAGCGGGTATCCCTGCTAGCGACGAGACCGTTTTCTTTCAGGATTCCGCAGAATTAGAAGACAAAGCGGAGAAAGATAAAAAGAAAGGTTTCTTTAGTCGACTCGCTTCAGGTCTCAGCAAAACGCGCTCTGGCTTTAGCGATGGCGTTGCCAATCTACTTTTAGGTAAAAAAGAGATTGATGACGATCTATTAGAAGACCTAGAAACTCAGCTGGTGATGGCCGATGTCGGTGTTGAAGCGACTCGTGAAATCATGGCGAAGCTGACTGAACGTGTCGGCCGTAAAGAATTAACCGATTCTGATGCGCTATTTGAAGCCTTAATTGAAGAGCTGCAAGGCATGCTATCGGTTTGCCAACAGCCGTTGGTCATCGATTCTAGCAAAAAACCTTATGTCATTTTAATGGTTGGCATTAATGGTGTGGGTAAAACAACGACCATTGGTAAGCTAGCGAAGCAGTTCCAAGCCAAAGGTAAGTCCGTGATGTTAGCGGCAGGTGATACCTTCCGTGCTGCAGCCGTTGAACAATTGCAAGTCTGGGGTGAGCGTAACGACGTGCCTGTTGTTGCTCAGCATACCGGTGCCGATAGCGCTTCGGTTTTGTATGACGCATTAGAAGCCGCTACCGCTCGTGGTACCGATATCCTAATCGCGGATACCGCGGGACGGTTGCATACAAAAGACAATCTTATGGGCGAACTAGAGAAAGTCGTTCGTGTGATGAAGAAAATTGATCCAGAAGCGCCACATGAAGTCATGTTGGTATTGGATGCGGGAACAGGGCAAAACGCACTGAACCAAGCCACTCAATTCCAAAAATCGGTGGGTGTTACCGGCTTAACCTTAACCAAGCTTGATGGTACCGCAAAAGGCGGTGTGATCTTCGCCTTGGCTAAGCAGCTTGGCTTACCGGTTCGCTTTATTGGTATTGGTGAAGGCATTAATGATTTGCGTCCGTTTGATGCGAATGACTTTACCCGTGCTTTGTTTGATAAAGACGGTTTATAAAGTAGTTAGCTTTAGAAAGTTAACCGATATAGATTTTAAGAATAATAAATTAAATGCTCCAGCTTTCGCGCATTGTTAGTAGGTGTGTCGTTTAAGACCATCTAAAAGAGGGATCTTTTAGTGAGCTTACAGGGACGTATCTACGGCGTGTCGCAAAAGGACATACCTAGTAGCAATGGCAAGCGTAAGCGAGACCATTACTGGGCTAAACCTAAGCTGTAGCAAGGAGCCCGCACTTTGCCAATGGTTCGTTTTGATCGTGTCAGTAAGCGTTACCCGTCAGGGAAAGAAGCCCTTAGTGGTGTTAGCTTTGAGCTGGCCCGCGGTGAAATGGCATTTCTTACCGGCCACTCCGGTGCCGGCAAAAGTACCCTGCTAAAACTCATGATGCGTATGGAAGTCCCGACGCGCGGTGAAGTCGTCGTTGATGGCAGTAATCTATCACGCTTGCGCGAAGGCCTTGTTCCTTATCACCGTCGTAAAGTCGGTGTCGTTTTCCAAAACCACCAACTGCTGTTTGATCGCAGCGTTTTTGATAACGTCGCTTTGCCACTATTAATCGCAGGCACCTCGTTAAAAGAAACCGGTCGCCGTGTGCGCGCCGCACTCGACAAAGTCGGCTTGCTAGGCAAAGAAAAGCTCAATCCTATTCAGTTGTCGGGTGGTGAACAACAGCGTATTGGTATTGCCCGTGCCGTGGTGAACAAGCCCGCACTGCTTATCGCCGATGAACCGACAGGTAACCTTGATCCTGAATTATCCGCAGAAATTATGAATCTATTTAGCCAATTTCAGCAAGTAGGGGTCACCGTATTGATCGCTACCCACGATATTGCTTTAGTCGAGCGGATGAACAAACGCCGCTTGATTCTGCAAGATGGCCAGATGATTTCTGATCAGCATCTACAGGCGGGAGTCACTCATGTCTGAGAAATTACCAAATCAGCAAGGCGCCTCCGCAGCCAAACTCGGAGTAAGCGACAAACTGGGGGCTTATTTCCGTAACCACCAAATGGTGGCGGTGGAGTCCTTAGCAAAACTATTATCGACCCCAGCCTCAAGCTTATTAACTTGGCTAGTCATCGCGATTGCGCTGACGCTTCCTGGCGCACTTTACATGGCTGTGAATAACTTACAGCAACTAAGTGGCCATTTTGAAGCTTCTGGCCAGATGACCGTATTTTTAACAACCGACATTCGTGAAGCAGATAGCAATGCCTTGCGACTAAAAGTAGGCTCGCTCGACCAAGTCAATAAAGTCGTTTATGTTTCACCCGAGCAAGCCTTAGAAGAATTTACTCAATATGGTGGCATCTCTGAAGCATTAAGCTTTTTAGATGAAAACCCTTTGCCTGCCGTTCTATTAGTAGAGCCGCCATTGGGTATTGATAAAGCTGAACTGAATGTACTGGTCGCACAGATTAAATCTTTTCAAAACGTCGATAGCGTGCAAGTTGATATGGCTTGGGTAGAACGACTTTTAGCGTTATTGGCGTTAGCACAGCGATTGGTTGCCGTTGTGGGTGTCTTATTAGCGCTGGCGATTGTATTGGTGGTGGGTAATACAATCCGCTTATCGATTGCTGCGCGCACAGAAGAGATTCGGGTCATTAAGCTAGTCGGTGGAACCAATGCCTATGTTCGTAGACCTTTCTTATATTCAGGTTTTTGGTATGGCGCGATAGGCGGAATCTTAGCTTGGTTAATGCTTGGATTGTGTTGGATTTTATTACAAGGGCCAGTTGCTGATATTGCTGAGCTATATGGTGCTGACTTTCATTTACAGCCCCTTCCTTTCACGCCAGCCAGCTTGTTGATATTAAGCGCGTCGCTATTGGGATTGATTGGCTCATGGTGGTCGGTACAGCGGCATTTGGTCGCGATAGAACCATAAAGAGGCTTATTGGCCTAATGCAAAGAAAAGTAAAAGCACTGTTCCATAAATGAACTTAATTGCACCATGGTACTCTATAAAAACCAGTGCTACACTCCATGTGTCCTTTGTTAATTGAATAGGAAGAATTGATGAACACTGCCTTGCAATCTATTGATGCTCTAAGCCCTGGCGCTAATCTAGAAGCCTACTTGGCTCGGGTTAACTCTGTGCCTGTGCTAAGTATTGAAGAAGAGCGAGAATTAACCGGTCGCCTTCATTACGAAGAAGACTTAGAGGCTGCGCGTCGTTTAATTATGTCGCACCTACGTTTTGTTGCGCACATCGCAAAAAGCTACTCCGGTTACGGTTTAAATCAAGGTGACTTAATCCAAGAAGGTAATGTAGGTTTAATGAAAGCGGTTAAGCGCTTCGATCCTGCTGTTGGTGTACGTTTGGTATCCTTTGCTGTGCATTGGATCAAAGCCGAAATGCACGAATTCATCTTGCGCAACTGGCGCATTGTGAAAGTTGCGACAACAAAAGCGCAACGTAAAATGTTCTTTAATCTTCGTAGCTCTAAAAAGAAGCTAGGTTGGTTGTCTCAGTCTGAAGCACAAGATATTGCTGAAGCGTTGGGCGTAGAACAAAAAACAGTATTTGAAATGGAAGGCCGTTTACAAGCACGTGATGCGGCTTTTGATGCGGGCGCTGATGACGACGACGAAACCGCGTATCAGGCTCCTGCACATTATTTAGAAGACAAACGCTTCGACCCAGCGATGGTTGTTGAACATTCAAACCATGAAGAGCAAGCCAGCACCAGTTTACACATTGCTCTTGCTAATCTGGATGAGCGTAGTCGAGATATCTTACATCAGCGTTGGTTAACTGATGATAAAGCAACACTACATGAGCTAGCGGCGGAATACGACGTATCGGCAGAACGTATCCGACAGCTAGAAAAGAATGCAATGAAGAAAGTTCGTGACGCCATGGAGGCAGAAACAGCTTAATTCAGCATAAAGACGACAGTCTCAGCACCCTGGCATTGTCAGTTCTTTTCTCTAGGTCGGGAAAAGGGCAACAAAAAAGCCGCTATCGAAAGATGAGCGGCTTTTTTGTGTCTAGCGTTTGAGGCTAGGTTTCAAACATAAGCTTTGCAATAAGGCGTTTGATTTAACAACCGCCTTATTGCAGAGGTAAATAATTACTTCTTAGCTTTAGTTGTTTTACCACCACGCATAGAATCGAAGAATTCATTATTCGATTCGCTTTGACGCAGCTTATCTAACAAGAACTCAATCGCCGGTACATCTTCCATTTCGGCAAGAAGACGACGCAAGATCCATAGGCGCTGAAGATCAGACTCAGACATCAATAAATCTTCACGACGAGTACCAGAACGACGTACGTTGATCGCAGGATAAATGCGCTTCTCAGCGACTTTACGATCAAGGTGCAGTTCTTGGTTACCCGTACCTTTAAATTCTTCGTAGATCACTTCGTCCATCTTAGAGCCAGTATCAACCAGCGCTGTTGCGATGATGGTTAAAGAACCACCTTCTTCGATGTTACGAGCGGCACCAAAGAAACGCTTTGGCTTTTCTAATGCGTGAGCATCAACACCACCGGTTAGTACCTTACCAGAGGAAGGAATCACGGTATTGTAGGCACGCGCTAGACGTGTAATAGAGTCTAACAAAATCACTACGTCACGCTTGTGTTCAACCAAGCGTTTGGCTTTTTCGATAACCATTTCGGCTACCTGAACGTGACGGGAAGGTGGTTCATCAAAGGTAGATGCCACAACTTCACCACGCACAGAGCGAGTCATTTCGGTTACTTCTTCAGGACGCTCATCGATCAGCAATACGATCAATTCACACTCTGGATTGTTGCGGGAGATTGCTTGAGCAATACTCTGTAGCAACATGGTTTTACCGGCTTTAGGTGGTGCAACGATTAAACCACGCTGACCTTTACCGATTGGCGCGATCAAATCGATAACACGCGATGATAAATCATCAGCAGAGCCGTTACCGACTTCTAATACCAACGCATCATCTGGGAATAAGGGTGTTAAGTTTTCGAAAAGCGTTTTGTTTTTAACGTTCTCTGGCTTGTCGTTGTTGATCTCATTGACCTTCAACATGGCAAAGTAGCGTTCACCTTCTTTTGGCGGACGAATCTTACCCGCAACCGTATCACCTTTACGCAAGTTAAAGCGTCGGATCTGACTGGGTGATACATAGATGTCATCTGGGCCAGCCAGATAGGAGGAGGTTGCACTACGTAAGAAGCCGAAGCCATCTTGTAGGATTTCTAAAATGCCATCGCCGTAGATGTCTTCGCCGCTTTTAGCGTGCTTTTTTAAGACTGCGAAAATGATGTCTTGTTTACGAGAACGACTTACGTGCTCGATGCCCATTTCCTTGGCGATATCCAGAAGTTCTGGAACGGATTTTTGCTTTAATTCGGTAAGATTCATAGATAGGATAAGAAGTTTAATGCTTATTTAAGAATAAAATATATACCTAAGAGGTTGGTACACATCAGGGGAATGTCCGTTAAGACTAAATGTTGAACAAATTAAATATAGACGTTTTGCCATAGGCTGTCTAGGGATAGACCGAGATAAAGCGCGATAAGTCATGCTTTATCTCTAATTGCACCGAGATTAGTACATCGGTGCTGTCTAATTAAATGCTTTGCTCGATAAATGCGACTAATTCAGACTTACTTAACGCACCAACTTTGGTTGCTTCAGCGTTGCCGTCTTTGAAAATCATTAGTGTTGGGATGCTGCGGATACCAAACTTAGGTGCCGTTTCTTCGTTTTGATCGATGTTCAACTTAGCAACGATGATTTTGCCAGCGAATTCTTCAGCGATTTCTTCAAGAACAGGAGCGATCATTTTACAAGGGCCACACCATTCTGCCCAGAAATCAACCAATACTGGTAGGTCAGAACCTAAAACGTCAGCATCAAAAGAATTGTCAGAAACAGTTAGGATATTATCACTCATGGATTTTCTCCGAAATTCGGTTATCAAAAATTATAAAGTGTGCATTGTACGGGCCAATTTATAGGACGCAAGTCAAAAAGTGCTTAACTAGCATAAAACAGCTATTCCGTAACATTGTCACAATCACGTATGATGGAAAGGTTATTGTTATATAAGGCCTTCGGGTAAGAATTCAACTATGCCAGATGTTAACCAGCACATTAATGAACACGTTAATGAACAAGAGTCGAATCGTATTGCTGCTATTGACCTAGGTTCGAATAGCTTTCATATGATTATTGCTAAACAGCTGCAAGGAGAATTACGAACCGTTGAGAAGCGCGGTGAGAAAGTTCAGCTCGCGGCGGGCTTGAATGAGCGAGATTATTTAAGTGAAGAATCTATGCAGCGTGGTTTGGAATGCTTGCGAGGTTTTGCCAAACATCTGCAAGGGTTCAAACCAGAAGCCGTCACCATCGTCGCGACCAACGCTTTGCGAGTAGCTCGTAACCGCAGTGAATTTATTACCCGGGCAGAAGAAATTTTAGGGTTTCAGATTGAATTAATTGCTGGTCGTGAAGAAGCGCGTCTTATTTATCTAGGGGTGAGCCATGCTTTAGCGGATGACGAGGGTAAACGTTTAGTTATTGATATTGGTGGTGGTAGTACCGAGTTCATCATTGGTGAGCGTTTTGAAACAAAAGTGCTTGAGAGCCTATTCATGGGCTGTGTTTCTTATACCCGTCAGTTTTTTCCAGAGGGACAAATTACAGAATTGAATTTTCATCGTGCGGTTGCCCGTGCTCGTCGCGAATTATTAGAAATCCAGCAAGCGTATAAAGCAATTGGCTGGAGTGAAGTGATTGGCTCATCGGGAACGATTCGAGCAACCGAGCAGATTTTAATCGACAAAGGCTGGAGCGTGCAGGGGATTAGCCGTGAAGGTTTGAATAAACTTTGCCAGTGGTTAACCTCTCATAAGACAATAGAAAGCATAGAACTTCCTGGTTTTAAACCTTTGCGCCAACAAGTATTTGTCGCGGGTGTGGCTATTCTAAAAGGTATTTTTGATACCTTTAAAATACAAAAAATGGATTATTGCGATAGTGCTCTGCGTGAAGGTGCGCTATGGGATCTTATTGGTCGTTCGGGGCATGAGGATGTACGCCAGCGTACGGTTAATTCAATGCAAGAACGGTTTCATGTTAATCAAAGCCAAGCCAGCCGTGTAAGAGCGTGTGCGCTGAGCATGCTAGACCAGGTTGAGAAAGACTGGAAACTCCCCAGCACCGCACGAAACTGGTTGCTATGGGCGGCTGAGTTGCATGAGATTGGTTTGAGCATTACCCACCACCAATTCCAGAAACACGGTGCTTATTTAGTGCAGCATAGCGATATGGCGGGCTTTACTAAGCAGGGTCAAGAGTTGCTAGCCGTCTTATTGAAAGGTCATCGTCGTAAATTCCCACTAGCGGGCATCGAAAGTTTAAGCGTGATGGTGCGACAGCAAGTTCGCTACATTTGTATGTTATTGCGCCTTGCCGCGGTGTTTAATCACAGTCGTGGGGCTGTTAAATTGCCAGAGATTGAATGCCAAGGTAAGAATGATTCATTGACCCTGATTTTTCCGAAAGGTTGGTTTAAACAACATCCGCTGACTCATGATGATTTGCTGGTTGAAGCAAATTACCTAAAAGCAGCGGATCTAACCTTAATTGTTGCGGAAGATACCTAGGTTGGTCTCTAACAGCAGCGGCTATTTCGCCGCTGCTAACTGCTCTAATAAAATTTGTTGGGCTCGAATGATCTCAACCTCGCCAGTCTCTTCGTTCTTTTGTGGTTGTGCTTGAATGTAATGCCCATCACTGTCTAGATCCCAGGCTTGGCTATTGTCCGCAAGATAGCATTCAAATTCTTCTTTCATACGGCTACGCAGTTTATTGCCTTCAATTGGGAAGCACGTTTCAACACGATTTAACAAATTGCGTTCCATCCAATCAGCACTCGCGGCGTAGAACTCGTCTTTGCCGTCATTGCAGAATGAATATACGCGGGTATGTTCTAAGAAGCGGCCGACAATCGAGCGTACGCGGATGTTTTCCGATACCCCAGGAATACCCGGGCGTAAGCAGCACATGCCGCGCACAATAAGGTCAATTTGAACCCCTGATTGAGACGCTTTATACAGTGCACGAATGACTTTATTTTCGGTAAGGCCATTCACCTTCACACGAATGTAAGCAGGTTTACCTTCTTCGGCGTTAATACGCTCTCGATCGATTAATTCAAGCAACTTTTTATGCAGAGTAAAAGGCGCATGAAACAGCTTTTTGATGCGCAGCGCTTTGCCCATTCCGGTTAGCTGTTGGAAGAGTTTATGCACGTCTTCGCCAATCGAATCATCGGCTGTTAAGAAGCTATAATCGGTATAAACGCGAGCATTACCGGCGTGATAGTTGCCTGTTCCAAGGTGAACATAGCGACGCAAAGTATCTTGCTCTTTGCGCACAATCAGCATCATTTTAGCGTGGGTTTTGTAACCTACAACGCCATAAACGACAACCGCTCCGGCTTCTTGCAGGCGGTTAGCCAGATAAAGATTTTCTTCTTCATCGAAACGGGCTCTGAGTTCAATAACAACCGTTACTTCTGTGCCTCGGCGAGCCGCTTCAACGAGGGCATTTACGATTTCTGATTTAGCCCCTGTGCGATACAGTGTTTGCTTGATGGCCAATACCGAAGGATCTTTGGCGGCTTCTCGCAACATATCCACAACCGGTGTGAAAGACTCAAACGGGTGCATGAGTAGGGTATCTTTTTCGCGAATCGCTTCAAAAATACTCTTTTTAAAACTCAGATGCTTTGGTAAACCAGGAGTAAAAGGAGGATAGCGCAAATCAGGGCGTTGAATCTGTCCAATAACTTCCATCATGCGGCCAAGATTGACGGGGCCGTTGACTTGGTAAAGGTCACTTTCTGTGAGGGCAAACTTAGTAAGCAGAAATTGCACGAGTTCAGTCGGGCAATTGTCAGCCACTTCTAAACGCATTTCTTCACCGAAATTACGTGAGTGTAATTCGTCTTCAAGTGCACTCGCCAGATCGACGGTATCGTCATGATCAATTTCTAAATCGGCGTTACGAGTTACGCGGAACTGGTAACACCCTTTAATGGCCATGCCGGGGAAAAGTTCGTCGGCAAAGTTGTGAATAATAGACGATAAGAAAACAAAGTTATCACCATCTTCACACAACTCATCGGGGAGGCGGATAATTCGAGGCAGAGAGCGAGGTGCTGGAATCAATGCAAGCCCCGTTTCTCGGCCAAAAGCATCTTTGCCTTCTAGGCTAACAATGAAATTTAGGCTCTTGTTTACCAAGCGTGGAAAAGGGTGGGACGGGTCGAGTCCGATTGGGCTGCAAATTGGCAAGATATCGTTATCGAAATATTCTTTTACCCAAGCTTGCTGCTCATCCGTCCAAGTAGCGCGGCGTAAGAAACGGATGTTTTCCTCAGCAAGTGCCGGGAACATGACGTCATTTAATATGTCGTACTGGCGCTCTAAAGTATTTGTGCAAATTTCGTTGATTTGCTTGAGGACTTCTCCAGCATGAAGGCCATCAGCGCCTGCGGTTTCACGACCGAAAGCAAGCTGTTGCTTTAAGCCAGCTACGCGGACTTCAAAAAATTCATCAAGATTACTGCTAAAAATACAGAGAAAGAACAAACGCTCTAATAACGGGTGTGTCTCATCCAGTGCTTGCTCTAATACGCGAATATTAAACTGCAAGTGACTTAGCTCACGGTTGATATAATATTCTGGGTTATGCAGATCGATCACTGTTTCGTCAGTCGTTGACATTATTATTCCTTCTCTGTATTTCTGTCTTAGTTCGCCATCGCGAACAGTCTTACTTGTTTAGTTCTTCGGCAAACTGCTTTGCGTAGTAAGTCAAAATCGCATTCGCACCCGCGCGCTTAATGCAGGTAAGCGATTCGTGCATGACGGCGATATCGTCTAACCAGCCATTTTGCGCCGCTGCTTTGTGCATCGCATATTCACCGCTCACTTGATATACAAATGTTGGCACACCAAACTCTTGCTTAATGCGGTGTACGATATCCAAATAAGGCATCCCTGGCTTGATCATTACCATGTCGGCGCCTTCGGCCAAATCCATTGCTACTTCGTGCAACGCTTCGTCGGTATTAGCGGGGTCCATCTGGTAATTTTTCTTATCTGCTTTACCAAGATTAGCGGCTGAGCCTACGGCGTCGCGGAAAGGACCGTAATAAGCCGACGCGTATTTCGCTGAGTAGGCTAGGATGCGCGTATTCACATGACCATCGTTTTCCAAGATTCCGCGAATTTCACCAATGCGGCCATCCATCATATCGCTGGGGGCAACTACATCAGCCCCCGCTTCGGCATGAGAAAGCGCCTGACGCACTAAGGTATCAACGGTACGGTCATTTAAGACGTAGCCGCTCGCATCCAAAATACCGTCTTGACCATGCACCGTAAACGGATCTAATGCGACGTCAGTAATAACCCCTAATAATGGGCAAGCCTCTTTAATTGCACGAACGGCACGCTGTGCCAAGCCGTTCGGATTGTATGCTTCTTCAGCAAACTCAGTTTTTGCACTCGCGGGTGTTACAGGGAAAAGCGCGACCGCAGGAATACCAAGTTTCACTAGGTGTTTACATTCTTCAACCAATAAATCGATTGATAAACGCTCAATGCCCGGCATAGAAGGAATGGCTTCACGTTCACCTTTACCTTCTAAAACGAACATGGGATAAATTAAATCGTCTGTTGTCAGTGTTGTTTCGCGCATCAAACGGCGAGAGAAATCGTCTCTGCGGTTACGACGCAGACGAGTTTCTGGATAAAAGCGCTGTGCATCATTAAAAGCCACGGGTATTCTCCAAGCAGTCGGCTACTGTGTAGCCATCTATCGATAATAAAAATAAGATGAGAAATATGTTCACCATTCTAGCTGACTCAGTCCATCAAATCGCTGATTTATGACAGATTTTATTGGGAAAGTAGGTATCGACTTGGCGGTTTTCGAAACAAAAGTGAACGTAATACTCATTTGTCTTACTAAATATGCCTTACTAAATGATAGACATTGGCCGCATTACAAATTTAATAATAAGGATAAAAGATGAAGAAATTATTACTATTAAGTCTAATTATTGGTTTGGTGCTTATTTTTTATTGGCTAGGTGATCAATGGCTATTGCCTGAAACTTACCAAGCGCTGTATCAAAGCCATCCTATTGAAAGCGCAGGTTTATTTTTTGTTATCTATGTTTTAGTGACGGCCTTATCGATACCGGGGGCGGCGTTAATGACACTCATTGCAGGGGCCGTATTTGGATTGAGCCAAGGTCTGCTGATTGTCTCATTTGCCAGTTCTTTGGGGGCAACCTTAGCGTTTGTTATGTCACGCTTATTATTAAAAGACTGGGTGCAGAGCAAATTTTCAAATTATCTAAAAACGATCAATACCGGTATGGAAAAAGACGGCTCTTTTTACCTATTCACGCTACGTCTGATTCCTGTAGTGCCATTTTTTGCAATCAATTTATTAATGGGACTCATGCCGATATCTGCTTGGCGTTTTTATTGGGTGAGCCAGCTTGGCATGCTCGCCGGAACCACTGTTTATGTGAATGCAGGGGCGGAGCTTGGCGATGTAATTGTCAGTGGCGAAGGTTTCTCTTTGGCGGGCATTATGACGCCAGGACTATTAGGTGCTTTAGTCTTATTGGCTGTATTTCCATGGATAGCGCGTGCGCTAATGGCTAAATTGCAGGCGGCAAGAGCGTTGCAGAAACGCAGTAATGGACGCAAAAAACCAAAACACTTTGATGATAATTTGATTGTTATTGGCGGTGGTGCTGCCGGTTTGGTCAGCTCGATTATTGGTTCTGCAGTAAAAGCCAAAGTGACTCTTATTGAAAAGCATAAAATGGGAGGGGATTGCTTGAATACCGGCTGTGTGCCGAGTAAGGCGATTATTCATGCCGCTAAGATCGCTCATGATAATAAAAAAGGTCATCAACGGGGATTATTATGCGGTGAGCCTGCGGATATCGATTTTAAACGCATTATGGCGCATGTGCATGATTCTATTAAAGCCATTGAACCGCATGATTCCATCGAGCGCTATGAAGGTATGGGCGTTTCCTGTGCAACGGGGCAAGCCAAGATTATCTCTCCGTGGGAGGTTGAAATTCAGCATGGCGATGGGCGAACCGAGATACGCAGTGCGGCGAATATCATTATTGCCAGCGGTGGCCGTTCACGGATTCCTAATATTCCAGGTTTAGATCAGGTTGCTCACTATAGCTCCGATACACTTTGGCAGATTACCGAGCTCCCTAAGCGGCTATTGGTTTTGGGCGCTGGGCCTATTGGCTGTGAATTGGGGCAAGCGTTTGCTCGCCTAGGTTCAGAAGTGAGTATTGTGGACAAAGGTCATTTTTTGATGCCGCGAGAAGATGAAGATGTGTCGAAGCTGGTGGCTGATTCACTGGTCGCCGAAGGCATTATTCATGTTGCTGGGCGCTCCATTAGTCAGTTAAAGAAAGTGGATGAGCATTATCTAGCCACGCTGGATAACGGTGATGGCATTGAATTCGATGCGCTGTTATTGGCGATTGGCCGTGAAGGTAATACCAAAGAACTTGGCTTGGAAACAGTCGGCTTGACCGTGGATCGCAACGGATTCTTAGCCGTGGATGAGTATCTGCAAACAGAGTGCCCAACGATTTATGCCTGCGGCGATGTGATTGGTGGTTATCAGTTTACTCACGTATCCGCACACGAGGCCTGGTTTGCCTCGGTGAACAGCCTATTCGGCCGCTTTAAGCGCTTTAAAGCAGATTACCGAGTCATTCCATGGGCAACCTTTACAAGCCCAGAGGTGGCTCGGGTTGGTATCAGTGAAAAAGAAGCCAAAGAACACAATATTGCTTACGAAAGTACCCAGTATCCATTGAATGATTTGGATCGAGCCATTGTGGATGATGTGGCTTCAGGTTTTGTGCGAATTCTGACGGTGCCTGGTAAGGATAAAATCTTAGGGGCAACCATTGTAGGTGCCAGAGCGGATGATCTTATTGCTATTTTTGTCATTTGCATGAAACATGGCTTGGGTCTTAATAAGGTATTGGGTACTATTCATGCTTATCCAACGTATATGGAAGCTAATAAATTTGTTGCTGGTCAGTGGAAACGTCAGCAAGTTTCAGAAAAATTATTAGCATTGGTGGATTGGTATAACCGTAAGCAGAGGTAAAGCGGCTTACGTTTATACGGAATAGCGACTCGTAGAACACATAATAAAAATAACAATCTGTATTGAAGTTGCTGAGCTCCAATGAATTAAGGCTTTTGTGCAAGCAGCTTCAATCAATAGGCTAGGAGCTTAATATGAGCATAGAAAAAAATTCAGTCGATGCTGAAGGCATGAATCGGACTGAGTACAACATTGCGATTAATTTTCTTGAACAAATTCCTTTTAATAAAGTATTAGGCTTACGCCCGACAAAGCTAACTCACGATTATTGTGAGTTCAAAATGCAAATGAAAGATGATTTGATTGGCAATTTTCTGCAAGGAATATTGCACGGTGGTGCGATATCAACTGCCCTTGATGTAACGGGCGGCGCTATGGCAATGGTTGCAGCATGGCAAAGATTAAAAGAGCATAAGGTGCCTGCATCAGAACGACCGAAGACATTATCCAAGCTGGGTACGATTGATATGCGCGTTGATTTCTTGCAGCCTGGCAAAGGCAAAGAGTTCACGATTAGCTCCACTTTATTGCGCATTGGTAACAAGGTCGCCGTGACCCGAATGGAGCTTAAAAACGAAAGTGAGGAGTTGATTGCGGTAGGAACGGGCACATACCTGTGCGGTTAGTCAGGTTTTTGCGCTTTCTGGCTATTTATGTTAGCCAAAGGCCAGAAAATGCTAAGAATTGAGGAAATTAGACTCTATTTTAAATAAATACTGTTGACAATGGCTCAGATCAGCTTAGTATACAGACGTCTGAAAGTTAGTCTTAGTTTTATGTACACCGTTTCGATATCCTGTATCTCGTCCTGTTTTCATAAATTATTGGCAGCACTTCAGCCATAATGGCTCATTAGAGCCGCAAATTTTTTTCTGAATTTACAGGATACTATTATGTCTACTACAACTGGTACAGTTAAGTGGTTCAACGAATCTAAAGGCTTTGGTTTTATCGAGCAAGAAAACGGCCCTGACGTTTTCGCTCACTTCCGTGCTATTCAAGGTACTGGCTTTAAAACTCTTGCTGAAGGCCAAAAAGTTGAGTTCACTGTAACTCAAGGTCAAAAAGGCCCACAAGCTGAGAACATCGTTCCTTTATAATTTAAAGGTGACGGCTTAGCCTCTTAGGAGATTAAGCAGTTCAAGTTTGAAAAAGGCTAAACCGAAAGGTTTGGCCTTTTTTTATGCCTGTCGTTTATAGAAAATAAGATGTCTTTTTGTCCAGAAATTCTGATCTTGTAATTTCAGTTCCGTAAATCGCAGGCAAAAAAATCCCCAGCGCATCAACGTTAGATAGGCTAGGGATTTTAATCAAACAGCATTTTAGCTGATGATCACAAGATACTTATTGATTAGGCTTATGGCGCTGGCCATTACTCTTTGCCCAAGGGCTATCTGAGCTGCCTGAACCAGTCTTCTGTGTAGCGGTTTGTCCACGACGCGGTGTTCTGGTAGACGTATTGGCACCAGTACCACCTTGCTTAGGCTTGTGTTGCTTAGTGCTATTCGCGGCATGCTGTCCATCGTGATGTTCACTGCGCGAATGGCTCTGTGAATTGTTGCGCTTAGGTTTATTCGCTCTTGGTGCGCGTGCATTCAGTTTTGATTCTGGCAAGCGACTAACGGGTTCAAAGCCTGGCAAAATTTCACGCTCTAATAATTCACCAATAACGCGTTCGATCGCGAACAGCTCTTTGGTTTCATCGGAGCAAACCAGCGATACCGCATGGCCTTCGGCACCTGCACGGCCTGTGCGGCCAATACGATGCACATAATCCTCAGGAACATTGGGTAAATCAAAGTTCACTACTTGTGGCAATTGATCAATATCGATACCGCGAGCGGCAATATCAGTCGCGACTAGTATGCGAATTTCACCGGCTTTAAAATCGGCTAATGCGCGCGTACGAGCCCCTTGGCTTTTATTACCATGAATCGCAGCAGCCGTAATTCCACGGCCTTCTAAAAATTTGGTGAGCTTATTAGCACCGTGCTTAGTACGGCTAAAGACCAACGCTTGCTTCCAGTTACCATCTTCAATCAGTTTGGCAAGTGCGGCGGGCTTTTGCTTTTTATCGACAGGATAAATCCACTGCTTCACCAATTTAGTCGTGACGTTAGGGGGTGCAACAGAAATCTCAACGGGATTATTCACTAAGCCTTTGCCTAATGCGCGAATGTCATTAGAGAAGGTGGCAGAGAATAATAAGTTCTGACGATTTCGAGGTAAGATTTTTAAGATCTTTTTAATGTCGTGAATAAACCCCATATCTAACATACGGTCGGCTTCATCAAGCACTAAAAATTCTAGCTGGTCGAATTTGATGGCGCCTTGGTTTACTAAATCCAATAAACGGCCTGGGGTTGCGACCAAAACATCAGCGCCTTTGCGCATGCGCATCATTTGTGGATTGGCTTTTACACCACCAAAAATAACGCAAGATGTTAGATGTGTATTGGTTGAATACTTCTCGACGTTATCAGCAACTTGCGCTGCTAGTTCACGAGTAGGGGTTAATACCAAAGCACGAACTTGATTATTTTGTACACGCGGACCTTTAGAAAGCATTTCTAAAATAGGCAAAGTAAAGCCTGCGGTTTTGCCTGTGCCTGTTTGAGCGGCAGCCATAATGTCTTTGCCTTCAAGCACGGCAGGAATTGCAGCGGCTTGGATAGGAGACGGTGTGGTATAGCCTTGTGCGACTACAGCTTCAAGAATTGCTGGGGAAAGGCCCAGATCGGCAAAACTCATAGAAAACTCACTTGATTTAGCGGGGGTGCAGCTTACAGCATAGCGGGTTCTAGAGCTACGACTGCTTTTGCGATATGAGCGTCAGTAATTAATCGTATGTAACTAAATTGTCATAAAACATAATTAATATGCGCGTTGTTAATATAACAACCAAAAATTACATAATAACGCCCACCATTTACAACGGCTTGGGCGACGTCAAAATACAAAGGTTATACTTATGCGTTCACTTATTAAATTGTCTTCAGCCATTATTACTGCCAGCTTATTAAGCGCGTGCGGTGGTGACAGCTCTAGCTCTGATTCTAGCAGCCGTACTAATGCCGCTTCTTCACCAGAGTCACAAGCTTCAGCAGGAAAGATCAAAAACGTCATCATGATGATTGGTGATGGCATGGGTCCTCAGCAAGTGGGCTTGCTGCAAGATTTTGCAACGCATTCTAAGACCGATATTTATAAAAATCGTGAAACCGCTTTAAAGTTATTTGCCAACAGTGGACAAGTGGCGTTTTCGAGTACGACACCAGTAGGTGGTTTGGTTGTTGATTCGGCATGTTCTGCGACTCAGCTAGCAACAGGCAAGCCTGCGTTAAGTGAAGTGGTTGGTTTGGATATTGATGGTAATAGTACTGAAACAATCTTAGAAATGGCGAAAGCGGCAGGTAAATCGACAGGGTTAATTTCTGATACACGTATTACTCATGCAACCCCAGCCGCTTTTGCATCGCACCAAGCGCATCGTTCGATGGAGAACGAAATTGCTGTCGATATGTTAGAGAACAATGTTGATGTCATGCTAGGGGGTGGTTTGCGTTATTGGATTCCACAAGGTTCAAGCAATGCCAGTGCAGACCTAGTTACTTTGATTGATGAGCCTACGGTTAAGATTAAATCCAAGCGAAAGGATGATCGTAACTTATTAACTCAAGCTCAAACGGCAGGTTATGAGTTAGCGTTCAATGCTGATCAGTTAGACGCGGTTGAAGGTGGTAAAGTGTTAGGCTTATTTAGCTACAGTGCAATGTTGGATGGTATTTCTTACACGGCGTGTAAAAAAACGGATAGCTGTATTCAGCCTAGCCTAGCGGATATGACGACAAAAGCTTTGGACATTTTATCGAAAGATGAAGATGGCTTTTTCTTAATGATTGAAGGTGGCCAAATCGACTGGGCCGCTCACAATAATGATGCTGGCGATATGCTGCATCAGCTATTAAAGTTTGATGAATCTATTCAAGCGGTTTATGACTGGGTTGAAGATCGTAATGATACATTAGTAGTGATTACGGCCGACCATGAAACGGGCGGTTTTAGTTTCTCTTATAGCCGTAAAGATATTCCTGCCGCAGATCCAACGATTGTCGGTGATGCGTTTGTTGAATCAAACCGTGACTACAAGCCTAATTTCAACTTCGCTAATCCAGATTTACTCGATAAGCTGTATGCTCAGAAAAAAGATTTTTATAACATCTGGTATCAAGCGGGCGGTGATTTAGGTGATGTTGAACCGACGTCTGTTGATTTGTTAAATGCAATCAATGGCAATACGGAATTTACCATCACTCAGGCCGACGCTGATCGTATTCTTGAGCATGAAGTGAATGAATATCAGGAAGCCGATCATAAATACCTAGCCGCTACAGAATTCCCTAAAGTTGATGACTTTGAAGAGTTCTATGTTTATGGCGAAGAGGTGCATTTAAACCTGATTGGTCGTGCTCTGGCTAAGCATCAGAATACGGTATGGTCTACGGGTACTCATACTCATACACCCGTACAGGTTATTGCTTGGGGGCCTAAAGAAGCACAGCAGCGATTCAATGGTTTAATGAATCATGTTGAAGTAGGCGCGCAATTAATCGAAGCGATGAAAAACTAATAACGCACTAAACTGTAAATTAGTACTGTTATAACAAAAAGGCGACAGCTTCTCTGGTATAGAGAGTAGGTCGCCTTTTTTTTGCCTGCAAGATATTGACCGCAGCTCTGCCTGTGGGGTCTGATTTTAAGATAAGACGGAAACCCAATTAGCTATTAATCAGTTTTAAACACGCGTATTTCAAACTCTTGAAATGGTGCGCTTGAGGGCCGTCTGTTTTCTTTTAGTGCATACCTTAATGCGTAATCTTGTGAGCACCGAATACAGATCGACAGCCTCTCTTGCTATAAATAAAACCCAATACCGCTGCCAGGCCTGAATTTCGGCCTTAATAACTACGCTATTAGCATTATTTTAATATTCTTGGCCAATTGGCCAAGTTATTGCTTTAGCCCTCTGATTGATAACAACTAATCTTAGATGCACTCGGAGAACTCACATGTTAAAACTTAAACCTTGGCAGTCGTTATGGGCTACCGCATCGCTTACTTTAGGTCTTTGTATTGGGCAGGTCGCAGTGGCTGATGATGATCCGTTAAAGGTCGGATTTGTTTATGTTGGACCAGTAGGGGATTACGGTTGGTCCTATGAACATGACCGCGGTCGTCTTGCAGCGCAAGAATATTTCGGCGATAAAATCGAAACTAGTTATGTCGAAAGAGTGCCAGAAGGCGCTGACGCCGAACGGGTTATTCGTCAAATGGCGCAAGGGGGTTCGGATGTTATCTTCACCACCTCATTTGGTTTTATGAACCCAACGCTTAAGGTCGCCAAGCATTTTCCTAATGTGAAGTTTGAACATGCGACGGGCTACAAGCGCACTGAAAACGTATCAACTTACTTACTGCGTACTTATGAAGGCCGCTATGTGTCTGGTATTGCTGCGGGTATGGAAACCAAAACGAACATCATCGGCTACATTGCCTCTTTTCCAATTCCAGAAGTCATTCGTGATATCAACGCAGTTTACATGGCCGCTAAATCGGTTAACCCCGATGTGAAAATAAAAATTATGTGGGTAAGCACTTGGTATGACCCGGTTAAAGAAACCGAAGCGGCTAATGCATTAATCGCCCAAGGCGCTGATGTGATTCTGCAACATACTGACAGTCCTGCCCCCTTACAAGCTGCTGAAAAGCATGGTGTAAAAGGTATTGGTCAAGCGTCGGATATGAGCCAGTTTGCTAAGAACGCACACATGTTCTCTATTCAGGATAAGTGGTCTACGTATTACATTAATACGATCCAAAAAGTGATCGATGATACCTGGACTTCGGAAGATTATTGGGGTGGCTTTGCCGATGATTTATTAGTCGTTGCGTCTATTAACGATAACCTACCTGCTAAAACCAAAGGCGCGGTTATGAGCGCTTACAGTGATATCAAGTCAGGCAAACTCAAACCATTCACTGGACCTATTTATGACAACCAAGGCAATTTGGTTGTGAAAGCAGGTCACTCCCTAACAGACCAAGAACTGGCCAGCGTTAATTGGTATATAAAAGGTATCGACGCCAGCATTCCTAAATAACATAAAAATACGCTAAAAATAACGCGGCTTTCTACTGTGAAAGCCGCTACCCCAATAGGAAATACATAGGCATAAAAACATGCAGACTCTTCCTTTAATTGATATTTCGCCATTGAGTTCAGACAACGAGCAAGCTTATTTAACCGTGGTGAAACAAATTGATCATGCCTGCCGAGAAATGGGCTTTTTTTATATTACAGGTCACGGAATATCAAGCGAACAGATGAGCAGTATGTTCGATTTATCTCAGCGTTTTTTCGCACAACCTGAAACCGTGAAACAAAAAATTCTAATAGCCAACAGTTCAAATCACCGAGGCTGGGGCACGACGGGCGCTGAACAGCTCGACCCAGATCAACCGCAAGATTGGAAAGAAACGTTCGATATGGCATTGGATCTTCATCCCGAACATCCTATGGTAAGTGCCTGCCCACGGTTATATGGGCCAAATCAATATGGCGAGTTAGCCGGATTTGCTCAGCAAATGAACCAACACTACGGTTTGTTAATGGCAATTTCGAAGCGCTTACTCAAAGCAATGGCGATTGCGCTGAAACAACCGGAAGATTTCTTCAGCCAATATTTTGATGATCACATCAGTGTTTTACGCCTACTGCATTATCCGCCGCGTGCCACTAATACCATCGGCGATACTCAGACCAAGGCCGCAGGTTCGCATACATATTATGGTTGTATCACGTTATTAGCTCAAGACAATGTGGGCGGGTTGGAAGTCTGTAACGCACAAGATGAATGGGTTACTGCGCCCCCTATTAAAGACAGTATTGTGGTGAATATTGGTGATTTAATGCAGCGATGGACCAATGATCAATATCGCTCTACCGCGCATCGGGTAGTGAGTCCTCCCAATGATACGCATCGATATTCCATGCCGTTCTTTGTTGAGCCTCGATTCGATTGTGAAGTTAGCTGTATCAAGAGTTGTTTGAATGATGGCGAACAGCCCAAATATGGCATGATCACGAGTGGCGATTGGATTATGTCACGGTTCGATGCCACGTATGCTTACCGCACTAAAACCCCATGATTTGTTAATATCAGCTATCTTGTTTCTTCTACATTAGCGGGCACTGCTTGCTAGGTTTATACTTGTCATAATCGTCATCTTAGGAGTTGTCATGTCACATTCACCCAATACAGTGGCCAGTGAAGCGTTTTTACGTGCCCTGCCAAAAGCAGAATTACACTTACATATTGAAGGTTCATTAGAACCAGAATTAATGTTCAAACTGGCAGAGCGCAACAGCATTGAACTGCCTTACGCCAGCGTTGAAGAAGTGAAAAAAGCGTATAATTTTCACAATCTACAATCGTTTTTAGATATTTATTATCGCTGCGCTGATGTATTGCGCACCGAGCAAGATTTCTATGACTTAACCTGGACTTATCTTCTTCACTGCCAAGCGGACGGTATTGTTCATACCGAGCCATTTTTTGATCCGCAAACTCATACCCAGCGTGGTATAGAGATGAGTGTGGTGATTAACGGCATCGCTAGCGCACTAAAAGACGGTCAAGAAAAACTGGGCATCAGCAGTAAGTTAATTTTGTGCTTTTTACGTCATTTAAGTGAAGATGATGCGATTGCATGCTTGGAACAAGCCAAGCCCTTTTTAGAGCAGCTTAGCGCTGTTGGTTTGGATTCATCTGAGCTGGGTCATCCGCCAGAAAAGTTCGAGCGTGTTTTTAAAATGGCAAAAGACTTGGGTTTAAAAGCCGTGGCACATGCCGGAGAAGAAGGGCCACCAGAATACATTGTGGAAGCATTGGACATACTGCATGTTGACCGTATCGATCACGGTGTACGTTGTAGTGAAGATCAGGCACTGATGCAGCGCTTGGCTGCTAGCCAAATGCCGTTAACAGTTTGCCCGTTATCCAATGTACGGTTAAAAGTTTATGAACACATGAGTGAGCATAATATTTTGAAGTTGTTGGAGTATGGGTTAAACGTCACGGTTAATTCAGACGATCCATCATTTTTCGGTGGTTATTTATTAGAAAACTTTATGGCACTTTCTGAGCACTTGGATATGAGTGAAGCCCAAGCGACTCAGTTAGCGCGAAATAGCATTAATAGCAGCTTTTTAACGGAAGAAGAAAAACGAACGTTATTGGCTTAAACTCGCCTGAACTTGGCTCATATTAATCAGGGAGTTAATTTCTAGCTCCCACCAAATCAGTTCGGTAAGTGCCGCTGGTTTTTGCTAAGGATTACCGGTCTTATGGAGTATGGATAAGCCTTAGCATAGTTTTTATTTGATTAGTTTCTGCCAGCCATTACGCCGCCATCAATATTCCAGATAGCGCCTGTTACCCAGCTGCTATTGTCTGATAGTAAGAACGTTACGGTATTGGCAATATCGTTAGCTGACCCAATGCGTCCAATTGGATGGAAATCATTGAAGCCTTGAAGGGCTTCATCTACTTCTGCTGGATCAATAAATGATTCATAAATAGGGGTAGCAACAACAGCAGGGGCGATAGCATTAACTCGAATGTTGTGTTCTGCTAATTCCATCGCCATGTGTTGAGTCAAAGAATGAAGCCCTGCTTTCGCCATTGAATAAGCGGAAGAGGGCGTTGCTTTGATCGCCTGATGTGCCCACATTGAACCAATGTTGACGATATTTCCGCCACCATTGTTAATCATATTCTGCGCAGCGGCTTGAGAAATCTTAAAGGTTGCTCGATTCAACTCATGATAAATATCGTAGTCTTCATAGCTGTGTTCGACAAATGGCTTAGGGCTAAAATAACCCGCAGCGTTAACAAGATAAGCTATTTGCATATTATCTTGATTAATAAAATCGATAATGCTGTTTATGCCTTCAGCTTGATAAAGATCAGCTTGTAATGCTGAAACTTCGCCTTGGTTAATATTTTGTAATTGCTGAGTCGCTGCTTTTAATTTTTCATTATTACGACCAATAATGACGACTGAAATATTTTGCTCTACCAATTGCTTTGCTGTGGCTAAGCCCATGCCGCTTGAGCCACCAATAATCAGTGCGATACCCGAGTGGGCGAATTTCATTGTATTTGTCATTTAATGTCTCACTTTATACGTTAGTGGCAGGCCGTCTGTTATGGGCTTGCTTGTTTAAGATGTGATAATCTTAAGCATCTTGCGCGCATCAAAACAGTCAGCACAAATCGGTCACCTAGGTACTATTTGGTACATCTTTATGAATTCAAACGAAAAAATATTTTTACGTAAGTCAGCACCTGAAAAAACGGCACGTATGGTCGAAACAATTTTTGGATGTAAATGGTCATTAACGGTTTATCATTTACTCGCAAACGGCATAAATCGCCCAGGAGAGATGGTACGTTCGGTAGAAGGCTTAACAACAAAGGTACTTAACCAATGCTTAAATCGGAATATTGATTTTGGTATTTTAGATAAGCAAATATTCAATGAGCTGCCGCCTCGGGTTGAATATGAGGTGACGGACTTTGGTCAAAAATTTATTAAAGTATTGGATTCAATAGAGTCGTTGCAGCAAGAAATTGAGCAAGATTAAATATGGCGATGCTATAAAAGATCGCCATCGTCAATTCTAATTAAGGACGCCAGTTTCTGAGTAGTTCTTGAATCGCTTGGCCGCGATGGCTTAATGCATTTTTTGTATCTTTGCTAAGTTCAGCAGAACTGCAGTTTTCGCTAGGCACAAAAAACACAGGGTCGTAACCAAAGCCTTCAGCGCCACTTGGTTCTGTCAGAATGTTCCCTTCCCAGCTACCGTGAAAGACTTGCGGTGTTGGGTCATTCTCATGACGCATGTAAACCAATACACATTGAAAGCGGGCGCTGCGTTGTGCGGCAGGTACATCTTGCAAAGCCTCTAATAACTTGAGGTAGTTATCTTTGTCACTGGCATCAATGCCTGCATAACGCGCACTATAAATGCCTGGCGCGCCTTGCAGTGCATCAACTTCTAAGCCGGAATCATCTGCTAGTGATGGCAGGCCAGAAAACTTACACGCATTGCGGGCTTTTAAAATCGCGTTTTCAACAAAACTTAAGCCCGTTTCTTCGGCCTCAATGGTATCAAATTCATTTTGCGGAATGACTTGGATATTTTTATCGGCAAAAAGCTGCGAGAACTCTCGCAACTTACCTTGGTTACCGCTGGCTAGAACAAGTTTTTCAATCATGAGAGTATCTTTTTAAAGCGATTATTCTGTGTAGAAGCGTTGGCTAAACTTCACATCGAAGTTTTTCTGTTTGGCGTTACTTGGTACGATGTCCAAGTCAATGTTATACATGTCACCATCGTCAAAACTGAAAGTGCTGATGTAATAAATGGCTTTGCCTTCGCGTATCCGACGGAATTCCAAATCACGTTTTTGGCCAATCAAATTACGGATAGTCCCTACTACTTTGGCATCCAGTGCCGCCGGGATTTCGCTCTCTTTGCTGTGCTGCAGAACAGATATGTTTAAGAAGCCTAATGAGCCAGAGCGTGGAATGTCATACATCTTGGCAACGTCGGAGGTGAGGATGCTGCTATTTAAGCCGATGTAATGCACTTCATAATCACCAAAAACCATTTTCTGTTCAGCGCTCGCATTGATCGAGGCTAAACACAAAAGTAGCATGTTGGTGACATAAGATAAGCGCGTAATTATACGTTTTTTTGATTTTATAGTATTGCGTAAAAAGGTCATGATGAATCTCCTATCGACTGATATGGTAAACCGCTGTTTCACCCAGCATGGACGGCCAAATGCCAATTCGCCAATGCTCATTATGCTGGTCGTCAACAACGGTCTTGTTCAAAATCTTAATGCCTTTATTGTGGCAGAGTTGTTCAAAATCTTTAAAGGTACATAAGTGAATGTTGGGCGTATCGTACCAATTGTAAGGCAGTGCTTCTGACATCGGCATACGGCCTTTCAATAACAGATATAAGCGGGTGCGCCAGTAACCAAAGTTAGGAAAGGTGACAATGGCTTGGTTGCCAATGCGCAGCATTTCATCAACCAGAATATCTGGACTCTGCACGGCCTGTAAAGCCTGCGCCATAATGACGGTATCAATGCTGTTATCTTTAAAGTTACTAAGCCCAGCATCAAGATTTTGTTCGATAACATTGATGCCATTTTTAATGCATTGAGTGATTTTCTCAGGGTTAATCTCTAACCCGTAACCCCGGACGTTTTTTTCGGTTTTCAAAAAGCTGAGCAGTTCGCCGTGGCCGCAGCCTAAGTCCAATACTTGGCTATTAGGCTTTACCCATTGTTGAATAATAGAGAGGTCGGAACGTAAATTGGTGAGTGCTTGGCTCATGACTTATTTCCTCGTTGAGTCGACACTGCTGGAATATCGCTTTCTACTCTTTGCATGTAGGCACTAAAGACCTCTAGGTATCGAGGGATCGGCAATAGAAACGCATCGTGACCATTTTCAGACTCGATACAAGCGTAGCTCACATCTTTATCGGCTTGAATTAATGCGTTCACAATCTCTTCTGAACGATCGGGAGCAAAGCGCCAGTCGGTTGTAAACGAAGCTACAAAGAACTTGCACTTGGCTTGGCTTAAGCATTTTACTAAATCGCCATCATGATCAATGGTTGGATCAAAATAATCCAAGGCTTTGGTCATCAGCATGTAGGTATTGGCATCAAACTGGGTGCTGAATTTCTGCCCTTGATAATGCAAGTAGCTCTCAACCTGAAACTCTGGGTCAAAGCTAAAACTTAATTCTTCTGTTTTTAGGTCGCGATCGAATTTCTTCTCCATCGCGTCACCCGACATATAGGTTAAGTGCCCAAGCATACGGGCTTGTGACAAGCCGGCCTTAGGCACAACACCATGATCCATGTAGCGCCCATTATGGAAGTCTGGGTCTTTGGTGATGGCTTGACGTGCTACTTCGTTGAAGGCAATGTTTTGCGCCGACAATTTAGGGGCAGAGGCAATAACAAGAGCATGACGTAAGCGTTCGGGGTATTGAATTGACCAGCGAAGCACCTGCATTCCACCTAAAGAGCCACCGACAACGGCTGCCCACTGTTGAATATCCAGGAAATCGGCTAAACGTTTTTGGCTACGGACCCAGTCACGCACCGCAACAATGGGAAAGTCAGGACCATAGGCTTTGCCGGTTTCTGGGTTGATACTGGTAGGGCCAGTAGAACCGGAACAGCCGCCTAAATTGTTTAAACAGACAACAAAGAACTTGCTTGTATCAATGGCTTTGCCTGGACCAATACTGGTATCCCACCAGCCCGGACGCTTATCGTCCATGCTGTGGTAGCCCGCCGCATGATGATCACCACTTAACGCGTGGCAAATCAGAATGGCATTGCTGGCATCAGGGTTTAGCTCGCCGTAAGTCTCGTAAATCAATTCGTAAGACTCGAGAATTCGGCCACTGCGTAATGTAAGGGGTTCATCAAAACGTTGAATTTTAGGGCTGATGATACCGACGCTATCGGCTGGAATTTGTGCTGGCATGGATGCTTTTACACTTAAGACAGTTTGAGTAGGGAGATTATAGCGATAAATGCATAGAAGATCAGGAGCAATCTGCTCCTGATCTTCAGGGTTAATTTATGCGCTAATAAAATTGATCAACATGGACGTCATTTAAATAACGTTTAAATGCCCATAACAAGGCCTGCGGGCATACCACTGGCTTGAGCGATTCCTTTAATGACCAATATTTCTAGTACCTGAATGGTTAAAAACATAATGATGGGTGAGATATCAAGGCCGCCCATGTCTGGCATGATTTTACGAATGGGTTTCATTGCCGGCTCAAGAATCTGATTAATTAAAATGAGTACCGGATTATAAGAATTGGGGGCTACCCAAGAGGCAATCACAGTGATTAATAGACCCCAGAAGTAAATCTTCAGTAATAAACTCAGCACGCCAATAGCGGCCCATAAAGCAACCTGTAAAGGGGGCTGAATGCCATTCAGTAATAGTATTAATACAATGGCGATCGCTTGTACCAGCAGTGCTAAAACTAATGACGCAATATCAATACCGCCCCAGCCAGGAATTACTTTACGCAACGGAATTAGAGGTGGATTAGTGGCTTTCACGATGAATTGCGATACAGGATTATAAAAATCGGCGCGCACTAGCTGTAGCAAAAAACGCAAGACTACGATCAGTAAATAGAGGCCGACCAGCGTATTGATTACTAACATGCCCACTTGGGTAAGAGGGGTCATAGATATCTCCGAAACAGTATTGAAATGGGTTATAAAGCAAGCTGATAAAGAAACTTATAAGGTCAGCGACTGCATAATGCTATAAAGATAGAGGCGATGGGGATAATTTTCTACCCCCTTCAGCTTTAGATTTATCGATCCATACAAATTCTTACTCTTTTAGTCGGGATTTTTCTCGCCTAGTAGCTCAGCAAGTTCGCCTGAACGACGGTTGGCTGAATTCAGTGCCGCTTTTACGATGTCGCGTAAATGAGCGCTTTCAAAGGTATTAATAGCTTGCTCTGTTGTGCCACCAGGAGAGGTAACGCGACGGCGTAATTCGCCCACATCGACATCACTTTCTTTCGCCATATGAGCAGCGCCTAGCGCTGTTTGAATGGTGAGTTCGCTGGCAGTTTCACGGCTCAAGCCTAGCTCAACCCCAGCATCAATCATGGCTTCCATTAATAAGAAATAATAAGCAGGGCCGCTGCCAGAAACTGCTGTTACTGCGTCTATCTCTGTTTCACTTTGCACCCATTGCACGATGCCCGCCGCTTTAAGCACGGTTTCAGCAAGGTTCTTTTGCACAATAGAAGTATGTTCGTTGGCAAATAAGCCGCTTGCACCTAGTTGAATAAGTGATGGCGTATTAGGCATGCAGCGAACAATCGCTTGCTCTTGCCCTAACCAAGATTGCAGAGAAAACAAATTAATACCGGCTGCGATAGAAACAAAAAGAGGTTGCTTAGATGACTGACTCGCGGCTTCTGCAACAATCTGTGCGACTTCTTTCATTACTTGGGGTTTCACCGCAAGTACAACAATGTCAGCATTCTGTACGGCCGGCCCGCACTCTGCGAATGTATTAATGCCGTATTGCTGCGTTAGCTGATCGCGTTGTGATTCATTAGGGTCACTAACGCTAATTGAGTTGGCCGTGTGCCCTTGGGCAATTAATCCACCAATCAAGCTAGTGGCCATATTACCGCCACCAATAAAACAAATGTTACTCATGTAAATTCCTTCGTATTCGACTGTTCTTATCAATTATGATCTATGTTTTTTAATCACGGGCGCCAAAAATATCGGTACCAATTCTAACTTCGCTACTACCGTGCTTGATCGCTAATGGTAAGTCATTGGACATGCCCATAGATAGTACGGTGCAGTGCGGGTAATTGTTAGTAAGATCGGTTAATAATTCTCGCATTTCATCAAATTGAGCGGCGAGCACAATTTCATCCTTGGTTGCCTCAGGAATGCACATTAATCCTTGCAGAGATAAATTAGGCATTTGTGCAATCACCTTAGCAAATACTGAAACATGTTCTGGCGCAATGCCGCTTTTTTGTTCTTCGCGGCTGATATTGACTTGAATTAATACCTTCAACGGTGGTAATTCACTTGGGCGCTGATCGTTTAGACGCTGCGCAATTTTTTCTCGATCAAGGGTTTCTACCCATTGAAAGTGCTCGGCAATAATTCGCGTTTTATTAGATTGTATTGGACCGATAAAATGCCATTCAATGTCATCTAAGTGCTGTAATGTGGTTATTTTTTCGACAGCATCTTGCAAATAATTTTCGCCAAAAGAGTATTGGCCAAGCTGATAGAGGGTTTCAACCATGTGCGCAGGTTTGGTTTTGCTGACCGCCAATAACTTGATTTCATCTTTTGAGCGCTGAACTTGGTCACAAGCCGAGGAAATATGGGCTTTAACGTCTTGATATCTCTGCTCTAGTGTAGACATTCTTAATAACTGCTTTAGGATTAGTTAATTGGTATTAGATACAGTTGTGGATCATTCTCTATACTGAACTCTGAGCGTCCACATAAACGATACAAAATAGTATAAGCGAAATCCCCGGTTAGGTTGAGGAACAAGTATGGATATTACTGAGTTATTGGCATTTAGTGCGAAGCAAGGCGCTTCCGATCTACATTTATCAGCTGATATGCCACCCATGATTCGAGTTGATGGCGACGTTCGCCGTATTAACTTACCGGCGCTAGATCATAAAGAAGTGCATTCTTTGGTCTATGAAATCATGAATGATAAGCAGCGTAAGGATTTCGAAGAATTTTTAGAAACCGATTTCTCGTTTGAAGTGCCGGGTGTCGCTCGCTTCCGTGTGAACGCGTTTAATCATAACCGTGGCGCAGGTGCGGTATTCCGTACTATTCCATCCAAGATTTTAAGCATGGATGATTTGGGTATGGGGCAGATTTTCAAAGATCTCGCCATGACTCCACGAGGCATTGTATTGGTAACTGGGCCAACGGGTTCAGGTAAATCAACTACCCTAGCAGCCATGGTCGATTATATTAATGATACAAAATACGATCATATTCTAACCGTTGAAGATCCGATCGAATTTGTACACGAATCGAAAAAAAGTTTGGTGAACCAGCGTGAAGTCCATCGAGATACGCTAGGCTTTAACGAAGCATTGCGTTCGGCATTGCGTGAAGATCCCGATGTTATCTTGGTAGGTGAAATGCGAGATCTTGAAACGATTCGTCTAGCGCTATCGGCGGCAGAAACTGGACACGTTGTATTTGGCACATTGCATACCAGCTCAGCTGCGAAAACCATTGACCGTATTGTTGATGTATTCCCAGCAGAAGAGAAATCGATGGTGCGTTCTATGTTATCGGAATCCTTGCAAGGGGTTATTTCGCAAACGCTTTTGAAGAAAAGTGGCGGTGGTCGAATCGCTGCTCATGAAATTATGATTGGTACGCCTGCGATTCGTAACCTTATTCGAGAGTCTAAGATTGCTCAGATGTATTCCGCGATTCAGACCGGGAGCTCGTTAGGCATGCAAACGATGGATCAATGTTTACAGAATTTATTGAGTAAAGGTTTGATTTCTCGTGAAGTTGCACGTGATACCGCCAAGATACCAGAGAACTTCTAGGGTATATGTGTTATTTAGAGTTTAATGCAGGCCGTTAATTTAGAGCTCTAAATTAGACAGTTAATTAAAATCGTATAGAAGTTTATATATTCGGAGTTACAACCCATGTCGATGGAAAAATTCTTGCGGGTCATGGTGGACAAAAACGCCTCTGACTTATTTATTACCGCGGGAGTCCCGGCTTCAATTAAAGTGCATGGCCGTATTATGCCATTAACTAAAAGTCCGCTTGCGGCTGAGCAGAGTCGCGATATTGTTCTAGGCTTGATGAATCAACGTCAGCGTGAAGAGTTTGATGAGCACAAAGAGTGTAACTTCGCGATCAATGCGACCGGCATTGGGCGTTTCCGCGCCAGTGCGTTTTACCAGCGTAATGTGATTGGTATGGTGCTGCGTCGTATTGAAACTAAGATTCCCTCGGTTGATGAGCTTGGCTTACCCGATGTTGTTAAAGAGTTAGCAATGTCTAAGCGTGGTTTGATCTTATTTGTGGGTGCGACGGGGGCGGGTAAGTCGACCTCACTAGCATCAATGATTGGCCATCGTAATTGCAATACTAAAGGCCATATTTTAAGCGTTGAAGACCCAATTGAATTCATTCACCAGCATCAAGGCTGTATCGTAACCCAGCGAGAAGTGGGTCTTGATACCGAGAGTTTCGAAATTGGCTTAAAAAACGCTCTACGCCAAGCGCCCGATGTAATTATGATTGGTGAAGTGCGCAGCTCGGATGTTATGTCGAATGCGATTACGTTTGCAGAAACAGGCCACCTTGCTTTAGCAACACTGCACGCAAACAATGCTAACCAAGCGCTAGACCGAGTTTTACACTTTTTCCCACCAGAGCGTCATCATCAAATCTGGATGGACTTGTCGCTGAATTTACGAGCCATTGTGGCGCAGCAATTAATACCGACCCCTGATGGAAAAGGCCGACGCGCCGTGGTTGAGGTATTGATTAATACGCCGTTGGTTTCAGATATTATTCGCAAGGGTGATGTTCATGAGCTGAAGGCTTTAATGAGCCGAAATAACGATGAAGGTATGCAGACGTTTGACCAAGCTTTGTATGCCTTGTATGAATCTGGTGAAATTACGTATGAAGATGCCATCTCTCATGCCGACTCACCTAACGATTTACGTTTGATGATTAAGCTGGGGTCAGAGACCGATAGTGATCAGTTAGATGCGGCCTCTAAAGGGCTAACCTTACAAGACTAGCGAATTTCGTTATCCTGCCAATTGGGCTATTAGCTAATACATGAATTATAGGACTTAGCTTGCAAGGAATATTACACCCCCTGAATAAAGTGCTGACGATCATCTTGTCTCAGCACTGGTGGCTTCCATTACTTATGGTATTGGTATTAATACCGATAAGTCTGACTCACTTTACCCTTTTTCATACTCTGGTTGAGTTTTTTGCTGTTTGCGTTGCCATCATTAGTGCGATTGTTGCTTGGCACACCTACGTATTGGCGAAAAATCATTATCTTTTATTGCTAGGCTGTGGGTATTTCTTCATCGGCAGTTTGGATCTTGGCCATACCTTTACCTTTAAGGGATTGCCCTTTCTTGAGCATGACTCGGGCAATATCAGTCTGCAATTCTGGATTGGCGCTCGGCTTTTAGAGGCTATCTTATTACTTATTGCTCCGCTGTTTATCTATTCAACTTTTAGGCCTCGAAATCTGATTTGGCTTTTAACGGGCATAACGTTGTTATTTTGTCTGGCTATCTATAATGCTTGGCTGCCCGCGTTATTTATTGATGGCCAAGGCTTAACCCTGACAAAAGTGATTTCTGAGTACCTCATCATTCTTTTGTTGGTCGCGGCTCTCGTATCTTTTTGGCGGGTTAGAGGTGAAATTGAGCATAGAAATTTTGTACTGATTAGCTTTTCTATCTTGTTAACTATCGTTGCCGAGTTTGCTTTTACCTTATACAGCGATTTCAGTGACCTTATGATTATTTTTGGGCACATGCTTAAGTTGCTATCATTTTGGGCAATATACGTTGCGCTTATTGAATCTAGCTTGCGCGAACCGTTTAAAAGCTTGGCTAGAGATGCTAATACGTATGATGCTGTTCCCGATGAAACCTTAGTCGTCGAACGTTCTGGTATTGTCCGACAAGTAAATGAGGCGGTAAGAAGGCTTGCCAATATGGGCAAAGAAGATTGTATTGGCAGCCGTTGCCACGATCTACAGCATGATCCTTCTATCGCTGAAGAGGATTGTGAAATTTGCTTGAGTATTCGTACGGGTAAATATTTAACCAAGTCGGTTTTTCATAACGCAATACAGAAAACATGGTTTGAAGTATCCCTTTCTCCGGTTGGCCATGGCGAGCTTTCGTTAGCCATGGTGCATGTGCGTCGAGACATTACAGAGGCCGTGGAAGCACAGCAGCGCTCAGAAACCTTCAATCGTTTATACACGGTATTAAGCCAGACGAATAAAGCCATTGCTGATGCGAGTTCGAGACAAATGCTATTCGCCGACATTTGTGAGTTTGCGGTTAAGTATGGCGGCTTCAAAATGGCTTGGATTGGTTTGATTAATAATCATATCGTTAAGCCACAAGCTCATGCGGGTGATGAGTCGGGCTATTTGCGAACGATGGAAATACGGGTTGATGATTCTGCGTTAGCCCGTGGCCCTGTTGGCCAAGCCGCGAAATTGAATCGAGTTGTCTGTGTGAACAATACCCAATTAGATGCGGATTTCTCACCTTGGCGCGATGCTGCAAAAGAACGAGGATACTTAGCGTTGGCCGCGGTACCTTTGTCGGTAAGTGGCAAGGTCGTTGGTATTTACACAATGTACTCTGAACAGTGTGATGTGTTTGATGACGAAATGCTGACCTTATTGGCCTCTCTCGGACGCGACATCGGCACGGCAATGCTGCGGTTGCAAGAAAGACAAAAGCGTCTGCAGGCGGAGGCAAAAATACAACAGCTATCGCAAGTTGTTGAGCAGAATGCTCATGCCATTTTGATTATGGGTACCGATTTTAAAATTGAATATGTGAACAGAGCATTTACTGTATTAAATGGCTATGTTTTAGCGGAGATCTTAGATAAAACCCCTGATATTTTGCGCAGTCGCTATACCGATGATGATACCTACGAGGGCATAAACCGTACGCTAAAAGCAGGTCGCGAGTGGAGTGGCCAAATTCGTAATCAGCGTAAAGACGGTTCGCTTTATTGGGCTTTGCAATCTATTACGCCAATCAGAAATGAAGGTGGAGACGTTACTCATTTTGTATCAACCTCGGAAGATAATACCGATTTGCACGATGCTCAGCAGACCATTGCCCAGCTGGCGTTTTATGATCCGCTAACGAATTTACCTAATCGACGCTTACTATCCGATCGACTTCAGCAGGCGCTAGAGCATGCACAGCGTTCTCCGGATACTATGGTTGCGGTGATGGTATTTGATCTTGATAACTTTAAAACCGTAAACGATTCATTAGGGCATAACTATGGTGATGAATTATTGAAGCATGTTGCCAATATTTTTCAGTCTCAAGTGCGCAGCGAAGATACCGTTTCACGCCAAGGTGGCGACGAATTCACCATCGTTTTATCGGGCATGCGGCAGATTAAAAAGATCGCACAGATTGCTGATAATATTCTTCAAAAGCTTTCATTCCCGATGAATCTATCAGGGCATCAGGTAGTGATTGGTAGCAGCATTGGTATTGCGGTTTACCCCAATGATGGCCAGAGTCATGACGAGCTGCTACGTAATGCCGACATGGCCATGTACTACGCAAAAGAAGAAGGTAAAAATAACTTCCAGTTCTTCATGCCCGAAATGAATAAACAGGCTCATCATCGCCTGCTATTAGAAAACAAATTACGCCATGCTATTGAAGAGAAACATTTTCAACTTTTCTATCAGCCGCAAATGGATTTAAAAACCGGTGAGATTATTGGCACCGAAGCCTTGATTCGATGGATTGATCCTGAACAAGGAGTCATAGCGCCTGCAGAATTTATTCATTTGGCAGAAGATACGGGATTAATTGGTCAAATTGGCGACTGGGTTATAGAGACAGCCTGCCGCGAAATGAAAGCTTTGCAAGATAAAGGCTTTCCTAAAATTAAAGTCGCCATTAATGTTTCTGCTTTCCAGTTTCGTCATGGTAAGCATTTAACCGATGTTATTAGAAATGCGTTGGTAAAATATCAATACCCTGCTGAATTGTTAGCTTTAGAGCTGACAGAGAGTATTCTGATTGATGATGTGAGAGAGACATTAAACATTCTTAATGTCATGCGGGACTTGGGCATTACGTTAGCAATTGATGATTTTGGGACAGGGTATTCTTCGCTGAGTTACTTGAAGCAATTTCCCATTGATGTATTGAAAATCGATCAGTCTTTTATTCGTGATATCACCACAGACAGCAGCGATAAGGCCATTGTTAGCGCGATTATTGCGATGGCAGGTCAATTAGAAATTGATGTATTGGCGGAGGGTGTTGAAACACGTGAGCATGAGGCATTTTTGCAAGCGCAAGGCTGTGATTATGTGCAGGGATATTTGTACTGTAAACCGATCTCGAAAGACGAGCTATTCTCTCGCTGGCAAAAACAAGAGCTTACGGCAAAGTAAGCTCTTGTTAACAACCCTCTTTTATCAACCTAGGTTAAGCACGGTAAACTTGACGTCCAGCACTCATGGTTAGCTGAACTTGACCAACCAGTGTAGCCCCTAAGATTGGGCTATTTTTTCCTGAAGAGAGTAGGTCTTCTTGGTGATAGCAAACCTCAGTATGTTGATTCACCAGAATCAAATTAGCAGGCTGACCGATGTGAATGCCTTGGCTTAAACCCAGAATTTTAGCGGGTAAAATTGAGCTAGCATTGATCATTGTGCTCAGTTCAAGCTCTTCATTTTTCACCAGTGTTAGCATCATAGATAGCCAGCTATCAAGAATACTCATGCCAGATTCTGCGGCGGCGAAAGGGGCTTTTTTAGCGGCAATGTCTTTCGGCTGGTGGTTCGAACAGATGGCTAATGTACCGTCATTCACACCGGCTAATAACGCCTTACGATCCGCTTCACTGCGAAGCGGAGGCTGTACGTTAAAGGTGCTATCAAAGCCATTCACATCGACATCCGTAAACATTAGGTTGGCGATGGCTACGTCTGCGCTCACGGCTAAGCCTTGAGCTTGAGCATTGCGAATCATATCGACCGAGCGACCACAGCTGAGCTGACTAAAGTGTGCGCGACAGCCTGTGAGTTCAATCAGTAGTAGCTGCTGGGCTAGAGACGTGGTTTCAGCCACTTCGGCAATGCCGGTTAGCCCTAAGCGATTCGCTGTTGGACCTTCGTGCATTTTACCATTAGCGCTTAGGTTGATGTCTTCAGCGGTGAGCATGATAAGAATATCGTGAGTCGCGGCGTATTCCATAATGCGTCGCAAAACCAAGGCATTTTTGATGGGTGCTCTGGCGTTTGATAATGCCATACAGCCTGCCTGCTTGAGGCTGAACATATTCGATAACTGATCGCCGGCTAAACCATGGGTCAGTGCGCCTATCGGTAATAGTTCGCTATTATTGGCACTCACAGATGCTTGCTGAATTAAGCTAACCCCAGCCGGTGTATCGATAAACGATTTATGGCTTGGTTGGGCACATAATTGGCTAATCCCCCCTTTGGCTGCCGCTAAAGTTTCGCTATTAGCATTGCTAATTTGCGCACTCAAGTCGATCAGTGCTGGCATCAGTAATGCGTTATTTGCATTCAATTCATCGTGCGTCGATGTGGATTTTTTGGCCGCAGTAATGGCCGTAATAATGCCTTCTTCAATCACGACATTACTTAACTGGTTTAGCGCTTGGCTTGGGTCTAGCAGTTGCGCATGGGTTAGGGTTAGCGTGCTCATGCGTCATCTCCTGCTTTTTGTTTTGCTTGTTCTGATGCTTGGCCACTCATAGCCATGGCCATTACTGCCATACGAACGGCAATGCCGTAACTGACTTGATTTAGGATGACTGATTGTTCACCATCGGCGACGGCTGAGTCAATTTCAACCCCGCGGTTGATGGGGCCTGGGTGCATCACAATGGCATCTGGCTTGGCTAGTATTAGCTTCTCTTCGGTTAAACCGTACAGCTTGAAATATTCACCTTCGCTTGGCAGTAGTGCATCTGACATGCGTTCTTTCTGCAGGCGCAGCATAATGACCACATCTGCATCTTTTAGGCCTTGAGTCATGTCGTAATGAATACTGGCCCCTAAATCAGCCATTTCTTTCGGTACCAGTGTTGCTGGTCCAATGACGCGAATTTCTTTTGCGCCAAGTGTTTTCAGAGCATGAATCTGTGAGCGAGCAACGCGGGAATGCAGAATATCACCAACAATCGCGACGGTTTTGCCTTCAATCGAGCCTTTATGACGACGGATGGTCAGCATGTCGAGCATGGCTTGAGTTGGGTGTGCGTGGCGGCCATCACCGGCATTGATAATGGCAACACCGGGCGTTACTTGTTCGGCAATAAAGTGTGCGGCACCGCTATCGGCATGACGAACCACAAACATATCGCTATACATGGCTTCTAGGTTCCACAAGGTGTCCATCAGGGTTTCACCTTTGGAGGTTGCGGAGCTCGCAATGTCTAAATTCAGAATGTCAGCACTTAAGCGTTTTGCCGCCAGTTCGAAGGTTGAACGCGTGCGAGTTGAGTTTTCAAAGAATAAGTTAACGACAGTTTTACCGCGTAACAAGGGGACTTTCTTAACCGCTCGTTCTTGGGTACTAATGAAAGAATCGGCAAGGTCTAGAATTTCGGTTAATAGCGCTTTGCTCAAACCTTCTGTGGTTAAGAAGTGTTTTAAGCGTCCATCGGCCGTTAGTTGTACCTGAGTAGGGTCTGAATGGCGTGTCATAATATAATCAATTTCAAGTTAGTCGATGGAGAATTAATCTACTGAAAGTAGTAGCGGGCTAGGTCCTGACAGCTTCACTTTTTTACCACTTTCTACCGTAAGAGTAGCGCCTACTAAATCTGTTTGAATAGGTAGTTGGCGTTGGCCAACGTCGATAAGGCAAACCAACTTAATACTCGCAGGACGGCCATAATCGAATATTTCGTTCATGGCTGCACGAATGGTGCGCCCGCTCATGAGTACATCATCGACCAAAATAATGTCGCGATTTTCAATGGAGTCTGGCAGTTCAGAGCCTTTTGCTTGGCTTGATAATCCGCGCTCATCGAAGTCATCACGATAGAAGCTAATGTCTAAAATACCCAGTTCAGCAAGATTGAGCGCTTTCTGTAAACGTTCAGCTAACCAAGCTCCACCTGTGCGAATCCCAATGATAAGAGGCTTCTGTAGGTTTTTTTCTTGGATGAGTGTTTGCACGTCTTTGATCAGTTGCTGGCATAGAACTTCAGCATCCGGCAGTGTGATATTTACGTTTGTCATCAACGAATCCTTATTCGTTTTGATCAGATTGATACTGATTCAAAAAACTTTCTAAAATGAGCTGTGCGGCAATGCCATCAACTGAGTTTTCGCCAAAATTGCGGTTGCCGCCCATTTCGATGACGCGACCTTTTGCTTCATAGCTGGTCAGGCGTTCGTCATGGGTGAAAGACGGCTTATGAAAACGCCCTTCTAAACGGTTGGCAAATTTATTAGCGCGGCGACTTAAGTCACTTGGACTACCATCCATGTTTAGGGGTAGGCCAGTCAGGAAGGCTTGCGGCTGCCATTCTTCAATGATTTTTCCGAGCTGTTCCCAGTTAGGGATGCCATCACGGGCTTTAATCGGCTCAATCGGAGTCGCTTTGCCAGTAATGCGCTGGCCAACCGCAATGCCGATGCGTTGAGTGCCAAAATCAAAGGCCATCCAATGATCGTATACCTGTGCCATTATGCGTGACCTGCGTCTGAACTGAGAAAACCTTCGTCGATGCCTAGCAGCTTTAAGGCGGCTTGGTACATTTCGTTCTCTGGAGTATTGAAAATAATATCGGCGCTGGCTTCCACGGTGATCCAGGCGTTGTCGAGTAATTCCTGTTCCAGTTGTCCGGCTGACCAACCCGCATAACCTAAGGCAACTTTATAGTTGCTAGGCCCTGTGCCTTGCGCAAGAGAGGTGAGAATATCTTTTGAGGTACTGACATGGATGTCATCGTTAACCGATAGGGTAGAGCGCCAGTCACCTTTGTCTTTATGTAGGATAAAGCCATGATCTTGATGCACTGGGCCACCCAATAGCACGGTATGGTCATGCCCATGAGCGCCTTCAATTTCAAGCTGCTCTAAGACTTCGCTAAGATCTAAATCAGTCGGCTGGTTAATCACAATGCCCATTGCGCCATCACCATCGTGGCTGCAAATATAGGTGACACTGTGTTCAAAAGAAGAGTCTTTTAGCGCAGGCATTGCGATTAAAAAATGGTGTTTTAAGCTGCTGAATGAATCAGAGGCTGTCATTAGTTTACTTCCGTCATATAGCGATTACCTTTGAATTGCCAGGTGCGAATAATTTCTAGCTGATCAATGTCTCGCTTCATCTCTTCGGTAAAAGGCGCAAAAGGAGCCGAGCGTCGAACAATACGAATAGCTGCATCATCAAGGACTTTTTTGCCAGAGGATTTCAATACTTTCAAATTATTAATGGTGCCATCAGGGTTAATCGAGACCATAAGGCGTAAAGAGCATTGGTTAAAGCAATTTTCGGCTTCGCGGGGGTAGTTAATGCGTCCCATATTCTCGATTTTACGACGCCAGCTATTCACATAATAAGCGTCGTTGGCTTTGAGTGTAGAGGCTGCGGTCAAGCGCTGAATACGGGGCGCTTTGGCATAAATTTGGCGTTGATTGTCTAGCTTGGCTTCTAAGCTGGCGATTTCAAGACTGCGTGTTAATAATGATTTTTGCGGGCCGTCTGGAACATCGCTTGCTTCGGCGGCGTCTTGTTCTGGGGCAATTTGTGTTTTAAGGCGAGCGCTGTTGGTCGTTGATATCAACGCTGATTGTTCAGGCTTTACTTTTGGTGCGCTGGCTTGCTGTTGCTGTGGCGATGTTTGCTGAATGCTATTAGCATCAAATTCGGCATCCACATCGGTGGTTAGCATTTTGGCTTCGTCAAGGGTGCCGCTACCTTGTTGATTTTCTTGCGCTAAAAAGTCAGCTTTCTCGGGGGCTTCATTACTTTTATAGCTCGCCAGTGTGACTTCAAGAGTCGATGATATTTGACTAGAATCTGTGGTGGTAAAGCTAATGCCCAGAATTAGCGCAGCATGCAGCAACGCGGCCAAGAAACCGGTAAAGGTTAAGCGGTCAGCACTGGTAACTGTAGCGGAGCTACTCATGGGCGGTCTCGTATTTAATGAACGTTGATAATCTTAGGTCTGTAGTTTAACAGCGCACCTTCTGTAGTAAACAGTCGATTAACTGACTAGCGACATCAATTCCAGAATCGCGACTGATTTCACGTACACAGGTCGGGCTAGTAACGTTGATCTCTGTAATATAATCGCCAATCACATCTAGGCCAACAAAATACAGGCCTTTTTCTTTAAGGATTGGGCCAATTTGATCGGCAATGGCTTTTTCTTTGGCTGATAATGGCATTGTGATACCAGAACCGCCAGCGGCTAGATTGCCACGTGTTTCACCATCGGCAGGGATGCGTGCCAAAGTGAATGGAACAGCTTCGCCATCAATCATTAGTATGCGTTTATCACCTGAGGTGATCTCAGGAATAAAGCGCTGCGCCATAATCTGCTGTTTGCCATGATCTGTCAGTGTTTCAATAATGACACTCACATTTGGATCGTCTTTCTTTAAGCGAAAAATGGATGAGCCACCCATGCCATCAAGCGGTTTGAATATCACATCGCCATGCTCTGCATGAAATGCTTTCAATAAGTCTGGGCGGCGCGTGACCGTGGTTGGGCTCATTAATTCGGCAAATTCAGTCGCAAATACTTTCTCGTTGCAATCACGAAGGCTTTGCGGATTGTTGGCAATAAGAACGCCTTCTTTTGCTGCGCGCTCTAATATATAAGTGCTGTATATAAACTCGCCATCAAAAGGAGGGTCTTTGCGCATCAATATGATGTGTAAATCGCTCAGCGGGCAGTCGATAGCCTGTTCTTTTTCGAACCAGCTGTCTGGACTCATCGCGACAGTAATTTTAGCCATGCGGCCAAAGGCTTGTCCGTTCTGAATGGAAAGATCTTGCTGTTCCATATAATACAGCTCGCAGCCTTTTTCTTGGGCAGCAAACATTAAGGCTAATGAGGTGTCTTTATGAAAACTAATATCTTCTATGGGATCCATGACGATGCCGACTTTGATGCTCATGCTTGCTCCAAAAAACTCAAATAGAAAGTAAAAATTGATTTTACCCTATCTTGCTACTCTTGCAGTGGAATTAATTGTTCCAACCAGTTCTAAGTTTTGCCTTAAGCCGTTGTTAAGGCCTATCGTTGTATGTTACAAAGGTGCTAAGCAGCGTCCCTCGAGTCATATGACTGGCCGCTATTCTAAAAAAAATATTAATGTAGATGGTTGAAGGCTCTTATATGGACGATAACTTTGATAACCTGAAAGTTATGGTTATTGACGATAGTAAAACTATTCGTCGTACCGCCGAAACCTTGTTGAAAAAGGTCGGTTGTGAAGTAATAACTGCAACTGATGGTTTTGACGCTTTAGCAAAAATCGCCGATACACACCCGAATATTATCTTTGTGGACATTATGATGCCTCGTCTAGACGGCTATCAGACCTGTGCGCTGATTAAAAATAATTCTAAGTTTAAAGATACTCCGGTCATTATGTTATCGAGTAAAGACGGTCTTTTTGATAAAGCTAAAGGTCGTATTGTAGGTTCGGATCAGTATTTAACCAAACCTTTTAGCAAGGACGAGTTGCTTGGTGCAATTCGTAACTTTGTGAAGTAGCGAGTTAGTTAAATAGTTAGTATATAGAATTATAAATTAGAGGTAATTTGAGAATGGCTCGCGTACTAGTAGTTGACGATTCTCCAACAGAAACGCATAGCTTCAAAACCATGCTTGAACAGCAAGGCCATGAAGTATTAACCGCAGAAAATGGTGCAGATGGTGTAGCGCTTGCTCGCCAAGAAAAGCCTGATGTGGTTTTGATGGATATCGTAATGCCTGGCCTTAATGGTTTTCAGGCAACTCGACAGTTGACCAAGGATCCGGAAACTCAACATATCCCAGTTATTATTGTTACCACTAAAGATCAAGAGACCGATCGAGTTTGGGGTAAGCGCCAAGGCGCCAGCGGTTATTTGGTTAAGCCAGTACCTTCTGCACGATTGATGGAAGAAATTGCCTCGGTTATGGCAGGATAGAGTATGTCTCCATTTGCTCTGTTAGTTGAGATAGCTAAAAAAAGCCGTAATAACGCGAATGAATTACCGCAGAAAACTGAAGCGGTAACTTATTGGCGTGGCATTGGTTTCATGCTGGCAGGGCAAAAATTTGTTGCGCCAATGGGAGAGGTAGGAGAAATCTTACAAACCCCGCGTGTGACCAAGGTGCCTGGTGTGCGAAATTGGATGCTTGGTGTATCGAATATTCGTGGCCGTTTGGTGCCTATTTTAGATTTAGCGGGTTTGCTAGCGGTGCCTTCTAAGGCCAGTTGGCGAACACGTCGAGTTCTTGTTATTGGTCAGGGTGACCAGCAGAACGGTTTACTGGTAGATGCGGTATTAGGTATGCAGCAGTTTCCTAGCCATCTTATGAGTAATCAGATGTATGTCGAGGCGAATTATGCGCCTTATGTTCGAGGTGGTTTTGAACGAGATGGGGCTAATTGGCCCATTTTTAGTTTTACCCACCTTGCTGAGGCGGATGAATTTCTGCAAGTGGCTGTTTAAGACAAAATTATTGCGACGATGTTTTTAATCGCATTAACAAGAAAAATAAACGTGCAAAATAGTACGGAGAATTTGGAATGAGCAAAGCAACAGGAAGCGTTTGGTCCACGGTATTTGGAAACCCGAAGTCGGGTTTCTTTATTGTGTTACTGATTGTTTCAATCTTAGCGTTTTTGGGTGTAACCGTTTTCGTGAACACCAAAGCGAACCAGGATAAAGAATATATTAACCACGCTGGTGAGCTTCGAGTGCTCTCGCAGGAATTGGCAAAAAACGCCGTGGAAGCCGCCGGTGGTAAAGCCGAAGCTTTCGCATTGTTGCGTAAGGCTCGTGATAATTTCGAAACGCGCTGGGGGTATTTGAGCACGGGTGATCCTAGAACCGGTTTGCCACCTGCTGAAATGGCGGCCATGACCGACGTACAAGGGCTATGGAATAAAGTAAAAACCAATACCGACCAAATTGTACAAACCCAAGATATCATTCTTTCTTTGCACGAAGTTGCTGCAACCTTAGCTGAAACAATTCCTCAGTTGCAGGTTGAATACGATGAGATTGTTGAAATTCTACTAGAAAGTGGCGCACCTGCTGACCAGGTCGCGGTAGCACAGCGTCAATCTTGGTTAGCAGAACGTATTGTACGATCGGTTAACAAAGTATTGGGCGGTGGTGAAGATGCGGTAATGGCGGCTGATGCTTTCGGACGAGATGCTTCTCTTTTCGGTCGCGTACTTAACGGTATGATCGAAGGTAACGTGGCAATGAACCTAAGTAAGGTTGCTGATGAAGAGGCTGTATTTGCACTCGCAGAGATTGCTGAATTGTTTGAGTTCGTATCCGGTTCGGTTGATGAAATTCTAGAAACCTCTCCTGAACTATTCCAAGTACGTGAAGCATCTGATGCGATTTTTGCTGATTCTCAGGTACTGCTTAACGAAACATCTACTTTGACTCAAGGCTTTCAGACAAATACTGAAAACCTAAGCTTCTTACAATTAATTGCTTACTTATCAGCTTTGATGGCGGTAGTCGGTATTGTTGGTTTGGGTGTTGTTTCTTACCAAGATACTCGCAAAGATTTATCTGAAACAGCGGATAAGAACGAGCAGAACCAAATCGCTATTTTACGTCTACTTGATGAAATTGCCGATTTGGCCGATGGTGATTTGACCACTCAGGCAACGGTAACGGAAGACTTTACGGGGGCGATTGCTGACTCCATTAACTACGCAATCGATCAGATGCGCTCGCTGGTATTTGCGATTAACGAAACAGCAGTACAGGTATCTTCTGCTGCGCAAGAAACGCAAGCAACGGCGATGCATCTTGCTGAAGCATCTGAGCACCAAGCACAAGAAATTGCTGGGGCTTCTGCGGCCATTAACGAAATGGCTGTGTCTATTGACCAAGTATCGGCAAATGCCTCTGAATCATCTGCGGTAGCAGAGCGATCGGTTGCGATCGCCAACAAAGGTGCTGAAGTGGTACAGGCAACGATTCACGGCATGGATAACATTCGTGAACAGATTCAAGAAACATCTAAGCGTATTAAACGTCTAGGTGAATCTTCGCAGGAAATTGGGGATATCGTATCCTTGATTACCGATATTGCTGACCAAACAAACATTCTATCGTTAAACGCTGCAATTCAGGCCTCCATGGCCGGTGATGCAGGTCGAGGCTTCGCGGTTGTTGCCGATGAAGTACAGCGACTAGCAGAGCGTTCTGCCGCGGCAACCAAGCAGATTGAAGCGCTGGTGAAAACGATTCAGAACGATACCAACGAAGCTGTTATCTCGATGGAAACCACAACGTCGGAAGTAGTACGAGGCGCACGCCTTGCACAAGACGCCGGTGTTGCACTGGAAGAAATCGAAAATGTATCGAAAAACTTGGCTGACTTGATTCAGAACATCTCCAACGCGGCACGTCAGCAAGCATCTTCTGCGGGTCATATTTCGAATACGATGAACGTTATTCAAGAAATTACATCGCAGACTTCTGCAGGTACTACAGCAACCGCTAAGTCGATTGGTAACCTTGCAGACATGGCGAACAAGTTACGTGAGTCGGTAGCAGGCTTTAAGCTTCCAGAGAGTGAACAAACTCTGTAGGTTGAAGTTTAAATGAGCAATCCGTCTGATCTTTTTACGAGTAAGCGCTCCAGTTTCGGTATGATGCCGGATATGGAAGAAGGGCAGTTTTTGCGTTGGCAAAATCTGCTCGAAGAGCGTACTGGTATGTGCCTATCGCCACATCGGAAATCATTTTTACAAACCAGTTTAGGCATTCGAATGCGTGAGCTAGGCTGCGATGATTATGAAGATTATTATCAACGAGTGACGAGTGGCTCCGGTGGAGCGATTGAATGGACAACCCTAGCTGATCGGCTAACGGTTCAGGAGACTCGATTTTTTCGTGACCCTGATGCCATGATGTTCGTAAAAGATTATTTGCTGGACTTGGCGAAGACCCAAACTAAAAATCAATCCATTGATATTTTGAGTATGGGTTGCTCCTCTGGTGAAGAGGTTTATAGCTTAGCCATGTTAGCAGAGCAATGCTTAACTCCGTTAGGGGTTCAGTTCTCTGTAACGGGAACAGATTTATCGACAGTAGTGCTGCGCAAAGCGAGGCAGGGCATATACCCTATTCGCAAGCTAGAAACGTTACCCGTTTCTTATCGCCAGCAGTATTGTAACGAGATTGGAAATAACGAATATCAGATCATGTCTTTTTTACGTGATCGAACATGCTTCACACAAGTGAATGCATTGAATTTAGACGCCTTCCCTATAGAAGGGTTGAGCGTTATCTATTGTCAGAACTTATTGATTTATTTTCGTCGCTGGCGTCGCAGAGAAATATTGAATGCGCTCGCAGAACGCTTAGCTCCAGGTGGTATTTTGGTTACAGGACTGGGTGAGATGGTTGATTGGCAACATCCGAATTTAATTCAAATCGATAATAATAAATTATCGGTATATGTTAGACGTGATAATAATATACCAATAGGAGACCGCTAGGCGATGAGCCATGACTACATCGCTCTGGAGTGGGTTAAAGGCGAGATCGAAGAAACCCTTCAGCAGGCGCAACAAGCTCTAGAAGCTTACGTGGAAAATACGCAGGATAGAACTCGTCTCAAATTTTGTTTGAGCTATTTGCATCAAGTGCATGGCACGTTGCAAATCGTTGAGTTTTACGGTGCTGCTTTGTTAGCAGAAGAAATGGAAGCTTTAGCTAAGGTATTAGCTGAAGGTGATATGGCTAACGAGCAAGATGCCCTTGAAGTATTAATGCAGGCTATTTTGCAGCTTCCTGGATATTTAGAGCACGTTAAAGTGGGTCGACGAGACCTTCCTGTTGTTTTATTGCCCATATTAAACGAATTACGCGCAGCACGTGGCGAAAGCCTCATGTCTGAAACCGCGTTATTCTCTCCTAATATTGAGACACCTGCGGCATTAACAGATAAGCAACTAGCAAAGTTTAATGACCCTGGTTTTTCTCCTTGGCTTAAAAAACTTCGTCAAATGCTGCAAGCTGCTATTTTGCATGTATTGCGTGGCGAGCAAGAGTCGTTAGCCATCGATTATTTGCACAAGGTATTTTCACGCCTTGAAAAAACCCTCGGAAATACACCGCAAGGTTTAGTATGGCTGCCAGCTTTAGCGTTCATCGAATATTTAAAGGCGGAATCTACGATTCCTAAAAGTACCAAGCCTTTATTGCGTCAATTGGATGCTCAGCTCAAGCTGATTGAAGACGAAGGTATCGAGGTATTAAATACTCCTGTACCTAATGAGTTATTGAAGAACTTATTATATTACATTGCTAAATCACCCATCGATACTGGCGCAATAGCGCAAGTTAAAGCACGCTTTAACTTGGCATCAGCCCTGCCTAATGAACAAGAAATAAAATCCCAGCAAGATGCGCTATCTGGCCCAGATAAAGAAACGGTCGGCAGTGTTGTGGGTGCGTTGATTGAAGAAATAGGGGGTCTTAAAGACCATTTCGATTTACTCATGCGTGGTGATGAATCGCGTGATGATGCACTGAAGAATTTATTGCCGTCGTTTAAGCAAATTGCCGATACGATGGGCATGCTGGGTCTTGGTATGCCAAGGCGTGTGCTGCAAGAACAGCAAAGTATAGCTGCGCAACTATTAGATCAAGGCGCTGTTACTGATTCCGACCTGATGGATATTGCTGGCGCGTTACTTTACGTTGAAGCGACATTGGCTGGAATGAAGCGAGAAGGGACATTAGTCGAGACTCGCCCAGAAGATGCTTCTGTTAGCAGTGCCCAGCAAGCGGTATTGCAAGAAGCTCGCAATGTTTTAGAGCAAGTAAAAGATTCGATTGTTGAATTTATTGCTAAGCAATGGGATGCCAACGAATTAGAAGAAGCACCTGGCTGGCTTAGATCCATCGAAGGATCAATCAATATGATTCCTTTGCCTCGTGTTGCGAAAATACTGCAACGTGCGGCAGATTTTGTTGAGCAGCAGTTAATCACTGAAGGTTTAAAAGCTCAGTGGAGCGTGATGGATAATTTTGCCGATATCCTCACAAGTGTTGAGTATTATATTGAGCGCTATTCAAATAGCCCGATGCAAGCGGATGAAAATTTATTGCAGCGTGCTGAATTAGCGCTGGGTAATTTGCCTGGTCAGGACGCTGCTAATGCAGGGTCTGTCGAGGCAGCTGCTGTAGAAATAGATTCTATTGATAATATCGATGTTATAGAAATAGAAGACCCGGAAGTAGAAGAGCAGGAAATAGATGTTCTTGAGGTTGAAGAAGTCACCGCAGAAGCGCTAGCCGCAGAAGTTTTAAATGCTGACACCCTCGATCCTGATCTTATTGAAGCAGAACTACTTGAAGATGTTATTGAGTTATCAGAGCCTGAAATCAACTCTGATTCAGCGGAGGTTGAAGTAGAAGCGCTACTTCAAGGCGTTGACTCAAATGAAGACCTTGAAATTCCAATACTTGAAGAAGTCGTTCTTGAAGTGACTGCGGAAGTCGCGGAAGAAGACGACTTGATTGATGATGAAATCATTGAGATTTTCTTGGAAGAAGCTGAAGAAGTACTCGAAACCCTTCACGAGTTTTGGCCGACCTATCGCTCAGATCATCAGGATACTGAATCGCAATCAACAGTACGCCGTGCTTTCCATACCTTAAAAGGCAGTGGTCGTATGGTAAAAGCCGAAGATATTGGCGAGCTGGCTTGGTCGATAGAGAACATGCTTAATCGCGTAATTGATGAAACCATTAGCCTATCAGAAAACAGCTGTGCCTTGATTGATTACGTTATTGAAACAGTACCGTCATTGATTGAAGACTTCCGCAATCGTCGACCTGCTGGGTTCAATATTGAACCGTTGCTGGCGTATGCTAATGCATTATCGAAAGCTGAAGCGGTTGAAGAGTTCACAAGTCTATTTAATCAAACTGAAGCCGTTGAAACCGTTGAAACCGTTGAAGATGAAAATGTACTTGATGAAACGCTAATAGAAATATTTCGTTCAGAAGTGGCAGCGCATTTAGAAGCCGTGAATGAATTTATTGCGCTGTCAAAAGAAGACGATTATAGCAATCCTTTGTCTGATCAATTGCAAAGAGCTTTGCATACATTGAAGGGTAGCGCGCACATGGCGGGCATTACCCCTATTGCCCTTGCGGCCTCACCATTAGAAAAACTGGTCAAAGAATTACGTGCCTACCAGATTAAAAATACGCCTGGCTTCGTCGAGTTGTTATCGGAAGGTGTGGCATTAATCGAATTAGGCATGGAGCAGTTGGAAACGAATCCAACAGCGCCTATTCCCTCTGAAGAAGCCTTTTTACTGAAAGTTTCTGAGATTGAACAGCTTCTTCTGATACCGATCACTCGCGATGAGGTCGATTCTCAATTACCTGATCCGCAGCAGTTAGAGCAGCTATTAACTCAAGGTGTTGATGTACTGCTTGATGCCGATGATATTGTTAAAAATTGGATATTAGATACCCATAATAATTCAGCATTGAGCCAGTTAAATGATGAATTAAATCAAGTTATTGAATGTGCCGAGAAGGCTGAAATACATCCAGTTGCTGAATTAGCTGAGGTGTTACATGGCTTGTACAGCCATATTTTAGAAACTGAAGCTAAGCAGCTTGCTGATCCAGAAATTTTATCAGAAGCGCTTTTAGCGGCTCATGATAGTCTTCTGAATATGTTTGATTATCTTGCGGCAGGGCAAAGCTTGGTTGCTGATAATGAAGTATTGGCCAAGTTGAAAGAAGCTGATTCTTTATTGAAACAGCCTAGCATTGAGACTCCTGAAGAAGTCAGTCTTGATGATGAAAATGATTTAGACGCGATCGAATTAGATATCATGGCGCCCGAACCGGATGCGTTAGATGTTGATGAATCGATTTCAGAAATGGTTATTAATGAGCCTGAAGTGGTTCTTAATGAACCTGAAGAAATTGATGACGAGCTGTTAGAGATCTTTCTTGAAGAAGCTCAAGAGATTATGGAAGCGGCTGGAATTGCACTGCAACGCTGGCAGTCAGAGCCTGATAATTTAAGAAATGTTGCGGAATTACAACGTGAGCTACACACCCTAAAAGGGGGTGCTCGCATGTCAGAGATGACAGAAGTGGCTGATTTATGCCACGAGTTGGAATCCATTTATGAAGGATTACATGATGGTCGTGTGCAGTATCAAGATGGACTGATTCAATTATTGAGTCGCTATCATGATGTGCTTGATGACATGCTTGAGCAAATTCGAAATGGTCAGAGCGTGAGTTTGAATGATGAACTCTTGCAGCGTATTCGTGCGGTTGCCAAAGGTGCGAATCCACTTGATGGTGAAAAAGCTTTTGTATTAGACGAGCCTGCATTAGAAGATGCTGGCGATCTTCTTCATGAAGAAGGTAACTCTTCAATCAATGATGTTGTTTCTGTTGAATTCGATGAAAGTGATCGTGAAATTCTTGAAATCTTCTTAGAAGAAGCGCAAGAGTTGCAGCAAGAGCTTGATAGTGTCTTGCAAGCTTGGCAAGAAGCACCTGAGAATCTTCGTGCTACTGAAGAAGTCCAGCGTATTATGCACACACTGAAAGGTGGTGCACGCATGGGCGGCTTAGCAGAGGTTGGCGACTTAGCCCATGATTTTGAAGCTTGGATGATTAAAGCGCAGCAAGGTGAAGTTGCTGTTGATGATGATTTCTTTGCTCATGTATATCAGCGTCAGGATGCGTTGGCATCCAGTATTGAGAAAGTTAGTCTGAGCTTGAGTAAGCCTCATGATATCGGTGTATTTGAAGCGGATAGTGAAAGCACGGTGGTGGAGGCGCTTGATACCAATGTTGTACCGTTTAAGCGTTCAGAGCTTATTGAGGATGCGGAATATTCTGAAGCGCTCTCTGATGATGTCTCTACTGAGAAAGCCTCTACTGAGAAAGCCTCTACCGATATTGTTCCCGCTAAAAAGCTTGAGAAAGTCTTAACTCAGTTAGACCAAGAAGCTGAAAATAAGCCTCAGCAAGGGCGTCGTGGCCCTCAAGAAATGGTGAAAGTTTCTGCTGAGCTGTTAGATAACCTCGTAAACCTTGCGGGTGAGACATCGATCTCGCGGGGTCGACTTGAGCAGCAAGTAACGGATTTCTCTTACTCTTTAGAAGAGATGGACTCAACGCTAGAGCGTTTACGAGACCAGCTGCGCCGACTGGATATTGAAACCGAAGCGCAAGTATTGTTCCGTCAAGAACGCCAAACGCCAAACTATGATGACTTCGATCCATTAGAAATGGATCGCTATTCTCATATGCAGCAGCTTGCACGTTCGCTTGTAGAGTCCGCATCGGATTTATTGGATATTCGTGAATCGCTTACCGATAAAACCCGTGATGCTGAAACCTTATTATTGCAACAAAGCCGAGTCAATACAGAGCTGCAAGAAGGCTTGATGCAAACTCGCATGGTGCCGTTTCAGCGTCTTGTGCCTCGTCTTCGTCGTATTGTGAGACAAATCGGCCAAGAACTGGATAAACAGGTGGAGTTTCAAGTATTTAACGCTGATGGTGAAATGGATAGAACCATTTTAGAGCGCTTGATCTCGCCACTTGAGCATATGCTGCGTAATGCTGTCGATCATGGTATTGAAGATAAAGAAGCCCGTAGAAAAACGGCTAAACCTGCACAAGGTAATGTGGAATTACGTATCTCTCGAGAAGGGGGGGATGTACTCGTTACCTTGAAAGATGATGGTCATGGTATTGACATCGATGCTGTGCGTAATAAAGCTTTAGAGCGTGGCCTAATTACCAAAGACAGTAACTTAACCGATATTGAAATCATGCAGTTTATTTTGCATGCGGGTTTCTCTACGGCTAAGACGGTGACTCAAATCTCTGGCCGTGGCGTCGGCATGGATGTTGTAAATAGCGAAATCAAACAAATGGGTGGCACGCTATTTATTAATTCGATTCCAGGAGAGGGGACAGAATTCCAAGTACGTTTACCCTTCACTGTATCGGTTAACCGCGCGCTCATGGTTCGTGTTGGTGATGATTTATACGCTGTTCCGCTTGATAGTATTCAAGGGATTATGCGTGTTCAAACAGATCAGTTGGAAGCTTTGTATGAACAGCCTTCGGCGGAAAGAACGTTTGAATATGGTGGCCAAGATCACCGTTTAGATTATTTAGGCACTATGTTAGGGACGGAAGCACAGCCTAAATTTGTTGGGCAAAGAATGCCTACGCCAGTATTACTGATTAAAGGTGATACACCCTATGCTTTACAAGTTGATTCATTATTGGGTAGCCGCGAGATTGTAGTAAAAACGCTGGGTACTCAGTTCAGTAGTGTGATGGGCGTTTCTGGAGGAACAATTCTTGGAGATGGTAGCGTTGTAATCATTCTGGATTTACCGGCAATGATTCGTAACCAAAGCAACCTTGAGTATCAGCATGCTAAAGCATTGGATGCCATTGAAGCTGTTAAGCGACAGGAACTTGAACAAAGACAAAGCCGTATCTTGGTGGTTGATGATTCGGTAACGGTACGAAAAGTAACGACTCGCTTGTTAGAGCGAAATGGTTTTGAAGTATTCACCGCGAAAGATGGTGTTGATGCGATTGCAACCTTGCAAGATCATGTTCCCGACTTAATGTTGCTGGATATTGAAATGCCACGCATGGATGGTTTCGAAGTCGCTTCGGTGATTCGACATGATTCACGCTTAATGCACATACCGATTATCATGATCACTTCGCGTACGGGCGATAAGCACCGTAACCGAGCGTTCTCAATTGGTGTGAATGAATATTTGGGTAAGCCTTTCCAAGAGGATAAGTTACTTTCTAGTATTGAAAAGTTATTAACAGAGGTGGTGGAGCACTAGTATGCCTCATACCAAGGTTGCTGCGAGGATTGGTATTATTGCTGACAATCTTTTGCAGCAGCACCTGTTAAAAACAGCATTGATGCATTTTGGCTTCAATGTTGTATTGACTACTGACCCTGAAAAAATGCTCAATAATAACGATAAGATAATTGATCTTGATGCATGGGTTGTTGATATAGTCGATGAAGAAGGTGATCATCATGATTGGCTAGATGATTTATTTGATGGTAATGCGCCTGTTTTGTTTGGTATGGGAGAAGCTCCGCAGCGTAGCTGTGAAAGTTATCCTCGCTGGGAAAAACGACTATTTTCAAAAATGAAAGAGTTGTTGGCAGATGATTCTTCACTTGCCATTGCCGATCAAGAAGACATTAAAGAATTAGCCGCGCACAGTACGGGTAAACATACTCCCTCATTACTTCCTGCGATATTCAATAATATTGAATTAGGATCACCTGCGGAGCATGTTTGGGTGCTGGGTGCCAGTCTTGGTGGTCCTGATGCCGTTAAAGAATTTTTGGATGCTTTACCGATCGGATTACCCGTTGGTTTTATTTATGCGCAGCACATCGATGCAAGATTTCAAAAAGCATTGGTTCAAACGCTAGGCCGCCATGCAGGAATTACCATGGTACCGTATTCTGAAGGCAAGCGAATTAATACGGGGGAAGTGATGCTAGCCCCTGTTGAGCAAGAGTTTGTATTCGATATCGCGGGTAGAACCGTGAGTAAAAACACACCTTGGCCAGGCCCTTATGGCCCATCTGTTGATCACGTTATGTTAAACGTCGCTCAACATTATGGTAATAGAGCTCGTTATATCTTATTCAGTGGTATGGGTAATGATGGCGCTGAGGCGGTTATTAAAATTAGTCAAAGTCCAGCAACAATATGGGCACAAAATAGTGAGAGTTGTGCGAATAGTTCGATGCCCGATAGCGCGGTCGCCACTGGGCGTATTTCCTATACAGGAACCCCAAGACAATTAGCGTCGCAGCTGGTAAATTATTTGCAAACGCAGTGGATGAGATAAGTATGAGTTCAGAAGTAATAACCCAAGATGATGTAATAGAAGTTTCTAGCTTACTGATTCCTCTAAATGATAAACAACTTGTTTTGCCCAACGTAACCGTTGCTGAAATTATTCCATATCGAGCGCCTACCGCTATCAATGACCCTGCTAGTTGGGTACTCGGGCAGTTAGAATGGCGAAATGTTGATATTCCTGTGATCTCATATGAGCTATTAAGTGGCGCCGCTACTCCGCCTACAGAAGGCGCTCGCTTGGCCGTTATTAATGGAACAAGTGTTAACCGAGAACTGCCTTTTTATGCGATCTTAATTCAGGGGATACCTAGGTTAACTCACGTGAAAGAAGATGATATTGTAGTTGTTGAAGCAATGCATTCAGGCCCTTATGATGAAGTGGCTGTTAGCGTAAATGGGGAACAAGCAATGATCCCTAACTTAGAAGCCATTGAAAATGAATTACTAAAATTCATAGGATAACTCATGCAATTATTAGCCAAAATCATAATTCTTTGTACTTTAGCCTCTGGAGCATTTGCCAATAGCCCAGGGCTGGAAGAAAACAATTTAGCAAAAGAAATTATCTTGTTTGAGGCTAATAGCTATCGCGTTGTGACTGAATTTAATGTGCACGCTATGCAAAAAGATAAAAAGTCAGCCCAATCTTTATTTAACGTATTGGAAACTGGCGATCAATTGAGTCAATTATTCACTCAGCAATCAAAAGCATTAGCACCTAGCTGGGAAAAGTATAGAAAGTTCACATGGAAGAAGCATACTCAAATTGATGGTGATATCGATACTTATGTATTTAATGACATGCGAATTTTACACCGTGACTTATTGCTTATTATCGCGGATGTTAAAAAACAGCTTAATAGTGATCTGTTACCTCATAAAGACTTAAATAAGGTAAATGCGATCCTATTAATTGAGCAACTCGCATCAGAATACTTAGAAATGTCGGCGGCGACCTTTGGCTCATTCGGCTTCGCGGGTACTGAGCAGGCTATTCAGATTGAAGTACGTAGTGCTGCTTTTGAAAGAACAGTCGCAGAGCTGGAAAAGATCTATATGGAAGAGCCTGCAAAACTGAAATTGATTAAGAAGGTTGCACTGCGTTGGAAGTTTATTAAGAACACATTATTAGCGTATAATCAGCGCTCAGCCCCTTTCGCAGTGTCTAAAACTGTTTCTTATATTCGAGAGCAGCTTGCCAATTTATAGGTAAATACAACGGTACTGATCCCTCTTTGCTTTAATTACTATTCCGTGACTAGATGATAAAAATAGCTATTATTAATGATACAAGGATAACAAGCCATTATGGCTGCATGCTGGTTATGGAAAACCTACTCTCTTTACTGAGTTCAAATAATGTCGAAGTTATTTGGACTTGGGATGTTAGTGTCGATTGGAGAAAGCATAAAAATACAATAATCAAAAAACCCAGGGTGGATGCGATTATTGTTAATGGTGAGGGGACGATACACCATAGCAAGAATCGAAAATTTGCGAAGGCATTGGCTGAGTTTGCGGTTTTCTCAAATGAAGTACTTAAAACACCAAGTTATTTAATAAATTCGACCTTGTATCACAATGATGCTTTTGAGTATGACAATCTTAAAGAGTATCGAGCTATATATGTGCGTGATAAAGGAAGTCTTGCCGAACTAGAAAGTTTTAATCTAATAGGCAAGTATGTGCCTGATATGACATTTGCCAAAAATTCTCGAAAGTACGCTGATTTAATACCTTCATTGGATACTATCGTTATAGATAGCGCTATTAAGCAAGATAACCCTATCTTAAAAGAATTTGCTAGTAATCATAAATTTCCTTTTAAGAGTATGATTGTTGCTCGCCCTAGTAATGCAAGATTTTTAAGAAGTCCTAGGCCATATGTAAAAAATGTATGGCGTTATTTAAGTAGCGATAGAAAGCTGTCAACTAGTCCTGGTGAATATATAGAGTATTTGCATCAATATAGTTTGGTTATAACAGGACGTTATCATACGGTATCAATGTGTATAAAAAATAAAATTCCCTTTATTGCAATTGACTCAAATACACCAAAGATCAGATATTTATTGAATGACGCTTTGGGTGAAACTAAGCGAAATATTCAGATATCAGAGCTAGAAACGATAAAAATAACTGGTGATTATAGTTATAGCTGTACTGAGCTTGAAAAGATGCAGCACTTTATTAGTACAGCAGAAAGTATGATTGAGGAGATGATCTCTAATATATTAAGAGATGTCGTAACCGATAAGTCAGAGAAGTACCTTTATTAATGAAGGAGTTAATACGTAACTGGCTAAGTCTTTATAAAGACCGACGGAAAAAAAATCAACTTCAAATATTGTTAGGTACTAAGTTACACACCTTTATTAATGCTTGTGAATATATTGTTATAGAGCAAACAGGGGAAAATGTATATACGAAAGTTCGAGATCTTGGGGGGGTAAATAACTTTGGTATGTTGATGCATTATTCAGTAAAAAATAATGAGCCTTTGGCAATATCAAAAATTGAAATGTATAAATTGGCGGAGCGAGAGAACCGGTTTTTGCAATGGCAAAAAGAACATCATAACAATAATTTGGCCGCCAAGCCTTTCGGTATAACTGAGAAAACAGAAAAAGGCTATGCTTGCTTTGTATCCTCTGTCTTAGCAGAACCAAAACAATTTTCTTATACTAAAGCAAAGAATTTATATCAACGATTGGGGGGTAATCCTGATCTATTATCATATCTCGCTACAAACGGTAAAAAAGAAGCCCTAAGTGATGAAATAGATGATTCTACTAATATAAAGTCTATTCTAGCGAATTTGATTTCTAAATTTGGTACAGGACGTGCAGAGGAATTTTATAAAGAGCTTCTTTCAAAGAATAAGACCTTGTTCTCATTAACTCTAACTCCTCCAGTTTTTATGGATTTGCAAGAGAGTATGCAGAAATCTTACGATGTATTAAGTACCGTAGATATTCCTTCTTACGAAGGTTTGGTTCATGGCGACTTTAAAGTGCAAAATATATTAGAAGATGATGAGTTATACAAAGTTATAGATTGCCAATATTATACTTACGGTATTCGATTGTGGGATTTAGCTTTTTTATATTCAAAAAATGAACAGTTTCATGGTATAGAGCACTATATCGATGAATTTGAATTAATAGAAGAAAGGCTATTTATAATCTTCTTTTATTTGCTCGCTATTATAGTTAATGCGAAGAAAAAGAGGATCACGAGAATCTCACGCAATCAATTACTTCCGGCCTTAGAATATCTAAAGCACCTATTGAATACATTGTAAGATTAATAGCCCTACTTTCTTCACTGAATGTTAATTATTTCTAATGTATGCATATTATGACGATGCAGTATTTATTAATTTTTGTTTATCTTAGTGGATTTTTACATCTTTAGCTTGCTCGCTATTCAAAGAAGACATATTTAACGATGTAATCAATAAAAATAAGGTTAATGACACTGCGCTGTGGGCTGGAACATCAGTAAGCCCACATAGAATGAAAGCAATACACACAAAAAGTCCTATTGCTGATGATTTCTGGTGCTTTACTTTATTAGCAAAGAAAAGAGTTAGATATAGAATATATAACAAAAACAGAGTTCCAAAAATAACCCCCATACTGATCCATGCTTGAATGATGTCATTATGCATATGGTTGTATTTTATAATGTGTTTTGTATTGATATTAATTCGATTTTCTTTATCTAAAATAGTAAAATATTTTTCCTGGTTTCCTGCGCCAATCCCTGTTAGTGGATGGTCATAAATTGTAATTAAGGATGCCTCCCACATATCTAGCCTTACACCTGCTGAAGTTAGTTTCCTTTTCTCTCCTTGAAACCCTGTTGAAACATTAATAATTCCATTCTCAAATCTGTTTTTTAGATGATCAAGGAACGATGATTTAGATGCCGATACGGCTATCAGTAGAGAGGTACATATGATTATTAAAATTAAAAACAATTTTTTGTTATTGGAATAAATTTTGATTGAGAAGTATAACAGCAGAATTAAGAATATGAGAATGCTAGCTAGAATCGGACCTCGACTGCCTGTGAGGAAAAGACTTATGAAGCCCACAGCTAAACAAACAAAGCACGCAGTGGAAATAATCCAATTTCTTTTGAGTAGGAAACTAAAAAGATTAACATTGATCCAAGCAATTATTAATGACATACAGGTAGCATAAATGATGGGAGCGTTTATAAATCCTGCTGTTCGGTGATTGGGGTGGCTATGAGAAATATAATCTATGATTCCTGAGAAGGCTAAAATTATAGATGATATAATGGCGACATATAATAATATGCCTCTATCAGCTTTATTAACCTTTATAGAAGGGATGATAATCGAAAATGATAAAGTAATAAAAAATGTATTAGAGAATAATCTTTCTGCGATAGGGTTATTATATACAAAGTAGTATATGGCGGTAATTATACTGCTCAGCAATAAAAGAAGTGTTATTGATAGAACTCCCGGCTTATCAATGGACAGATTGTCTATCGATTGATTCTTTATCGCTAATGCAATGTTGATGATAGATAATATGACAGTTAAGTGAATTAGTCCTTTGGCAATATGGTAATTTATGCCATAAACAAATAAAGATAATATTAAACAATAAAAAATAGCTCTGTGAATTTTCAAATGAATCTCTAACTTGAGTATGTTAATGAAAAATATGTCGGGCAAAAATATTTATCATAAAATTAACATTAAAGGAACTAACTTTATTTTAATTCTTTAATGTTTGTAATTTATAAGTATGATCTGCAGTATTATATCATACCTTTCCATGTAACTATTTATTAAAATTATAGTATTATGGTCATAGTATATTAAATATTTATAGTGCTGAAATTATGCCAATTATTGAACAGGTTGAGCTAACGTGAAAGATTTTGAAATCTCTGCAGAAATTAAATCACTTATTCATGGGCGCGATGTTGCATTGGTGGGCAACTCAAGGAAAGTTGTAGGAAAAACTTTCAATGTTGATAAGCATGATGTTGTTATTAGAATGAATGGCGCTTGGAAACTCCCTAAAAAATTGCAGGCAAGTGTAGGGAAAAGGGTAGATTTGATGTGTATGTCTGGCCATAAAAAAGAAATGGATACGATTGTCAAGGCTGTTCCTTTGACTATGTGGATGTCTCCTAAAAATAGAGATGTGCTTTCTGAAGAGGCCAAGCAATTAATGCATTTCTATCCGCTGGGATCCTGGGAAAAACTCTTTGCCAAGATAGGAGCTAGACCATCAACAGGTTGCATGGTTGTTGATATGATAAGCGATATAATTGGAGACGGTCATTTAACTTTGTACGGTTTTGATTTTTTCGAGAACGATAGTTGGCATACCCAGTACTCATGGAAAGAGCGATTTAATATGCTATTAGGTAAGGATGTTTACACAAATCCTCATAATGGGCAAAAAGAAGCCGAATATATCAGAACAGCTTTGCCAGCCTCCAAATTTACTATTGTAAAGCCTTAAGAATAGGCATTGGATTTAATATGCGGATAGCGATTATTAACGATACTAGATCTACTAACCACTATGGATGTCTAATGGTTATGAGAAATATTGAGCTTTTATTGAAGAGCCAAGGAGCGGATGTAATTTGGACTTGGCCAGTAGGGGTTGATTGGAGAAAAAGAGAATCTGAAATCGTTAATAAACCAAAAGTTGATGCAATTATTGTTAATGGAGAGGGAACGATTCATCATGGGCCAAGAAGATGGCAGGCTGAAGCTCTTGCAGAGTTTGCGGAGTTTTCAAAAAACACATTAAAAGTCCCTGTGTTTCTTATTAACGCTACATTATATGCTAATGAAAAATCTTTATATGATCGTTTGAAATTTTATAATTCTATTTATGTTCGTGATCGAATGAGTCATGTGGAATTGAACAACCTTAATATTGAAAATGAATTCGTACCGGATATGACTTTTGCAGTTTCTTCTAATCTAATATCTGATCAAGTCAAAAATATATGTGTAGTAGACTCTGTTATGCAGTCCGATCTTCCTTTTTTGAGACGTTTCAGTAAGAAGCACCAAGCTGATTATTGTTCTATGGTAGTAGCACGGCCCAGTAATTATTCTTTTTTGAAAAAACCAAGAAGATTTTTTCTTACAAGCTTTAAGTGGCTAATAAACGAAAGATTAAGAAGTCTTGATCCAAAGGAGTTTGAAAGATACTTGGGTCATTATAAACTTGTTGTTACTGGTCGTTATCATACAGTAACTATGTGTTTGAAAAATCGAATCCCATTTTTAGCGCTAGAATCAAATACTCCCAAAATAAGTTATTTATTAAATGAGGTTTTTGGTAATACTAAAAGAGTTCTTTCTGTAAAAGATTTAGATCATATAAAAATTGATGAATGGAATGGATATTCTAATGATGAATTAGCAGCTATAGATTGCTTTCTAAAGAAAGCAGAAAATTCTAATGTGGAAATGATACAAAAATTAACCAGTTATACTGAAATGTGAGTATGTGAGAATTGGATATTGTTAAATTATTAACTTTCTGGAAAAAACCGAGTCGAAATTATGTAGGAATTTTGGAAGAAAAATATGGTCTATCTAAATATTCTATAATTGATATTGTGAAGAATTTTTTAGTCGATAAATCTAAAGTTTTTCTAGATGGAAAGTATACGTATCAAAACTTAGGGGGTTCTAATAATTATGGTTTTGTCGCATATATATCTAAGCATAATAATTGGATAGCTAAAATAGCACCTGAAAAGCTCTTGCAAAGAGAAGCAATATTTTTCGAGTATCATAAAAATAATTTTAATGAAGAGACAGGTTTTGCTCCAAACTCTATGGGTTACGGCTCGTTCGAAAATACTGACTTAGAGTTTCTTACATTAGAAAAGCTAGCCCCTTCAAAAAAAATTACACTAGATCAGGTTTATAAGCTCTATTCAAAATCTAGAGATGGTCAAAAGCTGTTTGATGGAGGGTTGTTAGAGGCAGCTCCAGAAATAGATACTGGAACAAGAATTAAAGATATTCTAACTTTTTTGGTCTGTGACTTTAAATCTAAAAAAGCTAAGAGTTATATCGATAGTTTTTTTATTGAACGAATGAGTGCATTACCTGATTATTCTGATGAACTTTCACATCTTCAATCCGTAATTGACATGAACTATGAATTATTAAAAGATGTTGATGCATCTTTAATAGGTTTTGTTCATGGTGATTTTAAAAAATCAAATATGATGCTGGATTCAAAGCAGCAATTGAAATTAATTGATTTCCAGTATTATTGTCAGGGAATTAGAGTGTGGGATTTGGCATTTTATTTTTCTAAAAGTAAGCTATCTTTTTCTAAGGGGTTAGGGGTAATCTTAGATAAGCTTTCTACAGAAAATGAAAGAAAGTATCTTGCTTTTTTATATATATTTGCATTATTGCTGCACTCAAAAGAATCTGCTTTTGAGAAAGATAAGTTTAAACCTGTATTAGGGTACTTAAAGTTAAAATAATAAATATATTTTATATAAGCCTAAAATGAACAAGTTATTTTTTCCTTGTTAAGGATTTTTCAATTCGTGCTAATTTTCTTTCTAAGCCTTTCCATGCTTTAGTAATTGAGGCATTAATAAGTCGCTCTAGTCTTATTGTTAGTGGGTTTACGTTGGCATTGCTAACCCCATCAATAACAAACAGATTAACTCCTTTACTTGTTTCTTGGCAGCTAATATTTGATGGACTAATGTCTCGAACACAAATTCTATTTTTAATTAAGTATTTTCTCAGGTTAATTAACTTAGGTTGAATATCATCGATTGTGAACTTTTTAAATTCAAGGCACTGTCGTAAAGTTTTAGAAACGTTTCCATCTTCATTTCTAATTAAATCAAAAGTATATCCTTTACCTAGGTTTGTTATTACTGTTCCTTGAAATGTTGATATTTTAGATAAGTTAACATTTTTATTCGTTAAGAATTTAAAATAGCGCACTTCACGTTTTGATTGTTTGTCATTACTAATAGATATTTTAATGCACTGATCTTTTCTATGTGGGTGAGCGTAGCAAATTCGATCACGCCCTTTTCCTATAATTAAATCGTCTGTTAGTTGAATCGCATTATCCATATTGATGCCTACAAATTTTTTAGTGTGTTAATTTTTTCAACATCAATCATTTCAATATTTAATGATGTATATAGTGAATCTATGTCGTTTGATATCTGAGACTTATTTTCAAGTGCTGCAATAACTCTTAAATCTGGGCGCAGCCATCGTGCATTAAGTAATACACTCGAGAAGTCACCAATAATTGTCCTATTTTGGGGGAAGATTATTAGTAGTGCTTCAAAATTAACTTGGCTAGGAATTAGTTGGCAGCCACTATCTTTTAAATTTAACGCATCAAGCTCTCTGTCTCGAGGATGATACTTGATTGCGATATTTTTACCTTGGTGTTGTAACTGCTGAATTAGGCTTAATATCGATTGTTTATAATGTTTATTTTTAGCAATAATTGATTCATGGGGCAATGCAATTAAAACATCTACTTGCTGTATGCCTTCTGCCTGAATTTCTTTAGTGGCTAGTAGTTGTTTAGAAAAATCATTTAATTTTTCTGATTGTAGCCAGTCTGAGCTCAACTCAATGAGATTCTTTTTTTTCAGTATCGAGTGCACTAGGCTAGGGAATGCAGCATATACATTTTTGATCCAGGAAGAACCGCCTATTGTTGGAGGGTTTTTCCACCAAAAACCATAAATAATTTTTTTGATGAAGCTATCAATTATCATATCTCCGATACCAAGAGATGGTGATCTACCTAAATAGGTATAAGTTCCTTCATCAATATAGTTCCCATTTGCTCCGCCATACTCTTGGCTTTTATGCATGGAAAACTGAAACTCAATACGACGATCGTTTCCTGTATAAATCTCACTTGGCTTATATTTCAGGACTAATGTTTCAAGTTCTAAGAAAATAGACTTTCTAGAATTACGCTTTGCCAATAATCCGTTTATTCTACCTGGGAACATGTATACATTCTGAAAGGGCGAATCTTTCCATAGGTTTACTTGATTAAAATAGAAGTTATTTTTAACTTCTATTTGATCAATGAAAATAAGAATATTATTTTTATTCGAGCGTTGTGAAGCAATAGCGGATGCAAGAAATAGATGCAGGGGGGTTGAGACCAAATAGAATTCGTTATCCGGCATATTGTTCCTTAATTCCCGTTTTATTTAATAAGACTATGTTAGATGTTAACAATTATGAATAATGTTAATTAAAAATCGATTGGTTGATGACTTAACAGCCTTGTTGGGTGCTATATGGCTATATTGGTTCATATGGCATTATATGCGGTAATCCAACAACATTATACCTTGTTAGTTTTAGGGCTTCTGTAGTGTTTAGATATTTATATTATATGACATAATGTTCCTGTCATTATTCGATCAAAAATATTGAGAGCATCATGTTTTTTGAATAAGCCATTTTTGACATTTGGCCAATAATCAACATCAGCTCTGTTAATAAATAGAGCTGATGACCTTGATCGTAATGCAACAGGTATTGTTTTGAAGTCTAGAGCGGCCAATGTTGCAAATCTATGCTTTCCTCCAATATTTACCCATACCCAATCTTCATTATTAATTAAAAACTGCCCATGAATATATCCATACTGTTCAGGGTGATAGCCATTTTTCTTAATTGCATCATAGACAGAAGTTAGCCTATGATATTCTAGTACGCCTAAATCTTTCGATACGGGACCAAAATATTGCCAGCCATAATTATCTTTTACTGATAAACCTAGTTTTGAGGCTTCCCTTGAAAGAATATTGGTTGCGCTTGTATCAACGCAAGCACGTAAGAATTTCTCTTCAGGTGTTGAAGTACTCCATGGCATAACGGTTGCCATTGGGTGATATTTTTCTAAGTCACTATTATCACTACATAGAACAGACTTCATTGATTTTGGACGGTACTGTTTATAATATGAATCTAAAAAAGAATCTTGGTAATTAGTATTGTTGGCTGCATATGATTTTAGTGTTTTAACAAATGGATTTTGGTTTTCTGTGTAGCCAAGCATGTTTGAACGGCATCTACTAAGAGGGATCAGAGCAGCTGAGCCTTTGAATGCCTCATAAATTAAGTCTAGAGGATGGTTTTGATTTGATAAATCATAGATCTCTGTTGAATATTTTTGGCGAGCAAGAATGTTTTTTATTTTTCCGAAATTCACAATAGATCCTAAAATTAGCTCTCTTTAGACATCTAAAAATAGCATATTCACGATTTTTGATCTATTCAATAGTGAAAGGTTGTGCTTCATTTTACTCTTTTCAGCTACTGAGTATTGCCCAAATCTTATCTCACTGACATTTGCTGATTTTTTGTAAGTGTTGTCTATAAAAAGGCAGGTCGAATTTTCGACCTGCCTTAATTACAACTTATTGCTAGCAACTTTCGTCATGAGCATAAGATCTCAAAATAGAAAGTTGCTATGCATAATGCACATACAGAGGGCAGTAGGCAGCTGAATTTCGTACTTAATATTAGTACTTATAAGACTCTGGCTTATATGGGCCTTCAACAGGAACGTTGATGTACTCTGCTTGCTCTTTAGTAAGGGTCGTCAAAACACCACCAAAACCAGCAACCATGTCAGCCGCCACTTCTTCATCTAACTTCTTAGGAAGTACTTTAACGTAGATGTTTTCAGCTTTTTCAGCTTCAGAAAGATCAGCAAATTTAGCATCCCAAAGGTACATCTGAGCCAATACCTGGTTAGCGAAAGAGCCATCCATGATACGGCTTGGGTGACCCGTTGCGTTGCCTAGGTTAACCAAGCGGCCTTCAGAAAGAAGGATCAAATGATCGTTGCCTTCGCCGCGAATTACTTTATGAACCTGTGGTTTAACTTCTAACCATTCCCAGTTCTCACGCATGAACGCCGTATCGATTTCGTTATCGAAGTGACCAATGTTGCTAACAACCGCGCCAGACTTAAGTGCCTGAAGCATGTTCTTATCACATACGTTGGCGTTACCTGTCGTCGTAACAATCAAATCAGTCTTAGATAGAAGATCTTTGTTGATGCCTTCCATCGTGCCAGTATTGATACCGTCGATGTAAGGAGAAACTACTTCAAAGCCGTCCATGCAGGCTTGCATTGCACAGATTGGATCGATTTCAGAAACACGAACAATCATGCCTTCTTGGTTTAACGATTGAGCAGAGCCTTTGCCTACGTCACCATAACCGATAACCAAAGCTTTCTTACCTGCAAGAAGGTGGTCAGTACCACGCTTGATGGCATCGTTCAAAGAATGACGACAGCCGTACTTGTTATCATTCTTAGATTTAGTAACGGCATCGTTTACGTTGATGGCTGGAACCTTAAGTTCGCCTTTTTCCATCATTTCTAATAAGCGATGAACACCCGTAGTCGTTTCTTCAGAAATACCGTGGATAGCAGGCAGCATTTGAGGGAACTTGTTATGCACCATTTCAGTCAAGTCACCACCATCATCAAGAATGATGTTAGCGTCCCAAACTTTATCAGAACCAGTTTCGGCTAAAATAGTCTGTTCAATACACCACAAGAATTCTTCGTCAGTTTCGCCTTTCCAAGCAAAAACAGGGACGCCAGCAGCAGCAACAGCAGCAGCAGCGTGGTCTTGAGTCGAGAAAATGTTGCAAGAAGACCAGCGAACTTCAGCGCCAAGGTCTACTAGAGTTTCAATCAAAACAGCCGTCTGGATTGTCATGTGAATACAACCCATGATCTTAGCACCGGCTAAAGGTTGTGCTTTTTTATACTTAGCACGCAATGCCATCAATGCTGGCATTTCGCCTTCAGCGATATCAATTTCCATGCGGCCCCAATCTGCATCCGCTTTGAATGCTTCAGGGGTTTTTGCTGCAACACTATAATCTGTAAAGGTAGTCATATTCTTTCTCTTAATTTTTGTTTCTATTTATAACTATTCATTAGGTTTACAAATCGATTAATGATCGGGTATTTATTCCACAAAACGGCGTAAATACTTCCCTGTAGCCTTAGGTTCGGCATCCCTGCCTTTCATATTTGCTACACAATTACCCAACAATGAATCTTTTCTGTCTAAATTTCACAATCTGAATAGTTATCTTTAATTAAATATTTGCTGCAGCTTTCAGTGCATCAATTTTGTCAGTACGTTCCCAAGTGAAAGCGGTGAAAGTCTTAGACTTCATTTCGCCGTTCTCTTTGTATTCGTACGTATGTTCAAATGGCTCGCGACCAAAGTGACCATAAGCCGCGGTGATCTGATACATAGGGTTTAATAATTCTAGCTGATTTTGAATCGCGTATGGACGCAAGTCGAATACCTCACGAATCACTTTCGCAAGCTCGATATCACCTTCTTTTCCAGAACCTAGTTTACCGGTACCAAAAGTATTCACAGAAATTGACGTCGGTTGTGCAACACCAATTGCGTAAGATACTTGAATCTCACAGCGCTCAGCCAGTTCAGCAGCAACGATATTCTTCGCCACATAACGGCCCATGTAAGCCGCAGAGCGGTCTACTTTTGAAGGATCTTTACCCGAGAAAGCACCGCCACCGTGGCGTGCCATGCCGCCATAGGTATCAACAATGATCTTACGACCAGTAAGACCTGCATCACCCACAGGACCACCAATAACAAAGTTACCGGTTGGGTTAATGTGGTAAAGCGTATCTTCGGTTAACCATTCTGCTGGCAATACCGGCTTAATGATGTGCTCTAAAACTTCTTTGCGAAGGTCTTCAAGAGTGATATCTGGGTTGTGCTGAGTGGAAAGAACGACCGCATCAACAACAGGGTGCTCGCCTTCATAGTTGATCGTTACCTGAGACTTTGCATCAGGGCGCAACCAAGGAAGGGTGCCATTACGGCGCAATTCAGATTGGCGCTGAACCAATAAATGCGCGTAATAAACAGGAGCAGGCATCAACGACTCGGTTTCATTGGTGGCATAACCAAACATCAAACCTTGGTCCCCCGCGCCTTGATCTTCAGGCTTAGCACGGTCAACACCTTGGTTGATATCCACAGACTGCTTGCCAATACCGTTTAGAACAGCACACGTTGCGCCATCAAAGCCAACTTCAGAGCTGTTATAACCAATACCTGTGATTACATCACGAACGATGTCTTCAAGGTCGACATAACAAGATGTTGTTACTTCACCAGCAACCACGGCCATGCCCGTTTTAACCAACGTTTCTACGGCAACACGCGCATGCGGGTCTCGGGCAATAATGGCATCCAGAACCGCATCAGAAATCTGATCGGCTACCTTGTCTGGGTGTCCTTCTGAAACTGACTCAGAAGTAAAAATCGAATATTCGCTCATTAGTGTCTCCTATTTGAGATAGTAGCTGAGGCCTTATGCTTCAGCGCGACGGAATGTTCTGAACTGGATTTGGAATCCATTTCGTAAAGCTAAAAACTGTGTTTGCTCTTCTATTAGCAGAGCTTCTTTGGCCCAGCTGGTTAAATCTTCAGGAGCAAACCCTAACCACAGGTCACCACAAGATTCACGCGCCCAAGTTTGATCGTGAGCGCATAAATCAGTAATTAATAAACAACCACCTGGCTTTAATAATTGAGCGCTGTGGTTAAAGATTTCTTTTGGTGCTGGCACATGATGCAACACCATATTGCAGGTAACTAAGTCTGCCTCTATCGCTTGATTTAGCGCGACTTGGCAATCACCATGTACTAACTCAATATTCTCTAAATTCTGATCAGCTACTTTTAAGCGTGCTTTTTTTAGCATGGCTTCTGATACATCTAAGCCGATAACTTGCTGAAAACGTTTACTAAGTGCAGGTAAAAGAGCGCCTTCACCCGGGCCAATCTCTAATGCCGTACGCGTTTGCTGTAAATTCAGCGTAGTCACTAAATCTTCTAAGGTTTCACCGTATTGCTCATGAGAGGCAATTAAGTCCTGTTTTTCATGAAATTCGGCTGCGTGCTTAGTGAAAAACTCTTGAGAATTTCTCGCTCGCTCTTGATACAGCTCCTGTAAGCGTTCAGTAATCGTTTCTGAAACAGCTAATTTATCTAATGTACGAAATAAAATTTCAGTTAGATCAAACCAAGTCGGATTAAGGCTTGCAGCGGCAACATTTAATAGTGAGCGACGATAAAAAATCGAATTACCTTCACGTCTGGTTGTCACCAAACCTGCATTTGCCAAAATTTTTAAGTGATGACTCATGCTGCTTTGCTTGACTTCAAACAACTGGCAAAGCTCTAAAACACCAAACGAACCCTCACCAAGAATACGTAAAATATTCAAGCGTAATGGGTCCGAGCTTGCTTTAGTATGAGCCGCTAGGGCATCAATATTCGTCACTGTATTTGAAATTAGGTTTTGAGCATTTTTATCTAGCATGCAGTGAGTGTAGCAGAAAATAATCCTATATCAATTTATTTTGATATAGGTTTCTATTGTATGATCCTAAAAGCTTTCATTTCTTCCAAGTAAGGAAAAAAGAATGCTTATATCATGGGACTTTGTCGCCTCAACCTTGCCCCAACTGGCCAATTAAGCGACAATGACGCGCCATTTTTATCCGTCTGATGCTTCTGTTACCGCCTTTTGAGTACAGAAACTGCAAATCAGCAGGTCAGGCGCTGAATGCTAGTCTTAGAGGCTAGCATCAAACTTAATTTTAAAACCGTAATAGCCGGAGAGTCATTTCATGACATCACGTACAGAGCTTGCCAATGCAATTCGCGCACTGAGCATGGACGCCGTCCAAAAAGCAAAATCAGGTCACCCAGGCG
>PJEL010000163.1_pt1 | contig 78189 bp, 54 predicted proteins | sample 1853271 | NCBI WGS metagenome assembly PJEL01 (sample SAMN08108733, study PRJNA415343) | Invertebrate metagenome, whole genome shotgun sequencing project. | host: Globobulimina | place: Sweden: Gullmar Fjord | collected 2015-08
TCGCTGGCCGGTCTGGCCCGCTGACTTGGGCACACCTCGCTCGACGTAGCTGCGCTACGCCTTCGTCGGTGACCCGGCGCCAGCGAACCAGCCTGGCTCAGCGCTCTCGGTCCAGTTTCTGGTCGGTGCTCTAGACGTAGCGCAGCTAGGAAACCAGGCCTCTTCCCTGTCGGGCGAGGCTGGCCTTGGTCGCGGAGTCTCCCAGATCGACCCGGTGTGGAATGGCAAGCCCACGTACCACCGCCGCGCGGCTGTTCACGGTCTCGAGCCAACGCGCGACGTTTGGAAAACCAGCGATGTCGATACCTGCCCAGGAGTGCCCTTTGACCCACGGGAACGTAGCGATATCGGCGATCGAGTACTCTCCGGCCAGGTACTCTTCGTCGGCGAGCTGGCGGTCCAGTACGCCGTAGATCCGGAGTATCTCGGCGGCAAATCGATCCCGAGCCACGGTGGACTCGGTCTCGATGTACCGCAGGAACGAGACCGCCTGGCCCTGGATCGGGCCCACTGCGCCGACCTGGAACAGCAGCCACTGGAGCGTGCGGCTGCGAATCGCTCGATCCGTGGACAGCAGTTGGCCCGCCTTTTCGGCGAGATGGATCAGGATCGCTCCGGACTCGGCGAGCGGGAAGTTGTCGAGCTCGGTATCGACGATGGCGGGGATCTTCCCGTAGGGGCTGATCCGACGGAACCACTCTTCCTTCTGAGTTCGCCGGCCGAGGTCGATGGGGTGCAGCTCGTAGGGCAGGCCGGTCTCCTCGAGCATGATCGAGGCCTTCCAGCCGTTGGGAGTAGACCAGGTGTATAGCTTGATCATTGCGTTCCTTACTGATTAAAACGCAAGGCCCGCGAAACCGAGGGCCGCGCTTGTGGCGAACAGCACCCACGGGAACATCTCCACGGGAAACCGGGGCACGCCTCGCAGGAAACCAACGCTCAGGTGACAGACCGAGATGCCGGCAAAGATGGTGCTCACACACGCCACCAAGGGGCCGCTGCCTTCGCCAACCAGGCCGAAGCCGGACACGAGAAGGGAGATCGCTCCAACCGTGCACGTGATCGTCACCATGTGCCAGACAGAGTGCAGGACGGCCTTCGGGATCTCCGCGGTGTCGGATGCCAACATCGGCTCCAGGAACAACTTGCCGCCCGGCCGGACGTGACCGATGGCGATGAAGGCAGCGACTGCGCCAGAAGCGATGAAGAACCAGTTCATCGGTCGGCCACGCGCTGAAAGACAGCCCGTACCGCTGGACGCTGGGCGACACGATCGACCCAGTTCGCAAGAGTGGGGGAGTCGACCAAGCCGGCCTCGACACACTTCTTGAGACCCGGCAGAAGTGCCAGATCCGCAATCGAGAACGAACCGGCGAAGTACTCTCGCCCGTCCGAGAACACGCGCTCTATGACCCCAACGAGGCGTGTGAGCTCGGCCCGGAGTTCCTCGATCTGCTGGGCGTTCTGGAGCTCTTCGGGGCGGTAGAGCTGTCCGAACAACCCGGAGCCGCCGATGGTGGGCGCGACGTTTGCGGCCTCGAACAACACGAACTGGATGGCGTGGGCGCGCTCCGTGGGGTCCTCGGACAGGACCTTTCCGTGCTTCAGCCCCAGCCAGATCAGGATGGCGCCGGACTCCCAGATCGGTACGTCGTCGTCGACCAGGGTTGGGATCTTCGCGTTCGGATTGATGGCCAGGTACGCCTCGCTTCGCTGCTTGCCCTCCTTGAGATCGAGCCACATGGGTTCGTAGGCGAGCCCAAGCTCTTCGAGGGCGAGCATGACCTTGAGGGAGTTCGGGGATTGGCCTGCATAGAGTTTCATCATCGTTGCCTCCTGGGATGTCAGGAAGCTAAGCAGTCGACATTCATTGAACAAATGAATAGTGATGATGTTGGAGCATTCATACAATGAATCTTTCTGGAATCGACCTGAACCTGATGGTTGCCCTCGAAGCCCTGCTCCAGGAGCGCAGCGTCACCAAGGCCGCGCGCCGCCAGGGCATCTCCCAGCCAGCGATGAGCAACACCCTCCGCCGGCTCCGCGAGCTGCTGGACGACCCGATCCTCGTGCGCGGCGCCGGGGGCATGTTTCCGACGCCGAGGGCTCTTGCCATGGTGGACTCCCTGTCGAGGGGGCTGGCCGAGCTGCGGACCGTGATCGCGACGGCGCGGCAGTTCGTGCCCCGAGAGCTGACGCGAACCTTCCGGGTCGCGGTGGGTGACTACCTCCAGGTGGTGCTCGGTCCTGGCCTGCTCGAGCGTTTCCAGGCCGAGGCGCCCGATGCCAGGCTGGCGCTGATCCGCACCGACGGTGCTCTGGCGTTGAGTCGGCTCCGATCTGGGGCCTGCGATCTGCTCCTCGGTGAGTTTGGCACCCAGATCGATCTCGAGCAGCAGGTCTTGCTCGGCGAGGGGTTCTTGTGTCTGACCCGCCGTGGGCACCCCGCCGTCGCCGACGGGCTGGATCTCGAAACCTACGTCCGATTAGGGCATGTGCTCGTGACCCCGCTGAAGCACAGTCCCGGTGTCATGGACGGGGTACTTGCCGAGCACGGGCTGTCCCGGACCATCGTCGCCACCACTGCGCAGTTCACCGGTGTACCGGCGATGGTGGCGCGCACCGATCTCATTGCGACCCTCCCTGCGCGTCTCGCCCGTGCGCTCAGCCGCGCCTTCGACGTCGAGCTGCACGAGGTCCCGGTCGATACTCCGAGCTTCACGGTGCGCTGCTATTGGCGGTCGTCGGCCTCCGAAGACCCAGAGATCGGCTGGCTGCGAGGCCTGCTGGCGGCGGCGGCGCGAGAGATCGAGGCAGGTGAGGCGCAAAAGGGGCATCGATAACTGACCTTTCAGGGTCGGCAGGGCTTCTCCCACTCGGGTCCGATGCGGCAGTCGAAGGTCTCGTCGGCGCCTAGATCGTCGATCTCGTTGAGATCGGAGTCGTTGTCGTCGGCGCCCTCGCTCTCCAGGGTGTTCGGCAGAGTGACTTCGAACGGGGCGTCTTCGGGCAGGACGTCGGGCCGGGGATCGAGGAGCAGGAGCCGACGACCACTGCGAAGCGAGCCTCGTCAGCGAAGGCCACCGAGAGCAATAGGAGCTCAGCGATCACGACGCACATCCTTTGGGATCGGCGTTTTCGCACGAATCATGGGTAGTACCTCTGCGAGGCGATCGGATCGCGCTGGGTGCCAGCTGTCCCTCCAGCCCTCACAGAGTAGGACGGATGGGCACCGGAGATCCGGCCAAAGATCCCCACCTGTTGGGTGCGAGGGCCTGCTGCGTTTTTCTTGAGGAACTGCGGTCGTGCCTGTCGTTGGGGAGGCGCGATGTGTGACTCATCGTCAAATCACTCTATGCAGGAGCCGTTCGACCCATGTTTACAGAGCCCACTTCGAGAATTCCCTGCCCCGAACGGGGCGCGATCTTGCCAATTGTCGTCGCTTCCCTCGTCGGAGCGATCGCCGCTCCTTCCCTGGCCGATCCGGGGCGCCCGATCGACCGCATCATCGAGACCTCCGATATCGCCGAGATCTCGGCACGTCTGCTTTCTCCATCTCGAATCGGCTATCGCGTGACGACTTTCCCCGGGTGGTACGAGTTCATCTACCCGTGCTCGCCCAGCACGCCCATGTGGGTCACTGAGGGCCGCGATGTCCACCTTGGGATGGGCGGCATCGGCGCTGCGGACAACGAGTTCGGACATTGGTCGGCTGTCGAGCTGCCCCTCGGGCACACGCCGTACGACCTCAAACAAGTCGGGTATGTGCTCTGGGACGGCATCTACCAGGCCTGCCCGGACTGCCCCGACCAATACCCCTCCTCGGCCGATATCCCCCATCGGGTCCAGATCTTCACTGCCACCGGACCCGGCGAGCCGCCAGCCTCACCGGATGTCATCGTCGAGTTCGACGTAGCCCTCGCGCAGACCTACCCCGGATGGAACGCGGTGGACCTCGTCCTCGACCAACCGCTGCGTGTGCATGCCGGTGAGCGCCTATGGGTCAGCATCGAGATGACTGGCACCGTGCCGGACCGTCTCTCTCTGGCTTCTTGTGGCTACCCCGACAACCAGAACTGGGCCTGGAGTTTCGCGACGACCGCGCCCTACAGCTGGGACCTGCTTCCGTACGAGAGAGACTTCATGGTCTGGGGCTTGGGGGACGAGCTCTACTGACCGTCGAAGGCGACCGTGTGCTCCCCCGCGGTCGCCTGGTCCACTCGCTTCAGCCACGCGATGACGGCGGGGTGGGAGCTGATGACCGAGGCGGACTCGGGGTGGACCGGGAGCGCGGCCTGTCGCAGCGGTCCGAACACCGAAATGTCCGCGGCGGTGGCCCGTTCTCCGCACAGGAAGGGCTGTTCTCCCAGCAGGCCTTCGATCATCTGCAGGTTCTCCTCCAGGCGCTGCATGAGCTGTTCGACAGTGAGGCGGCCGGTGCCCTGGCCATGGAGGCTGGCGAGCACTCCGCGGCGGATGACGAACTTGGGTACAACCCATCGCACGGGTGCGGGCATGAAGCCGAAGGCACGCTCGGCGAAGGGTTCGAAGTTGCTCAAGACCTGCCAGCGCATGTAGACGGGGAACCAATACAGCGCCTCGTCGGCCCAGTCCTCGATGAGGCGACACTGGGCACGCGCCGCAGCGTCGGTGGGCTCGAGGGGCGGGTCGGGCACCTTGGCGTCGAGGAAGCGAACGATCCGGGTGGAATCGGCGACCAACTCACCGTCCCACTCGAGCACCGGAACCTTGGAGACGCCGGGGTTCAGACGCTTCAGTTCGCCAGGGCTGCCAACGGTCTTTGGGCGGTAGCTGACCCCCTTGAAGGCGAGTGCGCGGTGGACCTTCACGCAGAAGGGCGAGCCGGACTCGGTGCCGGGGTCGGGGGCGAACTGGTGAAGCGTGACCTCTGCCATGGGACCTCCGCGGCGCTCGTAACCTGGGAAGAGGCTAGAACCTCAGTCCGATCCCTCGCCCTTGATCTGCGTTGTTGTCTCTGCGTCATCGACCTGATCCGCCAGGCCGTCATGACCGAGACTGGCATGGGCCTCGGCGGTCATGCCTCCGGTCCGGTTCGACCAACCACAATAGGAACAGCGATACGGCGCGAGGGGCGGGGACGTCGATGTGGGCTGGCGACCTGACGCCGACTCGGGTTTGCTCGGGTCGCCTTTCGGCATGACGTCCTCCTCAAATTCACGGCCAGAAACGCTACTTTTGCGTCGCAGACCTTCTAGAGTGGGTACGCATTGTTGTCAAGCTGGTTGTCGTTGTCGATGAACGCAGCCCGATTTGGCGTCAGTTTGTAGACGACGCAGAACGCTGGTGTCTGGGCATGTAGGCGAGGGTAGATGGCCCGACGTTCGTTCTGGCTGCCGTCCATGAGGTTGAAGAGGATGTCCGTGGCACCCTTGTCTCCCATGACCTTCGCGGGAAACTGGTCGTAGATATCCAGGATCTGGTCCCTGGTGAGCTTGGCGGTGAACTTCATCAACGTGAGGTTGACCAGGCTCCGGTCGTGGTGGAGGTTCCAGTCGAAGATCTTCTGTCGGAGTGCATCGGAGTTGAACATCTTCGTGCGTAGTTTTGCGCTACCGAGGATCGCTGCCAAGCGACCGGCGTTGGCGAGCCGGGTCAGGGCGTTCTCGCAGTTTCCATCGTCCATCACGTCGAGCAGATTCGCGTATTTGTCGGACAATGTCCCGATGCTGGCGACCTTCTTGGTGGCGGCGGGGCTCGACTCCACCCAGTTGGTGAACTGCTGAGTAGTCATCTTCTCGGCGCACAGCCGGACCGAAGTGTTGTTCGGGTGGAGGTTGAGCGTCGCATAGAGCCGTGGCATCACCCCTGGTCGGAAGCACATGGCCTCTGCCGCGTCCGAGTGCAAGGCGTAGTCCACGATGGACACCTCCAGGTGGGTCAGGGCCTGAACGAGAGGATTCCCGGTCAAGATCTCGATGTAGTCGAAGACCTTGTCCCGGATCTTCTTGGTATGGAGCACGCGGTTGCGATTCACCCTGCTCTCCATGAAGTACCCAAGAAGCTGCTTGTTGGAGAGTGCAGCGGCCTCCTTCTTGAAGAGTGTCCAGTTGCTGACGTCGATGGTCGCAATCTGCTTGTTGATGTCCGATGTAGAGCGTTCGTCCAGCATGGGGCCCATCGCCGCCATGTTGAACGTTGGGAGGCTACCCGACTTCTTGTCGAAGTAGGAGATGCCTGTGGCGGCTCCAAGGAGCGCGTGGATTGCCGTTTCCAGACCACTCTGCGCCTTGACTGCACCCAAGAAATTGGCCGCTTCCGGGTCCTTCCAGCCCCACTGGCCCAGCTTTTTGGCGAGATCGACCAGGTACTGGGGCTTGGTCAAGGATGCCGTGTAGCCTTCGTAGTGTGGCTTGAACCCCGGGGAGTATCTGTCCACCACGTTCTTGAAGGTCAGGTTGATGGTGGCGACCAGATCGCTCCAGTCCTTCCCCGTCGTGCCGCCGATCAATTTCGCTTTGGTGGCCGCCGCTTCGGCTTGTTCTGCGTAGGATGGACCTGGCTTGACCTTCTTTGTCGCGTTCCAGAGCGAAGCGAAACGGTTGAATGTGAACTCAGGTTTGGTCTTGTGTTCGTCCATCGCCACGTCGATGAGCGCCGAGATGTCCGTTCGTTGCTTCTTTGTGAGCTTGGACCTCCCGCACTTGTCAGCCGTGCCGGGGAGGATCTTGAGGTTAGTGAAGTCGGCAAGCTTGTGGTAGCAGTTCCCGCCCTGCTTCATGAACTCCTTCAGGGTAATGATCCGGTGGTTGTGCCAACCGTCGGCGACGTTCGCGATGTCCGCCTTCATTCCAGACAGCTTCAGCCCGAGCATTGTCGGGTCGTCGCGATCCGTGGTGCCGTCGTTCGTCGGATAGGTCACACAGAGCTGATGGTCAAATGAGTGCGGCGCCTTGAACGTACAGTCTGGGTTGGTCAGCGGTCCGGTACATTTGCCGTGCATGACGACTTGATAGACATACTGCGAGTCTGTCTCTTGCACGAGATTGGACGCCACGATCTGCGCGAAGTCGCCGCAGTTGCCAGAGTGCGTCGTCTCTTGGATCAAGGCCTTGATATGCAGCTTGTTGGCGTTCCACCAGGCGTCGAAACCGCCGCCCAGGTTGACCTTGGCTTTGATCTTCAGCTTGAAGGCATTGTCGTCCTTCAGGTCCCGACCAAAGGCCTTGAGTGCGTAGCTTCGACCTTCGGTATCAAGGACTTCCGGTCCGACATTGCCTCGGTTCATGTTCAGGCTGACGACGTGCTCGATGGCTTCGCGCTCACCGTATCCACCCCTGAGGCGCATCAGCGAATGCACGGTGGAGTCTCTGCCGATACCGTAGAAAGCGAGCTCTTTTGTCGTTTCCAGGACCTTGCCACCGTAGATCAGGTAGTGGGCATCGGGCGGTATCCCGTCCTTTGCCTCGATCCCGTCGAGTAGCTCCGAGACCAGGGACGTGGCCTTCATGTCGTCGATGGTGATGGTCTTGCCGCGCACTGTCTTGCACATCATCTGGAACGGTCGCGCTTTTTTCGTCAGGAGCGTCCGCGCGGTGGACGACTGTTTCTTGGAAGTTTTGACCTTTGGTTCGACTACCTCGAGGGTTGGCATCTTGGCTCCTACTTGTCTGGGATTGGAATGGCTTTGAGCTGTGCCAGGATGTTGGCGACTGCGTGATCATTGGTGCTCAGGCTGGACAGATAGGCGTCGGCGATATCTCCCAGCGCTTCTTCGTCCTCCTTCTTGGTGTCCACATCGTCGTGCACGGTGGTGATCTCGGTGGTGGCCTTCTCGAGAAGATCCAAGAGCATGGAGACCATGGCGTCGTTCGCGGTGTCGAGCAGCACCTGGATGCTCTGTGGAACGAGTTCCCCCTCACCGGGAAAGGTCTCTTCGGGACCGAGGAGCTCGGCGAGCTTGCGTCGCTCTGCCTTGAGTTGCGTCTCGTCGCGTGGCGTCGCCTTGGCCATCGCCATGATATCGGCGAGCAGATCCTCGATCTCGGCCGTCTGCTCGGCCGTGAGTTCGTCGAGCTTGCCGCTCTCGCTGAGGGAATTGTTGGCCAGAGCGAGCGCGGCCTGGTCCTTGAGGATGTCCTCGAGCTCGGCCTCGTCCTTGGCATCGAGCTGGAGGTCTTCGGCCTCGCCGGCAGTCAGTGGTTCTTCGTCTTGAGCGGCGTCAACTTCCTTGCCATCTCGCAGTATCGCCGTCCTGAGGAACGACAGGCCTTTGTTCTTGTATTCCTTGGCGAAGAGCTTGATTCCCTTGCGGAACTCGGTCGCTGGGAGCTTGCCGCGGGTGCCCACGCCCTCTAGAGCGTGCATGTCGAAGATGAGCTTCTTGCCGGTCTTTATTTCCGTGACGAGCTTTCCGTGCACGAACTTGAAGCCCTTGAACTCGTCTTCGTTTTTGACGGCGTCGCGGGTTTCCTTGACGACCTTCTTTCCGCGGGGGTCTCGGCGAGCCAAGGTCACGCCAAGGTGAACGTTCTTGCCCACCATCGCGAAGAAGAAGTTGCCTGTGACGCCTCTTCCTGCGGCGATTCTCTTGAGGTCTGGTTTGAGTTTGTCGAGTTGTTCTTCGATTGTCGGCATGATATCTCCAGTGTTTGTCGTCGAGCCGCTACGCTAGAAAGGACCAGGCGGCGTCATCTTTGTCGCCGCGGACCATCTCGCCGGCCTTGTTTTGCAGCACGAAGCGAGCGCCCTTCAGGCGGTGCAAGCCTGGATGGTCGAACTGCACGTCCAGAACCCATTCGGCGAGTGTCGGAACGAAGTTTTCGAAGTCCTTCTTTGCTCCAAACATCAGGAATCCGCCCTTGCTCAAGCGCACCTCTCCGATGGCCCGGCGCCCCTTTGCTTTCGCTGCGACCGCCGTGTACTTCAGGAGGTTGCGGTCCGGAGACATGAACAACATGGGAGACCCGTCATAGTCGTCGCAGAACACGAACCAGGCCTTGTCGCCCGGGGCGCTGAGTTCTTTGAGGGTCGCCAGGGTGAGCTGCAGGTCGGGGACGCGTTCCGGCGTCTCCGTGCCCACCACGCCCTCGTCACCCGTGCGGGCAACTCGAGCGCCTCGCAGGCTGGAAAGGGAGGAGGGGTATGTCGCCGCTAGCGCAGCCACAATCATGCTTGCAGCAGCCAAATCATCGCTAGTCGTCAACACGACCATGCCCGCAGCGGTGCGCCGCAGCGTTCCCGAGGTCTCGCTGCCCGTGCCGCGCATGGCGAGCACGAGCTGTCGCAGCTGGTCGTACTCGGGGTCGTCTGCGGAGAGCAGGGCCGCGATCGCGGGGCGCCCGTCGCGCGCTTTGTCGGTCATCCAATAGGTCACGTCTGCGTTCACCTCGACGCTCTCGAGAAGTGCGCCGGCCGCGAGAGGGGTCCCCGGAATCGGCATCAGCTTCGGGAGCGCGAGCCACAGCTGCTCGTCTTCGATGATCTTCTCGACCACTCCCGATTGGATTCGCAGGAGCGACGCATTCTTGAGCCGCATGAGCACATCGTGCTCGGCGACGTGGAGTGCGGCCCATTCTGCCAAGGCCGTGAGATCGGACACCTGGAGACCGGAGCCGCCAAAAGCCAGCGAGCCGTTTGCGTTCACCGTTGCCACGCCGCGAAGAGATCGGGCACCGAAGGGGTTGTTCTGTGCCTCGACCTGGGACTCGAGGATGTCCTGTCCCGGGTCTTGCTGGAGCGTGGTGAGCACCAGCCGCGCATCTTCGAGATCTGCGTCAGGGCAGAAACTGAACCAGAGTCGACTGCCGACGATGACCTGCTCCAGCGCGCTTGAGGTTTGTTCGATTGGATGGGTGGCGTTTTCCATGGTGTTCCTGGAGCTGCGGTTGAGGCGGGCACTTTCGAATTGACGGGTGGGTCAGCGGCTAACCTCGGAGTCAAGGCTGCGCCAGCGTGCTGACGAGGTCTCGGCGCCTCCTTCTTGGCAAACTACCGACCCCCGTGCCGGCGGAAATATCTCGGGCTTATGGTGCTGTCTACACCGATAGTCGAGGCTACCGGGAGGATGCCTCTTGCCGCGGGATCCGCCCCCACCGCTGTCTCACATCTGGCGGCACCGACACACGGGCCTCTCTGACCGTGTGCCAGAGAGGACAAGCCGTTTCGCCCTACGCGGGGGCGGGTTCACGCGGCCAGCGGCAGTTCCACCGGGTCGAGCATGTCGAACCGCTCGGAGATCTCGTCCTCGAGGTCGTAGCGGCGCGCGGCGGCCAGCTCCTCATAGGCGTCTCGGACTGCGACCATGTCCTTGCTCGGGTTGCTGGCTAGCCCTTTCTTCAGGGGCGTCCAGGCGATCATGGCATTTTCGACGGATGCCCAGGCCTCGGCGAGTGCCTCCCCAGCCTCCCGCGCCTCGCGGGTTGCGGCCGCCGTGTCGGTCCCCTCTGGCACCGAGCGCAGCAGGCTGTCCTTCAGCTCGTAGGCACCCTCGCACTGCTCTGCGTGCATGAAGGCGCGCTCGACCAGTCTGGGGCGGTCGTCGCGCAGGTCGCCCTGGGTGATCGCCACCTGATAGCTGTGGCTCCAGCTCACCAGGGACAGGGCGGGTGTGGGCAGCTGCCGCGTCCAGGAGCGAAGCCCACCAGGGAGCTTTCCGAGCACGACGTTGTCTTCGGAGTAGAGCTCTTGCAGGAACTCCTTGACCTTGCCCACGTTGGCCTCCCGGTGGCACAGAACCTCCCGCGTCAGCCCGCAGCGGCCGACCGCGTCCTGGGCGATGCTGTCCTTCTTCACCACCGCACCCCAGGCAATGGTGTACTTGGCCAGGGTCGGGTTCATGCGTCGCACGATGAGCCCGGCCTTGCGATTCCTGGGGTTCTTGAGGGCCTTCTGCGTCTTTTTCCAGGCCACAGCCAGGGCGATCCGCTTCACGAACTTGTAGAGGGCTTCCTCGAGGGACTCGGCCAGTGCCGCTCCCTTGTCGACGATTCCGGCGACCAAGGCGACCGTTCCGTGGGACACGGCGGCACCCACGGCCTGGGCGATCTGGGCGGCGACCTGCACCAGAATGAGGGCGGCCTTGATGGTGTAGTGGGTGAACTGGGCCTTCTGGTTGTCGATGAAGTTCTTGATGGAGGTGAGGTATGGACTGACTCCGGCCAAGGCGTCCTTCTGGGCGAGATACCACTTCCGCCAGTGAATAGCGCGCTCGACCGCCGCCGTGAGGGTGTGGAGGAACTTGACGAGGGTGCCCCCGATCTTGAGGGGGCCGCAGAACTGGCTCGCGATTGCAAAGCCCGCCTTTCCGACGGTGGCCGCCGTCTCCATGATGGCGCGATCGCGCTTCATCTTTGCGATCAGACGGGAGATGGACTTGAGCTCCGAGTCCTTGAGGTGCTCCCCTTGGCCCAGCGTCTCGAGATCCGCCTGGAAGGCCTCTTGTTCGGCCCTCAAGATCTCCTCGGCCTGCCGTGCTTCCTTGGCTGCGGTCTCCCGGTCCGCGGCCTCTGCGCTCTGACGCAGCTTGTCCCGCACCGCGTCGAGGTTCGCCATCGAGGACTTCAGGCCGTTGAGCTTTGCGCGGGCGTCGGGCATGGCCTTGAGCAGTGTCTTGTCGGCCAGCTTGATCTCTTTGAGTCGCGCGTCGATCTCCGCCTTCTTTGTGTCGTCGGTCGTCTCGTCCTTCTCCCTCTCGAGAGCTCGCCGCATTCCGGCGCTCGAGCCCGCCAGTGCCGTCTCGCCGACGAGCACCGTGACCTCGGACATGTACGTGGTGACCGTGGTCCAGTCGCCGCTCTGGATCGCCTTGACGATGTTGGCTCTCTTGGCCTGAACAAACGCCCGGGCGACGTTCGTGAGGGCCTTGCCGGATACTGAGATGGCCGCTCGGGCGTCCGCTCCGTCGTCGGTCTCTCCGCTGGGCAGGACGCTGCCGATGTCGAACGCGCAGCCGATCGACGAGACCCAGCTGTCCAGCGCCTTGTCGATGTCGGGCCCCTCCCTGGCGCACAGGGCGTCGATGGCCTTGACGCTGTGACCGCTGAACTGCAGGGCGTGCTTGACGACCTTGCCCACGTCTTTGGCCATGGCCTTGTCGAGCCCGGAGAACTGCACCACCGCGGCTTCGGCCCCTGTGGCCATGCCACTGAGCACGGCCCCCGCTGCGGCCTTGATGCCGCCTTTGGTGCGAACATTCACATACAGTTCGGCCCCGACATTCAGTGAGCACTGGGTGAGGGTGGCCACGGCGCCGACGAGGTCTTTCTGGTCTTTGAACCCGGGAAGCGCGACGATGGCTTTGGTCAGGCCGGCCCCAGAGTTGACCAGGTTTTTGAAGGTCGACACATCGGGTTTGCGGGTGTCCTCGTACTCCTCGAGCTCCTTGAGATAGAACTCACTGCTGGCGTCCAGCATCTCCTGGGTCTCCGAGAAGGCATCGGGCACGAAGTTCTCGGGGATGACGAGCTCCCGAACCATCGGCGTGTAGACCTCCGCTGCGATCTGGGCGTCTCCGAACAGCTGCACGGTCTCGGTCACCAGGTCGGTGTTCTCGCGGTTGGTCACCGTCGCAGTGGTGGTGATCTGTCGCAGGCCCTCGGTGAGCTCTCGCAGCGAAGTCTGCGCCTCCCAGAGCAGCTTGATCCGGTCTGCCTCCAGCGCCTTGAGCCCCTTGTCGTTGAACGTGTCGTAGGCCTTGGTCTGGTCGCCCCCCTTGCCCATGGTCTTCAGTCGCTTGCCCCGCTTTGTCTCGACCTCGAACCGAAAGGCATCGCGCAGGCCTGTCTTCAGGTCGTCGAGCTGGTCGTGCACCCGCTGCACGTGCAGCTCTCGCAGGGCCTGGTCTCGCGTGGCCTCCCGGTCATTCTCGATGCGCAGCCTGCTCACCAGATCGAGGTCTTCTAGCGGTGTTCCGGCTGACCCACCCGTGAACCGGGCCACCCACTTCTGCTGTTCGCTGTTCAGTTGCATTGTCGCCCCCTATGCCTTTTTCATGTCGACGCTGATTCGCAGGTTCCGATCCATCTCCTGGAGTGCCTTTCCGACGTCGTAGTGGCCTTTGAAGCGCACCAGCGTCGTCTCGGCTCCCTCGAAGGGATGGGAGGCCAGTGCGGTGAGCCGGCGGTCGTTTCGCAGCCGGTCCTGGTACAGCCGGACCCGCTCCATCGCGCTCTCTCTCGCCGCCGCCCGGTTGCGCACCCCGGCGTCGAGCTTTCGCACCACCCCCAGATCGGTGTCGAACGCGGTCTCGGAGAATGATGTGCGCAGCGCGTCAATTGGCTTGATCAGCGCCTTGCGCAGGGCCGCGGTGTCGTCTGGGGAGTCCGCCTCCAGCGTGTTGAAGTAGGCCTCGCAGGTGTCGAGCTCCTGCAGGAAGGTGCGCACGGCCTTCTTGAACGAAGCCAGCACTTTGCCGAGCTTGCTGACGGCCGCCTTCTCTTCGCCCTCGGGGAAGCGCAGGTGGAACTCGCCACGCTGCCTGGCCGCGTCGAGCTGCTGCTTGGCCAGCGCGGGGTCACCGTTGCTGTGGGACTTCTTCGCGTCGTTTCGGAGCTTCTCGACCTCTTTTCGCTTTGCCCTGGGGATTCCCGGCGCCTTGAGCTTGGCGATGAGCTCCCGGTTGAAGGCCTCGATCTTCGCTTTCCACTCTTCCTTCTGCTGCTTGGCGTCCGCCTTCTGCCGTGCCAGGTCGTCCGAGGCCTCTTGCATCTGGCCACCATCGGCCACCAGCTTGCCGAGCCTGGCCGCGAGCCCGTTCAGGCGCGTCTCGGCGAAGTCCTGCTGACGCGGCTGTCGGGCTGTGGTCTTGACGCCCTTCACGTCGGCGTACAGGCTCTTGTAGAGCTCACCGTGGGCCGAAAAGGCGCCCTTGAAACTCTTTAGTCGCTTGAGTACCTGGTCTGCGTCTTCTACGACATCATCGCTGTGCTCCTTGTCATTTTGACACTGTGTGAGGGCCTCGGACGCCTGCACCTCGACCTCGTCCAGACGCTCGCGCAGATCGTCCACTGGGACCTTGGCGACCTCGTCAGCGAGGTTCTTCAGCTCGAGCAGCAGCTGCTTGTGCACGCCTGGGCGCCAGGTCTTGAGCATCTTGGTGCCCTTGACCAACTTGGTGTAGCGGGCGATGTCGGCAGACAGCTTCTCGAGCAGGGGATGCCTGCCGTCCTTGACCCCTCGGACCCCCTTCAGCGCCTCGCTTGCCTGCTTGTCGATCTTCTCGGCCCGCTTCACCGTCTTGTCGAGAACCTGGGGATTGTCGATGCCGATCATCCCGCGCACGCTGTCGACTTGTGCGTGCAGGGTCTCTACATAGGTCCGGTACTGGGACTTCTTCGACTGCCACCAGTGGCGCCCCGAAGCCACCTTCACGATGGCGGCCAGGGTCTTGTCGATCTTGTCGATCAGGAGCTGCGCGGTGGTCTTCAGGCCCTCGACCAGGCGGTTGAGTCGAGCGATCTCTCGCTCTAGATCGGCATGCAGCTGTTCGAGCTCGCTGCACAACATGACGATCGGGGCTGGATCGACCGGTTCGGAGGAGATGGCCTCCGCATGGCGCCTGCCAATGCCGGCGCCGGTGGTCTCCATGGCACCGACGGTCTCGGAGCCCAGCAGCCGGGCGGTCGCGAAGAGCTCGCTGAGTCCCTCCCGCGCGGCGTCGTAGGCGGCCCTGGCCTTGGTCACCTGGTCTGTGTTGGCGACGGAGACCAGCTCGTCGTCCCCGATGGCTTCGATCTCTTTGGTGAGTGTGTCGAGCTGGGTCTCGGTGAGCCGGGTGTCGAACTCTCCGACGTCCTGTGCCGTGCGTACGCGCTTCTGCCACTCGGCATCGATATCGGCGAGCTTCCTGGAGAACTGTCCGCCGTCCTCGGGCTCGTGCCCCGTCGCCTCTCCGGTGCGGGTACGCAGTTCATCGATTGCCGCCTCGACCTCTTCGATGCGCTCCTGCATGCGGGCGAGTGCCATGGAGCGTGGCCGCGCCAGGGCTCCCCAGGCGTTGTGCCGCTCGGTGTTCGCTTGAACCTCTTCCTCGAGGGTGGTGAACTCCTCTACGCCCGCGGTGTATCCGACCAGCCTCGCCTTGACGCTGTCGCGAAGTCCGAACAGGCTCGCTCGGAGCTCCAGCGGGTTGTGTGGGAAGGAGCACCGTTGTTGGTCGGCGCCGTGGGTCTCGCAGCGGGTGCCGAGCTCACCGAGTCCGGCCGCTGCGGTGCTCCAGGCCTCTCGATCGGACTCGACCTGTCTCTTGCGCGCATCGCCAGCGGTCTTCAGCTCCTCGAAGACCTCGTCGAAGGCGTCGTAGCGACGTGCTCCGGAATACGCCTCCAGGCTGCGAATTGCCGCCTGCTCCTCGAGCAGCTCCGAGACGGGGATCAGGTCCGTGAGGGCGCTGAGCAGGGTGTGCGCCTCGTCGAGGGCCTCGCCGGTGTGTTTCGCCCGGGCGTCCCACTTCTTCAGGGCGTGAACGACCAAGGCGATCGCCGCCATCAGCTCTATGCGCACCGACTCCAGCGCCTGGCTGGACGTGGCCTTGCCATCCTGTAGCGGCTGGATCGCGGTGAGCACCCCGACGCGCAGGGGATCTCGCTCCTCGTCTGGGATGGTCTCGGATGCGCTCAGCTTCTTCATCGTGCCGGTGAGCGCCTCGAGGATCTCGGGGTTGCCTCTAAGGGCTGCCTCAAACCGCGCGACGTGGTCCTTGCGCCCCTTCTTGATTGTCTTGATGGCCTGCTTGAGCGTGGCCTTCCCAGCTTTGAAGTCCTTGCTTTCGGCCGAGCTATCTGCAGATGTGAGCAGAGCGTTCACCGCCTCTACGACCTTCTGCACGTCCTCGAATATATCCGCCTTCCACCGGACGGCGAACTCATCCTGTCGCTCGACGACCAGCAAGCGGCGGGATTGGTAGTCGAGCAGAGCGCCGGCCTGTTTTCTCTCGGTCGCGCGCTCCTTCTTCTGGGCTTTCTGCTGTCGCTTCTGTAGCTTGATCGCTGCCTTCTTGGCCTTCTTGCTCGCCTGGAGTCCCTTCTTGAGCCGCTCGAGGGCGTTCTCGAAGGCCCGCTCACGGTCTTTGGGCCCGCTGCCGGGTGGGCGGGCGACGATCGCCATCGCCTCCTGCCGAGCCGTCTCGAGATCTGCACGCGCGGTCTCGGTGCCCGGGAGCCTGTCGAGGGCGAGGAGCTCAGAGTGCACCGAGACATACAGGGTCTTGTAGGCACGCGCCGATTCCTCGAGGTCGTCGAGGGACGGAAGGTCGAGGTCCAGCAGCCGGATCAGTGTGTCTGCGCCATCAAAAATGTCGATCTGGTCGAGGCGGTCCACTAGCTCACCCCCTTGATGGTCTTTTCGATGTCGTACAGCGTGTCCATGAGCGACGCCCTGACTCGAACAGTCAGCATCTTGTCCATGTTCTTGAGCACCGGCTCGCCCCTCAAACTGGAGCGGTGGGCCTTGGTCAGCTTCATGACAGCCTTGGCGCGATGGTCCCAGAACCCGGCATTCATGGCCTTGGTGAGGGCGTCGAGGGCTTGCGCGAGATCATCTCCGAGGTCTGGCACTGGGTCGAAGTCGCCCAGCGCCTCCTCGATGAGCGGATAGCGTGGGTCGGCGGCAACTCCGGGCAAGTTCAGGGCCGCGGCCTTGAACTTGTCGAGCTCGGTCCGGCTGAGCTGCTGGGCGACCTCCCAATCGCCGATCAGATCCCGGGCGATGTCGACGCGGTACTCGAGCTCGGTCTCCCAGTCGGTTTCGTAGGTTTCTTCCTCCTCGGGATCGTCGGGACTCTGTACCTCGTCGCAGGCCAGGATGAGCTGGTCGAGCAGCTCCACTCCCTTGGCAAAGTTCCCGGACTTCCGTGCCTTTACTGCCTTGTTGCGGAGGGTCTCGAGGGGGCCAGCGTCGCCGGTGTCGCCGAGCTGCTGCTTTGCCGCGGTGAGAGCGTCTCTGGCGACCAGGAGCTTCTCGTCCCACGCTTGCTGGAGAGAGGCCTCGAGGGTCTCTCGGCCTTGCTCGATGAGCTCGTCGGCGCGCAGCAGTGCCGCAGCCAGATCGTCGTTGCCGATCGCATCGAGTACGCGCTGCCGGTGTGCCCTGAGGATGGCGACGGCGTCGTGCCCGTTGCCGAGGAGGTCCCGTGCCTTTTGAAAGAGCTTCTTCGCCTCTTTCATCTTCTTCATGAGGGCCGGTTCCAGATCGGGCGTCTCTGAGGTGTCTGGAGCTGAGGCTGTGGGCACCACGGTGGGATCGCTCTGCTGCTGGAGCTCCTCGTGTTCCTCGACGGTGAGTATGCGGGCCTTGCGGAGCAGCGGTGCGATCTTCTTGAGTTCGGTCGCTTTCGCCAGCTTTGTCTTGAACAGCTTCTCGATCTTGCGTTTGTCGAGCTTGAGCTCGTTGCAGAACACGAGCCCCTCTGGGCCCATCCAGACGGTCCCCTGTGCGAACGTCTTGACCTTGGCGCGTGGCCTCGCCTCCCGCCCCCTCTTCTTGACTGGAGACTGCTTTTTTTCCACGAACAAGATGGGCAAGCGGTCGTCTTTGGCTATTGGACAGAACCAGAAGTAATATGGCTTTTTGGCCATTTTCACTCGCTTGATCTGAGCGACCAGGTCTTCGTACTCGTCGACTTGCATCGTGCTCTCCTGCGCCGGGGATGCGTCGAGCGAATCCTACCTCATTCTGACGCTCCGGATGCCGCGCAGGATGTCGTGCTCCGTGTCATCGGGATTGTCGAAGCGGCGTCCGAAGGGACAGATGCTCACAGGATCTCGATGTTCTTCTTGTCGAACTTCGGAATCTCGTTCACCGGACCCGATCGGGCCAGATTCGAGTCTGTCAACACTCCCTGGTTTTGGAACGTCTTCACCACAGCGTGCCTGCCGTGATGGTCGGTGACGACGACGGGGATCGAGAATGTGAAGTCGACCTGGTCTCGGTTGCCGGTGGACATGGATGCGATCGCTCTGGCCATATCGCGGCGGTACTCCCACCGGTCGACTGAAATCCACTTGGCAACCCAGGACTGCTTGTCGAGCTTCTCCATCTTCGACTTCACCTTGTCGCGCGTGGCGCCGTAGTGGGCCATTGCGCTCTCGTCGAGCGGAGGTACCGGCTTGCATCCCTGTGAGAGCTCGAAGAAGAGATTGTCGAGCATGTTCTGGCAGTGGTAGGGGCCATCCTTGGTGCACCACGTGTGCTCGACAGCGGGGTTGAGCACACCTGCATTGGGTTTGCGCTCGGATACCTCACTTCGGTGCTTCATCGAGTAGGTGCCGAAGGCATCTTGCGAGCCGTGCATGACGCGGTCCGGGTCGTTTCCAAGCTCGGTGTTGATGAGACCGCGGCCGCCTCCGCCGTGCTTGGGCACGAGTTCTTCGGAGCGTTCGTAGCTGGCACGCTTTCCGTCGTAGGTCTCGCTCGGCGACGAGGTGTCCATGATGTTGCCCATGTCGTAGTCGCCGGTGAGACAGGCAGCGGCGATTCCGCCCTGGGCGGCGGCGTCGAAGGCAGCCAGGTTGGCCAGGGGCACATAGGCCTCGAGGCAGTGGGTCGCGGAGCCTGTTCCTTGATCTTTGCAGCCCACCACATGCTGCATCAGGTTGTTTCCGTTGGTGTGATCGTCCATCATCACCTTCGGTACGAGCACGCGCACACCCTTGAGGATGCGGGTGTCGCCACCGCCCTTGTACCAGTGACCGATGAGGCCCATGATGTTGCACGGTCCGCCTCCGCCGCCACTGCACCATTGCTGACGGTCGCGGGCGGTGTTTGGCGTGGGCACGCTGTCGAAATCACAGTCTTTCAGAGTCTTCTCCTTAATGCTCTTCTCCAGCATCAAGCACTGGGCATCGGCATCGATCATCTCGGTCCCGGGGCCAGGAGGAACGGTGATCTGATACCGGCTCACCGCCTCGCCGTCGACGAGCTCTGTCTTGGCGAACTGCGCCTCGAATGCCTGCTGGTTGATCCCGGTGAGACTGTTCATCTGGTGAGGCTTGGGCTGTGCGCCCAGGCGGAGCTGCGCGAGAGAGTGTTCCCCTGAATCGCGGACCGACAGGATGACGTCGTGGCGTTGCGACATCCGCATCAGCTTCACGCCGTCCTCGAATGCCATCGAGTTCCACTGCTTCTCGTTCTTGTAGGCACGCACGATTCGCTCGATGCCGAGCCGCTGAGTGTCGTTGATTTGTCGGTCGTCGGTCCAGCGGACATTGAGGAGGCCATGGAGGCCTGTGAAAGGTGCCGCGTTGTAGGGCGCGATGAGGATATCGAAGTCGGGAAACGCCTCTTCTAGGCCTTCCTGGATGGTCTGGGCGGCCTTGATCTTGTCCATCTCGCTGTTGCCAGAGCGCAGGCGCGCATCGGCAAACGTGGCGCAGGCATTCTTCACCTTGTCTTTGTGGTCTGACTCCCCTTGGCACTTCTGATGCACCAACGTGCAAAACTGGCAGAAGTCCTTCACCACCGTGCGGGCTTCGTAGTTGGGCGAGTCGGGTTCCTGCTGAAGAATGAGAATCGACCGCAACACCGTCCGCATCCGATTCGGGCTGTAGAGACTCGTCATGTTCATCGTGCGTGCGATGTCATCGATCTCGGAGCATGCCTTGTGATAGGCCTTGACCAGTCGCTCGTCTTCTTCCCGGTTGCCGGTGAACGGCACTACATCGTCCTCGGGGTTGGGCCTTGTGATGTAGCCACGCTGCCGCGCATCTTGAGAGACCAAGTCGACCGAGTTCGTCTTCAGGCCCTGTAAGGAGCGCTGCTCACCGATGAGGTGGCGGATCTGTTCCTCGTGGAAGTGCGAACGCGTCAGCTCTGTGTAGAGCGAGTCTGGCTTTTTCGCCTTCGGACTGTCGGACAACTTCGCGAGATCGTCGAGTTTGGCGAAGCCGGTCTGATGGCTCGCCAGCGCGTTCGAGACCGCACGAAGCTGGGGATTGAGCCAGGTGAGCAGTGCGATCGAGTTCGCCCTCTCTGCTACAGCGGTTCCAGCGGTGTCGTCCACACCGAAGGCCAGGAGGTCCTGATCGCGGGCCTGACGCTGGGTCTGCGCGTGCCGGAGCGCCGCCAGCAGGGTCGGGCCGTCGATGGCCAGCACATGAGGCCCTGCCTCCGCCGCGCCGCCTTGATATTCGCCGTGCTGGAAGGCAATCTGCAGATCGAAGTACATCTGCGCATAGCGGTCTCGCTCCGCCGTGATCTGTCTGCGATGCACCGCGCGTTCCTTGCGTGACATCGGGAAGAAGCGATTGGTCAACGGGGCGTCGTTTGGGAGCTGAAACTGCTGTGTGATCTTGAACGTTCCCTTCGCATCGAGGGTAGCTTTCGCCGTGAGCACAACGGTGGTTAATCCCTTGGTGCAAGTGACCACGATGGTCACCGACTTGGCCACGTAGAAGGCGGTCGTGCCATGCTGCAGCAGCACGTCTGCGAGTGTGTCCTTTGCGATCCCGAGCACATTCTGCCTGGGCTTCTGCAGCGTGATGGCGTACTTGCCGTTGGCGTAGTGCTGCCTTCGAACAGTGATGGCGTTGGCGACCGCCGCCCAAGCCACGTTGGGGGCGCTGATGTTGAAGTGCGATTGATAGACCGCCGTCTTGATCAGTTTCGCTGTGTCGACTGCCTCCCAGTCGTTCGGCACCATGTGTGCACGAAGGTCCAGGTTGGTGAATCCACCGATTGGTCCAGCCACGGTTGTGTGGTGAACATTCCAGGTCGCTGCGGCATCGTAGATGACTCGACTATCCACTGTACTTCCCTCTTTGTGGCGCCCGAATCACGGGCTCTCTTGGCGCAAAGACGCCTAGTTTGGATCGTTCTCGACCTTGGTAAACATCTCTTGCTGCGTCGTCTTCAGGAGCTCTGCAAGCACGGCCTTGTAGGCATCGGGGCGGTTCATCATGACCTCCTCCACATAGGAGGAGCCTTTCGGGATCACCGGTGGCTCGTCGAACGCCATGAGCAGGTCGCTGTACATCTGGTCGATCTTGGCCTCGGCCTGAGCCACCTGGCTGTCATCGATATCGCTCGCGTCGATCTCGTCGGGCCAAGGGACCTTCTCGAAGTCCTGCCACAAGGCTTCGAGATCCTCGTCCTGCTCCTCCTCGACGCTTGGCTGTTCGCCCAGCCACGCCATCTTCTTGAGCAGGTTGAACTTGTAGGCCTTGGCAAACATCATGATGCGACGCGCATAGCCGCTGGGTGGCTGGTCGCCGCTGGTCGGATTGAAGTACCAGCCTTCGTCCTTCGACTTGCCGATCTCTCCGAGTGAGACCTTCGACTTCTTGAACTTGATGCCGACCTTGTTCAGGACTTTTGCCAGGCCGTTGATCTCGCTCATCTTGACCACGCGCTTCTTGCGCGCGAGGATCAAGAGGCGGTCGTCATAGGCGCTCTTCTCCAACGGGACGATGGCCGCGTGCCACACCTTGCCGGTCTTCCACTGCAGGTAGCCGGCCTTCATCAGGCCCAGCTCGTCGCGGAGGATGGAGGCCTCCGCGCCAGATAGGGTTCCGGCCTTCTCCAGGGCGTCGATTTCTTCGAGTAGCTTCATGCCCATCGGGCCTCCTTCAGGATGTCTTCCAGCGCACGGTCGTGCCGGCCAATGCGGGCACCACGTCGCCTGCTTCTGAGACGAATCGCTCCAGCGCAGCCTGCGCAGGCTTCGGTGCCTTGGCGTCCACCATCAGCGTGTCGCCCTTCTGCTTCAAGCGACCCTTGATCACCCGCTTGTCCGGGGGGGGGCCGGCCAGGAGCGTCCGCTGCTTCTCCGCCAACCAGTCGGAGCTGTCAGTTGGACCCACCATCATCGCAGAGCTGCCACGCCCATCATCGCCGCAGAACCACATCCGCAGTGGACCCGTGGCTGCATCGAGTGTGTCGGCCAGGTCATCGAGCATGTCGGCCCGGGGCGAGACCCTACGGCCGCACTCTGCGGGGATGAGCTCGAGCACCTCCGTGCCTGCGACCTTCGTGCCCTTGCGGGTCTGGAGTGTGATGCGGCTGAGGCGTGCCAACTCAGGCACCTGCTGTGACCATCGGTGGAACCACTTGATCAAACGTCGCCCGATGTTGGGCGAGTCCGGCTTGGCGACGATCACCAGCTCTCCGTCTGCATCCACGGTCGCCGGCAGTACGACCCATCGTGGCGTCCCGTCGACCTCACCGGCCAGCCGCAGCTGATCGGTGGCGAAGTCGCTCACCTGGTCATCGTCATTGGGCCTGCGCAGCATGACGATCGCGCCGTTCCGGCTGTTCAGGAGCATCTGAAACCAGAGCACATCGCCTTGGCGAGCACGCCGCAAGGTGTCGGCCACGGCTCGTGCCGGCGCGATCATGTGCGAGACGCCCAGCAACTCGGCTGTAGCGCCCCAGAATCCATCCAGCCTGGGGCCGATCAGCATCTGGGGTTGTTGGACCGTTTCGACGAATCCTGCTCCGAGCAGACGAAGGGGGGCACTGTGATGTTGGCCCTGTTCCACCGCCCAGTTTCCGAGGAGGTCGAGGAGCTCGATACCGTTTGCCCGCTGCATGCCCGCTCGGAGCAGGGCCCGCCCATCTGGTCCAAACTCCAGCATCCCGAATGTACCCGGCGCGTGGGCACATGGACGAACCTCTCTGCGGAAGCGCTGCCCGTCGGGATCGCCTCGCAGCGGGCCCGCAAAGAGGGACTCTGTACCCTCCGCGTCGGTGGTGCCGAGCCAGACCCAAGCCGACTCGCCGACCGCGCAGCTCTCCAGCGCTGCCAGTGTCTTCACGATGCTCGCTGCCACATCCCCTCCTGTACCCGTCACCCCCGACGGTGCCGGACGGTATCATGTGTGGGTCGTCAAATCTCTGGTGGCGACGAGCTCCCGAGCCAACCCGATCGGTGTCCGTTGGGCATCTTCACGGCTGTCGCACCGCTCGATCGTCACAGGGACAAACCCATGCGCTCTTTCCCGACGACATTCATAGTCGGTCGATTGCTCGACTTCGTGTACTGAAGCGGGGCTTCATTTCGCCGGCACGGATTTCGGCCTCGGGCAAGGCGATCCGTTGCCAGTTTCTGGTCCGATCGGGGGGCGTGGTTGTTGATCCGAGCGCGCGCGTCTGTGAGTATGCCTTTCTCTCCCCCGTGTCTGGAGTCTAGATGCCCGAGATGCTCGAAGAAGAAGAACTGAAGATCATTCGTGCTTGTCTCGCAAGGAGGAAGGCGGAGAAGAAGGGCTTCTGGTTTTGGTACGCTCGCGTCGGTGACGAGCGCGCGTTGCTGCTTCGCCCCAAACGACGCGATCAGTCTGGGACCAAGATCAAGCGCGCGATTAAGGATATGCGCAAGCGGTTCAAGAAGGTGGCCGGGCGGGTGCCGGCGAAGTACTGCGAGGGCAGTGCCGAGCTGCCGGACAAGGGCAACGGCCTGAAGTTCGTCTCCGAAGATGGTTATCCAAACTTCCGCGGCGAGATTCGTCAGCTCGCGAAGGCCTATGGGCTCAAGAAGCTCATCGGCAGCAAGCTGGTCATCAGCGACGGCGATGTCGAGACGGAGAACCTCGAAGACGAGAGTGCCGACTTCCTCGACACCCAGGCGCTGACCGCTGTCGCCGAGAGCTGGGACTATACGGAGGACACGGCAAACGACGCGCTCGAACGGCTCGTCGGCAGTGTGGGTGAGGACGAGATCGCCACGCTCCGAACCCTCGATGATCGCCGCAACGAGTCCGGTCGGCAGGATGAGCGGCACCAGATGGGCCAACTCAACAAGACCGTGTTGCGAAAGGTCGATGAGACGCTGGACGGCGAGCTCGTCGACCTTCGTCGCAAGCTCGAGACCGCGACCGAGCAACGGGTTGTCGCCGCTGGAATCGTCAGGGTCGAGGACCGCAAAGAGCTCAATGCCCGCGAGGACCTGGGCCAGGCAATCAGCCGGACCCTCGCGGGGAAAGCCATGGATCCCGTGATCGCCCTGAGGAGCGAGTGGTACGACCTGGGCGCAAAGTTCCTCGACCTCGGCAAATCATCTCGGAACAAGACGATCGCCGAAGTCAGTGGATCCTACGGCGGCGTGAAGTCTGCTCTCGAGGACTGGGCCGACGAGCTCGAGGCGTCGTGGCGGCGTCGCGCCAAGGTAGACCTCCACCAGCAGGAGATGGACGCGCTCAACAAGGAGATCGAGCGCTTGACCGGCCTCAAAGAGGACGTGGCCGCGCGCCTGCGTGTCGACGATCCCAAGCCGATGTCGGCGGCGACAGCTGTCGAGTTGATGCAGCGCGCCGAGACCGTGGTGCACGATCAGAGAGACACCGAGCTCCGTAGATCGATGCTCGACAAGCGGGAGAAGATCAGCAACAAGGTCAGCCACGGCACGTCGCACTTCTTGGGCCTGAACCCCATCACGGTGACGACCCTGATGCTCATCGACTACATGTCACCGACTCCGAACCGCGCCAAGATCTGGGAGCGCAAACACTTCGAGGCCTATCTGGCGGAAGAAAAGCTCTACTCATCCAGACACGAGCTGAACTTCGACCCCGAGGGACTGGAGATCTGGTCGGACGTGCAACATCTGTTCTGGACGAGGGTTGCCAAGCACGATCTTCGCGAGGCGGTCAAGGACGACATCCGCAAGGACGACGTCCTGACAAAGGATCAGCTCGATCATCAGGAGGCGTTCCTCAACCTGGACGTCGCCAAGGACGAGCTCGTCAAGGCCGAGAAGCAGGAGCAGAAGGACGAAACGCTCGTTGCGACCAAGGTCCAGGAGCTCGAGCTGGTTCTCGAGAAACTGCCGGATGCCGCCCCCTTCAAGGACATCGTGAGCTCGTGGGGGCTCACCAAGATCCACAAGACCAACCACGCCGGTGCGCTGGAGAACGCCCGCGAGCCCAGAGAGCAGAGCGCCGAGCTCCAGAAGAACTACGAGTTGGCCAGCGAGGTCGCCAGGCAGTTCGCCAACGGCAACGACGTCGGCAAGACCGCGACGCTGGTGATGACCGAGCTGTCGGTGGCCACGGCGAAGATGCAGCAGAACGAGGACACCATTCGCCACTGGACCGAGAACGCCTCGTACAGCGCTCGGGAGTACGCGGCGTCCGTGAAGTTCCTCGCCGCCGACATCGACGAGCTGCTGGAGGACGACACGGTGCTGGAGACCGATCCGGCCCTTCTCAAGGAGGAGGTCCGAAAGGCCTACGCGGCGTGGGGCGTGGCCAAGGTGGCGCTGAAAGGTTCGACAGCGAAGGTGGACAAGAAGAAGTCCGCGACCGGGGACAAGGCGGCGCTGCTCCAGGCTGCGGCCAATCGCCAGCGCGTGATCCAGGAGCGGCCGATGGCCATTCAGGTCGCTGCCAAGTTCAAGGGCGACTACCTGGCCGTCGGCACCATGTCCTCGCTAAAGATCTGGTCCAAAGCCGATCGGTCCCGGATGGAGGAGCAGCTGGGTGGCAAGCTGTCCGACTTCCGGAGCGACTCGAACAGCCTGATGATGCGGCTGGAGACGTTCAGCAACATCGGGGCCACCGTCGACGACTTCAAGTTGGTCTACGCCGGCTGGCCCGACGTGTGGAATCCACCGTTCCTCAGAAAGCAGGAGGAGAACTGGATCTCGGTCCAGGAGTTCCTGAAGATGGACGACGAGGCCATTCGGCTCGCGGCTGCGACCTCGTCCACTGTCGAGACCGTGGCCGACTACGGCAGCCAATACTGGTCGACGGCCTCCACCGGTTTCATGAAGTTCATGAAGTTCGTCAAGGGTGACGGTCCCTTCAGCGACCTCGAGATCGAGGAGTTCAGCAAGGCGACCAAACCCTGGCAGAAGTTCACGGCATCGGCGGTTGCCCTGTACAAGGGGGTCAAGAAGCTCAAGGGGGCGGTCGACGAGGATGCGCCCGACCTCGATCCCATCCAGGAGATGATGGTCATCGACGACTTGGTGGACTCGATCACGGCCATCGAGTCTTCTACGGTGAAGTTCACCTTCGCCATCGCCGAGATCGCCGGACAGGCGTTCCCTGGAGTAACTGCCGGTCTCGAGGCGAAGGCGTTGATGCAAGCCATTGTCGACGTGACCGCCCGGTGGCTGTCGGCGGTCCAGGACGCGGAAGTCCACGACAAGGCCAAGGAGGAGGGGCATCGCATCGAGGCCTCCGCGGACCGCATCGCGAAGAAAGGCAAGACCATCGCCACACGCGGCTCGATCGACGCGGCGCTCAAGCTCATCAAGCTCGGCGGGCAGCTGGGCATCGTCGCCGGCCCCCACGGGCTCGCGGTGGGCACAGCCGTGCGTACTGGAGCCAGCGTTGTGTCGGGCATCAAGTCCCTGGTCGAGTTCGGTATCGACCGCACCGATGGAGAGCGGGCGAAGAAGATGCTGGATCGCGCCCGCATCGGCGACGCCGATGCCCGTGCCGAGATCTTCAGGGTCAACGGTCGGTTTGCCATCGCGCTGCTGGCTGTGCTCGCCGAAGACGGCGACGCCATGGCCTTGGCTATCCTCAACAACCACCGGGTCACGCCCGAGATGGCGGCCAAGAGCTCCGCAGCGGTGATCAAGAAGTACATGATGAAGGAGATGAAGGAGAGCGACAAACCCAAGAGCTGGTCGGCACTGGGCGACTCCATCACCGGCGGGCTGAGCAAGGTCGGGAGCTTCTTTGGTGCGATCGGCACCAAGCTCCAGCCCCTCGCCGACTGGATCTCCGGCTTCAACAAGGATCTCGAGTGGACCGAAGACGACGTCTCGAGCCTGGCTTCGACGGCCAACAAAGTGGAGAAGCGTGTGGCGCGCATGCCCAAGACGGCCGCACTGCAGACCGAGATCAGCCAGGCTCGTATGGAGCTCATCTCCGTGGAAAAACAGTTCGACGAGCTCATCAAGCCCGACAAGGACGCCATCGATTTCGACGCCTACATGGCGCAGAACATCAAGCTGGTCGACGCCAACACCAAGGTGATCGATGCGCGCGGCAAGATCGACGAGGTGCTCAACGATCTCAAGGCGAAGGGAGAGATCACCGCCCGGCTGCTCGACGACGTGGACACCGAGCTCGGCAAGGGCCCGGAAGATCCTGATCTTGGCAAGCTCAACGGCGCCAGGGTGAAGGTCTTCGAGGGCTGGCGCGCCTATCGTCTGGCTATCGAACAACTTGCAGCAGCGTGAGGTACTGATGTCCGAGTTCACTACAGAGGCCAGCGGTCCGCTGTCCCGACTTCGCGATGACTCCAGCCTGTGGTTCTGGTTCACTGACCGGGGCCCGGGCATGCGGCCGGCGTTGGTGTTGCGCGATCAAGAGGAGGACCCCGAGGCGGTTGGCCTTGCGGCAGCTGTACGACGGATCCGCGACGAGTCGTTCTCGGTTGGCGGCACGCTGCGAGGCGTTGCCAAGGTAGGAGCGACCGGCGCTCTCACGTTCATCTCCGACGGCGACAGCGTGCCCCATTTCTGCCAGCGGCTCGCCATGTGGGCCGGAGACGAGGTGGGCGCCCACCCGGCGCTGCGGAGGTTGACCGCGGCCCGACAGGTGATTCGCGCTCCCGACGGCTCCTTGGGTGGAGAGGCCAGAGCGGACAATATGTGGCGGTCGATAACCTTGAAAGGGCTCGATCCCGTCGCCGCGGCCGGCCTGCTACACCTCGCCGGTCAGCTGGCGCAGATCGAGCCCGGCGACGCGCTGTGGTTCGCATTTGTCACGCCCGGGGCGGGCGGCGTGCCGGCGCTGTTGATGAGGCCCCGTGATGTCGACGACGAAAAGGGATCGCACTTTGCCGACACCCTTGCGCTGTATATGCGCGAAGTTCCCGAGACACCGGCGGTCGTGCGCGGTCACGCTACCGTCTCCGCCTCGCGCCGTCTGTGTCTGTCGGCCTCGACCCCGGCAAAGGACTTCCTCCCGCCCCTCTCGAAGTGGGTGGCTACCTACAGCCAGCTGGCACCCGGACTCGGGCACTTGGTTGACGCCACGTACACTCGTGTGGGCGCAGGTCGGACAAAGGAATACAAGGATTCCTCACTATGGACCGGCATTTCCGAGCCGAGCCGACCCATGGCGCGCACTTGGGTGGATCGGCTGACGAGGTTCGTCACCGGCTGGGAACCCGGGCAGGTGGCCCGATTTGCCTATCTGTTCGGTGGGCCAGGAGTGTCCCCGGTCCTTACCGCCCGTCGGGTTGTCGACGATCCGGACGGCTCAGCCATCAAGGGGCGAGCCAAAGCCCTCGTCGAGGCCGCTGGGGACCGGCCGATGGTGCGGGGCACGGTGCAGATCGATGCACAGACCGGTCGCACCGAGTTCCGCTCCAAGCAAGACGGCGCGGACTTCTTGGCTCAGCTGGCTCACCTGGTGTGGGAGAACGCCGATGCGGAGCCCAGTCTCCTGGCCTTCCGGGACGCCATCTTCCTGCAGATGGGCCCGGACAAGACCGCAATCCGCACGATCGAAGAGCCGGCGCTGTGGGAGGGATTGCCGGACGAGGGCGCAGCCTCTCAATAGACAGTGAGGTCGAGAGCATAGTCCGTGCACGTTGGGCCATAGCAGTCCAACCCGAGGTACACCGTCTGCAATACGCCGGTGGTGTTGGTGTAGTCCAGCTGCTCGACCCCGACGCCGTCCGATCCGGCGATGCAGCTCGCCGGGTCGGCGCAGTCGGTGAGCAGGTAGATCGAGCCGTCGATTGCCTGGTCATAGGTGGCCGAGATGGCCTCGCCGACCTGGAGCGTGACGGGCAGCAGGGTCTCCGTTCCTTCGGCCTTGTCTCCAGTGCAGACATAGGGAGGAGGAAAGTCGACATCGTCGGTCTGGGTGCTGTTGTCTCCGAACGGGATCTCGGTTCGTCCAGTGACGAGGGGCACGGCGGCGAGGGCATCGGCGCAGGTGTCCGGACCGATGAAGGTGCTGCCGACGTGAACGTCGAGGGTGTAGGCCCCACACGGCGACTCGCGGCAGTCGGCGACGAGCGTGAGCGCTTGTTGACCGCCCGAGAGGTTTGTGTATTCCAGGACCTCGTCGAAGCCGCCCCAGGCGTCCGCTCCGGCGACACAAGAGGTCGTGTCTCCGCAAGTGTCGAGCAGATAGAGAGCGGCGTTGTCCGAGCTGCTGAGGATGGCTCGCACCTGTTCCCCATCCTGGAGCAGGAGCTCGACATTGCCGTCCTCGCCGGTCGCGGCGTTGCCGGTGCAGCTGGGACCTGGATTTGCCGGGTCCGTGTCGTCGCCGAACGCCGTAAGATCGCCGACCAGGTGGTGTGAGCCCGCGGAGAGCTGCTCGACCGCCAGGCAGCCGTCTGCCAGTCGCTCCGGCGGCGGGATCTCGATGGTCAAGGCCAGCTCGTAGGCCTCGCAGGGCGAGGTCCGACAGTCGGAGACCAGGTACAGCGTCTCGGTAGCGCCCGAGATGTTGAGGTGTTCGAGGGTCTCGTTGTCGGCGACATAGCTGCGCTCGTCGGCGCCGATGACGCAGGTCGACACGTCTCCGCACACGTCGAGGATGTACAGCGAGCCATTCCCGCTCGACACCAGCGTCGCCTGCACACGCTCGTCCGCGAGGAGCTCGATCTCGATGACGCCGTCTTCTCCGGTGGCGGCTTGCGTTGTGCAGCTGGGGCCTGGATTTGCCGGATCCCAGTCGTCCCCATAGCCCACATTGTTCCCGCTGAGCAGGTGGCTGCCCGTCGTCAGAGGTGCGAGGAGGATCAGGTCCGCGCAGGTGTCCGCCATCGGCTGGGGTGTCGCCGCGAGAATGTCGATATCCAGGCTGTACTCGCCACAATCGGCGTGATAGCAGTCTGCCACCAGGACCACCGTCTGGGTGAGACCCGTCCAGTTGGTGTAGCTGAGTTCTTCGAAGCCTCCGTCGTAGAAGGCGACGTCGGCTCCGGCCAGACAGGTCGAGGTGTCTCCGCAGGCCTCGACCAGGTAGATCGAGCCGTCCTCTCGGTTCCAGTACCTGACCTCAGCGGTCTCGCCCGCCTGCAGCTCGAGCTCCACCAGACCGTCCTTGCCCGCGGCAGCTCCTCCGGTACAGCTCGGCCCGGGCATGTTGGGATTCATTCCGTCGGTGAATCCTGAGAGATCGCCGATGAATGCGTGGCTGCCAGTTGTCAGGGGCGGCGCGATGAGGTCGGCGCACTCGTCGGCCAGGTTCTCGACGGGCATCCCGATCTCGATCTCGGCGGTGAACGCGCCACAATAGGCGGGATCCGAGCAATCCAGGACCAACGTCAGGTCCTGCTGCACGCCGGTCGTGTTCGTATACCGGACGGTCTCGGGATCCCATAGCCAGAAGTCTTCGCCAGCGACGCACAGGTTCGCCGCCGTGCACACCACCAGGATGTAGATGGATTCCTGGCCGACGTTGTCGTGAGTGGCGATCACCTGCTCACCGGGTTCGAGGAGGATCTCGATGTGTGCGTCTGCACCGGGCTGGTCGAGGGCTGTGCAGGTCCCAGCGCCGGGATCGATGTCATCGCCGAAGCCGCTCAGGTCTCCCGCGAACAGGTGGTAGCCGGTCGTCAGGGGCGCCATCAGCTCCGGGCAGGTGTCGACGAAGTCCGCGGCAGGCAGCGGGGTGGCTGTGTCACCGGTGTCCGAGTCCGAGTCGGTGTCCGAGTCCGAATCGGTGTCGGCGTCGGTGTCGGTGTCCGCGTCGGTATCTGCGTCGGTATCTGCGTCGGTATCTGCGTCGGTATCTGCGTCGGCATCCGTGTCAGCGTCGACGTCAGTCTCTGTCGAGCCCGAATCGGTGGGTTTGTCCGGTCCGCAGGACATGGCGATGAAGGCGAAAAAGGCGATTGTCCGGCATCTAGCTACCAATCGTCATCGTCGTCGATGAGGTCCTGCAGGCCAGCTGACAGCGCCTTCTCCGGTGCTTCGTCCTCGTCTTCGTCGAGGTCTTCGTCTTCGTCGAGGTCTTCGTCTTCGTCTTCGTCCTCTTCGTCACCGCCCTCGCCGAGGCCCTTGTTGACCAGCCGGGCGCACTTCGCGGACAGCTTCTCGGCTTCTTCGCGATTGTCGAAGCTGGCGATGATCTGAAAGCCGTCGTCCTCTGTCTTCAGGGTGACGGTGTGGACCTCGGAGGTCTGCTTTCGGTCGGTGCGCACGTGAATGATCTTCACGGTGTCGGGTTTGACGCACACGCCATAGGGTAGTTTGACCAACATCGTTTTCCGCCAATCCGAATCTCAGAACTACCAAATCCACGGTCGTGCCGCAATGACCGGATCAGCCTTCGCTTGGATTCTCTTGATAGAGGTGGAACATCCAGAACACAGCCTCCGAGAACACGGGCAGGAACGCCAGCACAAGGCCACTCGTGAGGAAAGACTGCAAGTAAGCCTCATTTTGCCAGACTTGCAGCAAGAAGAACTTCTGATCTTCCGATTCGAACAGGTATCCGAGGCTCGCGACCATGAGCAGCACAAAGACCGCGCCGGGCATGAAGTCCGCGTAGTCCTGAGAGTAGGGATATCCCAGGTAGGCCATGACCCGGGCCGAGAACGGGATCGCCAGGGCGAGGGTGGGCAGCAGGCCCAAGTTGAAGTCGTTGATGACCAGGTTGACGCCAGCACTCCACGAGACAAAGAACAGCGCCTCGCTGAACAGCACCAAGTAGACCCAGCTCATCAGGTACATGCCGGCGAAGGACAGGAGGATGGCCACAGTCGATTCGGGGCAGACCCGCTTCGGCTGGTCCTCGGCCTCGAGATTCAGGAGCCGGCGCAGGCCTCGGCGGTAGTCGCCATCCGTTGAGGCATCCGTCGCGATCCGTTCCAGGATCCGGAATGAAGAGGCCTCGGCGATCACCTGTGTGTACAGCTTGGTCGCGGTGAACACCACGACGATCAGGCACCCGACCACTACGGTGACCAGGGAGTCCATGATGACGTCTTCGGACAAGGTGTCGACGATTTCGAAGAACGCCTGGACCGGACCCTGATTTTTGATCAGGAGGTTGTAGACGTAGATCCACCCGGCCAACACGGCGAGGATCGTGACGCCGATTCGCGATCGTCGGCGTTCGCCGTCAGAGGATGTCATACATCGCCTCTGGCAGGCCGCGGAGGAAGGTGGCGGTGTTCGCTCCCCACAGGATGAGCCAGGCCAGTCGGCTGTGGTCCCAGACGTCTTTGCCATCGAGTGGATGCAGAGGGAACGAGTACACAAATCCGTACACGAGGAAGACTGATGACAGATAGCCGAGGTGCGGAAGGCCCCATGTACTCCCCAGCCACCCGCACGCTGCGTGTCCGCTGAGGAGGAAGACCAGCACGCCACCAGCACAATAGGCTTTGGCCCGACTCTCGCCGACGAGCTCGACATCGGTGAGGATGGGCAGGAACGAGGCCGCACCGGAGAAGTACGCCTGGATGAGGATCCCGTCCAGCGGCAGATGCAGGGACATGCGAACGCCGGCCATCGCAGTCGCCAGCCGCAGGAAGGTGTAGTGGAGGAGCATCGGCACCGCCGCGAGCGCAGAGGCCTCCCACAGACTCAGTCCGCCGAGGAGGGCGATGCTCACCTCGGTGGGTTCCAGCGAGATGACGACCGCAAATGAGGCGGCCAGGCCGACGAACCCCATCAAGAGCTTGACAGGTGTGCTCCGGATCGCTGGGATCTGTCGCTCCTCCTCGGCGACCTGGGGGATGAAGAGCCGGAGCAGCGTGGGCAGCAGCGTTCGCATGGCGCGACGCGAGGCGGTCCGAGTAGTGGCCCGGATAGCCGTCATCAGGGTCGAGCGGAGAACCTGGCGCGCGCCGGCGCGGAAGAGCACGCCGAGGGTTGCCACGGCTCCCGACCCACCGGCGGCGACAGAGACCTGCTCGAGGCCCGACATCTCGCGGATGGCAAACACGGGCGCGAACATCAGCATGGCGACGATGAACAGCGCGACGCCGAGCGCTACCCAGCCGCTCCCGGTCGATGCGGCGTGTGGAGGGGTGTCTGTCGCGGCTGACGCCACCGGCGCTATCCCTTGAGCATGTCTTTCAACGACTTGACCATCGCCTTGCGTTTGTTCTTCATCTCCTTCAGTTCGCCCTCTCGACCCTTGATGTCCTTGTCGAGGATCTTGAGCTGTGCGTTGAACTCAGCGATCTTCTCTTTCGCCTCTTTCTTGGCGTCCTCCAGTCCCCTGAGATCTTCCAGTTTCTTCCGTCCAAAGGCCATCGCCCCTCCAAGGCCGCAGACCATATCATGTCCGCCGGTGCAAACTTGCGCGCTGGCCCCCGCCGGGTTCCACAGGAGTCCGGCGAGGAGTGCACATGGGTCCGAAACTGGTGGCGTTGACCATTCTCGAGCGGGATCTCCCGTCGGGGAGGTCCCTTCGCATCACCGCCGACGAGGTGATCGAGATCACCCGAGATGGTGGACTGGAGGTCCGTATCGCGCTGACCGCCGCGGGCCCGGTCATCGATGTCGCAGCGGGAGCACTGCGGCTCGAGGGAACCGAGCTGAAGGTCGACTGTGACGAACTCACGCTTCACTCGAAGACGGCCACCACCCTGAGCAGCGACGGCGACATCTCCCTGCAGGCAAAGGGCGAGCTGATCGCCGAGGCGGAGATGATCCACCTCAACTGATCAGGAGTCCGGCGGCGGCGCATTCTTTGCTCAGGGCGTCGAGGCGTATGCGGACTTGGCGCCGCCGCTCCACGGGGTCGAGATCGGTGTAGCCGTCGATGGCAGATGTGACCTCTTGTCCGTCGAACAGCCGACCGGATGCATCGTCGAGGGTGTGCTCTCCGTCCATGAGGGCGAGGAGGCGCCCGGCGAGCGGTCCGAGCTCGGCGGTCGTGTGCAGTCGGGTCGTCGGATCCTCTCCTTGGCGGATCTGGAGCCGGGCCAGCGGGCAGGCGACCGGCCGGGTCGAGACGACCGGAACAAACGTGTCGGCCACAGTGGTGAGGTCGACAGAGGCGGTCGCGTAGGCGCCCAGGATCGCCTCGCCCATCATCGGAGCTGGCACTCCGGCGGCCCGGGCCAGCTCCTCGATGCTGATCGCGGCTGGCGACCGCCGCGCAAGGTGGCTCAGGGCCGCGCGGATCGGCAGCACATCTGGAGCCTCGATCTTCTCGATTGCCCCTGCGGTTTCGGCGTTCGCCCGGACCATCAATGGGCTCGGGTGTCTCCAGGCCAGGTTGTTTTCGGGCTCGCACTCGGCGGGGATCAGCAGCGATCGACGGAAGGAGCGGTTGCGGAGGAAGTCGAGATACTGCTCGGTGGCGATGAGGTCGGTGGCGACGGTCTCCAGCGTCTCCCTCGCGGAATCACTCAGATCACCCGTCATCATGGTGGGAAGGTCGCTGTCGGCCAGGTAGCGCAGGCCGCTCGCGCTCGCGAGGTCCACGAACTGGTGGAAGTAGTGCGCTCGATTGTGCTCCGACAAGTACTCGTGGAACAGGTAGGACCCCGATCCAGCGGCGAGAGGCTCGAAGAAGTGGCGGAGAATGGCGCGGTAGGTCTCCTCGGTGTCCGGAACGGCCCCGATGACGAATCGCGAGATCGCCTTGGCCTGCTCGATCTGCGTCTGTGGCCCGTCGAATCGGGCGCCGTGAAACACCATCAGGTCCCGGAGCGGTAGCCGCTGATACCAGCCGGGCAGGGTGTTGTAGCTGACGTAGGCGACTCCATTTGGCGCGAGTCGGTCGCGTATCAGGGCCAGGATCTGGTGCTGGTGTTCGTCTGAAACCCAGGAAAAAACCCCATGACAGAGGATGTAGTCGAAGTGATCCTCACGCTCAAGTTTGTCGGAGAGGTCTCGAACCTGCAGATCGATGTTGGTGAGTCCGAGGGCTTGCGAACGCTGCCGCGCCGCCTCGATCTGTACGGCAGAGGCGTCGATGCCCACAAACTTTCCGCCGGGGTTCCGCATGGCCTGTGGGATGAGGTGGCCACCACTCGCGCAGCCCACCTCGAGCACGGTTGCCCCGCCGACCGGGGCCGGTTGGAGGCCGAACAGCGTCGCATTCACCGCCAATCGATCTGCGGTCGCTGAGGGGTATGGAAGGCTCTCGTATGGCAAATCGTCGTACGTCGTCATTGGAGCGATCTATCTCGGTCCAGGTCCCGGGCTGCTCGTCGTGGGTGCTAAAATCCGCAGCCCCCAGTCCTCCACCTCGCGCGGACATTCGGAGCCCCAATGCGCCGTCTTCCCCCTGTAGTCATGGCCCTTTTTGTAGGATTCCTCGGATCCATGGCCCTGGCGGGGACCCACAACGACAACTCGACCCCTGACTTCACCGGAGTGCAGGGCACCGCCACCAACATCGACACGACCGGCGGCCAGCTGTCCATTTCAACGGTGAATGACGACTTTGGGACCCCGGCCAATCTGGTGCGATCGGAGACGGCATTCGGGGCCGCCGTGTTCATGGCCGAGGTCGCCAAGGACAACGCAACGGACTTCTTCACCGACACCGACGACTGCGCACAGGCCGCCGACATCGATCTCACTCTCACCTCCTCCGATGTCTGGGTTGGGCCAAATGCCGACTGGAGGATCGGCCCCCAAGAAGGCACATACGAGGCCGCCGTGGGAAACGGACTCGATCTCCTTGGTGCCGACTGGGACGCGGACACCACCCGGCGAATCACCGCTGTGCACCTGCTCACCGGTGGAACACACAGCGAGGATCGCGACGCGGTCACGGCGGCGTCCTACACAGTGACCTTCACCCAACCCTCCGGCGATACCGTCGTGTTCGTTCCGATCCCGCGCGACAACGGCTCCTCGGTCGCGTCGATGACGGACGACGATAGCGGCGATGGGAGCTGTGATCTCGGCGGTGCGGACGACTGGTGTGTGGTCGCGACCCTCGCCAATGAGCTCGGTCCAACCCTCTGCGACTGCGATGCCACCGGCGGCGCCGCCCTCGAAGAGGATCGGTGCTGGGTGCTCGAGGTCCTGGTTCAGCCGGTACTCGTGGCGGAGGAGATCACCGGATTGTCGGTGGGCTGGACCGAGTTCGACGGGGTGACCGATGGCCTCGAAGGCCCGATCGCGGTGACCCTCGAGGTGCCCGAGGCGACCTACGACACGCTGTACACCTATGACGGGACCTTCACGACCGGGTCGACGGTGATCGACGCCGGGAGTCAGGCACTCTGGTTCGACGTGTCGTGGGACCAGACGCTGAACAGCGACGAGCTGCGGCTGGACTTCGACTGCGACGACGACGGTCTCAGCTATCCAGACGGCAGCTGGAACAACGACGTCGTCTACTTCGACAGCTTGAACGATGGGGTCAACTCGGAACCGATCGTCGACACCACGCTGGGGACAGGAACAGGGCTTCACTGCCTGGGTCAATACGCGATGTACACCGTCACCCTCCTCGATGGGATCGACGACACGAGTGGTCCGGCGCTGAATGAGATCACGCTGACCTACGCGATCGATCTCGATGGTGACGGTTGGGGTGTCGGGGTCGACCTGCCTCCCCACCAGTCGGGTCAGGAGGACTGCGATGACAGCGACGCCCTCATACAATCGGATAGCAACTGGTACGCGGACTGTGACAACGACGGAATAACCCAGGGAACTGCCGACATCGCCGCGTGCACTGAGGCGGACGCCCTGCTCGACACGACTGAGTGCGCCGGAAACGCCAACGGCGGCCAGCCCTACAATGTGTCGTCCGCGGCGCCAGCGACGGCGGACTGCGATGACGACGCCATCCTGTACGCCGATCCGGCCCAGGGCTGGTACGCGGATTGCGACAACGATGGAATAACCCAGGGAACTGCCGATATCGCCGCGTGCACCGAGGCGGACGCCCTGCTCGATACGACCGAGTGCGCCGGAAACGCCAACGGAAACCAGCCGTACAACGTCTCCACTTCGGCGCCCGCCACGGCGGACTGCGACGACGACGCCATCCTGTACGCCGATCCGGCCCAGGGCTGGTACGCGGACTGCGACAACGACGGAGTAACCCAGGGAACCGCCGATATCGCTGCGTGCACCGAGGCGGACGCCCTGCTCGATACGACCGAGTGCGCCGGAAACGCCAACGGAAACCAGCCCTACAACGTCTCGACGTCGGCGCCAGGGACGGCGGACTGCGACGACGACGCCATCCTGTACGCAGATCCGGCCCAGGGCTGGTACGCGGACTGCGACAACGACGGAGTAACCCAGGGAACCGCCGATATCGCCGCGTGCACCGAGGCGGACGCCCTGCTCGACACGATCGAGTGCGCTGGAAACGCCAACGGGAACCAGCCGTTCCTTGTCAGCACAACGGTACCGGCGACGCCAGATTGCAACGACAACGACATCGCTGTCCAAGCTGTGAGCAATTGGTACGCGGATTGCGACAACGACGGAATAACGCAGGGAACCGCCGATATCGCCGCGTGCACCGAGGCGGACGCCCTGCTTGACACGACCGAGTGCGCCGGAAACGCCAACGGCGGCCAGCCCTACAATGTGTCGTCCGCGGCGCCAGCGACAGCGGACTGCGATGACGACGCCATCCTGTACGCCGATCCGGCCCAGGGCTGGTACGCGGACTGCGACAACGACGGAATAACCCAGGGAACCGCCGACATCGCCGCGTGCACCGAGGCGGACGCCCTGCTCGATACGACCGAGTGCGCCGGAAACGCCAACGGAAACCAGCCTTACAACGTCTCGACGTCGGCGCCCGCAACAGCGGACTGCGACGACGACGCCATCCTGTACGCCGATCCGGCCCAAGGCTGGTACGCGGACTGCGACAACGACGGAATAACCCAGGGAACCGACGATATCGCCGCGTGCACCGAGGCGGACGCCTTGCTCGACACGACCGAGTGCGCCGGAAATGCCAACGGAGGCCAGCCCTACAACGTCTCGACGTCGGCGCCAGGGACGGCGGACTGCGACGACGACGCCATCCTGTACGCCGATCCTAGCCAGGGCTGGTATGCGGACTGTGATGGGGATGGGATCACCCAGGGAACCGCCGACATCGCCGCTTGCACCGAGGCGGACGCGCTGTTGGACACGACTGAGTGTGCTGGCAACCTCAACTCCGATATGCCCTTCAACGTCTCCACCACGGCACCAGCGACCGAGGACTGCAACGACGACAACGTCGCAGTTCAGGCGCTCAGCAGCTGGTACGCGGATTGCGACGGGGACGGAATCACCCAGGGAACAGCCGACATCACCGCCTGCACCGAAGCGGACGCGCTGTTGGACACGACCGAGTGCGCCGGCAACCTCAACAGCGACGCGCCGTATCTCGTCTCCGCCACTCCACCGGCCACCGCGGACTGCGACGATGACGACATCCTCTACGCCGATCCGGCTCAGACCTGGTACGCGGACTGCGACGGCGATGGAATCACCCAGGGAACCGCTGATGTCGCCGCCTGCACGGAGGCCGACGCGCTGCTGGATGCCGTCGACTGCGCCGGCAACGACAACGGGGACGAGCCCTACAACGTCTCGACGACGGCGCCCGCGACAGCGGACTGCGACGACAACGACATCCTCTACGCCGATCCGGCTCAGACCTGGTACGCGGACTGCGACGGAGACGGATTCACGCAGGGAACCGCGGATATCGCGGCTTGCACACTGGCAGATGCGCTGACCGATACCGTCGACTGCGCTGGAAACGACAACCTCGACATGCCCTATGACGCCAACAGGAGCCCACCCGTTACGGCAGACTGCGACGACTTCGACGACGCCTACGCCGATCCAAACCAGGGTTGGTATGCGGACTGTGACGGCGACGGCGTCACCCAGGGAACCGCGGACATCGCGGCGTGCACCATGACCTTGGCGATGTCGGACGTGGTCGAGTGTGGTGCGACTCCGGCCGAGGTCTCGACGACGGCCCCCGCGACCGAAGACTGCGACGACGCCGATCCCGCCAACTACCCCGGCAACGTCGAGAGCTGCGACGGTCAGGACAACGACTGCAACTTCATGGACGACGTCGAGGGCTACGATCTCTCCGAGACCGACAACGACGGCGATGGTCGCGTCGAGTGTGACGGCGACTGCGACGACACCGACGCCAACAACTATGGCGAGGCAGTGGCGTATCCTGCGGCGGGCGCGGCAAACGACGAGACCTGTGAGGGCTTCGGCTACGAGCAGACCGACAACGACTGCGACACCGACGTCAACGACATCGTCTCGGGCGGCGTGACGTTCTATGCCGATTGTGACGGCGACGGCTTTGGCGATCCACTCAACGAGGTCATCGCCTGCGAGGTCGGCACCGGCACCGTGACCTGCGATGGCGTGCCGATCGCGAACATCGGGTGGGTGCTGGACAACAACGACTGCGACGATCTCGTCGACACCATCAACCCCAACGAGCCCGAGGAGTGCAACAGCCTCGACGACGACTGCGACAACCAGATCGACGAGCCCGACAGCCTCAGCGACACCGCCGCCTGCATCCAGATGCACATTGATGAGGACAAGGACGGCTACGGTGCCAGCGACGACGGTCTGTGCCTGTGCGCAAACGGCGCCGACGTAGTCGAGTACGAGGGCGACGACTACGTCGCCAACGCCTCGGACTGCGACGACGTACACAGCTGGATCAAACCCCACGAGTGCAACGACGAGATCGACAACGACGACGACGACGCGCTGAGCGAGGTGGACGACGACGACACCGAGTGCCAGCGAGAGGGTCGGCCCACCTCTGAGGACCCGGACGTCGACGAACAGGTGTGGGAGGTCTTCGACGGGCACGACAACGACTGTGATGGCTACATTCCGCTCGTCGAGCTCGACTGCGACATGGATGGTGCCTTTGCGCTGCTCGATCTGTCGGGCCCCGATGTCGTGTGGGAGGCCACCGGACCCTCGGCGGTGCTGGCGACCGACGTCGGCCTCGAGATGTGCTCCGGTGAGGATCTGACGCTGTCCTGCTGGAGTAGCGACGCCGAGAACCTGATCACCGTGGAGTGCGACTTGAACTCCGGGTTCTGGGTGGCCGACTACACCACCGCCGCCGAGGGGCTGTTCGACGGCGCCTACCGCAACGTGACCAACACCGCAGGTTGCGAGAGCTATGTCGAGGGCTCGGTGGCCACGTTCGGAGACTGCGACGACCAGTGCGCCTCTCGTTGCCCGGGAGTGGTGGAGGAGTGCGACGGCGTCGACAACGACTGCGACATCATCGCCGCCGATCCGACCGACGACTACGACATCTACACCGCAGACTCGGACGCCGACGGCATTCGCGATGTCTCCGATCCGGACTCCTCAGTTCCCGGGTACGTGGCGAGTGCGGAGTTCGACGTGGACGCCGATGGCTACCACAACTGTGACGAGGACTTCTCGTTCAGCCCCGAGCAAGTCCAGACTCTCAGCAACTGCACTGCGACGGTGGTGGACGGGCAGGGCTCCGACTGCGACGACCTCTGCTACCTGGCAAACTCCGGTGGCGTCGAGGTCTGCAACGGCTTTCTCGACGTCTGCGATGCGCCGAGTGCCGATCAGGAAGGCACCGACTCGGACGGGGACTTGTTCGCGCCCTGCGGGACCTATGGACCGGCGTCTCAGGAGTTCGTGGAGCAGTTCTACGTGCCTGTCTGGGTGAACTGTGAGGCATCACCGGACGCCTGCGAGGACACCGCCGAGAGCTTCGACGACAACCTGCCGTCCTATGTTCCCCTGATTCCGAGTCGAGCGAAGGCCAAGACCTGTGACACTGAGCTCGACGAGGCCCTCGACGCCCTCCTTGCGCGTGTCGGGTCGACGCAATCCGAGGCCGGCACGCCCGAAGAGATGGTGCTCGCAGTGTGCCCTGGAGACGCCTCGAACGGCTTCTGCACGACGCTCAAGGCCGATCTGGACATGACCATCGCCGACGAATGGGACACCTCGGTCGCAGTCGACGCCGGCAACATGACCCAGGCCTGCGCAGGGGACTATGTGGAGCTGACGCCACGCACCGTGTGGACGGGCACTCGCCTCGGTCAGGCCCGTGAGGGCGTCGTCGCTCTCGAGTGCCTCCGCCTGTATGGCAAGGCCTGCAGCGAGGTCGAGAATGGCGACGCCTACGTGGGCTCGGGAGCGCCGGAGAACATCGACGACATCCTGGACGACACCCTGTGGGTCGTGCACCTGGCTCGCTTCCTGCCATCGACTATCAACGGCGCGATGATGATGTGCTGGGGCGACCCCACGGTCTCCAACATCGATCTGACGGTGGGAGGCGACTGCGACGATTCCTCCACGACGGCCAATCGCGACGAGCCCGAGGGTCCGGCCGACCTCATCAATGCTTTCACCGGTAAAGAGGGTGACTGTGCCCTGTGTCGCGATCAGATCGACAACAACTGCGATGGAAAGACCGACTGCGAGGACCCGAGTTGTGCGGAGTGCTTCGTCGGCCAAGGAGTTGGGTGCACCAGCGGCTGCAGTGATCCTTGCGCACCGGACGACGGCACCTGCAACACTGCTGGTCAGCGCGGCGGTGCACCGTTCTTGCTCCTCTTGACAAGCATGATGGTCGGCCTCCGCCGCCGGCGCGGAGACCTGCCTCCGCAGGTCATTCGTCGAGGTTCTCGTTGATGGTGTCCGCACACTCGTTGCAGAGTTCCTCGGCCTCTTCTCGGGTGGTGAATGTCGCGATGGTGTGAAGGTTGTCGTCAGCGTCGGTGCGCATCACGACGGAGTGCCTGGTGACGCCACCCGACCGCTCGCTGCGCACTGTGATCAACTTCACGATCTCGGGATCGACAGAGAGCCCGTGGGGTAGTACTGCCAGCATCTGGTCTCCGATTTCTCGAGGCGGCTCAGCATACAGGGAGGGGCATTGAATCTCATTCTCGGCAAGGTGGTCGACAACGTCGATCCAGATGGCATGGGTCGCATCCAAGTGGAGCTGCCCGACTACAGCGGCGAGGTCACGTTGCCCTGGCTCAGTGTGCTGCAGCCGTTTGCGTCGGCGGATCTGGGGGTCTTTGTGCTGCCCGACCTCGAGGATCATGTGGTGTGCGCTCCGGGGCCGGGTGGCGTGTCCGGGTTGATCGTGCTTGGCTCGCTGTATTCGGGGACTCGCCTTCCGCCGGCGCTGAATGCAGGGGATCCCTCGGCGCCGGCGATCCGGGGGATCGTCACCGCGAGCGGCAGCGAGATCACCATCGACGACACAGACGGCGCTGAGCAGATCCTGATCCAGACCTCCGAGGGCAGTGTGCAGGTGCTGCTGGACAACGCCGAGACCACATTGACGCTCACCGGCAAGACCGAGATCGCCCTGAACTCGGAGACCAAGATCGTCGTGAATTCGGACGCCGATGTCGAGGTTGGCGGGGCTCCGATCACCATCAAGAGCACCGGTGACGTCACCGTCGAGGGCGTGAACGTCACCGTCTCTGGGAGCGCCGGTGTCACCATCGATTCACCGAGTGTCGAGATCGCGTGAACCTTCGTAAACCCGTGATTCTCGTCGTGCCAAGAGGCACGCCACTGTCCCGGTCTGGCGCGCCGCCCGGTCAGGACTGGCAGCTCTCCTCCATCCTGTATGGAGACCTGCGTGGAGTTCGAAAACCGATCGTCGCGCTGAGGACGATGCAGCGGCTTGGACCGGTCCGGCACGCTCTTGCCCAGAGAGCGATCAGCGGTCTCATAGAAATTCACGCCCCATTTGCCGGTTCCGACAACGATTCCTCTTAGGGTGGACTTGTTTCTCGATGCAAACGTCGGCAAAGTACCGATTCCGTTTGCGGCGAGTCGTGCCTCATGACCCGACCGCGGTCGCCGTCCGTCCAATGAAGAGGGGAATATGCCAGCCTATCAAACTCCAGGCGTCTACGTTGAAGAGATCAGCTCCGGACCCCGTCCTGTAGCGGCTTCGTCGACGACCGACACCGGTTTCGTCGCCATGGTCACGCTTCCAAACGCCGTCGTTCCCGGCCGCGGGCTCGCGACCGGAATGCTTCTGCCCGGTCTCGAACCCACTGCAGCCCTTGCGTGGAACCGCGCTCTGGCGTTTCGCCAGCTGGGCAATGGGGCTGGTGAAGCGCCGCCAGCCGCGGAGCCCAAGGACAAGGACAAAAAGGCGAAGAAGCCCGCCGCTCCTGCCCCTGGCGACCCCAATCGTCTGCGGAGCATCATCCAAGAGGTCCTCCCCGGGAAGTGGGAAGTGTCAGATCCGAAGAGCGGCCCCGACGCGGTGACGCTCAAGTCCGAAGCCGGCAAGTTCCTGCGGTTCCCAGCCAACCGCACTCTCCTGTCCGTGAAGACCGCTGAAGACAACAGCAAGAACTGGGACCTGTCCTGGGGCGCCGACGAGCTCAAGGTGATCGAGCTGCTCTCCGGCTCGGCCCTCGCCCAGGACATCGCTCACGCCGGAAACATGCCGTCGGTGGATCCCGGCGGAAAACCTGCAACAATCGACATCGGTGCCATCCACGAGCGCATGCACGGAACGGCACCTGGCGTCACCAACATGACCGGCTACCACCAGTGGCGATCCGAGTTCGGCGCCAAGCTCTTCCAGGAGATTCTGGTTGCCGCGGACAAGAAGATGTCCGACGCCCAGGCTGGCATGGCTTGGGAGACCCTGCCGAACGAAGCCAAGATCGCCTGGGACAAGTGGCTGCGGCACCACCCGGGTATCCGTCGCCTCGAGATCGCCCTGATGGGCTTCTTCTCCAACGGTGGCGCCAGCGCGTTCATCGCGTGCGGCGTTCAGCAGCACGGCGCCGGTGGGCCCGCCAAGCGCGCCTTCCTCGAGGCCGCCTACGACGGCATCAGTGCGGTGGCCATGTTGGCCGCACCTGGACTCGACTCCCTGTGGCAGACCGCGATCCTCGAGTACGCGGGTCCAAAGGGTCGCGGCGATCTCTTCGCCGTCCTCGAGACACCTCGCTACCTCCTCACCCAGGCTCCTCGCGGCGTCGACGTCGACGACTTCCGGTGGCGAAAGGGAACCTCCCCCTACGAAATGCAGGATCTCGAGTTCCTCTCCGAGCCTTCGGTGGCCGAGCTGCGATATCTGGGCTTTTCCTCTGACGAAGTGCTCGACCGATGCACACCGCGAGACGACCCCGGCCACGGGGCGACCTATGGTCCGTGGCTGATCGTCGAGAATCCGATTTCGACGGGCTCCCATGACCGGTTCGTCATCGCTCCCCCAGGTGGCCACGCGGTGGGCGTCATCGCCGGAACAGATCTGCGCGCGGGCGGTGGGGTGCACAAGGCGCCGGCCAACGAGCAGATGCTCAATGTGGCGGAGCTGATCACCAATGTCAGCGACCGCGAGCAGGGGTGCCTCAACATGAAGGGAATCAACATCATCCGGCATCGTCCCGGGGCGGGTATCCGCATCTGGGGCGCTCGCACGGTCGGTGCGGATGCGTTGTGGACATATATCAACGTGCGCCGGTTGTTCCTGATGGTCGAGCGCTCCATCCGCGACGCGGTGCAGTGGGCGGTCTTCCTGCCAAACAACGATGCGACACGGTCGACCCTCAAGCAGACCATTGCCAGCTTCCTGATTCGTCTATACAACGACGGCGCACTCGATGGAGCGACCTGGCAGGAGGCGTTCACGGTCAAGTGTGATCCGGAGAACAATCCCGATGTGGATGTCCGCTCCGGTCTCCTCACAGTCGATGTCTCCATTCGTCCGGTGTACCCGGCCGAATTCATTCGCATCCGCTTCCAGCAGAGCGCGATGCAGGTCGAATAGCCGTACACCGAACCTAAACAGAATCAGGAGTAAACCATGGGAACCGTTCAATTTGACGGGACAACTGATAGCTACGTTGGAACCCATAATTTCCAGGTCGAGATCGACACCTTGAGCGTTATCAACACCGAGTTCCTCTCGGTGTCCGGGATCGTCTCCGAGAGTGAAGAGATCGAGTTCATGCACGGAGTCGATCCGTATGTCCGCAAGTCTGCGGGCCGCGTGACGTATGAGCCGGTCGTCATGGAGCGCGTCTACAAGGGCGTGGATGACTTTTACAAGTGGCGACTCGAGGTCGAGAACGGGAACATCGAGCGAAAGGAGGTCATCATCCGGCTGCTCGACTCCGCTTTCGAGGTCAAGCGCGAGATGGTCCTCGAGGCCGCTTGGCCTCAGAAGTGGGAGATGCCCGATCTCGATGCGCAGTCGTCGGGACCCGCCGTGGAGCGCATCACGCTCTGCGTCGAGCGCGTCCGCGAAGGCGCCTAGGGTTAGCGCATGAGTGGCCCAAAGCCTACTTCGTATCGCGAGGTCGTCGAGCTGCCCGTAGGGTGGGAGGACAAGGAAGGTGCCCTGCACACCGACGCGGAAGTGCGTGCGGTCACCGGTGGCGACGAGCTGTGGATCGGTATGTCGCCGCAGTACGCCCGCCATCCGAACGATCTCGTGTACAAGACGCTGCTCCTCTCCAGGACTGTCACCCGAATCGGGGCCAAGACTCGGCTCAATCCGGGTGACATCTCTGCCCTTCACGCCCTGGACGTGCGGGCGCTGGAGTACGCGGTCTATCGACTCACCTATGGCGAAGAGAACCTGCCACCGGAGGACGAAGACTCTCCCGGGGGGTGACTCTGGCCTATCCAGCCGAGATGGTTCGGTCTGAAATCGCGTTCATCGCCTACCACCTTCATTGGTCGCTAGACGAGATTTCGGCCCTCCCTCATCGAGAGAGGGCAGCCTGGGTAGGCCAAGTGAGCGCGATGAACAAGAAGGTCTTGAATCAGAAGAAGTGAGGTATTTTGAGCTCATCCAGGCGCCATGTTGCTGTGAGGGTGGGCGTTGCCCGTCCGCAGGCGATTCGGCGGCAGCGTCCGAAGCTGGCCCTTGCGGCGGTCTGTCCGGTCGACGCTCCGTGGCTCTGTGAGCGGTATCCAGGCTTCAAGATCAAGAACACCCGGTTCCCGTCGGGGGACGGAGCGGTCGAGCACCTTCGGCTCCCGCGCGGCGCGGATCTGTCTGGGCTGCCCGGTCTGGATGGGTCGCAGCCCAGCCTGCTGCGGGACAGCGTTCGCCTGGCGTTCAACGCCAACGTCGACGTCCTGGACATCGTGGTGGCGCGCAGCCGAGGCAAGCTACCCTGGGACCTGGGTTCTCCCGAGATCCGGCAGCTGCTGCAGCCGTTCCTCTCCGAGCTGAGCGGGCTTGTGATCGCCTTTCCTGACGCCGTGGGGCGCCCGCAGCTGGGAACCCTCGAGACCCCGGTGCCCGAGCGGCTGATGTCGCTGGTGAGCACGGTGGTGGAGTGGGGGCCGTTCCTGCGGGAGCACTATCAGGTCGGTTTCGCCGATCTTCCGCCCGACGGTGGCTCCGACCTGTTCGATGCCCTGCGGGTGATGCGCGACAACGACTTCGTGCTCGCTGGTTGGGAGGGCGAGGGAGCTGGGCTGGAGCGCCACGGTTGGCGTTCGGCCTCGACATTGCTGGCGGCGCTGGTCACCCGCACGGCGTTGCCTACGCAGAGCGTTTCGGGTCAGCGCGTGTCCATTGCCGACGGCCGACGGGTGGCCCTGGGGCGTCATCGCGAGCTGGGGCAGATTCCAGAGCGTCGGCAGCCGCCCGAGCACATCGAACATGCGGCTGCACGACTGGTCGTTCGCCGAACCGGAACCGAGGTGGACGTCTGGACGGAGGGCTCCCTCCGCGCTCCGGCTGGCGCCTGGTCCATTCCGATGCTGCGAACTGCGAAGCTGGTCCATCAACGCCTGATGATCGCGGCGAATCAGTTCGTGTTCAGGCCGGCGACTCCCGAGACCGCGCTCACGCTGCAGAACGCTCTCCGGCTGGCGCTGCAGGACTACGAAGCGCGCAACATCGTCGGCGGCGAGAAGGAGGGCGAGCCGTCCATGGTCCTGGCCCAGGTGATACCGTCGCGACCCACCCCGATGTTGTCGGCGAACGTCACGTGTTTCCTGCGCCCCTGGCTCAAGAAGGTCAACGTCGACATCACCGTGCGCCCCGGTGAGTCGCCTGTGATGCGGGTGATCTGATGTTTACAGCCGACAGCGCGCTGCTGCATATCGCCAATCACACCTCGTATATGTTCCACTGCACCATCGGACTGGATCCGCTGGGCAACTTCAGCGCCGTCGAGGGTCTGACCTACGAGATCACGCCTTTCGAGTACAACGAGCTCGGGCGCAACCACTCCCCTTGGCAGCTTCCCCTCTCCGAGCCGGGCAAGCCGGGGCAGCTGACCCTGCGCTGGGGCATGATCGTGCGGTCCAAGCTGTACGAGTGGATCCACGAGGTCGACCTGGGCACTGATTTTCGGCGCCACGTCTACATCTTTCAGCTCTCCAAGAAGAAGATCCCCATTCGGGTCTACCACCTGACAGGGGCGTGGCCGGTCAGCTGGAAGGGCACGGATCTGTCCTCGGAGGGTGCCGCGTCGATGTCGACAGTCGAGGTCACCCTGGTCTACGAGCAGATCGATCTGTTCAACATGTCTGCAGTGGCGATGGCAGCCGACCTCATCGGCAGCCTCATCAGCAGCATGTCGGGGGGGGAGGAGGGCACTGGTGCCCAGGACTCGGTCTCCGGAGACGCCGCGACGAGACAACAGGAATACCTCGCCTTTATGCAAGACCAACAGGCCGCTTCGATCGCCGAGAATCCGGAGCGGGTGGCCTTTCTGACGATGCTCGGTGATGCGGGGGCAAACCGCGAGAGGCTCGATGCCGAGCGCCTCGAGCGCGAGGAAGCGCTACAGCAGGAGCTCGACGATGCGGAAGCTCGTCGCGCCGAGGACGAGGGGGACGTGAAGACCTCGGGGGTCGCTGACTCCCTGCTCGAGCGCAAGGCCGCCCACGCTCTGGAAGAGGAACAGCGCAAGACGGACGCCGAGGAGAAGACCAAGATCGTCGACATCGTCGGCGGCGCGTCCGCGGATCGCGAGGCGGCGTTGGAGGCCGCAAAAGAGGCGGGCGATGCCTCGGGAACCGAGTTCACCGGCGGCGCCTCTGAGGAGCGGGATGATGCGCTCGCCGCCGCGAAGGAGGCCGGAGACGCAGAGGGGACGGAGTTCACGGGCGGTCCCTCCGAGGGCGACGACTCGAGCGAGGACGAAGGGTCCTCGGGAAGTGACGAGTGAAGGCGCAGGAGCTGACCAGGGCCAAGCTCTGGTGTCTGGACAAGGACGCCTGGAGCATCGAGTTCATGTTCAACCCCGAGTTCGGGTCCATGAGCCTGAGTCGGGAGGTAAACTGGAGTCCGGCGGGCAACGGCTACGATCCGTGGAAGAGCCCGCTCGAGTACGACGACGGCGCACCGGACTCGCTGAGCTTCACCATGCTGCTCGATCAGACGACGCTCGGCGAGCCCGATCCCGCGGATGCGCTGGCGTTCCAAGCCAACTTCCTGTCGGCGCTGGCGAGTTTCCTCGACGACGAGACCAACGACGAGTCGGTGCTGCCCGAGATCGCTGCTCTGTGGCGGCTGACGGTGCCGATCCATCCCGATGGGCACTCCGACGACGACTATCAGCTGCGCCCTCCCATTGTCGCCTTCGTCTGGGATGACTTCGAGTTCCTCGGCGCCGTCACGAGTCTGTCGGTGGACATGTTGCTCTTCACCGCCGAAGGCGTACCCAAGCGCGCCAAGGTCGAAGTTCGCATGACGGGAAAGGCTTTCTCGGGGCAGACGACCCTCGCTGATTTCATCGCCGGCACCTACACGCCTCCGACTGGAGAGGCGGCGGGGTCCCGGGATGCGTCGCGCCTCGACCTGCTCAAGGAGTTCTGATGGGAACTCGGATCGACGTGCTGGTCGACGGCAGCAGGGATCTCATGCGCTACGTGGAGCGCATCGAGTACAGCGAGGCAATCGATCGCCTCGACGCTGTGGTCTTCGAGCTTCGAATCGGCCGCAACACTGACGCCGAGGACCTTGTAACCTCGGTGCAAGCGGGGAAACCCTTCACCGTCGAGCTCATCGAGGACGACGCCGTGGTCACCGAGGGCGCCGGAGATCTCATCGAGGTCACCCACCATCGCCGCCAGAACGGCAGCTACGTCATGCGCGTGGTTGGGCTCGACGCGCTCCACCGACTGCGAGGCAACCAGCCCGCCCAGGTGTGGGAGGTCGGGCACGCCGACATCGTCTCCGAGATCGCTAGTCGCCACAGCCTCACTGCGGTGGCGGACGGGGTGGACACGACCGCGGGCTTCGCGCTCCAAGGAGACACCGGTGACGCCGTGTTCCTGCGCAACCTCGCGCGCGAGCACAACTACTACGTGCGCCTTCTCGGCACCGACTTGCACTTTGCCCGCCGCGAGGCCGCTGGCACCGATGTGGTGTGTGAGTGGGGGACCGAGATCATCGATCTCACCTTTCGCACCTCCATCGACAAGATGGCGACCAAAGTCATCGTTCACGGCTACGATTTTGTCACCGACGAGCTCATCGAGGGCGAGGCGGCAGTCGCCGATCTCAAGAAGATCTCCGGCGGCGACACCGGTCCCGACGTGTGGCAGGCGGCCTTCGGTGCCAACGAGATCATCCTCAATCAGTCGGGCTATTCGGCCGCGACCAACGCCACGGGGCGGGCCAAGGCCGAGCTCCAACAGCGGGCTGAGCGCTTCGTCACTGGCAGGCTGCTGGTGCCCGGTAAGCCGGCCGCAGTGTCCGGTGCAAAGCTCACTATCAACGGCGCGGGCTGGCCATTCTCCGGAGATTTCTTGATCAACGAGACCCGGCATGTCCTCGATCCTGCCGTTGGATACCGCACTTTTGTGGGTTTCCTCTCCGACAGCCTCCCGGCGGCATCATGACTGTGCCGTTTGATCTGTCGCTGTCGCTGCGCCCTCCCTCGCCCCGGAGCCACGCTGAGGAGCTCGCGGATCGGGTCCGGATGATCCTCGAGACCGAGCGAGGCAGGCTGCCGTACGCACCCCAGTTCGGGTGTGAGCTCTCCGGCCTGGTGGGCTCCGAGGCTTCCAAGAAGCGGCTGTCGGAGATCCGTATGCGCATCAACAGCGCCCTTCGTCGCTGGATGCCCGATGGACACGTGACCTCGTGCAAGGTCGCCATGGTGTCCGCAACAAGCCAGGCACCTGGTGGGCCCGTCGCCGAGCGGGCTCTGGCATCCCAGGGACTCGCGCGCGTTCTCGAAGTGCGCGTGGTCGTCGAATCTGACGGAGTTCCTCTCGAGATCGAAGCTCGGCTATCGTAGGGTTTTCATGCGTGTTTCTGCCCCAGACCTACTGAAGATCAAGCGCTCGGAGCTCCTGCGCGACGTCAAGGAGCGCCTCAAAGACCGCATGCCGGATCTGGAGAGCGTTCTCGATGCTGGCCACCCGGCGTGGTTGCTGCTCGAAGAGGCCGCTTGGATGGTGGAGTCCCTCTCCGAGCAGCTCGACGACTACCCCTGGGCCGTGGTTCAGCAGTTCGCCCATCTGCTGGGAACCCAGCTAGAGCCTGCACAGCCAGCGATCGGAGTCGCTGTGGTGCGCGCGCTCACATCCGGCGTGCTGCAGATGGACGACAACCCGGGACGGTGGCGCTTCTTCTCCCCCCAGAGCGAGTCTCATGGTCTGGTGGAGTTCGTGCCCGCCGAAGACCACATTCCCGTAGTCAACGGGGTTCTCGCCGGGCTGGCCGTCATACGCGATGGAGAACTGTGGCGCGCCAGACCCGAGGTCGCCGATGACGCCGCGCTTCCAGAGCAGGCCGCTTGGTTGGTCGAGGGCCCGCGCAGCCGGGTGTTCGAGCGGGAGAGCTTTCGCTTTGCCGTCCGCGGCGCCGACCTGGCCAGGGTCGAGACCGAGCTTGGCGAAGCCATTGCGACCTTCGACAAGGACCGTCCGCTGGGATGGCTGCGCCTGAGGGTGGAGAAGCCAGACAAGAACTCGCTCGAGGTTGTGGCCACCATCGACGTGAACCGCGCCTTCGAGGGAGCCGGCGAGGCCGATGGATCCGATCTCGAGGGCATCTGGGGGACCCTGGACGGCGCCCCGTGGACTCCCGAGGTCCGCGTCGCCGATCACCCTCTCCTGCCAAGGCGACTCCGCGGCGCCAGGCCGCTCCTCACCGAGGACGGCCTGATGGTCTCCGACGTGCCGTCCAACATGCTCACCAACGAGCTGCTGGAGCGGGAGGCACGTCCGGCCCCCGCCGAGGTCGCGGCTGCGATCTGGACCACACTGACTCACGTCGATCGGCGCCTGTCCGCGCTGCGTCCCAAGATCACTCGCGGGATCGACGAGTCGGTGCCCGAGCTGGCCTGGGTCGACGGTGTGCTGCGCTCCGGTGGCTGGGCGCGAGTCGCCGAGCACGTCGAGATGACGCTGGCATACGTCACGCTCCAGCGCGCCTCCACAAAGGTTCGCCTCGCCGTCGTACACCCCACCGGAAGCGACCCGAGTTTCTCCGTGCACGGATTCGCCGAAAACGGCGCCTTGCTCCCGGAGGATCTGAAGCACAGCGTGGCCTGGCGAGTGGATCTGCCGGACAGCGACGGGCGCGGAACGGTCCGCACCTCGACGATCAGCGTGGATGTGCCCGCTGGGTGTCGGCGACTGCTCCTGACGGCCAGCGGCACCATCCGGGGCGTTCAGCTCAACCCGATCCTGCTCATCAATGCGCCGCTGGTCCGGGATGGTCGCCGGATAGCCGTCAGCCGCGCCGTGCCGGAGCCGGTGAGCTTGCTGCACGGCGACATCGTCACCCGAGGCGTCCTCGATCGCTTGGTGTTGGGGGGCATGCATCGAGATGCGGCCGCCGTTGTGAAGGCGCTTCGCCTCGCGGAGTTCTCCGTGGAGGAACAGCGTCCCATCGTGGATTTCGAAGGCCTGGGCGTCGACGCGGTCGAGGGCACGATCACGCTGAACGCGCCGGATCCTCTGGGGCAAATGCGAAAGCTCCGCCGATCCGATCGGCTCAAGCTGGAGTGGTATCGACGCACCTCCGCCAGCGGAGGCAACGTCGAGCCCGGAGCGATCGCGCTTGTCGAGCAGGGGCCGACAGCTCGTCCCCGCCTCACCGGAGTGAGCAATCCGTTGGCGACGGTCTGGGGCGCGGATCGGGAGCGCGACGAAGACGCTATCGCCCGGGTCTTTGGTCCCCAGATGGGCGTCCCGGTGATCGCTGCGGACTGGGAGCGACTGATCCGCCAGGCACTCGGCAAGCGCGCAACGGGCTGGGTCGTGCGCGTCTGGGGGTACTCGGAGCGCACGCTGGTCAGCAACACCTTGTGGCCGCCGCACTCCAGTGAGCCAGCACACCCGGCGCGGGTTCGACTCGAGGCCGAGCTGGCATCGGCGGGGCCCGATGCTTTGTTGGTCGTGCTCGGACCCGACAATCGGGTCATCGACGAAGACGAAGTGGAGATCTGCAGACAGGCGATTTCAGCGCTCGTAGCCCGATGGGAGGAGCGCATCCCGACCATTCGATCCGCGGTGGTGACCGCGTTTTGGCCGTTGAACCTCCGCGGTGATGGACCTGGCCCGCTGCCGCGCTTCTCCCTGAGAGACTTCCGCGGGGTGTTGTCCGACCCGCAAGGCGCGCGGATTGACGTTCCCAACACCACTCTCCTCCTGAACGCCGCCGTCGTCGAGGTCTCTGAATGACTCCTCCAGAGCTGCGAATCGCTGTCCTGGAGTGGTGTGTTCACTCCGCTGGAGGAGGCACGAGTGGGCTCGGCTGGGTGGACGCCACGGTGGTGCATAGCGGCCGGCCGTTCGCGGTGGTCCGCGATGATCCCGATCGCGTGCGGTTCAGCCATGTTCCCTATGGCGCGTTTCTGCCGGCGCCGATGGTCGACGCGGCGATCGAGGCTCAGGCGGCGGGAGAGGCCACCGCCCTCGAGGGTGTCTTGCTGGCTTTTGCTCGTCCAGAGTGGCTTGTCAGCTCCCGCCCTTATGTGTGGACGGCGATCAGTCCGATCCCGCAGCTGCTGGTTCCCCTGGTGGAGTCGTATGGTCCCGATGGCGACCTGCATCGCGCCGATCCGGCGATCCTCGCGACAGCCATCGCGCACCTGCCCACCTGGTATCCCTACCGAGGAGGCGGGGAACGAGCGGCCGTGCTCTGCGAGAGCGCTCTAGACGAGACGCTGAGCGTATCGGTCTCCCCCGGCGCGCCCGACGAGGTCTTCTCCTGTCGCGGCGCACAGTGGTGGCGCGCTCGCGGCGCCGTGCCTGGCGAGCTCCAGATCCGCCGCGGGGTGGTCCAACAGCGGATCACGGCGGCCCCGGCGACCAGCGAGGATGTCGTGCTCAAATGGCGCGAACAACACCAGTTTTCCCACGAATTGTTGAGGCTGTTGCCAGTTTGGTCGACGGCGAGGGTTTCCCGTGAGCGTTCATCATGAGTGACTTGGTCCAAAGCGTCTTTGAGCCCCGAGAGGGAGCAGTCCTGGATCTGGAGAGCCTGCGAGTGCTCGCCTGGGCTCCATCGCAGATGCTCTCCACCTGGTTGGCGGCCCGCCGTCCAGGAGCGAACGCGCTGATCATCGAGGGTCTGGATCTCCAGGGCGAGCCGGCACCGGCCGGACCGCCGGGCTCGGTTCGTCCCGACGCCATGGTGGACGGTGCCACAGTGAGTCCGGGTCGAGCCCTTGTGGCAGGCCGGGATGGGCGCCCGCACGCCATCGAGATCAAGGAGCCGGTGCGAGTCGCGTGGCCGGACTCGTCGGGTGCTCGCGTGCGAGGTGCGCTGGTGCTGTTCGTCGCCGAGACCGCTGACACCCTCGACGGTGGCTTGGCGGTCAGTCGAAAGAGCCTCACCGTACGCCTCGGTTTCGTGCGACCGGAGAGTGCAGATCAGCCGCACCTTCTCCCCATTGCGGCCGCCGTCGGCAATGGGCAGGACTGGGCAACGGACATCTGCCGCGTCCTGCAGCCCGAGCACGCCACGATTCGCGCCGTGCTGAAGCGCTTCGAGCGGCTCGAGCACTCGGTCTGGACCGCCGAGCCCGAGGGGTCGGTGTGGGATCGCCAGGTGCTTGGTCGATCCTGGGTCCGATACCAGACCGTGGCCGCGTCGGTCCTGCAAGCGGCGCGACTGCAGCTGGCGACCCACGCCATGACCACTCAAGAGCGGGTGCGTCTGTTTGTTGAGCTCCGCATTCAGCTCGAGCGCTCCGTCGAGCGAACGGCCACAGAGCTTCTTCAGCTCATCGGTTCGGTCGAGGGTGCGGGTCCCTATCGCGAGGTCGCCGGCATCGACTAATGGCTGATCCTCTCTTCACCATGGGGGCACGCCGCACGGCGGAGACCCTCACCGAGATGCTGGTTCCGTTCACGGTCGCAGGGACCGTGTGGTGGCAGGCAAAGAACTACTTGGCCGAGCCATCCGTCTCTCGCGAACTGTCGACGTTTGAACTGTATGTTTTGCTGTGTGGCGTCGCTGCGATCGGCGCCTGGTACGCGGGTCGCCAGCTGTGCCTTGTGAACGTCAAGCGGCCATGGACGCACGTGTTCGTGATCGCTGGCACCTGCCTGGGGAGCATGTACGGGCTCGGGACCGCGGTTCGGTGGGGATTCTCCAGTGAGTGTACCGAGCTCGCCGGGCTGCTCGTGCAGACCCAGGTTTTGTTCGGCTCCGAAGGGCTGGTCTGCCAGATCGGCGGGGTGCCGGACAATCCCTACCTCGCTGGGGTCCTGCTGCGTCCGGCGTGGGACGGGCACATCAGCTTTCCCTTGGGGGTGGTCCTGGCCATCGTTCCGACACTGGTCGGGTACGGAATGCGGGATGTGCGGCTGCGTTCTAGCCGAATTGGCCTCGGGTTGATCGATCAACTGCAGCTGGCTCCGGCCGCCGGTGATCAGGCCGTGTTGGGCGACGCGTCCGATGTCGTGCAGGCCTGCGCCAACGCGACCCTGTGGGGCGAGCCCTGCGGGCAGATGTATCCGAAGAGCAAGGTCTTCGAGCCGGGAGAGTGGTGCGTGCGATGCGCCCAGGTCTACCAGCGAACCGAGCGGGTCGTCTCTTTCGACGTCGTGTCGCTGTTCACCTCGGACATCGACGTGCTCAACGGGCTGGAGAGGCTGGATGCGTCCGCGTGGGGTCAGGGCGAGCCCGAGCCTCCGGACGCCCGGCTGTCGGGTCAAGAGCGCTGGGTCCGTCTGGGCCGAATCGAGGTGCCAGACGTGGTCAGTGTCGCCACGCTCATGCAGTTCTTGCACGGTCGGCTCAAGGTCTGGGCAGGGAGCGCCCGGGAAGAGGACCAGCTCGCCTTCGATCTGGCGGCCAAGCGCGCCAGCAAGCTCGCCTGCTGGATCTGGATGGGGCGTCATCGCGACCGCCTCACCTATGCCCGGCCGACCCATCGTGCACTCTTGGCCCTCGGAGCGACGCGTCTGCGCGATCTCGATCTGGACATCGGCGAAGAGCTGGTTTTGCAGCTGGATATCGGGCTGATGCCTCTGGAGCTTCGCAGCGGGTTTCGGCAGACCTTTCTCGACGGACGGGAGCCGATCGTCCAGAACAGCAAGCAGGACTTCTGGGTTCCCGTCACCGCGATCAGGCCCCGTCCCGATGGGTTGTGGATCCCGCGTATCGAGGGTGCTGCACTGCGCGCCTGGCTCAGCCTCGATCGAATCCGGCCGCCGGATGTGCGCGGCGTGACGAGTCCGCGCGCTTATGTCGGCATGGAGGGAGAGCCCGACGCGGCTACAGGCACCCTGGATCTGGTGAGGATGCCCCTCGACGGCACTGAGCCGACCATGGAGATCTGGCCGGGGACCTCCATCGCCGAGTGGGTCTGGATGGAGCGCCAGCAGATCGAACTCCTGCGCCAGCAGGTACTGGTCATGGTGGACGCCTGATGCGCCTTCTCGGCCCCCGCCCATTCGATGTGCTCGCCCCCGGAAGGGCCGCACGGGATCTCTTGGGTCGATTCGCCCTCGATCCGGACTCACTCTCAGAGTCGGATGGCACCGAGCCCGGTCTGCACCTCATCGTGGAGGACGGCGCCCTGCGCGGTTTCTGGGTGACGATGTCCGACAACTGGCTCGCCGACGGAGCTGGCGGGGGCCGGGTTCCTCCCTACGCCAAGGCACTCCTCGATGCGGCAACCGAGGAGATCTGGTGGGATCGCTTTCCCGTCGCCCCTTTCGTCCTCGGCGCTTGGCGGCCCGTGATCGTCTTGGAATGGCCACCCTATCTGGCTGATCGATGCGGTCTCGCCCCCCCGGGAATGCCCGTCGAAGAGGACGAGGAAGAACTCGAGGATGTGATTCCAGGGATCTCGGGTCAGCCCGACACCACGAGTTGGCTCGATCCGAGTACTGACGCCGCCATGCACATCGACGAAGAACGCTCTCTGGATGTGGCGAATCCCTGGGGTGAGCTGCCCAATCGGCGCAGCGTCGTGTGTCTGCTTCGCGGGGTCATGCGTCGCACCCGATCCGTACACGAGGGGCGCTTCGAGCTGGTCATCCTCGCGCCTCCCGAGCAGGAGGGCTTCGGCGTCGCTTCCATGCCCACAGAGTGGGACGCCGGTCTACCGATGGACGAGTGGCTGCCACGTGCTGCGGCCGGTCCCCAAGTCCGACCCAGTACGCATGAGCTCGGGTTTCCGTTGCGGCTGCCTGGAAACCGCGTCGCCTTCCCGCTGAGCGGATGGCTGAGCCGGGATCTGGAGGTGTTCCCCGCACAGCCAGCGGACGCCGCCGCGGGCAGCCTCGTCACGCGCGATACCCGGAACCAGCTCCTCGGGCAGATGTTGCTCTCCCTGTCGGTGACCTTGATCCTGTTGAGTGGGGTCATGGTGTTCTCCGGGTCGCTCTTTGTGCTCTCTGGGCACGGTCAGGAGTTGGTGGTGGAGCCGCCCCGGATCACGCCGCAGCCGGCGCTGTCTGTCTGCTCGGCGGACTACAACCGGTTTGTAGACCAGCTTCGATGTCAGGTCGCCCATCTCGGGAAGGGTCTGAAACCCGGCGGCGAATGCGATCAACCGCCCCCCGAACTCGATCTGCAGGCCACCTACTGCGGCCTGCGAGATCGGCAGCCACTCTCGGACTTCGCGCCGTCCTTCGACTGGGCGGAGGTCGCAGCGGCGCAGTCCTGCTTCGACGTCCTGAGCCAGCCGGTGGACTATCAATACCGCGGATCCCTGGATCCGTCGCTCGGCAGCGTCAGGCTCGCGGATGCAAACAAGCTGCTCGCCGATCCACAGCTGAAGGTGAAGTCGTTGGAGGACCTGGTCAACGACCTCGATCGGGCCTGCGAAGCCTATGGGAACAAGCTCGAGAACAACACCAGAGGAGCCATCCTTGCAGCCCATGTCGGGGGTGGGGGCGGCGAGGCACGGGACCTCAGGGACCTCGTCTTCGAGCGCGCCGAGGAGGGCATGTCGGCTGCCGCGGTGCGATGCTTCGACCAGGGGCGGGACACGCCACTCGACTCCGCGGAGAAGCTCGAGGGTATCTGCGGCTATGTGAACCGCGACGAGGCGGACTTCAGGGCAATCGACGCCTGGGCCGCACTCGGGGGAACGGAGGTCGACGCCGCCACTCCCTCCGTGCTGGCCCGCTATGTCTCGGCTCGGTTCCTCGATACTCGGCCGTCGGACGATCTGTGGGACTGCCACTACGCGCTGTCGCAAGAGGGCGGCGGCGGGAAGCTGCTCGGACGCTGGGACCTCAAGGTGCCCAAGCTGGCCGACTACAGCTCGGCGGGTGTCCGCAACCAGCTCCAGCTCGATGCCTGGCTGCTCTATCTTCGCGAGGATGGCGGCTCCTCCGATTCCTGCTGGGCGGAGATCGATCGCGTATTGGCGGCCTATGTCCCAGTTCATCCACTGATGGCCGAGGTTGGCGACGACGGCTGGCCGTCGGCGGAACAGCAGCTCTGCGCCCAGGCGTGTGCGGTCGGATATCGCATCGCCCGCAACCGGAACAAGGACTGGGTGACGCCGGGGGGCGACCTGGGACTCTGCCTCGACGGGTCGGCGATTCCGGACAATCCCTCTCGCTATCCGGTTGACCGGCTCGATCGATTGCGCCTGCCGTGGAACTACGACACGAAGGGGGAATGGGTGAAGGCGTCGGGCTCGGAAGTCTGTAGCTTCAACTTGCTCGCGCAGGATCTCTTCTCTGGCGTCTTGTCCGACGACATCGCCCCGCCGCTGTGGGCGGGCGAGCTGTCGAGCGGATCCCGAATCGCTGGCGGCAGCTCCGGGGCCTCTTGGAAGGCGGCGGAGGCCCTGAATTCCTATGGGCGAAACCGCAGTACGGCGACCTGCGGGTACGTGGCCGCCCAGTGCCTCACCGGCGAGCTACTGACCGTTCTCGGTGACGAGAAGCTCGGTCCTCACGAGTGGCAGGAGGAGTGGCGCAAGCGCATTGGCCGGATGCCGACCGACCAGAAAGAGGACGTCGCCAGCCGTCCATGGTGCCAGCTGATTCGGCCATACATCCACGAGGCAGGCCACCTTCCAGAGGGACAGTTCGAGTTCCCGTGCGCCAAGGGTGTCGCAGATACGCGGCGGCGGATCGAGATCGCGCTCACAAGGGTGTCGTCCAGCGCCTTCCGGGAGAGCACGCAATGACCGGCCTGCTCCAGAGGCTCGTGATCTCTCCGGCCAGGAACGGCGACCTGATCGGTTTCTGGCTCCTGTCCGTCTTTGGGCACGCGCTGGTTCCCCTCGACCACTGGCTTGCCGACGACAGCCTCGTTCCCTGGTTGACGCTGTGCATGATCGTCATCGGCTATCTGCGGGCCGAGCCGCTGGGTGATCCGCCGCCTCCCAGCTTGACCCGTCGACGCGTCGCCTGGGCGGCCATGCTGGGCCGAACCTCGCTGATGCTCAGTCCGTTGGTGCTGGCTGCTTGGTTCGAATGGGGGCGGTCGCCGACTCGGCCGACGCTCTACGTGAGCCTCGGATTGACGCTGGCGTGTGCAATTCTCGCCCGCGCCGGCCGCATCGACTCCAGGACGGCGTGGAGACCGCTCGGAGGCTACGCGTGGTGGCGCTGGGCCGTTCGCGTGCTGCTTGCCATCGGCTGCGCCCACTTGTTTGGGCTCTGGTACTGGCTTACCGACGGATATCTGGTGCGCTGGCTCTTCGTCGCGGGCCTGCTCGGCGTCCAGTTCGTCTCCCTGGGCGTGCTGCCTGAGCGCCTCATGACACGCTGGCAGCGCATCGCCTCTGGCCGCCGCGACGGCTCCCCATACCGCCCTCCGATCTACCCCTACCTCCTGGCGTTGACCGGTCCCGGGTTGGGTCTTGCCGCCTTGCTGATCCTGCAGGCAAACGCCTTTCCTCCCGTCTCTTTCGCCAGCGGGGCGGTGGTGTCGCTGCACGTCTTTGCCTGGGCAGCCGTGATCTGGCCCCCGCGAATCCCCATCGCCATCAGCTGTGTTCTGCACGAGGTCGTGCCCAATGCCGGCAAGGACCCGGAGGCGAAGGGGGCGACCATGTCCTTCGAGAATCCGCCGACGGGTGCACTGAGACTCAATCCCCTCGGCGTGCGTCGTCTCCGGGTCATGCATCACTGGGTGGTGTCGGTCCACGATCCGCGGATCGAAGATCTCGACGACCCCATCCAACCCCTGTGGCCTCGGGTGCCGCTCCCGCAGAGCTACCACGTGCTCGGGGAAGCGGCTTTCGAGCCCGAGCCGGACACCCAGCTGCCGCAGTGGCACACAATCACAATCCGCTTCGAGGACCAGCGGGACGTGAACCAGCTCGGAGCCGGGGGCGTGCAGACCCGGAGACTGGTGGTCCTGCGGCCATTCCCTCGGCGCCGAGGGCTCTTTGGTCCTACTGCGACAAGGACCTATCGGTGGGATCCCTCCTTGTCGGCGGCAACGATTCAGGTGGTCGACGCCACCACGGAGCAGGTGAACCTCCAGGACGGCGACATCCTCGTGCTCTCCAGCGAAGGGGTCGCCCGGGCCTTCGAACTCGAGATCGGAGCGTCCATCTATCGGCGATCGGAGCTGGGAATCGGCAGGCCGCCCCAGCTCGAAGACTATGTGGTGGTCTCGTGATCTGGCTCGCCCTGATGAGCGGAGTTGCAAACGCGGCTGGCTGGTCCCTCGTGGGGGCCTACGACAGCAGCTCGGTGTCGACCTTGAGCGAGGCCCCTGCAGGCTATGTGTGGCGGGAAGCCGAGGGAATGAAGACCAGCTGCGGGCCGGCCAAGCGTCCCGACGGTCTGGGGATCTTCGAGGCGGAGGCAGCCAACTACGGGCTCATGCCGATGCTCACTCTGGTTCTCAAGTCCGACTCTCCGGGAGAGACGCTCACCAGCCAGCAGGTCCAGGTGACCCTGAATCTGGGCGACGATCAGGTGAGCCTCGAGCCGATGAGGCTTCCCAGGCAGCTCATCGTCAGCATCGCCTCGGACGACAGCACGGAGCGATATGCCCAGCTCGTTCGAACCCAGATCGCTGTCGAGACCTGTCTCGAGCACAAGACCGGACGCGCTTGGACGGGCGGACCCGACGGGGAGCGACTCAAAGAGGCGTTTCTGCTGAGCCGTCCGGGAGCGGTGGGTCGGCGGTTCTTCGGCGGCCAATCCGACGCAGTTCCGGCGTTGCTCGGTCCACCAGACGCGTGCATGGTCTCTGTGCCGGAGTCTCAGGGAGCCGAGGGCAGAGGCGAGGGCAGCTTGACGCTGGTGCCTACGGATGTCTGGGGTGCCTCGCTGCGGCGCTGCAGCGATGTCCTGAGCCCGGGGGACGCATATGACGGCGAGGACTCACCGCTCTTGCCTCTACGGCTGACGGGCGAGGACCAGCTGCTCCGGAGAAAGGACCCCCGAACCTGGAATTCTCTACAGGTGGCGCTGCGACTCGATCCGGAGCCAGCGGCCACCGAGTCCGAGCGCGTGTTCTTCGATCTCAGTCACGGCGACCACGTGCTCGCCCAGAACGAGCAGCTCTTCAAGCAACGCGACGACAGCACGCTGGGCCTGTCCGACGTGCTGGCCAGGCTCCCTCACCGCTTCCCATACGTCGACGGTGAAGGTGGGCCGTACACGGTGCTCATGATTCCGAACTGGCAGCTGGTGGAGGCGCTGGCGCGGCTGGAGCGGGACCAGGCGTTGCCGGCAGACCTGAAGGACGTACGGCGTCCCATGGGCACACCCCCCGTCGGTGTCACCGACGCCGTCGGCTATGTGCTGGGCCATCCGGAGATGCTGCTGGTCCAGATAGAGCGGAATCCGGGAGACGATCGCTGGCCGAATGTGGCCAACATCCTGCGCGGGAACTTCGGGCCCTGGGGCTACACCGTCGGACTGCGCGAGGGGCGGGCCCGCATTGTCCTGCCCCACGATGAGCCGCCGAGCTGGGAACAGACCGCTCGCGCCCAGCGTGCCCGCGAGCACGCCGCGATGATTGCGGCGTTGTTCCTGCTGTTTTTTGGAGGACTCCGGGGCTTCGGCAGGCTCCGCGAGCTGTGGGCGAGGGTGCCCGAGGAACGCGCCCACTACTGGCCGGCGCTCGGTAGTGTGGTCCTGAGTGAGACGCCCACCGCCAAGCCAGAGGATGAGTCGTGACGAAGACGAAGTCATCCCCTGCCTTGAGCAGTCGCTTGCGCGAGCGCCTCGTGCGAGCCCTCGCAGAACTGATCCTGGAGAGGCGTGAGCGTGAGTCTCGCCTCGAGCGCCATCGCGAGGAGGACCAGTGCCAGAAGAGCTGAGTCCGCTTCTGAAGGCGCTGCGGGCGGGTAGGGCCCCCGTGTTGTCCCGTGGACCCGGGCTGCTGACCAGTGGTCCGAATGCCAAGGGGGGACTGCTCGGTGAGCGGGGGCGCCTCGCAAGGTCGAAGCTGGACTTCATGGGAGTGTCGCCGCTGGCCTCGGGCGGGCTTGGGCGCCCCGTCTCGGCGACTTTCCCAGAGGCGAACCCGGAGACGGCGACACATCTGCCCCCGATGGACCCGGAACAGTTGATGCCGCAGCCGCTGCCGTTCAGGCGGCCGTGGACGAAGCGCGCGCAGCAGGCCCAGCGGTCCCGTGACTGGGCACTGAGGGCCAAGAAGCCGCAGATCCGCCGCCCAACGCCGATCTCGAGGGCACCGCAGACGCACCTGAGCGGCACCGACGAGCCTACGCCGGATCCGATCCTCACTGACGATACGGTGACCCCGGAGCTCGATGCGACGCTGCCCCCCACGCAGCGCCGCCCGCGATCGCTCACCGCCCCGCCGAAGCGTCCGCCCTCGACGGCACCCGACCTCACCGAACGCGCTCCCGTCCTGCACCGGCAGAAGGCCCCGCCACAGAGCGAGGAGGAGGTCAGCGAGCCCATCGCAGACGCTCCCCTCCAGCAGGAGGCAGCACCTCAGGAACCGTCCGTGCCCGTCCAGAGGCTGTCCTCCAAGACCCAGCCTCGACCGGGGTCGCTGCGACCACGACGCTGGTCCGAGGCGTCGGTTTTTCGCGAACGAACGCCCTCTCTCGAGCCCTCCGATCCGCTCTTTGGGTCCCATCGCTCGCGCTCGGCCACCGTCGACGTGCGCCCCGAGCGGATCACCAGACGCAGGTCGGGCGCGATCCTGACGCCGAAGCCCCTCGACCTTCCGCTGGTCCCCGCGACTGATCGAGACGAAGTGGTCGCGCCCAGTGAGCCCGACACGGGTAGCGAATCGGCAGTCGGAAAGCCGCTCAGCCGGCTCCGAGGGCGTCTCGACAAGGGGCGAAAGAGCGCGGCGCGGTCGGTGCGGAAGCGGCTGGTCAAGGCCCGCCTCCAGCAGCGGGCGCGGCTGGGGCCAAAGCGGTCCCTCGGGCGAGAGAGAAGGGACGTCGACGAACTCGAGAGCGAGACCGGAGCGCCCAAGCAGTCGATCCTCTCGCGGATCTGGTCCGCTCCCGGCCGCGTCAAGGACCGGGCGCGGGCTGGGTTGCGTGACAAGCTCATGGGCGGGCCCGAGCCGATCCTGAGGCGCCGTCGGCTCCGCGCGCCCCAACAGCGCCAGCAGGCAGAGCTGCGAGATGCCGGTGGGGAGCCGCAGTATCGCCGACGGCTGGCCAAGGCGCCCGCGCCGGTGTCGCCGCCCCCCGAAGAGGTCGAGCGGGAGCCGGCCAAGGGCATTGGGCGTCTCGTCGCCTGGGCGAGGTCCGCCAAGCGGGGCCTCGGAGAGAGGAAGGATCGCTCGCGAAAGCGGCTGTTGCGGGCGACGAAGAAGGGCCTCGTGCACGCCCGTGAGGGTCAGCGCCGACGGCTGGGCCCCGGTCGCAACCTCGGGCGGCCGATCGCGACAGAAGAAGGCGTGCCCGTGCCCGAAGATCTCGGGCGCGCGCCGCTCATCGCCGAGCACCGCGGGTCCCTGCTGACCTCCGCTCGCGAGGGCAGGGTGAAGACGCTGCGCGCTCAGACCGAGCAGGTGAGCGTTCCAACGGTCGATTCCGATGAGCCGACGGCGGAGACCCCGGAGACGCCGGTGCCCTATCGAAGGAGGCTGCCGCCGACGAAACGCGGAGCCACAGGGGATAGCAGTGCCCCGCCTGAGACCCGCCCGTCGTCGACCGCCTCGAGGTCGTCGACGCCCAGGTCCCAGACCGCAGCCCCGCAACCGTCGAGGCGTACGTCGACCACGCCTCCAAGGTCAGAGGAGCCGATCGCGGAGCCGAGGGCGAAGAAGAGGAGGCGGGACAAGGGGCCCGCTGGTCCTCTCTCTCCTCAGGAGCGGAAGAAGGCCAAGGACGACTACGAGAACGTCAAGAAGAGTGCCAAGCAGCGGCGGCAGGCGGGACTGGCGTACTTCCGCGATCTGAAGCTCGCTGGGGAGCTAGATGACCGGGAAGACATCGAGAAGCTCGCGGAACTCGAAAAGGAAGAGGCCGAGGAGAATCGCCCGGTCAATCAGAAGAAGCTCGACGCACTCCGCAAGAAGAGGAGCGCTGGCGTCAAGCTGACTGCCAAGGAGAGCCGCGCGCTGTACCGCATGGAGAAGGCGACGTCGGAGGCTGAGGCCAAGGCGGACGATCCGGAGGATCGACTCGAGGAACTCGAGAAGAAGAAGCTGGAGGAGGGGCTCACCGGCCGCGAAGAGTTCGAACTCGCCAAGCTCAAGAAGGACGCCGCCAAAGAGTCCAAGGGCGAGGCGACGACCAAGTCCTTCGAGCCCGCTGCGAAGAGTCTCGCCAAGAAGGTCTTCGACGACTGGGTCGCGCTCATGCCCGACTCCGACCGGCCGGAGAAGTCCGAGCTTCAGACCCGGTACGTGACGCTCCTCCGGATCGATCATCTGCAGAACCTGACGGCGCCCACTCCAGAGCAGAGCCGCGAGCTGCACGAACTGGTGGTCGACGCGAAAAAGGAGCAAACGAACGTCGAAATCCCCAGGCTATCGCAGGCGATGGGCCCGACGAGTCTGGTTGCAAGACCGTCGCTCCTCACCAGTGGCGACTCGTCGAGGGTCGTCTCCGGCGGCCAGCCGACCCTGGTGCCATCGGTCGATCCGGAAGCTCCCGGTACTGCGACGGTCGGCACCGTTGGCACCGTTGGCACCGTTGGCATCGATGGCACCGTCGGCGGCCCGAGGCGCTCAAGGAGAGGCGATGTCCGCAGGCCGATGCGGCACGCCAGCCCCGGGTCACTGGGATCAGCGCGGCGCTCGATTCGCACCGGCAGGCTCGTGAGGCCCGAGATCGCGAGCGCTCGGGCGGAGCGCGGCCATCAGCGGCGCGCGGTCGGGCGCCAAGCTGCGCCGGCCGTCGAGCCCGCTGGCGCCTCCTGGGTCAGGCCGAGCATATTCCAGCGTCAGGGCATCTTCTCCATGGACCGCACGGGGAGCGCGCCGGTGTTCCTCGAAAAGGGCGAGCAAGCTAAAGAAACCCCTGGCGAAGTCGGCACTCGCCCCAGGAGTGGCGCCATCACCGAATGGGAGTCGACGGTCGGGCCGACCGGCAGGCCTCGCTCGGGGGCGACCACCGCCCCTCCGTTGGCTCGCCAGCGCAAGTGGAAGATGGACGCCGATTCCCAGCGCAGGTTGCGTGGGGAGACGTCGACCGGCCTCGAGAAGCTCGCGGAGCGAGATCTGCTCGTCCTCCTCGCGGATGTGGTCTCCGGAAGCGGCGAGGGCGCCGATCTGTTCCGCGAGATCTTCGAACTGGTCGAGCAGCGAAGCCGCCTCGATCGCATGCGGGAGCTGTGATGACGGCCTGGCTGTTTGTGGCATCTGTCGCGTTGGCACAGGGGGGGGCGCCCGATCACGCCGTCGTCGGATTCAAGGGATTGGCGGGGGGCGAGTGCGAGGACCGGACCGCGGCCCAAGACGGCAAGTGTGTCGATGTCGTGGAGTTCTTCCCCCTCGACAGCGCTGGTTTTGGCAAGCCGCTCACGGCAGGGGATCGGGCGACCCTGCGGGATCTCGGTGCCCTGTACTCGTTTGGCTTCGAGGACCTCGCCTACAAGTGGACAAAAGGCACGATCGAGCAGACCATTCGCGACGACGAGCACATGCAGCTGCCCAGCACGCGGGAGACCTATCAGGTCGGTGGTCGGAATCAGGCCTCGTACGTCGTGCCCAACCTCGATCTGTACCTCGGAGACGGGGACTGGTACGACGCCGCAGCGAAGCCCATGGACGACCGCACGTCGGTGTTCTTCCCCCACGTGCTCTTCAATGGGCCCGACGACGAGATACCGGCGGCGACCGTGGTCCTCGACGGACGCTTTGCGCAGCGGCTGGGTGCCAATGGGCGTTCCTTCGACTTCGATCTCATGGACTCCCACCCGGACAAATCACGGCCGTTCTTCGAGCAGGTGTTTCCGTTCCTGCGTTCGAGTGTCGACAACGACGTCTACGACCCCGACCAACAGCGCCCGCTACGGATCTTCCGGCTGGCATCAAACCTTGGGGGCTCCGGTGCGGGGGAGAGCGAGCGCGAGGCGAAGATGCGTGCCGCCGTCCAGGAGCGCTTGACCGTCGAGGCCGACTTCGGCGTCATCCGGCACGTCGTCGGCGTCGAGTTCGAGGCCTTCCGCAGGTTGGTGTTCGTGCAGGCCAGTCAGTTCGCCATGGAGAACTTCACGACCAACCAGATGCGCGTGATTGCGGCGATGACGGCGATCTCCTCGCGACCGGACCCCGAAGGAGCGGACGGTCTCGGGCGGGCGCTGGTCGCTGCGGCCAAGGGAGAGACGGACACCACCGATCAGATCCTCGAGGTGATCAAGCAGGATCCCGGCGGGCTCGCTCTCGGCGATCACGTGCAGTACGACAAGCTGCCCATGGATGTGGTGGAACCTTGGGTTCGGAACCTGACGGCTGACGGATTGCCCCCCGGCTATGTCGAGGATCTCCAGAATCAGATCGCCCGCCGCCTGCCGACGCTGCTCCGCCAGAAGTTCCCACCTCCTCTGAACGATTTTGATCCCGAGGTGCGCTCCGAGTGGCTCACCGAGGCCATCGTGGCGGGTGAGGACCGCGCTGAGGTGGAGCTCAAGGTCATGCACATCGCCCTCGAGTTGTTGATGGACGGCACGGAGCCCGCTCTGCGCCAACAGATCGAGAGCTGGATGCTCGCAGATCACGTGATCCTCGCGGTGTCGGACACCTACGACGCCAGCCAGGTGGCGACTCCGGCAGCCGTCGTGAGCCAGACCGAGGGCCAGTGGATGAGCGTGTTGGGCATGCACGGCTATGCGCCGCAGCCGATTCCGCAGGGGCTGGGTGCAGTCGATCCGGTCTCGGTGTGCACGACATTGGATGGCGTCGAAGCTCTCGACGAGCCCTCATTTCAGGCGACCAAGCTCGATGTGCTGGTCGCCGCGCCTACCGGGATGGCCGAGTCGCCCGCCGAGCTGCTCTGGACGGCCCGCGACCGGCTGCCCTTCCTGTTCGTCGATGAGCCAGCGCTCCCCGAAGCGACCGAGCTGGTGTTGCTGGGGGATGGCACGGCGCTCTACCGGGTTCGCTGGACTCTGTGGAGTGGCTGGCACCTGTTCTGGCATGTCGTACCGGACGGGGAGCAGAGTCGCGTGGTCGTTCGGACCGGAGCAATCTGCACCGATCGCACGGTCCTCAGTTCTCGAGACCTGGTGCCGACCGTCGTTCGCGCGGGCCTGCTGCACGGCAACTTCAGGCCGTCGACCCACGAGACCCGCAAGGATGGGCGGAATCGCATTCGCGACAAGCCGGAGATGTCGGACGACGAGATTGCCGAGGCCGCCGCCAAGGCACAGGAGCGGGCTGCGGCGGCTCGCGAGAAGGCGGCAGCCGCTGCAGAGGCGGCGAAGAACCTGCCATCGGGAGAGGATGCGCTGTCGGCTCGCCCGAGCTTCTCCGAGAAAACCTTCGAGATCGTACAAGAGGAACTGGACGAAACGACGCTCTACCTTCGAGGGCTCGCGCAGGCGCCGCTCGAGGCACTGGGTGGCGAGGGGCTGTTGGTGTATGTCTTTGACACCACCGCGCCGGGCTCGCGTCTCAGGCTCAATGATTTTGTGCCGAAGACCCCCTATACGCGTGATCAAGAGCGCGTGGTGAGCGGCGACGTCAAGGATGACATCCGCGCCGAGCGCAGAGCTCGGAAGGAGGCTGACCCCGGCAGGGCGGTGCCGTCGCGCGAGGTCAGGGAGAGGCGACGGCGCTCGGAACGCTTCGTGAGGACTGCGTCGTGGTTCTGGTATTTCCAGCCTCAGAAGCGGGATCGCCCGGTTCAGGTGTCCCCCACCTATAGTCCGAAGGCGTCGGTAGATAGCGACGAGACCCGTCCGAAGTGGGGGCGCCGCGGCGTTCTTGATTTCTGGGTGAACCTCGGTGGCTCTTGGACGCCGTACTACAACGTCGCTTGGAGCTGTGTGGGTGAGCGGGACGCCGGAGACAACTTCTCGGGCGATTGTGACGCCGACGCTGGTGGTCGAGTCCTCACGCAGTTCGCGGGGGTCGAGTTTCAGGTCATGACGACCGTACCCATCACCGATCGTCCACGCCTGGGGCTCGACTTCGGGTTCGAGGGTCGCATGGATGTCAGGCTCGGTGGCCGCTCGGGTCCGTTGGGAACTGGCGACTTCACCTTCGCCTATGCCAGTCGACCGGCTGTGGGGGTGCTCGCAGGTCTGCGCAGCCTTCCGCGGCCCCGTCCCCTCGAGCGACACCGGCCTGAGGCGCGACTCTGGGGCCCCTCCAGGAGCACTGGTGAGCAGAAGCTGGCGCGGACGCAGCTGGGGCTTCGGTTCGGTGGATTGTTCGCCCCGGGGTTCAACGGGTCCGAGCTGACCTGGCTAGCGGAGCCCTGGATCGCCTGGAGCGTGCGCCGGAAGCGGTCGCGCCAAGCGAGCTTCCTGCCCTTCTATCCGGGCATGCTCTTGGGACTGCACACGCGCTTCACCTGGACGCCGGGCGGCGCCGCAGAGGTCGCCGAGGACGAGTCGGGGCCGTACATCCAGCTGGACGACGCCTTTGGTGCGACTGTGGGCGTTCGAGGCAATTTCCGGCTGAAAAAGCCAGCACCTCCACCCGAGGGGATGTGATGAAGCCCTATGCACAGATTGCCGCATCGGTGGATCTCGTACGCGATGGCCTGATCAACTGGGTCGAAGACCTTCTGTCCCACGGTGGCGTCACCCTCCCGGTGGTGGGCACGGTGGGCAAGGAGCCCGGCCTCGTCCTGCTGCCTTATCAGATGCTCGTCGAGGGTCAGCTCGCCATGGCGAACATCCCCCTGCTTCCCCTGAGCGGCGACTCCGATCATTCCTCCATCCCGACGCCGTGGCGGTTGATTGGCCGCGGCATGACTCGCGTATTGCTCGAGTCCTATCCGCGCCGGAAGATTGCTGGGCGTCCCGAGACGGTCAACCCATGTCCTCCGGTCGAGGAGCTGCCGAACTCGATCCGCTACTGGTACGAGGAGAACGCCGACAACTGGGTGGTAGACAATGGCGGTGTGCCCTGCGCTCGCCTGCCCGCCCTGGCGTGGCGCCTGCCGTTCGCTTTCGCCGTCCGCTACGCGGCAATGGTCATCGCGCCACCCACCGGTGCCGCAATCGATCGCCTCGACGCGCAGCAGCTCAAGGCGTTGGCCCTGCTGGCTGCGGGTCTGCGGATCGAGCGCTATTTCACCGCGGACGCCCCCGCAGACCCAGTTTCGGATGAGATCATCGAGCTGATCCACGCCTTCGCTGGCGTACCGATCGAGAGCCAAGCAGAGCTCCACGGCGCCATCGAGGCCTGCCTGGCTCCCAGGAGGGTGAAGGTGGGGATCGCCCCGCACAACGAGCTGACGGACTCCGACCTTGCCCTGGTCGCCATGGCGCTGCGGCAGCCGATGCAGCCTGCCCTGGTCTTCAGTGTGCGCATGACGCTGGGCGGCGGCCCCATCCTCGAGCCCGGTGGCCTGCCGAACATCGCGCCCGTGGGCAAGGGGGGCGGTGGTGAATAGCCAGGTCCTGGAGTGCATCGAGCCCCACGGCCGCCCAGCGCGGCGGATGATCCAGGTGGTCACCGACGAGGAGGTGGCCGTCTATGCGCTGGAGCTGTCCCCCGACCTGCCACCGGGGCTTCGACGCACGACGCTGCGACGACAAGACCAGCACCCTCCTGCACACGCGCGCATGGTGATGTGGGTGCGAGTCGACAGCCAAGGCGGGCTGGTCGTCATCGACATCGGCAAGTCGTCGACCATCGAGCTGGTGCGCGGCGAGGCCCGCAGTCAGGTTGTCGCCGGTATTCGGCTTCCAGCAGGAAATATCCTCGAGCTGACCCTTCCGGATCAGTCCCGGATCTCCTTCTCGCTGTCGCTGCATCGACAGGCGGCCAGGGGCACAGCAGTTGGCATCGCCGGATCGGGCACACGCTCTAGCCGGGTCCGCTACGCTGCAGACAATGTCTGGTGGCTGATCACCGATTCAAAGGGCATTTTTGTCACCATCGGCATCAACTTCGTCAACGCGGCGCGGAATCGTCTGCGGGCGATGGGCGTCGACAGTCGTGTGATCGCCTTTGTCTCCGGAACGCTGCTGACGGCCGCGGTGGGAGCTGGTGCCGCGTATTACCAGCACACCCTGGCGACATCGGCGACCGAGCGGGCAGACGAGGCCGAGGATGCGCTCGCGCTGGCCCGGGCCGCACAGGCCTCAGCACTCGCAACCGAGATGGCCTGCCTCGAGCAGCGCAAGGATCTGGTTGCCGAGCTCGGACAGGCGTCGCAGCAAGATGCGACTGCGGTGGAGATTGCCATGGTGTTTGCGCTCGCGAACCGCGTCGCGGTGGAGTACGGCGGCACCCGCATGGCGACCCCCGAGGTCCAAGGCGCCGACAATCAATACCGACCCGGGCTCGTGCAGGCCGTGATGTCGCGCATGAACATGTCCACTGGCGACCCCAAACCCTGTCTGGATCAAGCCCCGGCCCTCGGCAACGAGCTCCCGAACTTCCTGCTTCTGTGGCACAGCGACCCCTCACTCACGTGTCCTCTGGACTATGTCAGCGAGGTCGGTGGGGTCCGTCAGGTCGGGCGGTGGGGGCTGTCGGACCGGGTGTCGCTCTTTTTTGGTGCCGCGGGCGAGGCGAGCACTGGAGTGTCTGACGACGAGCTCGAGGAGTTGCTGGGTGACCGTCGGTTCGAGGATCGCTGGTCGGCGTTCACCATGGTTCTGGCCTATCGAGACGTGCTCGAGACGGTCATCGGCACAACGAAGACCGAGCGCCCGGCCACCTATCCGTCCCAGGCGCTGCTGTGGCCGCTGGCGCTGCTCGACGCCTACAACCGGATGCCGAGTCCGGGCGAGGGGGCCCTGGACCTGGCACCCAAGGAATGCATCGACAAGCTTCTCCAAGGCGTGGTTCAGAGCGCTCCGCCCGCGCGTCCGGGCGAGCCACTGTTGCCAGATCTCGCGGCAGTGGCGGCCGAGGATGTAGTGGTGCCGGTCGTTCCCACCCCCGGCTGCCAATGGACCAAGACCGCGCTGCGAGATGGCGCGGACGCGGCGCTCACGGCGGTTGCGAGATTGGCCTCCACGGGGGGAGGGGAGTCGGAATGAACGGTTATAGATACAGAGGTTTGGAGCTGGCATGACCGAGGAGGAACTTGAGAACGCGATGGCTCATCTGGGCGTCGACAGATTCACGGCTCGCGCGCTGACCGCGTTGCCTCTCGCCCAGGTGGCATGGGCGGACGGCTCGGTCCATGCACGGGAGCGCGAGGTCATCATGCGCACGGCCGACGAACAGCTCGGCATCGGCGAAGAGGGGGCGCTATTGCTGGTGGATTGGCTCAAATATCGCCCGTCCAAAGCTTACTTTGAGCTCGGTCTCCAGACTCTGAGCGCCCTGTCCTCTCATCCGGACTTCGGCCCCTTCGAGCGCGACAAGTTGCTGGACGCGGCGCGCTTGGTGGCTCAGGCGGCGGGGGGCCTGTTTGGGTTCTACTCTATCAGCGGCGAAGAGGCGAAGACCATCGAGAACATCGCCTCTTTCATCAGCAAGGATCGGCCAAAGCCCAAGGCATCAACCCCTGTTCCGCAGCCTCAGACCCAGCGTATGACCATGCTGATGAGCACCCAAGAGACGCTCACCGGCGTGCTCATCTACGAGGTTCACGGCACCCGCCACAAACACGAAGTGAGCCGGGACGGTCTGACGGTGGGCACCTCTGACGAGTGCGGGGTGACGGTTGCCCAGCCGGGCGTCAAGGCCAAGCACTGTCGGCTCCTTCTCCGGAGGCGAAAGTTCTACGTCGAAGAGGAGGATGGGCCAGTCTATCTGAACGGAGAGCGCATCGGGCAGCGACGGCTCCTGGGTGGAGAGCGCATCCACATCGGCGATGCCCAGCTGACGTTCAAGATGGGCAAGGGCGGTATGTGATGGGATTTCCCGCCTCCGTGGAGGACGACGCCGTGCTCCAGACGCCACCGGCTCACTGCCACCAGCCCCATCCATTCGGACCCGCTCAGATTCCAGTTCCCGTGCCACCAGCGCCACCTCTCAAGATGAAGGGCACGGCCTCGAAGGTCAAGATTGGCGGAAAGAAGCCCATCGTCGTCGGCGACAAGAGCAACGACTGCAACCTACCCTCCTGTCCCAAAGCAGCTGGAGGGCCAGGTGAGGTGGTCATGGGCTCTATGAAGGTCAAGATCGAGGGCAAGTTTGCCGCGCGGATCTTGGATACCACGCAACACGCGCAGTGCGTGGGTCCGGTCCCGGCGCCCGTCGGCAAGATCATGGGCCCGGGAATCGCCACCGTGATGATCGGCTGATGCGCAGAGGACATCTGGACGCTTTTCGCCCGATCTGCCCCCTGTGTCGGCGTCTTTCCGGCCTCGAACACCCCCTCGTCCTGACCACGGTCGCCGAAGAGCGCGGCGACCATGTGATTCATGGGACTCTGGGATGCCCGAGCTGCCTGCGGGAATATCCCATCTTGGATGGCGTTCCGCTCCTCGTCACCAAGCTCCGAGAGTACGTCGCGGGCAACGAGCGGACGTTGATGGATCGCCGCGATCTGCCCGACTCGCTCCGGAGCCTCTTTGGAGACTGTCTCGGCGGAGATGCGGACCGAGATCGTCAGGTTCAGAGCGCCTATTGCCGCGATCACTTTGGCGAGTACGACCCCGAAGACAGCGCCGAGCCGCGTCCTGGTCAGGCGGCGGGACTGCTGGGTGTGGGTCTGCCGCTGCTGCCCGATCTGCCGGCCGGCCTCACTGTCGAGCTGGGTTGCGCGGCGGGGGGCACCGCGATGGCCCTGGCGTCCGCTTACCCCGATCGCCTTGTGTTGGGGCTCGATCTGAACTTCGGGCTGGTCCAGCGCGGTCTCGAGGTCCTGCAGACGGGGCAGCTGAGCTACGACCGGCGCAGGGTCGGCATCGTCTACGAGAGGCGTCGCTTTCCGGTATCCACAGCGTGTGCCGATCGCGTGGACTTGTGGGTGGCCGACGCCGCCGACACACCGCTTCGATCGGGATCAGCGGCCCTGGCTTGTGCGCTCAACGTCGTCGACTCCATCTACGATCCGAGCGCATTCATCGCGGAGATCCGGCGGCTGTGCGCCTCAGACGGTGCGGCCCTGCTGACCTCCCCGTTCGACTGGTCCACGGCGGCGACCAAGACGGAGCGCTGGTTGGGAGGACACTCGCAGCGGTCGACCGAGAAAGGATCGAGCCGAGACGCCGTGGTCCGCGCCATGGGCCAGAGAGACGGGCAGAGCGAGGCCATGCGCTTGATGGTCGAGAGGGACGGTCTTCCGTGGAAGCTGCAGATGCACGACCGTGGCCACAGCAGCTATCTGTGCTGGCTGGGGATCTTCGGGCGGTAGCGGCGTAACCCACCGCCTACCCGGGAAATCGAGCGCTCCCGTGTCCGCGTCGCTACCAGTCCCAGGCGTCTTCCTCTTCTTCTTCCTCTTCTTCCTCTTCTTCCTCTTCTTCCTCTTCTTCCTCTTCTTCCTCTTCTTCCTCTTCTTCCTCTTCTTCCTCTTCTTCCTCTTCTTCCTCCCACTCCTCTTCAATCTCCGGCTCCGGCTCTTCCTCCTCAATCTCCGGCTCCGGCTCTTTCTCTTCAATCTCCGGCTCTTCCGCTGGCTCAGGAGGTTTCGGGGCCGGCGCCTTGGCCTGGGTCGGCTTGGTTGAGAGGCTCATCGAGGAACGGACCCGGGGCGCTGGGGCTGAGGCTGCCGCTGCCGGTGGCGCCGCGGCTTGGGGCTGCGGGCGCTCTGGATCTGCCGCCGCCAGAGCGGCATCTCGGATCCAGGCGTCCGGCGTCACACCCGCTTCGCGCGCCGCAGCCCGAATCAGGTCTCTCTGGGGAACGCTGACCTTGACCTCGAACGTGTGCTGGCGCGGGGGCGGGGGCGCCGACGTGGCAGTGGCCTGCATCTCGATGCCCAGACCCTTTCGAATTCGCCCCACTGTGAAGTGCGAGGCTCCGACTTGCTCGGCGATCTGCATGTCGGGCACTTTTCCGAGCAGGGCTTCGATGTCATCAGTGAGCCAGGACGGTCGTTTGTTGGCCATTGGAGGTTCTCCTAGCGTTGCTTATACCAGAGCGCGACGTGTCATCGAGCTCCGCGAAGAGGCTAGAACCTCAGTGCGAGCTGCATGCCCCATTGATCGCGTCGAACGACGGGTGCCACCGAGATTTGTACCGCATCGATATCCGCGTATTGAAGGCGGTTTCGCCGGATCTGCGTCATGCCGAGTACGGTGCCGCCGAGGAGTGCTCCGGAGCCCGCGAGTGCCAGGCCGGCGGCTACTGGTGCAAGGTCGTAGGAGACGATCCCGAGGGCGCCTCCACTGGCGAGGGCCACCGCTCCGAAGGTCGATAGACCCACCGCCAGTGAGGGCTTGGCGCGAGTCTGGCGTCCGTGTCTCTGAGACAAGATTCGGCGTGCGCCCAGGCCGCCGCCGTGGAGCATGGTGCTGCATGCTGGCACGAGCAGCACTCCAGCGCCTAGCAGGCCGACTGAGCCGTATCCACCTGGAGGATCACCGAGAACCGTCACGACGGAGAGCACGGAAACGGTCATGCAGACGGCGCTGCCCGCGTGAGCCCTGGTCTGGGCGCGCCGGTAGTCACTCCTCCATAGCTCCGGTCCGTCATCGTAGATGGATCTGTCGGAGGCGACGGCCGCGGTGGAGAGGAACAGGAGCAGGACCAGAATTGCGCGTTTCATTGAGTCTCCTAGAGGATGGATCTTGTCTCCAGGGCCTATGAAGGGGGTGGTGCAGGCTCACTTACCGGTACTTACGGCCGCATCGAAATTGCTGGAAATTGCCCTGCCAACCATCGCCGAGGATACTCAGCAGACTCCATGTCGACATTTGCACCAAGCACCTTCGCGATCGTTCTCCTCCTTGGGGGCTGCGCGTCCGGACCAGGGTCAGGAAACCAGCCTGAAACGCCGTTATGGGACGACGCAGATCTGGATGGCGATGGCCTGAGCAACGCTCAGGAGCAGGCGCTTGGCACCGATCTGAGCCGCTCCGACACCGACAGCGACGGATGGGATGACGGCGAAGAGGTGGCCAGCTTCACCGATCCGCTCTCCGACGCTGACCATCCCTACACCGGTGGCTGGCCCATCGGAGCCTGCCGCCACGACATCGTGCCCGAGGGTTATGGCGAGGGCGATCTCGTTGCGGCCATCGAGCTGGAGGATCAGCACGGGGAGACCGTGAGAATCCACGACTTCTGCGACCGGGCGGTCCTGGTGATCACGGCCTATCAGTGGCACGGCGGCAGCCTCGCGGATTCCATGGCGAAACAGGAGCTCTACGCGAAATACGAGGAGCGAGGGCTCATGGTGATCGCGTTGCTCGGAGAGAACGATTACGGAGGTGCGCCCGGTATAATGGACCTTCGGGAGTTTGCTGACGACTTGGGGATCACCTATCCTGTGGTGTCGGATCGCGACTTTTCAACCGGGATGGCCTTCTCCGCGGGAGCGGTGATCCTTCCGCCATCCGAGTCCTTGGTCGACGTGGGTGGCGAGGTGGTCTTTGCCGATCGTCGTGGCGATACCGAGGGGCAGATCGAGCCGTATCTCCCTTGGTAGACGCCTAGCTCCGCCGCCGGGTCCAACCGAGGACGCCGAGCCAGCCCAACCAGCCCACCCAGGATCCACCGGTGGATGCGCAGCCACATCCGGATTTGCTATCGGTGGATGAAGACGACGCGGGATCGGTCTCCCCGGTGTCGGTCTCTTCGGTGTCGGTCGGGCCCGTGTCCGGTGTGGTGTCCGTATCTGTTGCTCCAAACTCGAATATTCCGAGATCTGGCGCCTCTCCCTCGAAGTCGGTGAACACGCCCGCACCCGCCTCCCAGGACAGCTCTGGGGTCACTGTGAGCTCCCGTACGACGTAGTCCACGGCGACGATGGTCACTCGCTCGGTGCCGATGACGATCTTGTCGCCGTCCACCAATCCGTGGCCGTCGGAGAAGAACAGAGCGTCATCCACGACAACCACTGTGCCGGAGCCCGCCGAGGTCGTCGTCGTCAGCGCCACGGCCGCGTCGATCCCGGGGCTGCCCTCTACCAAGTGGAAGTCTCCGCCCTGCGCGTCGACGAACTGCGGCGTGTGCTCGGTGTTTCCGCTGTAGTCGGCGGCGTAGTCGGACTCGATCTCGGCGATCGTGTAGAAGTAGTCGTCGGGCTTGTCGAGCCACCAGAACACGTCGGAGGAGGTCTGCTGGTGGATGTTGTTGTTCCGAACCTGCAGATCGGTGGGGATCGCGTCCCAGTCCACACTCACCGACTGGGCGTTGGCCTCGATGAGGTTGTTGATCACGAGGTTGTCACCGTACACGGCACCCAGCGGCGGCAAGCTGTTCAGGGTCGCCGTCCACACCCCTCTCGCATTGCCATAGACCACGTTGTTGTAGAAGCGATTCTGCTCGTCCCACCAGGCTTCTGGGTCATCTGAAGGGTCCGAGCCGCCGTAGTTGGCGAAGTTCATGCCGATGTCGCTGTCGATGAAGACGTTGCGGCGGATGATGGAGCGGCTCCCGGCGTACTGGATCCCAGTGAGATCTGCCGGTCCAAACCAGTTTTCTTCGATGAGGTTGTACTCGCTCTTCTCGGGCTGGGCGATGGCACCGCGGAGGCTGAAGACCTCCATGAGTTTCTCATCCAGGGAGTTTGAAAGCGTGTTTCCGCGCACGACGGAGAACTGCACGTCCATCAGGACCAGGCACGTGTGGCCGGCATCCACAAAGACGTTGTCCTCGACGAGGTGGAACTGTCCGCCGCGCAGATGCAAGCTGTCGGTGCCGTTCTCGATGTGGTTGTTGCGTACAGTGATGTGGTCGCCGATGTCGCGGAAGCGCATGGACTCCCAGCCGGCGGAATCCGAGAAAGAGCCGTTTTGAACGGTGATGTGGTGAGTGTCTGTGCCCTCGGCTACCACCCATCTGTGGACCGAGTCGGACCGGATCCCGTCGACGACTACATACGAGTGATTGGAGAGCTCGACGGCTGCAGCAGAGGGGAAGCCGTTGCTGAAGGTGGCCTGGTGCTGGTTTACGGCCTGGTACGAAATTGGGGCGCCTTCGGAGCCGCTGTTGGCCGGTTCGATGGCGGTGTCGTAGTTGCCGTCAATGAGCAGGACGGTGTCTCCGGCAACCACAGTGTCGTTTGCGTGCTCGAGAGACCAGGGGTCCAGCTCGGTCCCGGCGGCGCCATCCGAGCCGGTCGGCGATGCATAGTATGTAGCCGCAAGGGCTGACGATGAAAGCAGGCTGAGCAGGAGGGCCATGGGCGGTCCCGAGTGGTAGGGAGCCCGAGTATAGGGGACTGCCGCCGTAAGCCCCGCAGGCGCCACACGTTGGGCACACCCAGGAGGCCTCCATGAGTTCGCTGTCGTTTCTTCTCGCCGCACTTCTTTTCGCAGCGCCAACCTCCGCAAGCGCGGCCGCCAAGACCCTGCAGATCGACGCGGCCGCGGCCAAGAGCAACAACGCGTTCGCCTGGGCGCTCTACGACGAGGCCAAGCCCGACGAGAACCTCTTTTTCTCCCCCCTCAGCATCCAGAGCGCCTTCGGAATGGCCTACGCCGGTGCGCGAGGTTCGACGGCCAACGAGCTCGAGAAGTCCTTGAAGATGGCTGCCACCGGGGAGGACTACCACCGCGCCATGGGTGGCTTGATCCAGGGGCTGAACGACGGAAAGCGACCGTTCAAGCTACGCGTCGTCAACCAGATCTGGGGGCAGAAAGGGCTGTCCTACACCCCGGAGTTCGCCGACATCACCAGCCGACTGTACGGAGCCGAGGCCGCCTTCGTGGACTTCGCTGGGGCACCAGATCCGTCCCGGAAGACCATCAATGCCTGGGTCGAGAAACAGACCAACGATCTCATCAAAGATCTGTTGCCGCCGGGATCTATCAACGGCGGCACGGTCTCCGTGCTCACCAACGCCATCTACTTCAAGGGAGACTGGGAGTCGCAGTTCAAGAAGTCGGCGACCCGAGATCTTCCCTTCAACCTGGCGGGAGGAGGTCACAAGGACGTACCGATGATGCACCAGGAAGAAAACTCGTTCTTGTACGCGCAGGTGAAGGGCGCCCAGGTCCTGTCGATGCCCTACAAGGGTGACGAGCTGTCGATGGTGGTCGTGCTTCCGGAGGCGGGCAAGCCCATCGACCAGCTCGAGGTGTCGAATCGGGCCTGGGACGGCTGGGTGTCGGCACTGAACGAGACCGAGGTGGAGGTCTGGTTCCCGCGGTTCGAAATGAGCTGGGGTGGGAGCATCAAAAGCGAGCTCCAGGCCCTCGGCATCCAGCGGTCATTCCAGGAGGGCGCCGCCGACTTCTCCGGAATCTACGGCAGTGACAACCTGTTCATCAGCGACGTCTTCCACAAGGCCTTCGTCTCCGTGGACGAGGTGGGCACCGAGGCTGCGGCGGCGACGGCCATCGTCGTGAGCGTCGATTCGATGATGTACACACCGGTCTTCAAGGCCGATCGCCCGTTC
>PJEL010000164.1_pt1 | contig 78022 bp, 67 predicted proteins | sample 1853271 | NCBI WGS metagenome assembly PJEL01 (sample SAMN08108733, study PRJNA415343) | Invertebrate metagenome, whole genome shotgun sequencing project. | host: Globobulimina | place: Sweden: Gullmar Fjord | collected 2015-08
TTACGACATTCGTACCATCCAGGAATTACCTGGCCACAGTGATATGCGCACGACCATGATTTACACTCATACGGTCAAAAGCATTACAGTTAAAGTCGCTAGAAGCCCATTGGATTTTTAATTTTTACTTCATGGTATGATTGATGCTAAATCAACTGTTACAATGGCAAGAGTTATGAGCAAAAGTTGTGTTTGAGGGAAACATAAATACAAATTAACCCCAAAACTGCAACAAGCTATATATTACTAATATGAATGAAAAATTCAGACTTCCAGTCTTAATGATTACGTATTACGCAACTCCCTTCAAGAGCCTGCAGAATCGCATCTCGCTGATTTACCTGCTGATTGAGAATAATTACAAAGGCATTTTTTTTATCCAAATAGCCAGCATAGGAAAACACATCACTAAGTGTACCTGATTTAATAAGATTTTTTTGATTTTCGGGTAACAATGTTTTAAACGGTCTGAAAAGATCTAAAATTTCAAGCATCACTGAAGCTGTTACCCTGTTTTTCCTTGATATTCCAGACCCTTCCACCATTTCAATCTTTGCTGACGATTTTTCTCCCAATAAAAGTCTCAATTGTTTCTTAAAGGCTAAACGCCCCTTATCCCATGTGGCAGGATAACCATACTCTGCTATTCCACAGGACAAAAACACCTGATTTGCTATAAAATTATTAGAATACTTCAAACAAGACCGGAGTATCTCATCCAAGGATTTCCTACTAAAATGAGTGTATATCAACCTGACATCTTGAGGTATCGCTGCTAAAAGGATTTCACCTTTTCCAGGTATGCCTAATCGGTATTGGAGTGCCCTGAAAAGCTGGCCTGCATGAATAGCTGCGACATTGCCTCCACTCCTCTCTCCCTTAAGGATATTTACCCGATACTGTCCTTTCTTAAAGTTGAAAGCCAGTTGCTTCATCAGAGGCAAAGTTGGTGTCTGAATCTCGTTTGACTCAACTCTGCCCAAATCATCGACCTTGAAATTAACAGTATTATAATTGACCGACAAAGGAGCAACAGGTGCATCATATGGATTATCACTAGTTCCATTAATAGGAGCTAATGATTCAAGGTCAAATGCAGAACTATCGATCACAATATTTTGAATTTTTCCTATATTTTCCTCTTTGAGTTTTTCCAATATCACCATAACCTCTTCAGAGGTCAATGTAGGATCCCCAAAACCCTGTATATAGAGATTGTTCAGCTGATCGATATGAAAACGGGTTTGAAATTTAAAATCTTTACCAAGAAGTGTGAGGCCAACCAGAGCGGTGGGAATTTTTAAAATACTTGCAGGAATATAGGAACTTTCAATGTTACAGGAGGCAGTTATCTTACCAGAACTGTCACTTAACAAATAACTACCATTGACACTGGTGTTAGAAAAAAATTGGCAGGCTGCTTGCACAGCCTGCCAGGAGAACAGGATAAAAAAACATATAAGACTGACAGCTACATATTTACAGAAGTTCTTTTTAATTTTCACTGTCAGGCAAACAATTCACTTATTAAATATTTGGTAGTCCTTTCATAGATTCAGCAATGGCTTCTTCAGGATAATCATAATTATGCAACTCACCTGCAAAATATTTATCATAAGAACCCATATCAATAAGACCATGGCCGGAAAAATTAAACAAAATAGTCTTTGGATCATTCAAATCTTTTGTTGCCTCAATAACAGCTCCACGAATAGCATGACATGTCTCTGGTGCTGGTATTATACCTTCGGTTTTAGCAAAGAGTACTCCAGCCTCAAAACATTCCATTTGATGTACTCGAATCGGATCAATTATTTTTTCCCGTACCAAAGCGGAAACAATCGGGGACATACCATGATATCGCAAACCACCTGCATGAATTCCTGGAGGAATAAAATCATGACCAAGGGTATACATATTAAGAAGAGGTGTAGTCTGGGCAACATCACCAAAATCATAAGCCAGTTTTCCACCTGTCATTGTTGGACAAGAAGCAGGCTCAACTCCGACAAAACGAATTTTTTTACCTTCGAGATAGTCTGGCAAAAACGGATTCATCAGACCGGCAAAGTTTGAACCACCTCCACAACAACCAATAATAACATCTGGATATTCTCCAGCTATTTCCATCTGCTTCTTTGTCTCAAGCCCAATAATAGATTGATGCAGAACAACATGATTTAATACTGAACCAAGAGCATAGTTTGTATCTTCACGACTGGCAGCATCTTCAATAGCTTCGGAAATAGCAATTCCAAGTGACCCTGGAGTGTCAGGAGTTTTTTCAAGAATCGCACGACCAGTATTAGTATCTTTACTAGGGCTGGCAACAATCTCGGCCCCAAAAGTCTGCATTATGGATTTCCTGTATGGTTTTTGATCATAGGAAACCCTGACCATATAGACCTTACACTCAATACCAAATCGATTGGCTGCCATAGACAAAGCGCTTCCCCACTGCCCAGCTCCTGTTTCGGTGGCAAGACGCTTTACACCCTCTTGCTTGTTATAGTAGGCCTGAGCAACCGCACTGTTTGGCTTATGGCTACCAACTGGGGAAACACCTTCATTTTTAAAAAATATTTTTGCCTTGGTTCCCAATGCTTTCTCAAGATTATTGGCGCGCACCAGAGGAGCTGGACGCCAAATCTTATATACATCAAGAACCTCTTCCGGGATATCAATAAAGCGCTCCTGACTCATTTCCTGTTCCAAAAGACCCATAGGAAAAATAGCACTCAGTTTTTCCGGTCCCATTGGTTCATTGGTTTCCGGATCTAAAGGTGGCTGCAAGCCATTAGGAATGTCTGGACATACATTGTACCAACTGGTGGGCATTTCATCATCTTTCAGAATTATCTTCTTAATCATTCTTTCTCCTCGTGGTGTAAGTTAACATCGCGCCTAACCAAGCAACAGCATCCTCGAATAAATTAACACAAATATTTAAAAACAATAATTGTAAACACAGCAAGGAAAAAGAGATATTTTCCTGTCTCACTTATTGCATCCTAATTTTTTTAATTCCAGCCAGCAATGCTTGCTTATCATCAAGGCCAACAACCTGAACCAGAACTTCTCTAGGGTTGGAACCAGCTATGCTCTGATGATTTATAAGCTCCAGTAATAAAATTCCGTCTTGCATGACAAGTTTTCTTACTAATGGACGAATATCCAGCTCTCTTTTTTTTCTCTTTCTGATTCTCTCAACAATAAAACTATCTGATGCAAAAAATCTATCCAAATTTATTTTTTGCTCCGGAGTTAATGGAAAAGGTAGCTTAATTTCATAGTATGTTACAATCGTTTCAGCTGTTTTGACCTTTGCAGCAGTAATAAAGTGTATTTTGATAAAATCAGGCAAATACCTGTTAAGGTCTTCATTGGCCTTGTCACTGTTGCCTACTGGTGACTCTAAATCCATATCAAAATACTCTGCCTCACTCTCTACTCCCACCGGTAATGCAGGACTAAAAGAGATGCAAGGTGAAGGATTAAAACCTCTTGAAAAAAGGACAGGTAGTTCTGCCAGACGAACAGCTCTAAAAATCAATTGCAGCAACTCAAGGTGTCCAAGATATTTCCCCTCTGCAAGACGTGAGTAATGAACACGATAGGAAAACTTAACAACATTATCATTTTTACCAGGTCTGTTTCTCAGTGATGGCTTCGGATCGGGCTTACTCAATATCTCATCTTTTTGGGTGCTAACCGGCGCAATTTTCTTAAAATCGCAAAGTCCACATTTCTGACAACCATGAACTCGACAATCTGGGGTATAGGTTAATTCCTGTGATTTATTAAGCTCATCTGTGAGAAATGCAGGATCAACACCTGATTCGAGATGACTCCATGGCAAGATTTCATCCTGCTGACGTTTACGAAGATAAGATTCAAGATCAATACTGCACGATGTTGCTGCCTCCTGCCATTTTTCAAGACTGTAATGCTCTGACCATGAATCCAATCGAACGCCGCTCTGCCATGCAGATTCAAGCAAAGCTGATAATTTCCTGTCACCCCTTGAAAAAACACCTTCAAGAAAACTCTGATCAGGATCATGCCATTTCAATTTAAATCCTCGGCGAGGCAAATGCTTCTTTAACAGGTTAATTCTCTCTTTTGATTCTTCCAGACTGAGTTGAGCCTCCCACTGAAAAGGCGTATGAGGTTTAGGAACAAAAGTAGAAATGCTGACATTAACCTGAGCTTTACCCCCTTTTCCTGTACCAGCCTCCATACGTGCACTTTTAGAAAGCTCAACAATTGCTTCAACATCTTCTAAAGTCTCTGTAGGCAGACCAATCATGAAATAAAATTTAATGAGGTTCCAACCATTTCCAAAGGCATTACGGCAGGTTTCCAACAGATCAGCTCGCGATATCCCCTTGTTAATAACTTGCCTGAGCCGGTCTGTACCAGCTTCAGGTGCCACAGTAAAACCTGTTTTCCGTACCCGTTTAACCTGATTCATAACATCATCAGTCAAAGTACCAACGCGCATGGAAGGCATGGAAACAGAAACATACTCCTGGACAAAAGTGTCCATTAAGAGCGGCATCAAATCACCAAGACATGAATAATCTCCGGTTGAAAGAGACAATAATGCCAGCTCATCAAAACCACTTTTATCAATACCCTGTCTGGCAATTTTCATAATATCATCAACTGAACGTTCACGAACTGGCCTGTAGATAACACCCGCCTGGCAAAATCGACAACCTCTTGTACACCCTCTGGCTATTTCCACCCCCAATCGATCATGAACAGTTTTTACCAGTGGTACCAGAGGTGGTGATGGATCTACAATTTCCGGGAATTTTGCTAAAATCCTTCTGGTAACTTTTTGATAACCACTTTTTTTGGCCTTTATGCCACAAAATTTAGAGTCTGTATATTCAGGTTCAAAAAAACTTGGAATATATACCCCTTCAATTTCCGAAAGTGACTCTAAAACTGTTTGTTTATTCAGATCATTTTTCTTTGCCTGAATTAATAGTTGAGTGATTTCAGCAATAACCTCTTCCCCATCACCAATAACTATAGCGTCAAAAAAATCAGCTACTGGCTCCGGATTCATACTACAAGATCCTCCACCAAAAACTAAGGGATGGCTTTCATCTCGATCTGCACTCCGAAATGGAATACCTGCCAGTTCAAGAACTGTAAGTATATTGGTGTAGCATAACTCGTATGGCAGGGTAAAACCTATTACATCAAATTCAGCAAGCGACCGCCTTGATTCGATGGAGAATAGAGGCATTTTGTTGCTTCGCAACTGCTCTTCCATATCTAAATCTGGTGTATAACACCGTTCTGCAGAGACACCGTCTTGTCCATTTAGCAGATGATAGAGAATCTGAAGCCCTTGGTGAGACATTCCAATTTCATAAAGATCGGGAAAAACCAGACAAAAGTTTACATAACTGTCAGCATCAGGATAAATTGCATTCAATTCACCTCCGATGTATCTGGCAGGTTTTTTAACAAAAGGAAGAATATGATCGATATTTATTTGTTTCATGATGTATAGTTAATTGGATTTACAACCCAAACAGGTAAATTTTTATATATTTCATTGTTCACCCAATATTGGTGAACCATTTTTTAATACCAGTACAGTAAACAATGTTATACAAGAAGACCGGATAAATTACATGCCTTGCAATATCAGATATCAGAAAAAACCGCCAAAAAGACTTTAACCAGAATTCCTCATTAATTTCAGGACGAGAAACAGGAAACTGCTGTTGCGATAAGACACACGCCAGGAAAAGACCTGCAACAATCAAGTTTTTAGAGGGTATTATTTAAGCGTAATGAAAAATGCATTGCCTAACAGCCTCTCAATTTATTTTTGATGAGTAAACTGAGTGGTTAGAGATATTGCAGAATTCAAATTAATAGCAATGGTTATTGTGCCCGCTTTTGCCAAATCAATAAACAAAGAACTAAACATTTTAACGAAAATCAGTTGACATTTCAACCAGAGACGATGTATTGAAATTATAATTAATAATTTATTACCAATAAGTTATACAGCTTAGCATACGGTAGGGCATTGCTTAAGTTATACTATTAAAATATACCCGCATTAAAAACACCATCAACTATCTGTATAAAAATAACTATACAATAGATTTCGAGCTGTATCTCAAAGATGTAACATCAAGATTTCACAATAAAAAAAGAGCTCAATAATGAAAAAAATCAGTTCTGTTCTGTTTAGTCTCGCATGTATTACAGTCTTATCAATGACCATTTTGACGCAAGCCCATGCATCACTTCTTGAAGATATTACTTTTAAGAAGATATCAGATACTGAGGAACAAATTGTTTTTCAAATCAATGCCGATGAAGTCCCCTCTTTTTTCGCCATAAAGGGTGACAACCCAAGAATTGTTTTTGATTTTCCAAACACAACAATCAGTAAAAACTTAAAAAACAAAATTGAGACCGAAGGAAAATATGTGAAACGTATCCGAGTAGGTCTGCATAAAGGTGCTGAACAAAAAGTCAGAGTTGTTTTTGATCTTACTCCAAACGAGACTATAGACATAAAGAAAATTTTCAACAAAGAACAAAAGTCTCTTACAGTAACAATCCAACCTCTTTCTGCACTGCCAGAACAATCACAGGCTACTACACCTATCGTCAAAGAAAAGCCTGCAACTCAAGCATTAAGCCAACAACCAGCTACGGAAGAAACTATTACAGAACTCATGCAAACCGAAGATTCTCCTCCAGCTTCATCTTCCACACCAATACTCAGTTCAATAAAATTTGATAAAAGCTCCAATCGTGGGGAAATGGTACTCTTTAAATTAAATGACTTTTTTCCACCAGTAGTATTTGGAATAGAAGAAGAGCTACCTCGTGTAGTCTGTGACTTTATGGATACCACCGTTACCAACTCTGTACCATCTGTACTGGAATGTGATGGACAATTTGTCAAAACTGTACGTACCGGAGCTCACCAAAATCCAAACAAAGTGCGGGTGGTTCTAGACCTTGCCCCTCACAACAACTATGACCTTCAACAAGTTTTCTTCAAGGAAGACAATCTCTTTGTACTTATTATAAACAAAATTGAAAACGTTAGAAATCCTGAGGAAAACACTGAAGAGAAAAAAGAATAATCCAACAGCCCCTATTTACTGTCTTTAGATTAATCAGAACACTCTGATAAGGCGATAGGGTATCTTGATAAATTGGCTTTTGAGTTTCAAAATCAAAGACATGGATAAAATTTTACCGCAGGCACATAGCTAAGCTAATATTTAGAAGATAAAACTGTAAGCATAACACCGAGATTGGGCAAAAAGACCATTTTCAAAATAGCCAATAAGTAATAAATGTCAGCATGCTAACGTTGCTTTAATCAACCGCATGCACCGTGTAATGATCAGGAAGAGTGAGGTTAAACTTGTCTGCTTCAACTGTGCTGGTTGGATATATCTTGTCAAAACGAAGCGTAAATATCCCTGTAAATGCTGTGGAATCTATCTGTACCTGCTCTGGAAATTGACACTGATCATCTTGTTTTTTTCCATATGTATAACTGGCATCAAAGACAACATTGCCATCCTTTTCAAGAAAATGTCGCTTAACAACAGCTTCTTCGGCATCAAATTCAATATGATGTCTACCGGAGTCTTTATAGTCGAGTACAAACCAGCAACATTGACTATCCCCTGCTTCACCAACTTCTGCCACTCTATAACTGCCAGGGGGTAATCGTCCACTGAGCCAGCTGAAAAAGTCGTTAGAAGAAATCCCTGCAGGTACATACTGAGTCCAGAACTCTGAATCCAACATCCCCACATAGCCTTCACCTTTACGATTATCTGCAAAGGTGAAACTAAGGCCATCTGACACAAGCATCATCATAGTTCTTCCCATGGGATCAGTCATCCTGAAATGAATGCTTCCCGGCTCCTTAATCATTAAAATTCCAGAAGCATTAATGTCCTCTCCAGGGATATCAAGATGTAACTTTACATCAGAATCAATAAGTCCTGTACACTGTCTTTTTTCATACTCTTGAAACCTGAGTTTTACCTGCTGTTCAAGATTTGTTTCCAGTGGCTTCAACGTTGCTATTTTGCTTGTACAACCAACAGAGATAAACAAAAGAAGCAAAGTCAGTAATCTTATCACTTATTTTTCTCCAGACTCTCAAGCATCTGTATTTTTTTTCGAACCTTATCCTTTGCCACTTTATCATCTGAAAAACCAAGAGATTTCCTGTAAGCTTGCAAAGACTCCTCAACTTTACCCATTTTTTGAAAAACATCACCAAGATGTTCAAAAATTGCAGGATCATCTGCTGATAATTTTACAGCTTTTTGCAACTCTGCAAGCGCATCGTCAAGACGTCCCAATCGAAAAAATACCCAACCCAGACTATCCCGAATATAACCATTGTCTGGTTTAAGCTTCACAGCTTTAGAGATATACTCAAGGGCTTTTTCCAAATTTTTGCCTTTATCTGCCCAGGTGTATCCGACATAATTAAGAGCTGCAGCATGATCATTTTTTTTTCGAATAACTTTTTTCATTACCACTATGGCATCACTTTGTTTGCCATTGCTGTCAAGAAACAAACCATATTCATATAAAAGCTTAATATCGTCGGGATACATCTTAATCCCTTTAGCAAAAGCTACATGGCTCAGTTCGATTTGATCCTGCTGCTGGTAAAGTACAGCCAGCATGATAAACATATCAACACTATGACCATCTTCTTTGCTGATTGCTTGCTCTAAAAGTGCAACAGCCTGGTCTATTTTTTTCAAAACCCGATATATTCGAACACGCAGGTATACAGATTCTCGAAAATTTACAGTTGAGACGGAAATCATTCCCAACTCATCAAGCGCTTCACTATACAATTCTTTTTGAAAATATAGAAAACCAAGAAGAAATCTAGCTTCAGCATTTTCTTCTTGTTCGAGAATTTCCTTTAGAACGGGAATAGCTTTATCCCGATGATTCATATTGATGTAGATTTTAGCAATTGCCAAGTCAACGCGACTGGGTTTTTCAGATGATTCCCTGAGCTTATTTAATTCAACAAGTGCCTGATCATGCTTTTTTTGAAGAAGGTATACATGAACCTTAGATGCCCTGGCTTTGTCATTATCCTCTTCAACTTTAAGTATTTTTTCATACTGCTCAAGAGCTCGTTCATACATTTGCTGCTCGACAAACAAATCAGCAATTTCAAGAAGCAAATCGATGGACCAATTCTCAGCTAAAGCCAATTCGTAATGTTGAAGTGATTTTTCAAATTTCTTCTGGGAACGATAGGTTTGCCCCAGTAATAAATGGGCACCATAGGTATGATCATCTCCATCAAGAACCCCGTAAAGAGTTTTTTCTGCATCTACAAACCTGTTAAGTGATAAATACATCTCACTAAGCAGTATCAGAGAACTGTGATCATCAGGATTCTGCTCATGAATTAATCGGTATTGAGCTGCTGCTTCATCAAATTGAGAAAGGCGAATAAACACTTTTGCAAGTAACATACGACTTCCTGTTGCCTTTGGATACAAGGAGAGATACTTATCAAGCCAAGTAATAGCTTCCTCATTTTTAGCCATCTGAAGCAATAGAACAGGCATTTTCTGCATAATATAATAAGCTTGGGGATCACAGATCAAAGCCTTTTCGTAAGCTTCTAAAGCCTCCTCATATCGTTGACCAAGTTCTGCTTGCCTACCCCAAAGAAAATAAAAATAGGAACACCCGTATTCAGGTTCATCACCAGAAAACTTGAAGTCAGTATACGAGTTATCCTGCCAGCTAAGAGACCCAAGTTGTTGACAGCCACTAAGAGTAAGGCCCAATGTAAGAAAAAACAAAAGAATTCCTAAGCGAATAGCCGTGTATATTTTTTTATTTTCTACTAGTGACATAATCCTTCAAAAAACTATAAATTGGGGCATTATACCCTGTCAAGCAATGCTGAAACAGCTAGACGAATTTCTTGCTGTACAGTTTCTAAATGAGTATCAGCTATAATTCGTTTTAAACAGGGATGCGCAAAAGATGCAAAAAGGTTAGCAACTTTATGCAATTGTTCCTCCTGTTCAAAATCGTTTAGAGTATCGCCTCTTAAATTACAAATTCTATCAATACTTACACAAGGATCCATGGTCAACAGCAATACCATATCTGGTTCAGGGGCAAAGCTGTTTTCTTTAAAAACCCTAACTGGATCAAGACCTGCAGCACCCTGATAGGCTGCTGTTGAAAAATAATATCGGTCTGTAAGTACAATTTTCCCAGCACCAATAGCTGGTTTAATAACTTCCTCTACATGTTGTCGACGATCTTTGATAAAGAGTTGTAACTCCTCCTCGAGTGTCGCCTGTTGTCTGTTTACATAGAGTTGTCTTATTTTCTGGCCATATGGACCATTGGTGGGTTCTCTAGTTTTTACTATGACATGCCCCTGTTGAGACAGATAACTGGCAAGAAGTTCAAGTTGGGTTGACTTACCTGTCCCATCTATTCCCTCAAAGGCAATTAATAGCCCTTTATTCTTACTCATATCTTCTTATATAATGTTTTTTTTTGAGCCAAACAAGTAATCAATATGCTTGAGTATCATCTATCTTTTGGATGAAATGCAACCATACCATTCATTGACTTTAATTCACTATTTTTGCTAAATATTTTGAGTTCTGTTATCAATTATATCGCAAGCTAGATGCCATGCTGCTGTTAGGCTTGAGGCTTCAGCAATTCCTTTACCTGCGATATCATAGGCTGTTCCATGATCTACGGAGGTCCTAACTATAGGTAAGCCTAATGTCACATTAACCCCATCACTAAAATGTAATAACTTAAAAGGAATAAGACCTTGATCATGATACATGGCCACCACTGCATCAAAATCACCAGACGCAGCGCGGTGGAAAATTGTGTCAGGAGGCCATGGGCCCGAAATTTCTGCAGACAAAGCACATCTGTTAATGGCAGGCAAGATGGTCTGGTTTTCCTCATCACCAAACATTCCTGCTTCACCAGCATGAGGATTAAGACCACACACTGCGACTTTGGGATTGCTGATTCCAAAATCATTTTTCAAGGAATCAACTGTTACCTGGATGCACTCTATTACACTTTTAATTGACAAAAGAGAGGACACCTTGCTCAATGGTTCATGAATTGTAACAAGAACAACTTTTAATGAAGAACCAGCCATCATCATCTTATATCTTGACGATCCAGAAAGGCAAGCTAGCATTTCAGTATGTCCGGGATAAGGGATACCTGCCATCTTAAACGCAGTTTTTGTTATTGGACAGGTAACCATTGCTTGAATCCAATTTTCCTTGATCATACTGACTGCTTTCTCAATATAGCCAGCCATTGCCTTACCAGTTTCAGCATTGGGTTTACCCCATGACAAATTACTTGTTAGCAAAGAAGACATATTTAAAACTGGAATGGAATCAATATCTATTTCATCGCCAGGATGCCATAAAACAATCCTTTTGGTAAATCCAAGGTCTGCAGATACCTCTTCAAGCCTCTTAATATCACCTATAACAAGGGGGAAATAAGTGTTGAATTGATTTTGATGCGAAAAAAAATTTAGAATAATTTCTGGGCCTATACCGACAGGACATCCCATGGTGATTCCGACGAGCTTCACTTCAATCTCCTATAAGAATAATGCCCATAAAGTAGATTAAAAAATCTTAAAAGAATTGATAATTTTTCAAATGATTTCATTTACAACTAAGATCAAAGAATAACTGCTGGTCAGGCTAGTAGGTAGGACCAACAAATTCAAAAGCATTTCGGATAATATCAACTTTTGCCTGATTGTTTTTTTGCAAAGTTACTGCAATGACATCAAAACGAGCTGGCCTATCATACTCATCATTCCTAGAAATATAATCAAGGGCTACTTTTGAAATCTGACGCTGTTTACGATAATCGACTGATTCAAAAGGCTTTCCACAGCGAAAACTTTTCCTGGTTTTAACTTCAACGAACACCAAAAAATCACCGTCTTTAGCAATTACATCTATCTCACCAAAACGATTACGATAATTTCTTTCAAGTATTAAATAACCGGTTTTTTTTAGAAACAAAACAGCTGTTTCTTCACCACTTTTACCGAGATGAAAAGAGTTTTTTTTAATCTCCAATATCGCACCAATCAGTAAATAAGTGAATTACTATTTACCATATATTTGCCTGACCTTGCTTCAAGTTGTTATCAGAGTTGAAGAATTCTTTTACACCTTTAAAAGTTCTGCGATGTATTTCACATGGTCCATGTTTCGATAATGCTAATCGATGTTCCTTGGTGGGATATCCTTTATTTTTTTTAAAATTATAAAGAGGAAATCTTTTATGATAGTCATCCATGAGTTGATCACGTGTGACTTTTGCAATAATAGAAGCAGCAGCAATTGAAGCGCTTTTTGACTCACCTTTTACAAGTGCTTTTTGAGGCAATTCCATTGGAACTTCAAACTTACCATCCACCAAAAGAAACGATGGTAATGCATCGGAATTATTTTCTGCAAGATTAAATATAGCGCGTTTCATTGCTAAAAGTGATGCCTGGAGGATATTAATCCTTTCAATTTCCCTGGCACTGATAATAGACACGCCAATTCTAGCATTCTCTAGTGAGTATAGATGTGTATACAATTGCTGTCGCTGCTTGGATGTAAGCTTTTTGGAATCCTTGAAACGGTGATAATCGCAGGAGGTGGGAAGGATAACACATGAAGCAACAACTGGTCCTGCAAGAGGCCCACGTCCGGCCTCATCAACACCAGCAACAGTTTTTGCCCCGGAATTGATAAAATACTGCTCATGGAAAAATGTATCAGATTTATCAAGGGAGCCTGAAACAACTAAGGCGCAAGTTTGTTGTCTTTTAGACATAACCTTACGCCTCAATATTTTGCTTACTGACCAATAAATCAATCAGTGACATGAGTGATAAATGAAAACGTGTCCTGAATTCATCACTCATAAATCATAAAAGTCTGGTAATAAAAAAGATCTGATTGCCTACCGGTAACCGCGCTCTTTAATTCTTGCAGCCTTTCCACGAAGTTCTCGAAGATAAAACAGTCTAGAGTGACGAACTTTACCTTGTGTGACAATTTCTATATTTTCAAGTCTAGGTGAATGAAGAGCAAAAGTTTTTTCAACTCCAACACCGTGAGAAATTTTACGCACTGTAAAAGATGCATTCATATCACCACGCTTTCTTTTCATAACAACACCCTGAAACACCTGCACACGCTCTTTGCTACCTTCAATGATTCGAATGTAAACGTTAACAGTGTCACCGGGACGAAAATCCGGGTGATCAGATCGCATCTGCTCCTGATCTATTTTCTGAATAATATTTAAACCCATGATGATTATTTACGGGAATTATTCCCGAAGGATGCCTCCACGCCATCCATATTGTGAACTGATATTTTTCTTAAAAAATATAACTCGAAAAATATCGCATATTTCCCAAGTATCCTTATACAGAAGTTCTGATTCAGATTTATGGGGATTATTAATTAATAATTTTAGATTATCTTTAAAACACTCAATCCAGTGCTGCAAGAGTAAACTGCTTCACCGAAAAAATATTTTACATCACACTACTATTTTTAGTCAATCAGCCGGTCCAAAATTATAGAAACGGCTGATCTTACAGAAAGATGGTTATAGTCTCCCGATCCATTTATTGGTGGAAGCGTTCCATCCACAATATCAATTAATTCAGGTGCAAGTCCCCAAGCGGTTCCAAACAATAACAGAATCGATTGCCCTGTGGAAATTAACTTTTGTACTTGATCAACGGAAAGAATTTCTATCTGCTCTTTGGCACATGTTGCAACAACTATTGGTTTTTTATTGTACTTATCTTCAATATATTCTACAGCAGCATCCAGATCCTTGCAGACTCGAACCAAAGATAAGGCTTCACAACGATCTGGATTAGCTTTCCTTCCAGAACCAGTTGTCCAGTGAGCTATAATTTCAGAAGCTAATTGTTGTTGCTCCTCATAGGGAGTTACGACAAAATAGTTTTTTACACCAAAAGTTCTGCTGACCCTGGCAATATCATGCAAATCCAGATTAGTAACTGCAGAGCCTATAATGTCGCCCTTTTTGTTGACAACTGGATAATGTATAAGAGCAACATCAATATGCCCAGGTTTTTGACAATCATTCATGTTTCTTTACAATATCCATTATCTGCTTTTCTAAACCATTTTTTACAAGCAGTTTATATTCAGATTCGCTGAACCTAACATCTGCCAAGAGTTCTGGTCTATACTTCAGTGTTTCGCGCACTGATTCCAAAAACCTGTATCTTTTAATTTTTGCATGGTCTCCAGAAAGCAATATCTGGGGCACTTCCAAATCTTCAAAACTTTGAGGTCTCGTATACACTGGATATTTCAGAAGGCTTCTACTAAAAGTATCGTTTTTAGCTGAATCTTCACAACCCAGTACCCCGGGAAGTAATCGTGTGACTGAATCAACTATTACCATTGCAGCAAGCTCGCCGCCTGTTAATATATAATCACCGATGGAAATTTCTTCATCAATGAATTTGTTTCTAAATCTCTCATCAACACCTTCATATCTGCCGCAGATAAGACAAATATTTTTATAACCAGACAGTCGCTGAGCTGTTTGCTGATTAAAGGTCGTACCTCTAGGTGATAATAAGATCACCTTGTCTGCATCAAATCGTGCTTTAACAGAACGCAAGCACGAAGCAAGAGGTTCTGGCTTCATCACCATACCTTCACCGCCCCCAAAAGGACGGTCGTCGGTCATATGGTGTTTATCTGTGGCATAATCCCTGATATTATGGAGATTAACACTGATTTTTCCAGCAGCGACAGCGCGCCTTAAGATCCCTTCATTGAGAGGTGTGGTGAAAAGATCAGGTAAAATTGTTAAAATATCGAACTGCATTAAAGTTAGGATTTGTTAATATCAAGTAGACCCGGTGGAATTTTGACATGTACCTGATGTGGCTCAATACGGACCAAAAATTCACCAATCGCCGGAATAAGATATTCCCTTCCTTTGCCTTCAACTGCTAAAATATCATGCCCATCTGTTTGCAAAAGTCCCTTGATATAACCTAAGGATTCCCCTTCAGTTGTTATCATTTCCCTTCCCTCAAGATCCGCAAGATAAAATTCGTCATCATTGAGTTGAGGAAGTGCATTTCTCAAAACTGATACAACTGAACCGACAAGTTCTTCAGCGTCATTTCTGCTGCAACTTTCCTGCAATAAAAGCAGAGCATATTTACCTTGTACCCTGCATTTATCTATATGATATTGTCTTTTTGTGTCAGAGTTTTCTTCTGATAAAAATATTGATTCATACTCACGAAAGTTTTCAGGATGACCTGAATAAGGAAAAATCTTTAACTCGCCTTTAATACCATGGGCTTTAGCCACCTTGCCAAGAACAACAATTTCATCAGTGATCTCATTATTCCCAGACATGACTAATCTAGTATTTCAAGACGAGTACGTTTATTCTCCTGTGAGGCAGCAGCTAAAAGTGATCGCATGGCCCTTGCAGTTCTACCCTGTTTTCCGATCACTTTTCCTAAATCATCCTTGGCTACACGAAGTTCTACCGTTAAGGTATCATCTTCTTCTCTTTCATTCACCTGGACTGATTCCGGCTCATCAACCAACTGGCCGGCTATATAACCAATCAGCTCTTTCATTAGGCAGTCTCTGCCTGAACCAGCAGATTATGCTTTTTGATAAGACTGCTAACTGTTGTTGTTGGCTTAGCGCCCTTTCCAAGCCAAGTGTCAAGCTTTTCATTATCGATAGATAAAGCTACTGGCTCTTGCATTGGATCATATGTTCCCAGGATATCAAGAAACTTTCCGTCACGTGGTGACTCGGCATCTGCCACAATAATACGGTAGAAAGGCTTTTTCTTTCTGCCAAGTCTGGTCAAACGAATACGAACACCCATTTTATAGTTTTCCTCCTATAATCAATAATCACGGATACAGTCTATCCTGTCCCGCATTGTTACATTCAAATAATATCAGCGACCTAATCCTTTTGGTAATTTACGTCTTTTACCACCTCGTACAACGGATTTTCCGCGAAATTTTTTCATCATTTTCAACATCATGGTATAGCTTTTCAGAACGCGATTAACCTCATTTACAGAAGTTCCTGATCCACTAGCTATTCTTTTTCTGCGACTTGCGTTTATTATCCGGTGATTACGTCTTTCCACCTTTGTCATAGAACGAATAATAGCTTCTGTTTTTACAAGTTCTCGTTCATCAGGTTTAGGAGCATCTTTGATCTGTTTCATTTTATTGACGCCTGGTATCATGTCAATAAGTTGCTCAATATTACCCATTTTTTTGATCTGCTGTATCTGGTCAAGAAAATCTTCCAGGGTGAAAGTATTTTTCTGGATTTTCCTAGCAAGTTTTCTTGCTTTTTTCTCATCAACTACAGCTTCAGCTTTCTCTACAAGTGATAAAACATCACCCATACCAAGAATCCTGGAGGCTAATCGATCGGGATGAAAAATTTCCAGAGCATCTAAAGCTTCACCTACACCTACGAACTTTATAGGTTTACCAGTTACAGCCTTAACTGAAAGTGCTGCACCACCTCGTGCATCTCCTTCCATCTTGGTAAGAATAACACCTGTAATTTCCAGATCACTGTTAAACTTATCTGCTACTGTGACTGCATCCTGTCCAGTCATGGCGTCTGCAACGAACAAGATCTCAGCAAGATCAACAACCTTACTTATTTCCTGCAATTCAGCCATAAGAGTATCATCGACATGCAGCCTACCAGCTGTATCAATGATGACAGTGTCATAATCTTTTTGCTGAGCCTCAACAACAGCCCGCTTACATATTTCTACGGGATTATCACTAGTTTTTGATAGAAAAACAGGTACATCAACTTGTTCACCAAGCACTTGCAACTGATCTATAGCCGCTGGCCTGTAAACATCTGCTGGAACCAAAAAAGGCTTACGACCTTTTTCTTTTAACTGACGTGCAAGTTTACCAGAAGTAGTTGTTTTACCTGAACCTTGCAGACCGGCAAGCATGATAATGACTGGTTGCTTACCATCTAATTTCAAAGGCTCCATTTTGCTGCCTAGAAGGGCAACCAATTCATCATGAACTATCTTAATGACCTGTTGACCTGGAGACAAACTGGTCAGTACTTCTTTTCCGATTGCCTTTTGAGATACAGAGGCAACAAAATCTTTAACAACATTATAATTGACATCTGCTTCAAGCAAGGCTGTACGCACCTCACGCATGGCTTCCTGAATATTTTCTTCAGTAAGCCGACCATGACCACGCAGTGTCTTAAATACGCCTTCCAGGCGATCTGTCAAGTTTTCAAACATTATATTTAACAGCAGGCAAAATTTGTTGTCAGTCAACATTGCCGAATAATAATATTGAAACCGGCAATGATCCTAGAATTTGCAGAGAAAAATCTTGATTAGTAATCGAACAAAAGATTATTGTCAAGCAGGAAGCTGAATATCCTGATTTTAACCAGGATTTGTAATAGCAGATACAACTCTATCAAGTCCCTCTGGTGTATCAGCTTGTACAAAAGTAGCAGTCTTATCCGCCCCACTAACAATTTTTTTAACCAGACCAGTTAAAACAGTTTTAGGTCCTAATTCTACAAAGAGCTCTACACCCTCATCAAGCATTTTCAAAATTGATTCATACCACCGGACTCTGGAACCAATTTGATTGGATAATGTTTGTGGAATATTAGCAGGATTTAACTCAACAGCAGCATTAAGATTAAACATAATTGGCGTCTTAGGCTTTGAAAAATTCAATGTCTCTAAAAACGCCTGATAGTCAGGTATGGCACCAGCAATTAGAGGGCTATGATTTGCGACACTGACTTTAAGAGGAATCACTTTCCCACCCTTATCCTTAAACAAAGAGCTTACTGATTCCAATGCTTCTAAATCACCAGAGACAACTATCTGTTGTTTTGTATTATGATTTGCGACAACAACTGTCCCTTCATCGTTGAAGCCTTTCAACACCTCTTCCACCTGCCCTATATCTAAACCAAGTACAGCTCGCATTCCCCCTGGGTTTGCAGTAGCTTCACGATCCATATAGGCTCCACGCTTGGAAACTAACGAAATAGTATCTTTTGCTCCAAGTGCTTGCGAAGCAAACAATGCACAACATTCACCAAGACTATGGCCTGCAATGAATGCCGGACTAAAATCCTCTATTCTTTTACTTAACTGCTGCCAGCAAATCATATTGATCACAGTAATAGCTGGTTGAATATGAAGAGATCGAGTCAGCTCTTCCATAGGCCCTTCAAGGCATAAAGACTTTAAGTTTAGACCGCTTGCTTCACAAGCCATATCCATAAGGTCTCTTGCATCACTGTCACTTTCGAGAAATTGTTGCCCCATTCCAATATACTGCGACCCCTGCCCTGGAAAAATTATTGCTGTTTTTTTCATTTATTATATCCTTATGGACTTGAAATTATTTCATATTTTTGAAACCATTGAGAATACATGGCAGAAAAAACTTATCTCCACCCTGATCACTAAACAACTATTTCATACGGGGTTTCCGGATATTTTTTTACAATCTTCTTCAAAAAAGAGTGTATAGATTATTAGAATACCGACACCGATAGTAATAGCAGAATCCGCAACATTGAACGCTGGCCAGTGATAAGACCCAACGAAAAAATCAAGAAAATCAACAACTGATCCAAAACGAATTCTGTCAATCAGGTTACCTAGAGCGCCACCAGCGATCAATCCTAGGCCAACACAATAAAGACGACTTTCCCTGCCAAATTTACGATACATGATAAATATGGCTACAAGAGCAATCAAAACAACTGAAATGAAAAACACCTGCCGCCACAAGGCTGGTTGTCCTGCAAAAATTCCAAATGCAGCCCCAGTGTTTCGGATAAAAGTCAAATGAAAGAATCCCGGTATAATTTCCAAGGAATCATGAAGAGAAAAATTAATCCGAACCAGATATTTAGTCAGCTGGTCCAAGATAGCAACAACACCTATTAAACTGTAAAAATACATTTTAAAAATCCAAATATCTATTGACTAATTCTAGTTACCACATCTGTACATTTATCACAGATCGTGGGGTGATTATCATTTTGGCCAACGGAAGAAGAGATTGTCCAGCAACGCTCACATTTTATCCCCAAAGCTTGACTGACACCAATCCGAAGGCCTGGGATAGTTTCCACATCAACGCTGTCAACATCTTCAACAGAACTCAAATCTTCTTCGCAACGCATACCGGAGACAATACATATTTCCTGCAGGAGGTCCCATTTATCTGTTAAAAAATCCCCCACTTCACCATCTGCCTGAACGAGAACCTCTGCGTCCAAAGACAGGCCAATAACTTTTTCGCGTCGTGCCGTTTCTAGAACTTTGGTAATTTCACTACGGATATCAAAAAGTTTTTCCCAGGTTTGTTCAAATACAGGATTTGGTTGCAAATCATCAACATCAGGAAAATCCGTGAAAAAAATCGATTCTTCCAGAGGAGCATCCTGACCCAATCCTTTAAAATGTTCCCATGCCTCAGTTACAGTGAAACTAAGGACAGGAGCCATAAGTTTCAACAGACCATCAAGTATGCGATAAATAACAGTTTGTGCGGCCCTGCGGCCTTTATCATCTGTTCCAGAAACATAAAGCCTGTCTTTGAGAATATCAAGATACAGACTGGACATAGTGATTCCACAAAAATTAAACAGCCCATGGTAGACAGCATGAAACTCGTAATCCATATAGGCTTTTGTAATCCGCTTGGTCATTTCGGCATATCGATTAAGAGCCCAATGATCAAGTTCTGTCATATCATCAAAAGCTACAGTATGCACCGCCGGATCAAAATCATATAGGTTACTCAACATGAATCGAATGGTATTACGCATTTTCCGATAAGCATCAGAAACCTGTTTTAAAATTTCATCAGATACCTTCACGTCATCACGATAGTCTTCACTCGAAACCCAAAGTCGCAATATCTCTGCGCCATATTTATCAATGACCTCCTGTGGAGCAACAACATTTCCAACAGATTTGGACATTTTTTTCCCTTTACCATCAACTACATAACCATGAGTAAGCACTCCTTTATAAGGAGCATTCCCTCTGGTTCCAACAGAAGCAAGCAATGAAGACTGAAACCATCCCCTGTGCTGGTCACTTCCCTCAAGATACAAATCCGCAGGGACACGCAAGGTATCACGTTGCTCACAGACTGCTGCGTAACTCACTCCGGAATCAAACCAGACATCCAGGATATCCTCTTCTTTATCAAAATCAACAGATCCACAGGATTGACATGCTATGCCTTCTCCAACAAATTCAGAGCTCTCATACTTGAACCAGGCATCTGCTCCTTCCTTGGCGAAAAGTGACTCTATTTTCTCACAAACCTCTTTGTTTTTTAAGATATCCCCGCATTTTCGACAGCTCAACACTGTAATTGGCACACCCCAGGACCGCTGCCTGGAGAGACACCAATCAGGCCTGGATTCTACCATTCCATAAATTCGCTGCATTCCCCATCCTGGTGTCCAGTGAGCTTCCTTAATTGAAGAAAGGGCCTTTTCTCGCAATTGGTTCTCTTCCATAGAGACAAACCACTGCTCTGTTGCCCGATACATAACTGGTTTTTTACATCTCCAGCAATGAGGGTAACTATGACCGATTGCTTTTTCCTGTATCAAATGCCCATCTTGTTTCAGATCATCATTAATAATCCTGTTAACCCGGGGAATCTCAAGGCCCTCGTATTTCCCAGCATCTGCAGTGAACCTACCATTGCCATCAACTGGAGAGAGAACTTCAAGCCCATACCGCAGACCGGTAATATAATCGTCTGCACCATGACCTGGTGCAGTATGCACACATCCTGTACCACTTTCGACTGTTACATAGTCAGCAAGTACCATAAGGGAATCTCTTTCCATGAAGGGATGCCTGCATTTTTTGCCTTCCAAACCAGAGCCACTAAAGGTAGCAATAATTTTATATGTCTCAATCTCAAATTCCTGAAAACATTTTTCAACCAAATCATTTGCCAATATCCAAACTTCATCGCCCACTTCCACAGCTGCATAAACAAAATCCGGATGAAAGGCTACTGCCATATTGGCCGGCAATGTCCAGGGAGTTGTGGTCCAGATCACTGAAAAAACGTTTTTCCCTTCCAACTCAGATGCCACAGTTGATAAATCATCAACAACAGGAAACTTTACATAAATAGAAGGAGAAGTATGGTCATAATATTCCACTTCAGCCTCTGCAAGAGCAGTATGACAAGTGGCACACCAGTAAACTGGTTTTTTGGAACGAACCACTGAATCTGATAATAGAAATTTATTAAATTCTCTGGCAATAGAGGCTTCATAATCATAATTCATGGTCAGATAAGGATTATCCCATTCCCCTAAAACACCAAGCCTCTTAAACTCGGCCTTTTGCGTCTTAATCCACTTTTGTGCATATTTCCGACAGGCTCCACGTTTTGCCAACTTACTAATTACTTTTTTCTTTTCACCAAGTTCCTTATCTACATTGTGTTCAATAGGTAAACCATGACAGTCCCACCCTGGAGTATAAGGACAGTTAAACCCTGCCATGCGACGTGATTTTAATATAATATCTTTTAAAACCTTATTAAAAGCAGTGCCTAGATGAATATGCCCGTTTGCATATGGAGGGCCGTCATGTAACACGAATAAAGGACGGTCTTTGGCAAATTCCTGTATTTTTTCATACAACCCCTCTTTTTCCCATCTTTTCAAATACATGGGCTCTTTCTGGGTCAGGTTGGCTTTCATTTTAAACTTAGTTTTAGGCAGGTTGAGTGTATCTCGATATTCCATGATGCCTCCCCCGGAGGGAAAAATTAAAAAAACAGCTTGATAGGCCAAGGTTAACAATGGCTGACAAGATGTTATTTACTTATAATTAAATATGAAAATATATGTAGAAGGTCTTAAAATAACATCTATTTTCATGCTTCTATAATGGTTACAAACTGCCCTATTCAAGCTTGGTGAACATAGTTTTGAACTGGAACACAATTCAATCATTGAAATAGAACATTATTAAAAAAGTCCTAAATTTACCAAGTGGGTGACAAGATGCAAGAATAAAGTGATAGAATCTGGAATATGATAGATAAAAGTATTCAGATCCTAAAGAGAATAAGTTAGTCAAACAATTTATTACTGATCAGAAAACGATTATTTGTAACTTTTCAAATTAATATTTGAGTGAAAATTAATTAATATTCTATTCCCTTTCTGGCCTTAACACCATTTTTATAATGATGTTTAATTTCCTTCATTTCAGTAACCATATCGGCTGCCTGTTGTAGCAGTGTACCAGCTCCTCGACCTGTAATGACAAGATCAATCCCATCAGGCCTAGCGTCAATAAGCTCTAGAATCTCACTCTCTTCAATCATATTATAGGAAACAAGATATGTAAGTTCATCAAGAATAACCAGTTTGTGTTTGGCTTCCATGATTGTCTTTTTTGCAAACAACCACGCTTCTCTTGCAAGTTTGATGTCCTTATCAATATCATCAGATTTCCAGGTAAAACCTCTCCCCATGACATGAAAATCCAAAAGATCTTTAAATTCTTTGGCAGCTAACTTTTCTCCATACTCCCAACTACCCTTGATAAACTGTATAATACTCACAGGGAAACCATGCCCTAAGGCGCGAAATGCCAGTCCCAGAGCAGCGGTAGTTTTACCTTTGCCATTCCCGGTAAAAACCAAAACTAGACCTTTTCTTCCAGTCCCTTTTTCAATCATTTCCCCACCATTTCACATTTAACAAAGAAAGTTTGAATTATTTCATTAAAGCTTAAATACAAAAATAACAAAAAACCTGATGAATTAATATCAGGTTATCACCTCTGAACTAAGTTGAAACAAAAAAATCTGGCATTTAAAAACCTTTTCAGCTTCTAATTGCTACGGGCCTCAGTATTATTTTGAAATAATTGTACAATACAAAAAGAACCTTACAGTAGAAATTATTATCTTTTAGGCATGTTGATATCTTGTTCTTTTTCCAATCACCCTGTATCTTGTGGTCAACAATAATTTTGCTTTTGAAAGAAATAATCTGCCAGCAGAAATACTAACCAAATTAGTTTAACCTGAAAATTTCACGTAACGATTTCAGATTTCACAAAATAAGTTGGACACATCATTTTCTTTTCCTACAGCAAGGAAAAAACAAAACAAATAATTATCAACATATTTTATTTCAAGGGAGAATATTTTGTCCGAAACTTCTCAAAAAACCGGCTGTGAGCTGTGCAAAGCTGACAAAAAAACCAGTAACACTGGTGGTATCAATGCCTGCTCTACTTGTCGAGCTATTATTAGTAGTGTCAGAAATCATCCAGACATTGTAAAAAAGGTATGGATAAAATACCAGGACGAGCCTATCTTACCCACCTCAGAGGATGTCACTATTAGTGATATATCTGAATTACCAGAAGTTCTGGAAGGGAAACGATACCGCACCATTGATCGAGATCAGAATAAATGGTACTTGTCAATCAGCGAATTAAATGGACTTCCTGTGGAAGTTTTTGCCTCCACTGCATTTGACAGAGACCATGAGTTGCAATCCAGAATTTCCAACTTGACCACCATTACTCGTTTAATATCCCTCATACTCCGTCATATAGCAGTGGGTGAACCGATAACACTGATAAAATGCCTCAAACAGATTCAGCGCAGTTCACGACAAAAAAATGATCTACCTGACATGCTTTCCAGAGTCTTAACAGGTTATGTTAATAATAATCAGTCAAGCAATATTGAAAACTAAATCAACCTGCAAAAACAACTTACTCATATACTGATTTACATCCTCATATCCAAGCCACCTGATTAGCAACCAACATGCATTAAAAAAGGCAGGGAACATATAGTCCCTGCCTTTCATCAATTCAACGCAATCGATTATCTATGTTTGACAAAATTTCCTATTAGGAAATCGGTTTCATTGCTCCCATATAGGATCGAAGCTCTTCACCAATTATTTCAACACCAGTATAACGAATTGCTTCATTACACTGTATTAACTCCACATTATCAACTCCATTATTATTCACATCAAGACTTTTACCAATGACATCTGTATCAATGGTAGTCATGAAATCCTTGAGTAAAGGCACCGCTGAATGTGAAAAAAGATAGCAGCCATATTCTGCTGTATCAGAAATAACAACATTCATTTCATAAAGTTTCTTCCTGGCTATTGTATTGGCAATAAGCGGAACTTCATGCAATGACTCATAGTAAGCGGACTCTTCTTTAATCCCGGCACTCACCATGGTGTCAAAAGCAAGCTCAACACCAGCTTTAACCATGGCTATCATCAAAATACCGTTATCAAAATACTCTTGCTCTCCAATTTCAACTCCGGAGCAATCAGACTTTTCGAAATCTGTCTCTGCTGTCTCTGATCTCCATTTTAGCAAGTTAGCATCATTATTTGCCCAATCATCCATCATGGTTCTGGAAAACTCGCCAGACATAATATTATCCATGTGGGTTTCAAAAAGCGGTTGCAGAATCTGTTTTAGCTCTTCCGCCAAACCAAAAGCCTTAATTTTTGCTGGATTTGAAAGGCGATCCATCATATTAGTTATTCCACCATGCTTAAGTGCCTCGGTGATTGTTTCCCAGCCATATTGAATCAGCTTAGAAGCATAACTGGAGTCGATCCCGTTCTCCATCATTTTTTCATAGCAAAGCAGTGAACCAGCCTGAAGCATACCACATAGTATAGTCTGCTCTCCCATAAGATCAGATTTCACTTCCGCAACAAATGAAGATTGCAACACACCTGCTCGATCTCCACCAGTTCCACATGCATATGCTTTAGCAATATCCCATCCCTCACCATTTGGATCATTCTCACCATGTACAGCTATAAGTGTTGGTACACCAAAACCTCTTTTATATTCTTGACGAACTTCAGTTCCAGGAGATTTAGGTGCTACCATTACAACAGTAATATCATCACGAATCTGCATTCCTTCTTCCACTATATTAAAACCATGGGAATATGAGAGGCAGGCTCCTTTTTTCATGAGTGGCATAACCGTAGAGACAGCATCTGTATGCTGTTTGTCTGGTGTAAGATTAATAACCAGATCGGCACTGGGAATAAGATCATTATAACTACCAACAGTGAAACCATTTTCAGTAGCGTTTTTCCATGATTGACGTTTTTCTTCAATGGCAGCATCCCTTAATGTATAAGATACATCAAGACCAGAATCTCTAAGATTGAGTCCTTGATGCAGCCCCTGAGCACCACAGCCAACAACTACTATTTTTTTTCCTTTGAGCTTTTCCACACCTTCAAACTCTGTGGAATCCATAAAACGACACTGAGCTAATTCTTCCAGCTGCAATCGCAGCGGCAATGTATTAAAATAATTATTTCCCATTCCTAAAATCTCCTTAACATATTATTTTATCATCCATAACCTGTAATGTATTAAATATATAATAGCTCTTTCACTTGTTGCGTCAAGTGATTTAAACGGCATGCAACATTGCAGTTAACGCAAGACAATGCTACCTATTGAGGAAATGGCAGCTAAAATATCCAAAAAATATTTGACACCAATTATTCAAAATACTTAACAAGCTCATAGTAAATCAATCATACAACCAATACTATTGGTCAACAGATTCTACATATAATATCACCGATGAATATCAGAGAACTCACACTTTTCAAACACTTGGCTGGATCTCTTCATTTTGGCAAAACCAGTCAGGCATGTAACATAACGCCCTCTGCCCTCACCAGAACGATTCAGCGATTGGAAGAGCAACTCGGTAACAAATTATTTAACAGAGATAATCGCTCAGTTAGCCTGACTCAAGCTGGAAAATTGTTCAAAGATTATGCTGACGAGGTTATTTCACGATGGTACGAGCTACAAAATAAACTCTCAACAGACGATATTTTAAGAGGAGAATTATCTCTTTACTGTTCTGTAACGGCAGTCTACTCAATTTTACCCAAAATGCTTGGCGAGTTCAGAAAACAATACCCGGAGATTCATATCAACCTCCAGACCGGTGATGCCGCCATGGCACTAACGAAACTTCAAAGCGGTGAAGTTGATATCAGTATCGCAGCCTTGCAAGAATCAGAAAAACAGAACCTGCTCTTTAAAAAAATGATTGAAACGCCACTTGTTTTCATTTCACCAAAAAAATACCCTGAAGCTGTTATTTACAACGAGAAAGAACAAATAAACTGGCACAAGACCCCCATAGTCATGGCAAAGCAGGGCCTTAGTCGCAAACGTGTTGAAAGTTGGTTTTCCACTAATAAGATTAAACCTGTCATTTACGGTCATGTAGCTGGCAATGAAGCAATTATTGCCATGGTGAGCCTTGGATGTGGTATCGGAATCGTACCAAAACTGGTACTGGAAAAAAGCCCTTTTCAAACTGAAGTGACAGCTCTTCAGGTTACCCCAAAACTCAAACCTTTCAATGTCGGTTTATGCACCTTGGAAAAAAACCTAAATAATCCTGTAGTCAAAACATTTTGGAAGATTACAGACACTTAAAAGCTCATCAGAGTGAAGGTTATTATTCTTGACTTATTCTTCTTACCAGGTACCATTAAATAAATGCTATAATACCTTGCAGCACAATCGAAAAAATCATTTATCTATTTATACATTTCAAAACAAACACATAATTTCTAATTTTTTTGTGACCTTTAAAACCCAGGCCACTTTTATAGAAACAAATTAAGGTTTTATAAAAACTGCTATCAGCTGCTTAACCATACTCACCCACTAACCCTGATGCTGATTACCAATACTATCAACCTACTTGAAGTCATTTTTACAGACAAGTAATTTGAGAATAATATGTGCCAAAATACCAACGAAAACACCCCTGAAAATAATTATATTAATACTCTTTTCACATTATTTATCGCCATTACATCGTTGTTATTTCTCGGCAACTGTAAACAGACATATAATGAAAAACCACTAGTTCTACGAATTGGACACGCTCCTCATGATCATCATTCACCGCTCTATATTGCAGCAATGAATCCTGAATATTTTCAAAAAAATGGCAATATTTATCTCAAGGAAATAACATACCGCGAACGCTACAAACTTATGGTAGATTCTCAATTTGTGGCCGAGGTACGAATAGCGAGAAGCACAGGTGGAAAAGAAATAATTCAGAAACTACAACAAGACCAGTTTGACATGAGTTTTGGAGGTGTCCCAGCAATTCTACATTTTATTGACAATGGCAGTGACCTTCAGATTCTCGCCCCTGTAATGGCTGAAGGAGATGGCATATTCATAAAAAATGGCCTGCCCATTCACGACTGGGACAGTTTTATTAATTACGTCCGCCAAACTGACAAAACTCTTCGCATAGGATACAAAATTAATTTCGCTGTCCAAAATATTATTTTTGAAACGGCACTTAAGGAAGAAGGTATCTCTTTTAGTAAAGATCTTGATGACCCATCAGCAAAGATAATCTTAATAAACGTCCATAGCCCCAAAAATCTTCTACCAGCTCTTAAAAATGAGCTAATAGATGGTTTTGTTGTTAATCAACCATACCTCGCAATCGGTGAATATCAGAAACTCGGCCGAATAATCTCTTCATTAAAAGAACTTCCCCCCCATGGTAAATGGGATGGAATTCCTTGCTGTGTTTTAGCAGGTAACAATAAGTTTATCAAAGAGCACCCAAAAATCAGTACTAATATGGTAAGCCTGCTTCTTCAAGCCAACATTTTTGTACAGGAGCAACCACTGCGTGCAGCCAGACAAATAGCAGAATGGCTTAATCTTCCAGTAGAAATCGAAAAAAATTCTCTTTCAACCATCAAATTCAACACTGTTATCGATGAAAACTGGAGAAAAGGACTCGATTTCTGGATAAATACCATGATAGAAAATAACAGACTTGACGGCAAGATTAAAAAAGCACAAAAAGACAAGACAATAGATCACATTATCCTCAATCTTGAGATCTACAATCAGGCTCAAAAAACATCTCATTAATGCGGTTCACGGTATCCAGTAAAATCCTATTTTTTCTCTCTATCCAAGCACTTCTTGTCTTGGCAATGGGATTTTTCTTTCTTTATAACATCAACCTACTTCACAACAATTCAAACCAGATTTCTAATCTCAAAGATTTTCAAATACAGATTAACCTTCTCAAATCCTATATACACATCATTCCACTCAACAATCGTGACGCTGTACAAAAGAATTTATATCAGCAGATAAACAGAGCAGAATTTATTGCTGGCGAGATTCAAACCAACCATTCCGACCTGCCAGAACACCTTCTTAAATCACTCAAAGATATCAAAAAAAATCATATCCATTTCTTTCGCAATGCCCTGGAGGAACTTTATGATAAATATATTTACAGACAAAAATTATCTCTTGAAAACAACAGAATCCTCATTCTTATTGACAAATACAATGCTAAAGTTATCACAAATCATGAGGCTCCCCCCCCTCTTCTAAGTACAGAGCTAGCTAATTTTTGGTATAAAATTATTGTTGATAAAAACACAGGCCAAATTAAAAACTTTAAAAAAAACATATCAACGAGGTTAAGCCTCTCAAATGATCACTATTTCAAAAACCTTCTAAAAAGGTATTCCAGAAACCTGGACAAAGCTGTTTTTAACCAATTTGCCATAGAAGATAAACTGACATTTCTTCAATCTACAAATGCCCGATTCATTGAAGTTTGCCAGGAAACTATTAGTTTTATCGATCTGGAAAACCAGGAAAAACAGTTACACTTCAAATTTCATATTATTACTGCCGTTATTATCGCCTTTCTCTTGACCCTATTTATCTGGATCATTGCAGCAAAATATTTACACCTGTTTCTATACAATCAACAAAATGCCATGAATTCTATTCAATCAGGTGATTATGATTATGACCTAGTTGATATTTCGAATGATGAACTGGGAGATCTGATGAACTTTCTCAAAAAAGTTTCTCAAGAACTCAAAAACACTCTGCATAAACAGAAAAAATCTGAAAAAGATCACAAACAAATTATCGAAAATGCTTCAGATATTATTTGGGAAATTAATAGTAATTTCATACTCACTTATATCAATCCTGCTATTGAAACAGTATTGAACTCTAGAAAAGAAGACTTCATCGGAACATCTATATTTGAATTTCTATCCGGTGAAACCAAAAAGGATAGTATTAAGCTAAAAAAACTTCTTCTGAATGAAAAAAAGTTTATCAATATTACTGACCGAAAAGTGCATTGCTTCAGCGATATGCTGACCCTTGAAACCATTGCTCAGCCAAAACATGACAGTAATGGTAATTTTTCTGGATATTATGGAATCAGCCGAAACATTTCCAACAGAAAAAAAGAAGAGATCATCCTAAAACAATCAAGAATCTTTCTGCAGTCGATTATCAATGGTGTATCAGACCCTATGCTCGTCACAGACGAGAACTACAGAATAAACCTCATGAACAAAGCTGCTCATAAATTCTCTGCTATTTCTGTGAATTCAGAGGATCTTTTCTGCTACAACGTTTCTCATGGGCGTACGAGCCCGTGTGCAAAAGAAGGATACCCGTGCATTTTAGAAGAAGTCAGGGAAACAGGAAAACCAGCAACAACCAGGCATTCACATCGAGATGCCAGTGGCAAAAAAAGCATTATGGAAGCCAGGGCTTACCCTCGCTTCGATCAACATGGAACTTTCATTGGTATAATAGAAACATTTCGCGATATATCCAACCAGGTTGAAACAGAAAAAAAACTTGATAAAACTAAAAATTTTCTCGACAACATAATCAATTCCATGCCATCCACACTCATCGGGGTTGATAAAAAGGGTATTGTCACTCAGCTAAACAAAGAAGCTGAAAAACAAACTACTATTCCAGTTCAAGAGATTATCGGTTCACCCATTAATCAGGTTTTCCCCATCTTTAATCAATACAAAGACCAGATAAACTCTTCCATTACAAATAAAACAACTTATAAGACCACACAATTTACTCCCCAGGAAGATGGTGAACTGAAATGTTTTGAGATCGTTATATATCCACTGCTGACAAACGATATAGAAGGCGCTGTAATCAAGGTTGATGACGTTTCCAACCTGATACAACTAGAACAAAAAGTTACCAATACTGAAAAAGAAAAACAAGGTCTGCAGGCACAACTTTTTCATGCCCAAAAAATAGAATCACTAGGACGACTGGCCGGTGGCATAGCACATGACTTCAACAATATACTTACAAGTATCATTGGATACTGCGAACTCTTACTGTTGCGTTTGAAAAAAGATAATCCAGACAGAAAAGATGTCCAGGCAATCCATAAAGCCGGAAAACGCGCTGAAGATCTTACCAGACAACTCCTCACATTCAGTCGCAAACAACCCATAAACAAGGTCCCCTTGGACCTCAACCAACTGGTAACGGATTTAGTGAAAATGCTTACCAGAATGATTGGTTCAGATATAACCCTTGAACTTAACCCACAACAAGAGATTCCAAATATTTTTGCTGATCCCGGACAAATAGAACAGGTAATCATGAATCTTGCCGTTAACGCAAGAGATGCCATGCCAGACGGAGGACAGTTAATTATTGAAACTTCAAATTTTGAAATAACTGCAAAACAAACAGCACAATTTGAAAATCTAAAACCTGGCCCCTATATTTTACTTACAATATCAGATACAGGACAGGGGATTGACAGAGAACTCCAGGATAAAATATTTGAACCATTTTTTACCACCAAAGAAGTTGGATTAGGTACAGGGTTAGGGTTGGCAACGGTATTTGGAATAATCAAGCAACACCAGGGATACATAAAGGTCCACAGTAAGATTAACAATGGGACAATTTTTAAAATATTCTTCCCCGTTAGCAATACTTTAAAGCATCAGGTTCCAAGTCCTGATGAAATTCAAGCTACTGGTGGTACTGAAACAATTTTGGTGGTTGAAGACGACCCAATGACCAAAACATTATTAGTAAACACATTGGAGCCATTAGGTTACATCGTACTATCTGCTCTTTCTGGAAATGATGCACTGAAACTTGTCAAAAATAATCCTGTGGATATCAAACTTCTACTCACAGATATCATTATGCCAGGAATAAATGGCAAAGAACTTTCAGAACAACTCACCAATAAATATTTCCCACACCTAAAGGTTCTTTATATCTCTGGATATTCAGAAAACATCCTTGACTCATTGAAAAATAATACTGAAAGCGATTTCTCATTTATGCAAAAACCAATTTCACCAAACAAACTTGCCTACCAAGTAAGATCTTTACTTGATTTATCCTGACTTTTTTTTATTTAATTGTATTAGCAAAAAAAACATATTATCAAGAACTTCATAAAAAATAGATATAATAAGTTTAGATTATAAACAATACAACTTAAGGGAGTATGACACATGCTAGAAGTAACTGAACTTGCAACTGCAAAACTGGCTGAATATATTGAACAAAATAACATAGACTCTCCCATCAGAGTAGCAACTGTTAATGGTTGCAGCGGACCAGCACTCGGCCTGGCTATTGATGAACAGAAAGAAAATGACGCTACAGTACAAGCTGGAGAGTTAAACCTCATCATTGACAACGAGCTTAGCTCTGTCCTTGGTACTATAAAAATTGATTTTATTGAACCAACAGATTCAGGATGCGGCTGTGGTGGAGGCGGTGGTTTCCAAATTACTTCAGCTAACCCCTTACCAGGTTCCAACGAAGGCGGATGTGGTAATGACTGTGCTTCAGGATGCGGCTGTTAAACTGTTTTCTGCATACTACTGCCAGTAAAAATCAACAGTACATTCACTTTGCTTCCCGAGTCTCTTTTTAAATTGACTTCTCCGACCTATTTTTTTTTAGCAGCATATTCCCCAATTGTAAATTGGGAATATGCTGCACTCACCCCCGTATAATCATCCGAAAACCTTTACGCCCCAACTGTTTTTTCAAGAAAGACCAGACAGTCCTTTATTCATTTAGCTAAAATTGCAGTTTTCTATCATTCAATAAATTGCAATTATTCCTGTAATAACAAATAATTTTGCGCTACAGTCTAATAAGTTACTGATAAACAGTAGCTTCTCCAGCCCGAAGTCCTCTGCATATTTAGTATGAAAATCCTGAGAGGGTGAAAATGTTCAGAGACTCTAATATAAGCTTTTTCAGCAACATTTAGATTTGTTATGATTTTACAAAAATAATAATGCTATCTAGCTGAACATTATATCTGGGGAATCCGGGCTGCTGCATAATCTTTCTTTTTAGGAGGTATGTTATGGCTGGAAGTGCTTACAAAATTATCGAACTTGTTGGAACCAGTAAAAAATCATGGGAAGATGCTGCTCAATGTGCTGTGGAAACCGCAGGTAAAAGTGTAAAAGATCTTCGGATTGCCGAAATCGTCAAACTAGACATGCAAGTCAGCAAAGGAAAAATAGTTGTCTACAGGGCTCGTGTGGCAGTCTCTTTTAAATATAAAGTAAAAAAATAATTTTTATACTTTTAATATCTTCCCGGTCTGAACAAATAATAATTTATTTTCACAAATAATTCTGACCGGGAGGACCGCTACATTTCCTTGTTGCATACCTTAAAACAGCAATCATTTTTGAAAAATCACCAACATTTTTATAGCTTCATACGATATCAGACTGTTACAACTAATCCTGACAAAAACTTCTACAAAGAGTTCATAAATGGTAATGTAAGTTGCACAAACTTCTGTCTTTTGACATCTGTTTCATCTATCAATTTTGATACAGAGATACCAAGTAGTCGCACTTTTTTATACCCAGCTTCTGTTGTCTTCAACAATGAAGAAATTATAGCAATTATTTGTTCTGCATTAAAAACAGGTACCTTTCTGGTACGTGAACGGGTTATGGTTGTAAAGTCTTGATACCGAACCTTTAAGGTCACAGTACAACCGCCTTTTTTCTTTTGACAAAGACTGTATGCCACTTTCCCGGCAAGTTCCTCCAACACAACTTTCACAGAGCTTAATCCAATAATATCACTAGATAAAGTCTTTTCCGAGCCAATAGATTTTCTTTCTCTGTTAGGATTTACAGGCCTATTATCAATCCCTCTGACGATTTCGTAAAAAAAATGACCTGCTTTACCAAAATTTGCCTGTAATTGTGCTCGTTCATAACAACGTAGATCGGCTCCAGTACGAATACCCAAAGCATGCATTTTCTTTTCAGTCACCCTGCCAACACCAAAAAATTTTCCCACAGGCAACCGATTGATGAACAGAAGTGCTTCTTGTGGTGTTATTACAGTAATCCCATCAGGTTTATCTAGATCACTGGCTACTTTTGCCAGAAATTTATTACATGATACACCTGCAGAGCCAGTTAAACCTGTTTCAGATAAAATCTGTTCACGAATCTTCTGAGCTATCCAAGTAGCAGAAGGAATATTTTTTTTATTATAGGTGACATCCAGAAATGCTTCATCCAGAGACAACGGTTCAACCAGTTCAGTAAATTGATAAAAAATGCTCATTATCATTTGAGATATTTCGTGATACCTGTCCATTCTTGGTCGAACAAATATAGCCTGAGGGCATAATCGATATGCCTGAGAACAAGGCATTGCCGAATGCACACCAAATGCTCTTGCTTCATAGGAACAGGCTGCAACCACTCCCCGAGTATCGGGTAAACCACCTACAATGAGTGGCTTACCTTTTAACTCAACATTGTCAAGCTGTTCCACTGAGGCAAAGAAGGCATCCATATCAATATGAATGATTTTTCTTTCAAATGCCATTTTTGCAAAATAAATAATAGATCCCGGCCCAGATGCTCAGGAATTGAATACTATTTAGAATGGTTAACCTATTTTCCAAGTAACTTGTAATTTGTAACTTGAAGATCATTCCAAATAAAGAGAAAAAATATCTGAGATATTCAAACAAACAATCTCTTAATCAAGAGATATAATATATTGATATAAGTGTGATTTCAAAACTTTCCCTTTTTGAAAAAATTAAGCGTTTTTTCTATAACAACATCACTGTTCATTATAAATGAATGACTATGTGGAACCACCAAAAAATCTTTCATTCCTTCAAGTTTGGCACTTTCAATACTAACCTTTCCGTCATCTTCTCCGGCAATGAGATAGGAATAAAAAGGATTAAAACTAAAATTACCTGTTATTATACCGAGTTTAAATTCAGGAGCACCAAGCTGTAGAAGCAGGCTCTGTTGCCCTGTACCCAATTGCATCCCAGCAGGTCCATTAATGAATTTGAATCCAGGCCAACCCGCTAAATTATCAACAATTTCACTGCCATGATTTGGCGGACTCAGCATAACGACCCTACCGATATTATCAATCTTGTTTTCTTTAAAATAATATCTAACCAGAATACCCCCAAGTGAATGAGTGACAAAATGTACTTTCCCTCCAGTTTGATCAGTACAACTCTTGATAGCTTCAGGTATTATTTTTTCAGCCAGGGTTTCAATTGGAAAATCTCTGGATGGATAATCGATGTTTGCCGTTGCATAACCTGCATTTTCAAGAAAACTATTCATTTTCTCCATTGAGCTACTTGTTCTGGCGAGCCCATGGAGTACAACTACACAATCTCTAGGATTTCGGATATCTGATGCATGCTCTGTTGCAGACATTTGTCTCGGCAAAAAGCATACAAAAGAAAAAAGACAGGTGAAAATGCAAATAGATAATGGATGTATCATTTGATGATTTTTTCTTAAAGTTGAAAAAAGACTCACTAGTTTTTACATACATTTTTCAATTATAAAATATATGAAAAATAAATTTCAGACTGACGACACTGCCAATTTCAATTATTGACTTTTCACCAACACGCAAGGTAATAATCGTTAAGTATTCTTTAACATCAATCTCGTCACTAAAAAAATGCCTGATACCGCACGGCCACAAATAAAATAACAATAGAATAATCATGACAGACAATCTCATTGTCCACTTTTTTATAAACACTGCCGCTGCCTTTACAAACAACCTTTGGCTTCAGGCCGTAACAGTTGCAAGTGTGACCATAATTACAGCAAGTTTAATAACCTTGCTGTTGTTCTACCTTATCAAAAAGATGACCAAAAGAACCATCTGGGAATTCGACAAATAGTTAGTAGCAATCTTACGGTTTCCTTTCTGATATAGTCTTCTGCTTTCTGGTCTACTCAGCAGCATTTCCCTTTTACCTGTCCCTGATAATTTTAAATACTCCATAAGTAATATCTTCTGGACAATTGGGATTGCAATCTGGGTGTACTGCTCTATCCAAATTTTACTGACAGTTCTCCGCCGGATTTCAATAATTGAAAACAACTATACTCTAATCCAACCAAGCACCCTGCCTCTATTTGAGAATTCATCTATTATTCTATGCATCCTGATTGGCTGTTACAGTCTCTCTCGTGTTTGGTCAAACGTGGCTGGGTGGCTGGCATCAGCAGGGGTTATTGGTATCGCGGTGGGATTTGCAGCTAAAGACACCCTCGCAAATCTTTTTTCAGGGATGTTTATTCTAGCAGACGCACCTTACAAAATAGGAGACTATATTGTTTTAGACAATGGGGATCGCGGTCTTGTCCGCCATATAGGTCTTCGTAGCACCAAAATTCTTACCCGTGATGATGTCGAAGTTACAATACCAAATGCCATCATTAATAATTCTAAAATTATCAACCAGTCTGGAGGTCCTGAAAAACGATTCCGATTGCGTATTGCTATCAGCGTTGCCTATGGAACCAGGATAGAAGATGTCCGCACTGCGACCATCACCATTGCCAACTCAGAAGAGCTGGTGCTGCAAACACCATCCCCCAAGCTACGTTTTTGCCGCTTTGAAGCTTCAGCAATAGCCTTTTAACTACTTTGCTGGGTTCAATTACATGCACAACGTGGAAGAGCAACTGATCAGCTCAATGAGGGCATCTATAACAAATTTCTTAAAGAAGGTATTGAAATACCAAACACAAAACAAGATCTGTATATAAAAGAAATCCCCAAAAGCCATTGATCCGTTCTTTCATAATCAAATGAGTCCTCCTTCACCTCCAGGAAAAACTCCTTGAATAGAATCATTTTCCCCAGTTTCTCACCAACTGAACCAATGTTCGTACTCCGGTACCTGAAGGTCCTTTGGGAATATATGACTTTTCAGTAAAATTCCAGGCTGTTCCAGCTATATCAAGATGCACCCATGGAATTTCATTAACAAACTCCTGTAAAAATGCTGCTGCGGTAATGGTGCCAGCTGCTCGCCCCCCAACATTTTTCAAATCTGCTATATCAGATTTAAGTTGTTTAGTATATTCCTTATCCAGCGGTAAACGCCAAACAGGCTCACCAACAGTTTGACCGGCTTTTGCTACAGACTCTGCCAAGTGGTCATCATTGGAAAGCAGGCCTGTTCTGTGATGACCCAAACCAAAAATTACAGCGCCGGTAAGTGTTGCCAGATCTACAATTGCATCGGGCTCAAAAGTTTTTACACCATATGCAAGAGCGTCAGCTAAAATCAGCCGCCCTTCAGCATCAGTATTTATAACCTCTGTTGTTTTACCATTACAGTGTGTGATAATATCACCAGGACGAATAGCTGCAGAACCAGACATATTATCAGTAGCAGGAATAAGAGCAACAACATTGATGTGTTCTGGATTTTCTTCAGCTATTACCTGCATAGCACCTAATACGGCAGCCCCGCCACACATATCATACTTCATGTCTTCCATCCCGGCAGCAGGTTTTAAGCTTATCCCTCCGGAATCAAAGGTCAATCCTTTACCGACAATCATCAGTGTTGGGTTCTTTTTCTTGGAAATATATTCAAGAACAACCATTTTAGGTGGAACCTTGGAACCTTGATTAACACCAAGAATCCCCCCCATACCGAGCTTATTCATTTCCTGTTTTTCAATGATTCTGCAATGCAATCCTGATTTTTCCGACAGCATTTGGCTGTAATCCGCAAAATTCACAGAAGTCCATTTATTACCAGGCTCATGAGCCATATCCCTTGCAGCCAATGCTGCCGTTGCTGCCCTGCAGCCTCTTTGCATACCTTGACATATTTTTGCTTCTGACATTCCTGATCTATGCAGAAAAATCCGCTTAATTACAATACCCTGACCTTCTTCTTCGTCTTTATTTTTGTATTTGGAAAAATTATAATTAGCCAAAAGAAGACCTTCTGAAAGGTTCTCAGCTACTTTACCTGCAGATAGATCAAAGGTTTCAGGAAGCACCACAAGCATATCATTACATTTTAAAGATCGGGATTTTATAACACATTGTCCCCCGGCAATTCTTAACTGTTCGCTTTGCTGATGAAGTTCCTCAGACAATTTACCCATACCAACAAGCATAACCCTTTTGGCAGCAAACCCGGCACCCTTTCCCTTTCCAGATTGCAATGGATAAAAATAAAAGACTTCACCTTCTTTACCACTAAAATCACCATTTTTATTTGCCTGTTTCGCTGCTTTAGAAATTTCACTATTCTGACAACAAAGTGTCTGTTTTTCTGATTCAAAAATGAAATAGACAAGTACATCACCGGTATATTTTACAATATTTTTTGCTGTCAACTTAATCATGATAAAGAGGACTCCACTTGTAGATACTTATTGTTTATTGTTTGACAAACTTACTAATAGTAGTTGTCATTCTATAAAATTTGCTAATTTACCACCAACTAGAATAGTTAACCAAAAAGTTTTATAATTCCAAGTGACAAAACACCAAAGGAAACTTATAAAAGGTTAATAAATCATTTTGAGACTTTAACAGTTTAGGAGAATAACTTTGCTCAGTCAACTTATACTGGCAGTTAGTTGTGCCATTTTCATTTCTGCACTTTGCTCTGTTTTTGAAGCAATACTGTATTCTTTACCGATCAGCTACCTTGAGATTTTAAAAAAAACGAATCCCGAAGGCGCTAAAAAATTAAAACAATTAAAAGACAACGTTGATCAACCCATCACAGCCATACTTACACTCAACACTATTGCTCACACTATTGGAGCTGCAGTAGCCGGAGCTGCAGCAGCTGGTGTATTTGGTAAACAAAACCTAGTTTGGTTTTCTATTGTTTTTACTCTGGCAATACTCATATTTTCTGAAATTCTACCCAAAACAGCTGGTATCAAATATTCAAAGCAACTGGCACCTTATATTGCTACACCACTTAAATGGATGGTTATCTTACTCAGACCATTTATCATTCTCTGCCAGGCAGTCACCCAGATCATTCCTCACAAGGGAAATCCAAACCAAATTTCTGCTGAAGAACTTCAGGCTATTGCTATCCTTAGTAGAAAATCCGGTCAAATAGAAAAAGAGCAGGAAAAAGTAATAACCAACATTCTTCAACTTGGAGAAAAAACTGTACGTCAGGTCATGACACCGCGAACTGTTACCTTTTCCCTGGATAAAACTTTGAATGTTGCAGAAGCTGCAAAATTGAAAGACAAATGGCGCATACATAGCCGTGTGCCAATCTATGATGATCACATTGACAATGTAGTTGGAATAGTTTTAAGCAGAGATGTCTACATGGCCGCAGCAGATGACAAACACACCCTGAAATTATATCAGATTATGCGCCCAGTCCACTTTGTCCCGGAAACAGCCTCTCTTAACAGCGTCTTTATTGAGTTTTTTGAAAGACACCAACATCTTTTCATGGTTGTTGATGAATATGGAAGTGTTACAGGCGTAATCACAATGGAAGATATCATAGAAGAAATCGTTGGCCGAGAAATAATTGATGAATCCGACAAAATCAAGAACATGCGAGAACTGGCAAGAATCAGAAAAAGAAGCGTAGAAGAAACTCAAGTAAAGAGCTGAATATCCAGGAATTAATAACTAAGATTTTCATTTAAGAATAAGGCTTCACCGCCAAAATATTATCTAAACAAGAGAACACAAACCTGGAAAAAGATGACTTTTACCGTAAAGCCTCCAACTGGAGTTCGGTATACATTTTTTTATTATCTCTATTTATCGTCAGGGTGACAGTATCACCAACCTTAAATTTCTCCAAAATGTCACGTAATCCGTTATAATCCAAGAAACTTTCATTGTTGATTGCTAAAATTATATCACCAAGGATTAAACCACCCCGAACCTGACGCGTTCCTTGCAAACCTGCTTTCTCAGCAGAAGATCCTGGCTGAACTTTCATAATTAGTATACCAGTTTCACTAAATCGTCTGCTCAACTGAGTATTTGCCAGAGAAATACCAAGACCAGGTCGAATTATCTTACCGTGACGAATCAGCTGTGGAACCACATTATTAACTTCTTTGGCTGGTAAAGCAAATCCAATACCAGAATTTGCACCAGTGGGACTGGTTATCGCAGTGTTAACACCTATCAATCTGCCAGCACTGTCTAATAGCGGCCCTCCAGAGTTACCTGGATTTATTGCCGCATCAGTCTGAATTACATTTTGAATCGTCCGACCTGTTACTGAAGTAATTTCACGACCAAGTGCACTTACAACTCCAGTGGTCAAGGTGTGATCAAGACCGAAAGGATTGCCAATGGCAAAAACTTTTTGCCCTACCAGTAAATCATCAGACTCTCCTATCGACAATGGATGTAATTTTTCGATGGGGGCAGAAATCTGTAATACTGCTAGATCATGGTCAGGGGCAGCACCTACCAGAACGCCTTTCCAGGTTGAATGATCTGCAAGTGTCACTTCAATACGATTAGCATCGCTTATTACATGAAAATTGGTGACAATCCGTCCCTGTTTATCCCACACAAATCCTGAACCAGTTCCCTGCGGAATCTCATAGGCATTAAGACTGAAAAGATTTCGTCGAAAGGCAATACTGGTAATATAGACGACAGAAGGAGAAGAGTTTCTGAAGATATCAATAGTATTTTTCTCATCTTCAGCAAGATTGCCACGGGCAGTGATCATTTTAGGAACAGCATCCGGATCAAGTCTGGCTGGCTCCCAACTCTGATATAACAGCCAGAAAACCATTAATGCAAAACCAATCAAGATAACAGGAGACACTCGTCCTTTATTCCCGAACCACCTGAAATATAGCATATACAATTAACCTTTTATAAATCGAGTAGTAAGCGAGCCATATGGAAAAATAAAGAAACACCTAGTACATCAATAGATGTTGTAATAAATGGCCCTGTTGCTATTGCAGCATCAATATTTAATCTCTTAAGAATTAGTGGAACAACTGTACCAAGAGTTGCAGACATAGTCATTACTACAAATACTGAAAACCCTACTACTACACCAAGATAAGATGGAGTTAAATACTCAAAACGTGTCGTTACTCCAAGTAATAAACCAAAAAATCCTCCCAAAACCAGACCAACAAAAAATTCTTTGGCAATGACCTTAAAAAAATGCTGCATATTAATGTGTCCAGTTGCAAGACCCCGGACAACGATAGTCGAAGATTGAGTAGCAATATTTCCACCCATTCCTGCAATAATTGGAATAAAATAAGCCAGAGCCAACACTTTGTTAAGTTCAGCCTGAAAGGAGGAAATAATAAACATTGCTGCAATTCCACCGATCCAGGAAGCAAAAAGCCATGGAGCCCGCAATAATATTTTCTGATGTAAAGGCTTGAGAAGTATCTCCTCGTCCTTTCCTGCACCAGCCATTTGTAAAAAAGCCTCGGTTTCTTCTTCCCGGATAACATCAATTATATCATCAACGGTAACAATACCTACAAGCTTATAGGTGGCATCCACCACCGGAACTGCAAGAAGATTATATTGCGAAACAACATGGGCAACGTTCTCCTGATCAGTATCAGTGGTTACAGAGATCACCTTAGGATTCATGATATTTTTTAATTGACGATGCATGGAATGTAAAATTAATTCCCGAAGAGAAAGCACACCTGTTAATTGTCCTTCACCGTGAGTAATATAAAGGTAAAAGACCATCTCTTTCTCTTTACTGCGCTTTTGAACTTTTCTGATGGCCTCTTCAACAGTCAAATCCTCGTCAAGGTACATGAAATCCGGCGACATCAGTCCACCAGCAGTTTCAGGATGATATTTTAACAATTCCTCAACTTCATTTCTATCGTCATCCTCCATATTGGTCTGGATTTCAGAAGCAATATCATCAGGAAGAGCTTCCAGAAGATCCGCTGCATCATCCGATGCCATCGAAGAGACGACACTTGCTAAGAACTTAGGCGAAACCCCATCAACCAATTCTACCATAATGGATTCGTCTAGCTCACTCAGAAAGTCTGACACAAGCTCAGTTTGTACAATTATCTGAAAAATATCCTTCTGAGCAACTGGCGATAGAGAACGAAAAACCCAAGCTAAATCAGCAGGATGGGTTTTCAGTATTAACTTTTTACAGTTGTCTACTGCACCTTTACGGTTCAGGCGGCGGAGACTGTCAAGAAGGACCTTGCCTTCTGTACCAATCATTTCACGTTGAGGTGATTTTTCCATGCATTATACCTTTCAAATTTGACAGATTTGGCCAACAGATCAATTCAAGTAATAAAGTGAAAATGGAGATGAGATATTTCTATATCTGCTCTCAACCAATTTATTCTTATTATGATTATTAATAAACCAAACATCACCCATTAAAGAAAAAAAACTCATTTTGTGTAATTAATTATCTCCTTTATGAAAGAAGAGCAGCATCTAAATAGTTTTAAAATAATTTTGACTTTTTTTGAACACTAAATCTTAAAATAAAAACTTTATTCATTCTGTCCCAATAAGATTGAGACAGAATAAATAGCAAAAACATAGGTGATTTCAATCACAAGAATAACAAATACCTTTACCGTATCATGGAAAACATATTACCTTATTATTACAATTAAGCAATCATGACACATAATTACTGCATATCAACATAATACAAAGTACTATGTGAAAAATTAATTATCACACACCAAATAATATTTATTGTGAATTCATTTCAATCGACAGGAACCAACACATCTTGTTAAAGGGAACAATTAATAGTTTGCTACAGGTAATCTATAAATGAAAAATCTTTGGTTTATCATCTTGGCCATTATCCTGCAGATGATTTTTATAACATCGTTTGTCACTCCTGATGTTAATGCCGCTGAATCAAAATTATTTTTTTGGTCAAAAGGCGGTCGTTCGCCAAGTTCTTATCATGCTGGAACTGAAAATACCGTTCATCACCTAGACGACTCTTTTTTCATAAAATCAAAATCAGACCAACAGAGTAATCGCGTTAATGGTACCTATAAAAACTTGTTTGACACTAAAAATCTGCGGGGAAAAAAAATTAAGATTGTTGCACAGGTAAAAGCTACAAGCTCAAACAAGAAAGAACGCTCAGCCTATTTTTTCGTTCAAGTAAAAAATCAAATTGAGAAATACAAATGGGTGAATGATGAAGAAGACTGGCATAAAGTCTCCCTGATATTGAACCTGCCAAAGGACGCGTCAACAATTGTTTATGGCCTATCCCTTTGGGGATCAGGGAAAATATCTCTTGCAGACATTGAAATCCGGGCTCTGGAACAAATTGTTGCTCTACCATGACATTAATTCAGACAACACTTATTCATCTTTAGGTCCATCAAAACTGACTATCACCTACAGTAAAGACCCATCACAAAACTGCCTAGACACTCTCCTGCAACTAAAAATACTGAAGAATTGAATTGGCTTTTTTTAATGCTTATAGTTTAATTAATGTAAAGATCCTTTAAAAAACGATGGTTCAAGGATGTTTTAAACATAATAATCATTAACAATTCACTTCTTACATTTTCTAGTTTGACCAATATTGAGTACTTGTATTTTTATTGATCTGCAACAAATGAGGCCTTATTGTATGTCATCATCTGAAAAAAGAAAACTAGAGAGATTTTCTCTCACCCTTCCCGTAACTCTCACCGTTACTGGAGAGAATGATAGCAAACAATCTCTAAAACTTTCCAGTAACGACATTTGTGCAAGCGGTGTTTTTGTTGAGACAGACCAACTCATTGAAGTTGGATCATCACTGGAAATTGACATTATTATCCCCTTAGATGAATTGAAAAAAATAGAAGGGAAACGCGCACATATTTCTGTCTCAGGAGCAGTGTTACGAGTTGAAAAAAACGGGGTAGCCGTAAAATTCAATGATGATTACAAAATCTCCCAAAACCCTGTTGAAAAAAAATAAATTCCCGCACTAATTTATAGTGTAAGTGATGTAAATAATGTCAAATAATGATCACAGCAATGACTTTATCAATATAGTAGGGCCCAATCATCTGCAAAATGAACTACTAGTCCAATATTTTGAGACAAAACTCGATAATGCACTCTGCTCTTCATCGTCTAAACTTGGATTAAACACTTCCCCCCCCGCAGTTTCACCCAAAAATCAAGTAATCCTCCTTGACTGTGCCGGACAAAACCATGAAACACCTTGGTCGGAAGTTGATCTCCAGATTTCTTCAAACAAAAAGGTCTTTTTTGCAATATTTAACCTGCCAATAAAGACCACTGATGAAAATAGTTTTCTGGCAAGAGGATTCAGAGGAATTTTCTTTGAAAACACTCCTGTTGAAATCTTGTGTAAAGGAACCGGATTGATATTAAAAGGAGAACTTTGGTATTCTCGAGAAACCATGTCCCGCTTTCTCACCAAACAGCACAGCATGTATAACCAACAGGATAATGAATCTGCTTCTGCAATGTTGACAGCAAGAGAAAGAGAAATACTCATAAAACTAGCATCAGGAGCCAGCAATAAAGATATTGCTAGTTTTTTATGTATAAGCACACATACAGTAAAAACACACTTGTACAACCTCTATAAGAAAATAAACGTTCCCAACCGATTACAAGCAGCCTTGTGGGTCGCCAAATATCTCTAAGCAAAACAAATAAAAACACCAAAAAACCAATTATTTCTTTTGCGGCATTAAAAAAAAATCTATTGATACATTATTTATTAGGTTGTAGAAAACCCGGCAATACCAAACATTATGATAAAGAGGCTAATTACAAATGCCATTAGCAATTGATTTACCGGAAATAATTTCATTTCATCTATCTAAATTCAAACTTTTCTCTAATCGAGGCAGAATGTCATCAAGTAAATCTTCCCTCTCAAGATAGGGACAAGGCTTCTCATAGGGAAATTCTTTACATTGCTTGGGACGTGCCAGATGAATAGAGCACCTTTTACAGATTTTACCATTTGCCAGAAAAATACATGAGCCATCAGCTCTGTTTCGAAATGAATTTTTTCCGTCCATGAATCGTTTCCTGACCTCACCATCACTTATATCAAAATGAAGAGCCAGTCTATTAATGTCCTCAGCATGGATGAGCAGCATCGCCCCTGGCAAGTTGTAACAACAATATCCCGGACAATAATTACAAAATGTCTTATTACTTGCCAGGCTATAGACCTGTTTTTTATCACACATAATATAAATTACGTTTAAAAATGATCAAAGCCTTGAAATGAGACATCTTCTATCCGATTTATACCCTGCGCATCAACTTTGAGTAAACGTATTCCCTTTTCCTGCTCGATCACGCCAATAGGATAAAGGGAAAAACCTTCTGAATGAACCAATTCAAGAAGAGCTTGAGTTTTTTCAGCTGGAACAGTGAATAGAAGATGATAGTCTTCTCCGCCACCCAGAATAAGTTTAAGAGGATCTTGATCAAGGATTGCACAAGCCCTTTGCAAAGATTTATGAACAAGTAATTTATCAGCATGAATTAAAGCTCCAACTCCACTTTGAGTACAAAGATGAGCAAGATCCGTTGCCACTCCATCAGAAATATCCATCATAGAACTCACCAGACCACTCTTCCCCAAAATAACACCTAAATCAAGACATGCATCTGGATTAAGATGAGACTCAACTAAAAGATGCATGTCTGTATCAAGGTTTTCATGCATACCAAGCATGCATAACTCAAGACCAGCTGCAGCTAGCCCCAGAGGCGCATCAACCCACACTACATCATCTATTTGTGCTCCTGAACGATAAATCACATTATTAATTACAGCTTCACCGATAACAGTAAGTGATATCATTATAGACTCTGTAGTTTTAACAGTATCACCACCAATCAAAAGACAACCATATTCTTTACACGCGTCAACAAGACTTCTGGAGAATAATTTAAACCAGTTTTCATCAAAACCACTGGGCATCCCCAGCGAAAGAAGTACAAAACTAGGCTTTCCACCCATTGCTGCAATATCACTAACATTCACAGACACGCACTTTCTTCCAAGTTTCTCAGGACAATGCCAATCTAAGTTAAAGTGTGTATGCTCTACCAAAGTATCCATAGTGATCAACCAGGCATTTTGATCGTCTTTAGCAACTACTGCACAGTCATCACCTATACCTTTAATCACCTGGTTGTTATCGGCTTTACAAAAGTCATGAATAATTTTTATCAACTCTCGTTCTTTCAATTGTCTCCAAACTCTTCAGGATAATATTTAGGGAGATATGAAGCTAATAGATTTCGAACTTCACTTGCTTCACCGCATTTTATAACTTCTCTTCCCAACTCTTTGAGTTGTCTGAAACAAGAATGCCTCAGTAACCGTTTAACAAAAGGAATAACGGATGGACGCATGCTGAGTTCATCGATACCAAGGCCAAGTAAGATTGGAGCAGCCACTACATCTCCGGCCATTTCACCACAAAGTGCCACCTCAATTCCACTTCTATGACCAGCCTCAACCGTCTGTTTAATCATACGCAGTACTGCAGGATGAAATGGTTCATACATATCAGCAACATGTTCATTGCTTCGATCAATTGCCAAAGTGTACTGAATAAGATCATTAGTACCTATGCTAAAAAAATCCACTTCCCTGGCAAGAGTATCAGCTATAATAACCGCACTGGGAACCTCAATCATTATGCCTACTTCAATATCAGGATGAAAGTCAATATTGCAAGCTGTCAACTCTGTTTCAACTTTTTGGATTACATTTTTGAGACGATACAATTCTCCAAGTGATGTGATCATTGGCAACAAAATGCGAAGTCTTCCATGCACGGAAGCTCGCATCATAGCGCGCAACTGTGTCTCCAACAGATTATTCTCACGCAATAAAAAACGAACAGATCTGAGTCCTAAAGCAGGATTTCGTTCTGCTGTATAATATCCTCTAACTTGAGGTAAACTTTCAGTGAACTTATCTCCGCCAGCATCAAGAATTCTAATGGTCACAGGTTGAGGATTAAGTACAGAGAGTAATTCCTTGTAAGTGTCATAAAGCATATCTTCATCTGGCAGGGAACTTCTATGGAAAAAATCAAACTCACTACGAAACAGACCAATGCCGTCAGAACCATAGCGCAACACCCCTTTCAACTCTTCAAGCATCTCAATATTTGCAGCAAGTCTGACACGATGACCGTCACTGGTTTCAGATGAAAGCTGGGTGTAAAAGGCTAATTCTTCAGTAAATATACGATGTTGTCTTTCGTAGGCGAGATAATGTTTTTTCTTTTGCGCTGAAGGATGAAGAAATACACGACCATCAAATCCATCCAAGATAACCGTATCACCGGTTTCACAGGTTCTGGTTACATCTTTCAGGCCTACAACCGCTGGAATATTCAGTGATCGAGCAACGATAGAGGTATGAGAGGTATATCCGCCTTTTTCACTAATAAAACCAAGTATTTTTTCAGATCGCATACGCACTGTATCTTCAGGGGAAAACTCATGCGCAACAACTATCACCTTCTCATCGATCCGTGAAAGCATATCTGTCTCACGTCCAGCCAAAAGACCAAACACCCTGTCTGCTACATACTTGATATCACTGTAACGTTCCTTAATATAAGGATCATCAATACGGGCAAATTTCTTTTCAATTCTGGCCAACGCCTGAGCCAATGCCCATTCTGCATTAATTTTTTTATCAGAAATTATTTCGATAGTTCGACCAACAATCATCCTGTCTTTTATCATTAGAAGATGACTATCAATAATGGAAAGAGAGTCTGCAAGATCTTCTGCAAATTCATTGCGTATTTCAAGCAATTCATTTTCAGCACCAGCAATAGCCTCTTGAAAACGCACTACCTCCTGTTCAATTTGATCTTCTGACAAATGAGCCCATCGTGCTCTTCTGGTATGCCGTTTTAATACCAGAACTTTGCCAACAGTTATTCCAGGAGAAGCACCAATGCCATAAAATGTCTTTGATACATTTGTAGGTATGTTTATGTTTGTTATATTATTTTCCATTATCTGAATATATGGCTGTAGGAAAACAAATCATTTTAATGCTGGATTAAACAAGAATACTATTCCTGAACATTTTTTATATGAAAATAGATTTCAAAAAAGGAATCTGTCATATTATTTATGCTTTACTTGTAGCTGAAATCAAAATATGATCGAGTACATACTGATTAGTTCGAAGCAAACTAACATGCTTTGCGCACCAAAAACACTTTAAGGATCATCAGTCTTTTCAAAAAGATGCCTTAACGAATTCATGGCCTCTGTTGCATCAGAACCTTCAACCTGAACAGAAAAACTGGTTGCAAATGGAATTCCAAGGCTTAATACCTCAAGAATGGAAATCGCATCAGCAACTTCATCTCCATGAGCAATTTTTATGGAAGAATCATAATTCCCTGCAATACTTGATATCTCTTTGGCAACCCTACTATGAATTCCCTTAGGATTGTTAACCTGAAATTGACTTTCTAACATCGTTATTTAATTCGGCGTATTTTTTTAATATTATCCTTAACGTTATTTTTTGTTTCCTGTTTTTCAACTGGAGAATCCTGTTGATGATTCTCCAACACAACAGCTTTGACAAAATGCTCTTCACCTCCCATGGTGAATACTTCCATTCCTGTTAACTGTGGTGTTCTCAGCACCCAGGTGATTGGTTGAGGAGGCACTGTTAAAAGTTGCATTTCAACCTGCCACCATTCTTCAACCCGACTTGTATCTCTTATAATGTCAGTGACAATGGCATAAGAAAGTAATTGAGGCTTTTTTATACAAATCAGCACAATATCACCTGGATTAGTTGTATCCTTAAAAGTAATAAGCTGTTTTAATTCATTAATCATTTTTTCCATTTCTCTGTCCCACACTATTGCTTTTTAACTACAACTGCAGATTGAAAAAAGATCGTGTTATTTTTATGAAAACCACGATGCCCTGCCAGCTGATACATTTTTAATCCTTCAAGCAAAGGAATTATTACTTGATCTACAATAATCTTACTTTTCACCCCTGCATTGATATTACGAATCGCGATGATTGTTCCAACCCAACTGGCGAGTTGCTGTATTGCCTCGTTAACTTCTGCTGCCCTGATAAATAGAACCTGGTTACTTGCCTTTTCCAGGCCAACATTGACTTTTTTATAATCAACATCATCACTTAAATTACTTCTTTTATCATCAAGTATAAGAGCTAGTTGTTCGCGACTATCGGCAATTACGATAGAATTCTCCAATAATGCACAAGAGGGCTGCATTAACCCACCTGCTACCATTACTGACAGTACATCCACCCCGGAAATTGATGATTTTTTGACTGGCAAATCGGACAAAAGCTTATCCAAAACTTTCCCCACGCCATTGTAATCCTTAACCTCAAGAGCAAAAGACATTCTCGGCACAGGAAAAAAACCTGTTGTACTAACACCTGATATATGAAAACTAAACTGATTGCCAAACATCTGTAAAAATTCACTTAATTCTACACCGCTTGCGTTTTCAATCCACTTTTCAATTTTTCTGGCAGCATCATTGCCTTTACTATTATCAGTCGACAAAAAACGCCAAAGAGACTCTGGGCTAAACCAGTTTGTCCAGTAATAAATCAACAAATCGGCGGGCACAGATGCTACCAGCCTTTGAGAATCAATAACGCCATCTTTCAAAAGGTCAACAAATGGGCCCTTTTGTTGACCATCAATCTTTAGAAGACTCGTATATTGATATTTATCATCTTGAGCTTCTCGAAAAAATCCTGCTGCTAAAATTCCTGTATTCTCAATTTGTTGAGGAATAACCCCTTGGACAAATCGTCCATATTGTTTTCCCAGGTCTTTAAATATACGAGAAAATTCCTTAACATCCAAATAGGAAAAAGTATCATCATTCCCAACTGATTCAGCTCTGAGTTCTTTATAATGTTGGTTAGTTGCCAAAGATGAAGTTTTCTTCTTGCCTCCTCCATCCATGGTATCCAGACAAATTTTTATAATTGATGATGAAAATGATGCGAGTAACATATCATCCTCAACTGCCACAGACACGGCTAAATCATTTTCCAATTCAAAATGCTTGATTGACCTATCATGGTATTTTTCAGTTGTATATTTCAGATCTTTGATAAACCAGGAAGAAAGAGCCTCAAGCAAAGTTGTCTGATGCCTTGGACTTGATATAAGAACAAAAGATTCCCGAATCTTTTCAATATCCAATCCCTTTTCTGTTTCTGGTTTGAGCATTGCCAACGTTACCTGTCGACCAAACAATTCATTGCATAATGGGCTATTAACAAAATTTAGAATTTCATTCACATAAACATCAATTTCTGAAACCATATGCTCGGGAATTCCAAGTTCTGGAGCGATAGTTAACCAGTCTATATGAGCAATCTGTTTGCCAAGTTTCGACTGCTTAAAATCTTTAAACCGGTCAACAGGGTCAATCATTTCAAAATAAAAAAGAGTGTTTGCAGGAAGAATATTTGCTGGTTGATGTTCACGATGTAAATCAGATGCAAGGTGATATATCAAGAACCCAAATCCAAAGAAAATCAACAATATAATAGAGCTTTTTTTCAATTTTTTGTTTTTATCATTCATGACTCGGGTCTTATACTTTTTTTTTACTGATTAAATTATTTAGAAAAAAATATCATGTAAGTGCATATAGGTAGTATTTTCAACATCTACCTAGTCGATCATATACTGCTAAATGATTAATCTGAAATTCGAGATAAAATCTATGAATAAAAAAAGAGAAATCATTCCACTGTTCATTTGTTCTGCACATCCCCAAAAAGTAAAAAAAATATGGCTGGTTCATATAGCAAAACCAGCCATATCCAAAAAAAAGGAGCGTCAAACAATTCTATTTATCTGGAAAAATTTAAAGTCCAGCCATTAGAGCTCACCATAGTGAAGTTATTTGAACTACCAGATGCGGTTCCATTATATACAGCTCCAGCATCAAAACGAAGAGTCAGATTTGTACCAGACAAGGACCATGTTCCTGTTCCTGACCCTGAACCAGCAAGAGTATAGGAGTATCCTCCGCCGCTACCAAAATTAATATTTCCACTTGTTGTTCTACCACCTGGATGAGATCCGGAAACACCCCAATTACCTAAAATTGTACTTGTGGTTAAAGCACTTCCTCCGTCATCACTGCTTGAAGAACCACTAACAGCAGCGGCAGCACCGGCACCAGCTACGGTAACTGCAGCAACGGTTCCAGCTACAGCCCAGCCTGAAATACCTGCCGATGTAGCTCCAGCTACGGAACCTACTGCTGCCGCTTTAACAGGAGCAGATGCTTCAAGGGCAGCAATAACAGCAGCAGTTGTAACAACAGCAACCGGAAGAAAATCTAAAAATCGTTGAGCAAGAAAAAAATCTTCATCTTCATCCACAGCTTCCTCAAACTGTTTTTTGGCTTCCGGATAGTCCTCATTATCCATAGCCATAACTCCTGCTGAAAAAGCTGAGAATGCTGCAAAATTTTTCGTATGTACATGTTCAACCTTCTGAAGTACCGGTGCTGATAAAGTATTTTTTCCGGCTCCCAGGTCTTCGAGAATGTTAAAAGAAATCTCCTTTTCAATTTTATAAAAATCCTTTATTGAACCTTGAGCATTTTGTTTACCAATCGCTTTTTGGGAGCGTACATCAACAACACGTGTAGAAATGCCCAGATCCTTATCAGTGGCCAGATATTGACCAGGTACCACTTTACCTGCCCGAAGCAATTTTCCGACTTTTTCTGTTTTATCTGATTCCATCAAGTTGACATCCTGCAAACTCATCTCGTTGACCAAAGCCTGTACACTCTGCCTTTCAACAACGTTAATCGTATCCACCTGAGAAATATCATAAATGACCATTGCAGCTAAACCACGAGACAAAGGAGAATACTGTGAATCACCTGTATTAGCAAAATCCGCGATGGCAACTGTTTTATCCGATTCGGGACTAAGCTCAATTTTCATCTCATTGGCCACAAGTTCCTTTGCCTGGTTTTCAGCAAATTCCTTTTTTACCAAGGTTAAATTACGACGCACAGAAGCAGCCTCGTCACCTTCAGGATTCAAACGAAGATAGTTGTCAAAACTTGCTATAGCTTTTTTGTAATCCTGCATCTGCATGAAAGAAAGACCAACATAAAGAGGAATTGCATAGTTATCTAACATAGTGGTCTGAGCGCCCTGCAATTGCGCAACGGCTTCCTTGTATTGACCATCTTCATACAAAGAAATTCCCGATTCAAGCATCTCTTTAGCTGAAGCAGGATTTTCTGCAGCATATGTTGTTGATACTGATCCAAGTGGCAACAAAACAATCATATAACAAAGAAATGTTGCAAGACATTTTGCAGCGATGCACTCACGTAAACACTTTTTCCTTTTCATCACTCCCTCCTAAACTCTGAGTTAAATTTTATCTTCTTTTTTTATTTATAGAGCTCCTGGCCCTAATATTTCTTTAATTTTTCTCTTTGCCCACCAATTATTTTTATCAAACTTTAAAATATACATAAAAGATTCAATAGCTTGGTCTTTATCACCGTTTTCCAGATATTCCATTCCTCTGACATAAAACAGGGCGATATCCATATTTTCACGAGATCCTGTTTTTTTATAATCAGCCATATGAATTTTTCTGCCTAATCCTATGAGAACTGAATCGATAATTTTATTAGCAACTCTAGTCAGGTCTGAAATTGAACCAATAGCCTCTTCTGCTTTTACAACAATCCCGCTACTGACCTCTACTAACCTGACAGTACAATAAAAAGAATCCTGAATTACAAAATAATTGCCAAAAACAAAATAATCAGCAGCGATGAGTTTCCCTAAATCCAAACTTGTCTTTTTATCGATGAGAGCACTTGAACCGATATCTAACTCTTCCAGCACAGAATCAATCTTGTTTCTTTCCACTAACCTAATAGTTGAATTTAAACCAAGGCTTTCCGTCACTCTTCCAGAAATCCATTTTGATAAGAAATCATAATCAGAGGTATGAACCGGAGTATTGTTATCAAAATACAAAACTGCAATTGAGCTTCCAATATATTCATTTTGGTAAACAATCTCGCTTTCTTCTGAATCAATATCAGACTTTTCAAGTACTACCGCAGGAGTATCTTTTGGCAAAGCTACAGTTTCTGATAAAACATTATCCCTACCGGTTGGTGCTTTTGTTCCACAGCCCTGAAATATTAAAACAAAAATCCAACAAAATAATATGATTTGAAATTGTCGATTTCTCATAAAAATTCTTTTATATTCTTTGTCAGGTATGGACTCACATTATTTTTTCTTTGCATTTCATACCTGCTTTAAGTTCCCCTTTTTTTTCAACAATGCGCGTTATTGCCATTTTCTCCCGCACTTCAACAACTTCGAGATCTGCAAGAATCTGATTTTTGTAACCAAGTACTTCCCCTTCAAAAACTACAGGCTCTCCTTGAGCAATAACTTGAAAAACAATACCTTCATAGAGACCGTTAGCAGTACCAAGATTGACAATAACTTCCTGTCCACTAACAGAAACAATTTTGCCGCGGAAGGGAAACTTCTCTGAATACAAAGGAGAAAGTGTTTTTGAAGTAATGTTTTGTAATTTAGAAATTTCTGACAGACCAGACAGATTAAAATTATTGCTGCCTAAGATTTCAGAAGTTTCGGTTTCAACTGAACGCATGGTTATATAATATTGATTATCAGAACCTAAAAGAACATCGCTGGCTAGAAGAACTCTTGCAGCCAGAATTTTACCTAATTCCAGCTGTTGTTTTTTATCAGCAAGCTCAGATGAACCAATATCCAACTCATCTAAAAGCTTATCAATTATCTGTCTTTCAACAAGCCTTACTCTCTTAATATTCTTTAAAGAATCTTCTATAGATTTGTGTAAAATGATCGAATCTCCATCAAATTCTGGATTATTTTCCTGAATCTGTGGTGGAAGCAAAGAGACTGTTAGTGCAGGAGACGTCCATTTTTCCTTTGACAAAACACCTGCTTTTTCATTTTGTTTTTGTTTATGTCTTTGTACAAGCTTTCTCACCATCTTTTGCACATATTGTTGTTTTTCAAAATCCTTACTATAGGCAAGATCTTCATTGTTTTTATCAATAAGAGTGGTGATAACAGTATTTTGCGGGGTGATCCTACTAGCTTTTCCAAGCACAAGCCCTGCATCTTCATACCGACCGATTCTATTAAGAACCACGCCTTTATTGCTCATAGGGACAACATATTCTGGGTATAAAGATAAAGATTTGTCATATTGAGACATAGCCTCTTCTGGACGATCCAATTTTGCCAGCGCCCTTCCCATATTGTTTATGGCCTCAGCCTGCTGCCATGGTAAAGAAGCTTTGTCATTTACAGCTTTCTCGTATTCTGTAACAGAATCCTTAACATCTCCTTTTCTAAATTTTATTTTTGCCTGTAAAGTGTGAGCATATCCCTTATTACCATCAGTTGATAAAATCTTGTTAATATGCTCTTCAGCTTTCTTATCATCACCTTTCTCGTATGCAACAGCAGCTAAGCCTTCATTTTTTAAAACAGGGTCTTTGATTTCATTAAAATGATTTATAGCATCAGAAAATTTATCTGCTTTTACTTTAGAGTATCCAAGGGTAGCATTTATTCTATCACGAAGAGTTGATGATTCTTCAGCCTTTTTCCCCAGATCTTCATTGTTTAATAGTTCATTGGCTTCATCTAGTTCATTATTTAAAAGATGCTTATCAATGAGTGAAGTAACTACCGAATGTACCGACCCGTCACTTCCCACAACAACCTGAACAATAGTACCAGCATTATTGACCACATAAGTCTTGGGAAAGATAGATAAGCTGTAGTAAGAGGAACTTACTTCCTCGGTCTCATCTATTAGAACTAAAATTGGAGGGGACGTATCTTGAAAAAAGGTCTTGAGTTTATCAGAACTGTTAGCAGTTATTGCAACAATTTTGACATTGTCATGCACACGTTTAGGCATTTTCGAAAAAAAACTTAGCCCTTCCCTACACACTCTGCTTTCTATGTCAAAAAAATAGTATACGACCCATTTTTCCTGCTGCAAAAAGCTGCGACTATCAAATTGATGGCTACTAATATCAGTAAGTGAAAATTCTGGGGCACTTTGTCCAGGAGTGAGCTCAACTCCCTGGGCATAGGAATTAAAACTGACAAAAAAGCTCTTAAAAAAAATAACCCCTACAAAACAATATATAATTGTCTTTCTCATAAATACCTGCCTGAAAGTAGAAAGAGTACAAAAATGATGGCATCACAACAAGCCAATTAACTTCGTAATTGTAACAACACTAAAAGACTGCTCACAGAAAAAATATTGCTTTTAGTTATCACTTCGTTTCAGGTACACGAAGATAAAAAAGATACTTGAATGTATCTTGATATTTATAAGAGAAGCAAAAGAATAATTACTGCTAAAGTACTACAGTAACAGCCTGTAATAATTCCTCTTTAAGAATGCAGAAATACTTTCATATAAGCCTGTTATGTATCATGACAGAAACCATCAGAGTTAAGAACAGACTATAAACTCCTGAATTGACAATGTTTTGCATGAAATTCCAGAAAATTTTGTGCGTACCATCTTCTTTAGTCAAGATTCTCAAGTGGCTTTCTGACAATAAAATCAGCTTGGGCTAAAATATCGTATGGTATCTTGATACCGATCTCCTCTGCGGTAATAAGATTCATACCGAGAAAATATTCTCCTGTTTCTATTGGCAAAACAGTTGTATCAATACCATTTAATACTTTTACTGCAAGTCTACTGGCCTGTTTACCCATTTTACTGTACTCAATACTATAAGAAACCAGAACTCCATTTTTATAGTGTGATGCAGAAGAAACAACAGGTATTTTCTTTGCAGTTGCAGCAGTTATTATTTGATTTGCGTGAGATAAAATAAGATGGGAATGACTCATGTAAAGAGCGTCAGCACTTGGTGGAATCTCCTGTAATACTCTATCAAGTTCAGTAACAGTCTCCAAGTTGGCAACAAGAAGATTGACATCAAGTTTGGCTGCGGCTGTCTTTAAATCCTCCATTGTCAACTGAGCTGCTTTATCAGTGACATGGTAAGGGACAAAAACATTTTTCACCTCTGGTACAATAGCCAAAAGCATCTCTAAAGCTTTTTGAGTAGATCCCCTGACCTTAACACCCGTAATATTATGATTCTCAGCAGGATCAGTTTTGGTAATCCCAGCATCAACCGGACTAAAAACCGGTGCAAAAACAATCGGGATACCAGTGCCTTTTAATATCTTTTTTGCATTTTTAGTCACAGGAGTAGTCATGGTGTAAAGCAAGTCAATGTCCTTGCCTTTCAATTTGTTCACTTCAGCAATAATATCTTTTTTGGCAATGGCACCACTGTAAAAAAACGTGACATTTCTGCCCTCAATGTAGCCATTTTCAGCAAGTCCCTCTTTAAAACCTTCAACAAATTCCTCAAGCCCTGTACTGATATTTATTATACCAATCTTAACAGATTTCTTATCGTTTTGAGATGTAGTGCAAGATAAGAGCAGAAGAATAATTACCAAATAAACAAGGAAAGAAACTAATTTCATTTTCATAAAAAATAATTATTTAAAGTTGATAAAATTAATCCTGATCGACAATTAAAGATTCAGGATTAGAATTCAGCATAAACTTTATTTCAGCCTGACAAATTCACCCAATGAATAAAAAAAAATCAGTGTTTGATATTGGAATCAGAAAACAATTGATTAAATTATATCTTCATCAGCACTTACAGTTTATACATTTAAAAATATCTATAATTATACAATGTTAAACAAAGAAAAGAAAAGATAATTATATATTTTGAGTAAAAAAAACAACGAAAAACAAAAAGACATAAAACCGCATCCTGCCAGCCAATAGAAAACTAATAACCCTTACTTTTTTCTAGGCCTAAACAGTTGACAACTTATCCCTGAATTTTGCACAACAACCAAATATGGCAATTGCTTTGACTTGAAACCATAGGCTCTGCAACCATAAGGAAATTTAGGTTGATGAGTAATATAATAATTAATACAACCCCGACAATTAAGATTATTTACTTTGTTTTTCAATTTTTCTTTTCCAACAAAAACCGCCAGTTATTAACAGTCACAATAATACACCTGCACAAGCAGTGTAAAATATTGTTTTTTCATTATTTTAACCGTATAATAGTGCATAAATTCCTCAAAATCTTATTTACAATCTCATCTCTTTCAACCTGCAGCAAGATTATATTTCTTAAAATAATCTTTTTTATAAACTGTAGCGCATCACTCTATTGCATTACTGAAAACGAACATCATACATCTAAGAGCAATGAGTTCAAATTTACTGAGATTCAAATGCAATACTTACAACTTCAAATCTCTTTTATCCCAATAGTACCAGGAGACAAATTCTTTAATTCAAGAACAACTTTTTCATAATATTTTCTAGAAAATTCCTAAACATAAAGGAGCAAGACACCAAAACAACTACCTCTATTAAAATGTCTCAAACCAAACACATTGTAAGGAGGTGATGCCTTAAATATGATTTATGGGTACCTTGCGAGGTTGTCTTTCCGTCCAATCTCGGAGTTATGCTCAAAATTCTTTCTTTGGAATAGTACCGATATACCTACGGTAAAACTTTGAGCATGCCATGATCTTGAACAAAAACCTGATTTTTCAAGATACCCTTATATCCGTATCATACAGAAACACAACAAACAACTTATGCGGAAATCAGAAAAAGGAGGCTGTGGAGTTTATGCGAATTTATAGATTTTTCATTTATTTTTTCTTTTCATCTATTTTTCTACTCATTGCATCTCAATTCGCGCATGCAAAAATGGCAAACACCATTGATGAGCTGGTGGCTATGTTTGACGATTCAAAATGTGCTCAATGTCATGAACAAATATATAAAGAATGGCAAGATTCCTGGCATGCAAAAGCTATTGTCTCATCCTTAAAAGGAATGAGAAATTTTCTAACGGTCGGTGTAATACAGGAATGGAACGGAAAAGTAAACAAGACAGAGGTTTTGAAATGTCTTGATTGCCATGCCCCTGCTGTTAACTTTGCATCAGAAAAATTAGCTAAAGAAATTGGTTCATTAATAGTATCAGCGTTTGAAGAAAAAGATAAGCCAGCCGGCAAAAGAGCTAAAAGTCAACTGGCAAAGCTAAACGTTGGCTGCTTATCTTGTCATAACATTAAAATCAACAGTGTGGCACCAGGGTTAAGAGGCGTTCCCAAAACCAACATGGTTTATGGACCTACCGGTGCTAAAAGTGATGGGCATAAAACAATAAGAACCGATGATCTATCCCGATCAGCCTTCTGCATGCAATGCCACGGTATTTATAAATCACCAGACGGTGAATCAATACAGTGTAACACACTCTCAGGAAGCTATCAAAACACTTACATGAATCTTGGTGGAGCTAAAACATGCCAGGAATGCCATATGAAAAAAGGGCATATGTTTCCTGGTGGCCATGATCTAGACACGGTAAAACAAGGAATTGGCTTCAACGTTGAAATTGCAAAATACCGACATCTGCCAGGCAAAATTAAGGGCGTTAAAAATCCAAAGAACTGGGTTCCCAGTGCGGTTATCAATGCCTTTATAGAAAACAAAACTGGACATCGAGTCCCAGACGGCTGACTTTGGTCTGGTAAAGTGGTCCTGGAAGTGACTGCAAAAAATCTGGATGCAAAAGACCCAAAACAAGCAGAACTATTTAAAGCAACAAAAACCTGGTTTCAAATTGGAGTCGACCTTGATGGAGACATGCGTTACGGGGCTTGGCAAATTAAAGAAACTATCGATTTGACCCTACCTCCCAAACAAACTCAGCAGGAAAGATACATAATGCATTTTGACACTGACACCGAAAATGTTGAATTAGAGGCAAAACTTTTTTACTACATCAATGGAAAAAAAGGGGATGTAATTCACTCTGTTAAAAAGAAATTAACCTACGAACTAGATTAAAAAGCAACAGGCATAAAATGATAAACTGGGAACTACATAAATAAAGTTTCCGGTTTATCAAAGCAACTTTAAAACGTGTCTGAAATCACTATTAGTAACCCAGAGAACCCTAAGAGGTACCCACATGTTGCATTTTACAACAATGCTTTTACACCTCTTCTCAGCTTCAAAAATAGCTTCTTAAAATCCAATTGCTCTTTCTTTTTTACACCCAATTCAATAATACGAGCAATTTGCGCCCAATTCTCAACCCCTGCATTCAATAAAGAGCCTTTGATAGCATGAGCGCATTCTTCTATGGTAATTATATCTGCCAGTAATAAGGCCTTTTCAGCTCTTCCAAACTCTTTATTTAAGGAGACACTCAAGCTATCTAACATAAATGTAATTTGCTCATCAGGTAAGTCGAAATTATTCTTCAGATAAACTGAAACAGTCTGCCTGTTAACAAGTTCATTTTCATTTTTCATAAGATAATCTGATTAATTTTATCACCATAGAAAAAGATACCACTTTCAAACTGTCATAATAAAGAACTAAACCACATTAACTTGTGCATAGTTGTTGTTTCTGCCATATACTGATACAATTATAACTAATAATAACAATCTACAAAATGAGGTTATTTAATGAAAGCTGTTCTTTCTCTTTTTTTCGGGCTATTTGCTTTTGTGCTAGTTGCTTCAGGACCTGTAAGAGCAAATAATGATTTATCTTCGGACATTGCTATCCTCGAAGGCTTGGATGCTGTTGAAGCAATTGAAATTGCCAACCAATGGAAATGGACCAAAAATTATATAAAATCATCTGTAAACACTCAAGCAGTTGTCTTTAAATTTCCAAATGGTGTGATAAAAGAAATCCCTTTACCTGCAAATAAAATGTATGTAGCCATTGCGCCCTTTATCCGCCAAACACACCGCTGAGCTACTCATTTCATTTCCTCCTGTCAGGCGGAATTACCAAATGAAACATTTAAAATCAAAGGCGTTGATCAGTCTGGTAAAGTGCTGGTAGACACAACCATCAACACCCTTGCCAATGGCTTTTTAGAGTTATGGCTACCGAGAAACCACTCGATAAATCTTACCATTCAAGGCCAAAACAAAATAGCTATGGGAAGAATCGAGACATACAAGAACAGCAAAACCTGTGTCACAACCTTTCAATTACGCTAAACCAGACAATCTAACTTGAGCGATATTCAATTTAGCAATGATAAAATCGCTCAAGTTAACTCCAGTAAATCTCACAACAGATATATGTGAGTCTTTAATTATTGATAGTCCTAAAATACTTCTGCAGGCCTCTTATTTTGAACAATTTCCATCTGATTTAACAGGGAATCCAGCAAGACTGAAACTGGAACCACACCCACAGGTATTTTGAGTCTTATCATTTGAAAACTTCAACCCACCTGATATCAAATCATCTGAATAGTCGATAACCAGTCCATCAAGGTAAGGCATACTTTTCTGGTCTGAAACAATCTGGACTTCATCAGCTAGAAAAACAACCTTTTCATCAGCATTCATACCCTCTGCAATTTCTGCGCTATAGGTCATGCCTGAACAGCCACCTTCTGTAACAACGACCCTTAGAAATTTGCCAGTATCCTGCGTATGTTGAATAAGTTTCTGAATTGCATTTTCTTTTACAATAATATTCATTTGACCCTCCAAAGAATCACTTTCTAGTCCTATAAAACAAGATCTATATAGGGGTTGCCAAAGCTCCTGGCTTATTCTTTTTAATTAGCTAACAGATTTAAAAACTACAGCCTTTTGATAACTTATTCATTAAAGCCAATATCTCAGTTGGCTGAAATGGTTTACTTATATACCCGTCAAGTTTTCCTTCAAGATCATGTTCTTTGACATCATCTTCATGTCCAGAAATAGCTATTACCAGGGTATGCTTCCCTGAATTTTTCAAATGGATTTTTTCCATAAGCTCTTGATATTCATCTCCCATTGCATAGACATCAAGACTGTTTTCTTCACAGTGTCTTATACGAAGTATTGTCTCAGCACCATCCATCACAGGCATTTGCATATCAAGTAAAATATAATCTACTTTTTCAACAGATAATAATTCAAGTGCCTCAAGACCATTTTTAGCTGTAAACACAAGATGTTTAAGATTCTCAAAGACAATCTTCATAAGATCCCGGTTAAATTGATTGTCATCCACCAAAAGTATACTGAGCGGTGCTGAGGATAATGATTCTTTCTTTAAATTCATATGACATCATATAAGCAATAATTTATCAAAAAATCAGTCTAGTTTAATGATGGATCAGTCTGTTTTAATTAGCAAGCAAATAATTATCTTCCTGAAGAAAGACATGCTGCCACAAGCCGATTAAACCTAGAAAGAACATACAAATATGTTGAAAATGTTCTCTCTAAACATCTCACCGATTCAGCTATACAGATTAAATAAAGGTTACTGACTGGTATTCAGGTGCGACAATTTGCCACATTTTCAAAATTATTATTTTGCGTATTATACATCTCCAGTAGTTAGACAAAAAGGTTTTATATAGTCAACATTTAAAAAAACCAACTCAACAGGAGAATTTGAATGGGTAAAAAGAATGAAAAATCTGAAACTAAGAATATCCAAAACATTTCAAGGCGACAGGTCCTGGTTGGAACTGGTGCACTAGCTGCTACTGCAGCTATGGCTAACCTGAGCGGCTTTATCAAACCTGCTAAAGCCATCGGCGGTAGTACTGAAAAATGGCCTTGGCCATATAAAAAGCTTGATCCGGCTAAAACAGCACAGATAGCGTATGAAGAATGGTACAGAGTTTTCTGCGGAGCTGCGGTAATCAACAGTGTGTTTAGCCAGTTACGAGAAAAAGTAGGTGAGCCTTATATATCTTTCCCTTCTGATGCTTTTGTATTTCTTGAAGGTGGACAAATGGGATGGGGTACCATATGTGGTTGTCCTGCTGGAGCTAATATGGTTGCCAACTTAATCATTGGACCACGCATTGATGGTGCCCATGCCGGACACCTGATTGCCTCAGATATTATGCAATGGTACTCCGCAACGCCATTGCCCACTTTCAAACCCAAAAAACCCAGAATAAACGCAAAAATAATGACAACCACCAGTGAGTCACCGCTTTGCCACATATCAGTTGGCAAATGGATGGCAGCTGCAGACAAGGCACTTAAAAGTCCTGAAAGAAAAGATAGATGTGCTCGTCTTGCCGCAAGTACTGCCTACCGACTCGTTGAACTCCTAAACGATTGGAAGGAAGGTGATTACGAGTCAACTAATGAGTTTTCTGCAGCCAAACAGCATGGAATTACGGGACAATTCAACTGTATGGAATGCCATGGGGACGATGTTCCTCAAGCCCCTACTCCTAAAAAACCTAAAAAATCATAATTATTATTTACAGGGTAAATTGAAAGATTAGATATTTTTCTACAAGTTCAAGGCATTCTCAAAATTTTACCGCAGGCATATAGCTAATATTCCAAGGTTGAAAGTTTGAGCATAACGGCAGAATTTGGCAAAAAAATAATTTTGCAAGGTATCTTACGAATAAAGATAGAAGTTTTATCAAGACTGCAGTCCATGAAAATAGCAATACATGGGCTGCAGTTATATTTGAGAATTTTTTTTACTTAGTCCTGATTGAGTGCTTATCACTAAAAACGGCATTATCAGACTTGATGAGAATGTCACTATTGATAAAAAAACCAAAATGGTCTACAAATAACAGAGCATTGACCTGTCAGTATTTCCCCACCTTTACATCTTGCATTACTCCCTAGTTAGCTAAAAATAAGCTCTCTGTTAAACGAAGTTTCCTTGACATAAAAGTACAATCAGCTTAGAAATTCTTACTGAAGAATTAAAAGGATTGATCTTCAAGGAGTTTTTCAAACCAACCTTGTTTACTTAAAGTTTAAGTGTTAAAATTCAAAGACTTTAATCAACTAAATTGCTCCTGAATTTCACAATTCAGGCCACTCAAGCACACTACTTGTTCTCATACAGCAACTGTCACAATATTCTTATGGCCCACAAAAAACACCACACCCCTACCCTGATCAACTCAAAGGTCCCTGAAGGTTGCCCACAATGCCCTGAAGGTGGCTACGATATCATTTCAGGCACAAGAAGGCTCCAGCTACTTGAGCACCTACAACAGGACATAATAACCTATTACCAGGAAAACAATTTTGACAACCTCATCAACTCCCTGCAACAACTTATTAAAGACGGCTTACCACCATCTGATCTAGACGGAATCAACCTAAGTATCATTGGTGGAGAATTACACCTGGAATGCAAACGAGAAAAGAACCAGGACAGTCAGAACATAATCCAGTTAAGGGCAAATCACGCGGATAAATATTTTTCTCAAAAAATAGAGGAAAGTGATATTAAACCCATAACAATCAAAGAAATTGGCGAGTGCCCTTTAGTTGGTCCACATGATCATAAAATCTGCAATGCCAACTGCTGTAATTTTATTCAAAATCTCCAAGAAAAATTAGCGCTGATTAATGCTCCCAATGACCCATAATTTCAACAAGTGGGATTTCACCCTTCATCATTAACTCCCTGCCATGCTGCAAAATAGTCCTCACTCCCTTTTGTTTAAGCACCTCCCGAAAAAGTGCCGGTTCAAATTCTTTTTTGGAAGCATTTGCCTTTAAATTCATATCAAAACGCAGCAGTTCATATATCATCACCCGACCCTCATAGCCAGTATTATGACAATCAAGACAGCCCTCAGGTCGATAAAGCATTGACCCATCTCTAAGTTGAATCCCTAAACTTTTGCACAATGTCGCTTCATTTTCATCAGGAAAATACATCTCCCGGCAAGACTTGCATAATTTTTTCACAAGTCGTTGAGAAAGAATAAGATTAATAGCTGATCCTACCAGATACGACTCAACATTCATGTCCACCAGACGTTCCAGGGTACCAATGGCATCATTCGTATGCAGAGTTGAAAAAACAAGATGCCCTGTTAATGCCGCCTGAATAGCAATTTTTGCAGTCTCATCATCTCGAATTTCCCCTATCATAATTATATCAGGATCATGGCGAAGTATATTTCTTAATACTCTGGGGAAGGTTAACCCGATCCTGGCATTAATAGGTATCTGAGTGATACCCTGAATTTCCATTTCAACCGGGTCTTCCACTGTAAGGATATGTACCTTCTGTGGTTTATCACGAATATGCAGTAGAATACTTGCAAGACTTGTTGATTTCCCACTACCTGTTGGTCCGGTAATAAGCATCATACCTTTAGTACGAGCGCAAAATTGCCTGATCATCAAAAGATCATTGTCAGAAAAACCTAATTCCTCAATAACCGGTAACTGTTTATCCGGATATCGCATACGCATAACAGCAGTTTCACCAAATACTGAGGGCATTGTTGAAACTCTTATATCGATATCATTCCCTTTCACTTTTCCATGTATTCGACCATCCTGGGGCAAACGACGTTCAACAATATTCATTCCGGAGAGAATTTTAATTCGCGCTATTAAAAAATTCAGCACATTAATATTGAGGGTGGTTACGTCCTGTAAAATTCCATTAACTCGAAAAACTATCCGAACAAACTCCTTACCAGGCACGATGTGAATATCACTTGCCAACCTCTCAACAGCCCCAACAATGATTTGATTAACAAGTTCTATAATCGGAGCTTCTTTGCCTTTAGCAACTAAAACATCAATATTCTCTTCAGAAAGTTGATCCGCCTCTAAAAACACCTCAGATTTATCTTTAACAAATATATCCAAATCACTTTTAGTCCCGTACCACTTCTCCAGGGAAAGCATCAAGCCTCTTCTTGTTGTAACAACCAGAGAGATGTTCTTACTGAGCATGAAACTAAGTTCTTTAATATTGATTGTTGTTGGATCAACAACAGCAATATACAAATGTTTTTGTTCAACTTTTAAAGGTATTGCTTCAAGCTTCTCGCAAAGCTCCTGGCCAAACAGTCTCACAACCTCTTCTTCGATAATAGCGTTTTCCAACTTCACAAAAGGCAAACCGGATTGTAGGGCGATATTAATAGACAAAAAAGTATCATCAATATATCCAAGTTCAAGCAACACTTGTCCAATCCGCTTACTACTATTTTTTTCCTGTTCCTTCAGAGCATTTTCAAGTTGATGTTTAGTAATAAGTCCTGAATCAACTATTATTTCACCCAACTTGCTCCCTGTTTGCAAAAAATTACTATCAACATGAAACATCTCGGAAAGCTTTTGAAAATCAATTTGCCCATCAATGTTAACCAGTTCTGACAAAACTTCTTTTTTTCTTTTTTGAATCTGATCCTGATTCATAGACTATCAATCCCTTTTAGAAATAATAATTTTGTAGGCATAAAAATAAAAAATATCACATTTATAACTAGGGAATATTAATTACTTCTCCTAGTTTTGCCTTTATCAGATGATCTGGAAAATATTTAACAAAAACCTTTTCAGGTAATGAACCAGCTGCACAATGGGCCAATCCAACATTCTTTAGCCCTAAACGCTGCAACTCACCGGCAATATCGTTCAATTCCGATTCTGTGTTATCAATGAAGCGACCTCCCCCAACCATTAAATAAGGTTTTTTCTCACTTAGTTCCCCCACCTTCTTAATCATTTCTGGCCAACCGGTATGAAAACATCCAGAAACCAATGCTGGTCCTTCACTGGTGAATACTGCCAACGTTAATTCATCTTTTATACCACCACCACTTTTACGAGGTATTGTCTGTAAAACAAATACATCATCAGCAATTTTCAGATGCCCATCAACAGTTTTAATTTGAATATTATTTGAATTTTTAAAAGAGTGATCTTTGGGGAGAAAAACCTGGATGGAATTATTTTTCTTTAACAGGTATCGAAGACCGGTATAGTGATCAGGATGCCAGTGTGAAATAATTATATGGGTTATATCCTTCGGCTGCCATCCCATCTCCGCCATATTATGTTGCAATTTATCTACTTCCCACCCAGTATCCACCATAATCTTCAATGAACCTTTCTCAACAAGTGCACTGAATCCCCAACCTGTCATTAATTCGGAATTATTCGTTTGACTGTCATAAAGTATGGATATTGAATTGCTGGCAAAAGCGGAAGAAAAATAGGTACAAGAAAACCACAAGACGAAATAGAACAAACAAGTCAATTTTTTCATGAAAATGTCTCCTTCATGCAAAATTTATTGAAATAAATACAATTTTATCCAGTAATGTCCGGTTAAGGACTTGCATAAGCTTTTTCGTTGTATAATCCACAATCTCACGAATCGTCATTCCAGCAAGCTTTTAGACGGAATGACGGAAGCGGAACAATGGTTGGTGTTATGCAGTTGCTATTTGATATAAAATAGCAACTGCAATTATCTCACCTGACACTGTTAAATTTTATCACACTTTCGTAAGTGTTAAAGATTTAAGTCCTCATCTCTAAAAAAATTTCCGCAAAACTTGCATGTATCAATTACTTTAGGATAAACTAAAGTGTGACTTCGAAGCAATATTTCTCAAGAGGTATAATCTCCTCTCATCCCTCTTTGCTTACTCTTCCAGTGAAGAGGGGTGAGTTTTTCTACTACCCCTACTCCCTGTTATTTAATATTTTTTTTCTTGACAAAATCTCCCCCCTGTTACTACATTGTGGTATCACTTTTTTCAAGTAAAGGATATATCTGCCTCCCCTTTTCGGTCCTCCTTCCGCAAAAGGGGGGGACCTTTACAAATCACAAACAATGCAAATCCACTTATTCGCAGTAATCCAACACCACAATTCGTCTAATTCAACTCTCACGCAACACATTTTAGCTACCAGTTGTTATTCAGTCGTAGACTCCAGTAAAAAAGTATGACTTTTATCATCCAATTAAATGCAAAAATCTTATTCTTTCTGATTTTTTTGTACATTTCTCCGATCAAGCTTGAATACAAGCCTTGATACATTACAAAATCCGCTATTAACCCTCAGTATCCCCAGATAACAAATAATCCAACCTTAAAACGAAGTCTCCAAAGCAAAATACACTTTTCATTACTCTAATTATCTACTGGATCATTCGACATAATACCATCATTCATTCCTATACATTACATAGATGTAACTTGACCTGTAATGCCTTTTCGATTTCAAATAGAAACATAATAAGCCAGCCTGTCACAGGCAAAAACCTTAAGAGGCAGTTACTAAACTTCCACAACACAACACCTGTATTATATTAATATATAAACACAAACAAGACAGGATGACTTACTTGAAGCATAATCAACACTTAGATTTTCCGACTTAACAAGTATTGATTAAAACTATATTATAAAGACAAAAATGCGATAACAATGAACAGACGGAATTTTCTAAAAAATTCAATTGGAATGGCTGCTGGAATCATTAGTTTACCTCTACTAAATATAGGTTCTTTCGTGAAACCTTCCCATGCTTTTGGGGCAGGTAATTACTTAATGGTCTTTTCCGGAATCCAAAAAGGTCTTTTTAAAAATGATTTAGTTAGAAAATATGAGACGTTGATGGATATTTGCATAGAGAAAGATATTCCCTCTGTATTTGTCCATTATGATAAAGGCAAAAATATCCCCAGAAGTCTTTTCAGAAAGCTGATAGAGATACCTAGAGTTGAATTTTTCCCAAATTACCCTAAACAATTTAATTCAATACCAAAATCAGGAAAAACTAACACCAGAGTAGTTAGTAATGTATTGTCAGCACTAATGGTGTCGCACCCTGGTTCATTAGAAAGAAAAATAGACTTTGATCAGTTGATTGTAGTTGGTGAAAATATAAATCTATTTGACCAGAACTCAAACCTGCCTTTTGATTCTATCACCTGCTCTGAATTATCTCATGAAAGGTGCAATAACTTTTCATTAACTGATAATTCTTTTGAAACAATAATTGATTTATTAAAACAACATAAAAATCAATCAATTCCAGACAGCTATGAAAAACTTTTTCATAATGAAAAATGGGGAGTTGCAATAATTGACATGCAGGAACCTTTTCTGGATAATGATATTTCTCATAATCAAAGAAGTGAATTAATCAAAAACATAACTTCAGTTCTCAAATATGCTCAAGCAAATAATTTTCCTATCCTGAACTTTGAAAATGAAGAAGAAGGAGTGGTTATTAACGAACTAAAACCTTTTGTAAATCCTGATTTTACATATCGGAGAATTGACAGAAATGGTTTTATCAGATTAAAAAAACAGGATGTCCCAGAAGTAGATAAATTATTTGTTATGGGCGTATATGCTGATGATTGTGTGACTGAGACAATAAAAGGAGCCCACTTATTAGGGATGGAGACTGCTACCTGTAAAGAAGTAATTAGAGGTAGATATTTTAAGTCGTTGTTCACATTGCAAACTCTTCCAGAATATACGCAATATAGCACTACTCTAACTAGTTTTCTTTAGTTCCTTTATTCCAGTAAACAAAAATCAACCTTCCTGACAGAATAAAAACTCTAATGTTCAGGCAAGGTCAAAACGCTATATTAGTACCAATCATAAGAATATTTGAAGAAGCATCTCGATCACTATGAGTTACACCAGGGTCCAAGTTCCCGCCACTGATAAAGTTTAAAGGTGCGTAACCTTCCGTACGAATAACTTCCCCAAATATTTTAGCACTTGGAGTAATAAATCCAGCAACTCCTAGAACCCACTGATCTTGCTTTTCCCAGTCAGCACCACTGGGGCCAGCGATAAATCGGCTAAAATCAAGAGAAAAATCTATCGCAACATCGTAAAACATTGCATTATATTTGCCGCCAATATCCCAGCTGGTTACCTTTGATGCCTCGTGCTGTGGAATATTTGGATTAAAAGTTCCCGGCCATTCCTCCAGAGTCTTTGCATATTCTGCCTGCAGCGACCAATTAGCTCCTTTCAATTGAGTATATATATCGTAGGCTCCATTTTCCTCTTCACATGCACTAAAATGTTGCACCGGGAAATCCTGGCAATAGGCACTGCCCCTTAGATAGGAAGAACCAATACTAAACTTAGTTTCTGATGTCAGTCCAATGGTATAACTTAAATCAACAGCAATGTTATTTAACCGACTTGGCACATTACTATCATCAACCGGCACATTCGCTGCCCTAAATTGGGCTCCACCCTGTACCCCCATCACTCTAATTGATAATGCCTCCGAATTGTAGCCAACATTGAGACCGTAAGCCAATCCACCGAAGGCATGCCAGACGGTAGAAGCTGTAAAGGGATTAGGAGTATCAGTCAACCCAAAGGGAATGGCCATCTTGCCAATTGAAAGAAATAAAGGTGATTTGTTCAAATTGCCAAACAAAACATATCCTTGACGTAATTGTACTTGGTTTCTATTTAAATCTGTGGTTGTTCCTGAACCAAAACTTTGCTGAGGATCATAAAGCATTTCACTGTAAGCGGTAATCCAATCACCAATGTTAGCCGTCAAAGCAAGCTGAGAAGAATGCACTACAGCTTCAGATACAGTTTTAGTTCTCTGGTTATTTTTAGTTGGATGTCGCATCAGATAACCAAATTTACTTTCAGTATTACTTTCCTGATAATCGGCAATAGCAGTTACAGCTCCGCTTAGATAAACAGCATCGCTGGATAAAGTTCCGTTTTGTTTATTCTTCAGTATGAGTTCCTGTTTACGGGTAATGTTACTTGTAGGATCAAGTATTTCATAAGAATAGTTGTGCGCCACCTTTAAATAATCAGATCCCGTAACTTGATCTGAGTTATATGATTCAGCAGTCTTCTCACTCCCGTGTGATTTTTCCAACTGCTCGATTCGTCCTCGGAGTTGGGCATTTTCTGCTGCCAATTCAGATAGCATTGCTTCCAACTCTTCCAGTGTTGCTCCAAATACGTTGCTGACAAAAAATAATGCTAACAAACAAATCAAGAAACCCAGCTGTTTATGTTTCACAATCCATCCCCCTGATATATTGACAAAACAAAAAGCAATTCAAACAATAAAAATATCTAAGAGTTACATCACCCTTAAGACAAATAAAGAACATGGTAGAGAAGAAGTACACCTCCAGCTAAATCATCAGCCAGTGCGTTAAATAAGAATGTAAGAATGGAAAGGTAGAACAGTCAATAATGGATTTGCTTCTTTTAGAATACAAGAGATAGATAATGAGAGGCAAATGAAAAATGCTTGTTATCTTGAATAGATTTCATAGGATTACCGATACCTCTTGCAGCACAGACCATTAAGGCATTTCGGAATTAAAAAAAAGTTCATGTTACATACTTCGATACTGATTCACCTCGGTGTATTCTGTTTAAACATCTTAAATCACCACGATTTTTTCACTGAGACTGGTAAGTATTTAAAATACAGTGAAAATGTCTAACAGAAATACTGAAATCATCAATGCTTGACTTCACAATATGTGAATTATAATCAAATCTAGTGTTTGAGGAAATTAAATTTTATTCTGATTACCCACAAAGCTCAGAGTACACCGTTCATCCAACACCAGATTCAACTCAGAAATTGTAAACTTTTCCTTTGTGCAATTAGAAATACAATAACTAAGACCAAAACCCCGGTATTATCTTTCAGTGAAAGCGTGCTGCTGAACTCGCCTGATAGGATTAAGAATATAGGTGAGAACCGATTTCTTGCCAGTAAGGATATTGACCGAAGCATCCATGCCGGGGATAATGGGTAAGGAATCGCCACTTTGTTTGAACTCTGTACTTTTGGTCCGCAGGTGAATACGAAAATAAGAGTTTTCACTAGAGTCTGAAAAGGTATCAGCCGAGATTTTCTCTAGATTGGCCTCCAGTCCTCCATAAATGGATGGATCATAGGCAGTGATGTGAACCATGCATTGAAGGCCAGGATGAAGAAAGGCCACATCCTGTGGTCGAACCCATGCCTCAATCAGAAGAGTTTCCTCAATTGGCACGATCTCCATAATTATATCGCCGGGTTTTATAATTCCCCCCGGAGTAGTGAAACGAATATGTTTAACAATACCATGTACTGGTGAAGTAACCTCGGTCCTGCGCACCCGATCTTTTTCGGCGGTGGCAATCTCCTGGACCACTGCCAGCCTGGCCTCCAGGTTGGAGAGTTTGGTAAGGGTCTCGGTTTTGAAGACATAATTCTGGGATTCCACTCGCTGCAGGGCTTCACGATAGGCCTCTTCCATCCTGACAATGGCCAGTCCACTTATAGTTACAGAACTTTGCTGTTCGGCACAAAGCCGCTCGATCCGCAGAATCTCGGAACCTGACACTGCTCCGGTTTCCTGCAAGGGACGATTAAGGATCAGTTCCTGATTCAAAAAATCAAGCGATTTCTTCAAACCTGCAACTTTGGCCCTTATTTCCTTCAATTCCTGTTTTTTTTGCAGAGCCTGATTTTTCAGAATATTTTGTTCATTGTTCTGTTCATCACTACGGTTAGCAAACAAAATCTGTTCATTTTTCACTAACTCCGGGGCCTCCCGAATTAGCACATCCGGAAAAACAGGTTCCTTGCCATTCACCTCTGCTTTGAGCCTAGAAATGGTGCCCAGCAGGCTCAAATATTCAAAGCGGCTTTTCTGATACTGAGCATCGGCAATGGTGGAATCGATCCTCAACAGATGACCTCCAACTCGGACCTCATCTCCTTCCCTGACCAGGAGCTCGGCCATGATACCACCCTCCAGATTCTGTATCACCTGTGTTTTGCTGGACAAAATTACCCGGCCACTTGCTCTGGTGAGCTCATCGATCTCTGTAAAATGTGCCCAAAGAAGAAAAGTAGCCACTAACCCTAACATGACCAGAAGCAAGACCGATGCGCCTGGGCGAATTCCACGACGACGAGCAGCTTCCTGTTCAGGCAAAATATCAAGGTTTTGTTTAGACATAAAACAGAGCCCCAACCTCTCAATACTTAAAATTTATAGAAAAAATGCATAATACTGCAAAATTATTCACTTTTTTCTCCTGCACCAAGTTGACCATTTTGCAACGCCGCCATCACTTCTTCTCTGGATCCGTCTGCCATCAACACCCCTTTATCCATCACTATTAATCGGTCAACAAGCTGGAGCATATTAAGCCGTTGAGTAATCACCACAAAGGTTTTACCCATAAGTTTGGCGCCTAGACCATGAATCAGAGTCTGCTCAGCGGCAGTGTCCAAGGCATTGGTAGGTTCATCAAACAAGAAAATCTGCTTTTCTCCCACCAGCGCTCTAGCCAAACAGATGGCCTGTTTCTCGCCTCCCGACAAGTCTTTCCCCAAAGAACCAACAGGTCTATCTAGACCCAAAGGATGAGCTGTCACTTCCTTATCAAATCCGGTCATGGCCAAACCAACCATGATTTCCTGGTCATCAAGCCCCCGGTAACCAAATCCAATATTAGAGCGAATAGTACCGCTGAATAAATCCGAATCCTGAGTCACATGGCCGACTGCGCCACGCAGTTCAGCTGGTTCCAATTGCCCTACATCTATATCATCCACCAGGGCCGAGCCGTTGATTGGCGGATAGAGCCCGAGAAGGATCTTCAAGATAGTAGATTTACCAGAACCAGAGCGCCCAACAATCCCGACCTTTTCACCTGGTTTGATTATGAAAGAGACACCCTTCAAGGCAGGTTGTGGTTGATTTCGGTAGCGAAAAAAGACGTTACGCATCTCAATTTTCCCGTGGATTTCCGGACGGTGCAGGAGCTGCCGACCGGACAGTTGCTCATTAGGCATTGCCATCAGATCATTAAGAGAGGTCATGGAAACCCGAGCCTGATTCAACTGCACCATAATGGAAGCGATTTGCAAAAATGGAGCCATAATCCTGCCATTTAGGATAGAACAGGCGATCAATCCGCCCGAAGACAGCTCACCATTGCCGATCTGATAAACCCCAAAAACGATAATTGTCACATACCCCAAGCTACCCAGAGCCTGGGACAAGGTAAGAAACAGATTACTATTACGCCTTTCTCCAGAGGAAAGTCGTGCCATGTGGTCCACCAGACTAACCCAGTGACGTTGCATCCTGCCTTCCAGGCCTAAGACCTTAATAGTGTCTAACCGTTGCAAGGTTTCCACCAGAAAACCATGTTTACCGGCCATTACCTTATAATTAGTTTTGAGAAAACGACTGATTGGTCCCTGGAAAAAAAAACCCAGAAGAATAATCAGGACACCAAAACCCAAGGGTACTGCTGCCATCACCGTACCACCTAAAAAACCGACCATTACTATGAATAGCAGGGCAAACGGCAGATCAACAAACGCTACCAAAGTAGCGGAGGAAAAAAAATCACGCAATCGCTCAAAAGACTTAATCCGGTTAGCCATAGCTCCAGGAGAACCAGTCTGATTAAGAAGGCTAATTTTCATCAGTTTTTCAAATATTTTGCCAGAAAGTATAGTGTCCAGATTGCGACCGGTGGCGTCCAAAAAATAAGACCGCAGGTTTTTCAAAATAAAATCAAAAGCAATAACCAAATAGACTCCAATAGCTAAGGCCCAAAGGGTCTCCAAAGCCAGATTGGGAACAACCCGGTCGTAGACATTCATTACAAATAAAGGAACAACCAAAGCCAAAACATTGATTGTCATTGTAGCCAGAACAACCTGCAAAATCACAAACCAGTTGGCACGTATTTCTGGCCAGAACCAATTACCGCCGCCAGTGCGACCTAAGCCGGATTGAGGATTCAAATTGCCGCGTTTAAGCCCTACGAAGATAGCCATACCCTCAAATTCATCAGCTAAAACTTCTGGAGCAACAAGGGTTTGAACGCCACCAGACTCTGGCCACTGCACTATGGCCTGCCCCAGCTCATTATAACCGCAGAACAGGCATGCACGTTGATTTTGGAGAATAAGAATGCAAGGCAAACTCAATGGCTCGATTCGTCCAAGGGAGATTTCAACTGCCTTGGCTTTCATTCCTGCTTTCACAGCCGCCTTCACCGCCATAGATGGACTCAGGCCCTGTTCATCAACCGGTAACCCTGCAAGAAGAGCCGCAACCGAACTAGATCTGCCAAGAAGACTGCAGGCCATAGCCAGGCATTGAGCCAAGGGATCTTTATCCTTGGCGTATTGTGATAGTATGTAGCATTCGGAATTCATAGCTTTATCATTTTCCTTTGAATAATAAAGACCTAGCGTAGCGAGTGAGCCCATATTTATCAAGAAACTATTACCAGGATCTGAAAAATAGTGGTACTCTCAACTATTTTCCCATTGATATGATGCTAGTTATATTTGCTTGTCTTTTCATTAGGATGAAAAGAATTCCCTCAATTTCATTGGGACAGAAAGAAATTACATGAATATGAAAAAAAAAATACAATGTGAGTCACATTCAAAATAGTCTCTATGGTCGTTGATAATATTTGTTGATTTAACGAACAAGTCGAGGTGAGTGGAGAAAAATTATGAATAAAGAGAAGAATAATAAGAAGACAATTACTTTTTTCAGGCTGATTTTCTGGACTGGTCTTGCCTGTCTGCTGACTAGCGAAGTCTCTGCTCAAAATCTCAGGGAGGCCGTAAAAACAGCCTTAGAAACCCACCCGGAAATTGAGGCCCTGAACTATGGCCGCAAAGCGGCCAGAAATATCCAAGCCCAAGCCTATGCCGGTTACCTGCCCAATCTTGACATGCGAACCGCCACCGGTTACGAATTTTCTGACAACCCTGCCACCAGAAACCGAGTGAATGGTAACGAAGAACTGCACCCTGTGGAGCTGAAACTGGCTCTCAGTCTGAATCTGTTTGAAGGATTCAAAACCCAATCCCAGGTAACCAGTTCAACAAACAACGCTATAATTATAACCATCCAGGTAAAAGAAGTAGCCGAAGGTCTCGCTTTACAAACGACTCAGGTCTATCTCGATATCCTCAAATATGAACATTTGGTGAGCCTGGCAACAGACAATGTCAAAACTCATCTATCCCTCCTGGACTTAGTTAAACAAAGAGTAACCCAACAGGTTGGCAGCAAATCAGACGAAAGCCAGGTCCTCTCCCGCTTGAAGGCGGCAAAAGCAACACTACGACAATATGAAGGACTGCTGGCTAATACCCAGGCAATCTATAAGAGTAAAGTTAATACAGAACCGGTGGATCTTTCCCTACCGACACCTCCAAAAATATTGAATACTTCTAACGTTACCCAGGAAGCTCAAATGGCTTTGAAGCTCAATCCTCTTCTTGGGCAGGCCAGGGCCAATATCGCCATGGCCAAAGCAGAACACCTGGTACGCAAGGCGGCCTATTATCCAAGGGTGGATCTCGAGGTCAGTGCGGCTCACAACAACAACCTTTCTGGAACGCCTGAAAGAAGCGATTCTGTCGCGGCAATGGCCATTTTGACCCAAAACTTTTTTACCGGTGGCCAGGATTATCATCGTGCTCAAGAGACATACAACCTGCTTCAACAAGCCAAGAGTGAGCTTGAACAAGCCGAACGCGACGTAGTCGAACATGTGAAAATCATCTTTAATAGCTGGCAGATGGCAAAAAAAAAGAAAGAATTATTTGCCACCCAGATGATAGACGATGAACGGGTTAAAGAGGCCTTTTTTCAACAATTCGCGGTCAAGAAACGCACCTTACTGGACCTACTAATCTCAGAAAACACCCTATTCCTTTCCAAGACCAATCACATAAATGAACGTTTTCTTGAAATGCTGGCACCTTACCGACTGCTGGCGGCCCAGGGTAAACTACTTGAGGGATTGCAAGTAAGAATGCCAGAAGGTGCCATGTTCGAAAAAATGACAATAACCGATATAATCCCCAAAATCTAATAACAACCTGGACCGATCAAACTAGTTTTTGTGAAAGATTACCAAAACTTAAATAGTTGACTGAATCCATGGAGGAAAAAGACATGGCAGCAGGGAAACAAAATTTTTCATGGTTTGACGAAGGAATCCCGGTTCCTGGCATTAAACAAAACAATGATTCACCCCTTCTAGCCGCTCTAGACAACCAGGCGCCTCCCCTGCCAAATCAGCAAACTAACGGCCACGGACCAACTATAACTGGCGGGACTTTTGATTTAATCGAAGATGCTTCAGTCGGAGATGTGATCGGAACGGTTCAGGCCAGTGACCCGGATGGGGACCCTCTAACTTACTCCATTAGCAATGGAAATACTAACAACATCTTTGCCATTGACCATACCAGCGGTAAAATCACCTTACTCGACAACACTAACCTGGATTTTGAAACTACCAAACAGTATACACTGAAGGTCCAAGTCTCCGATGGCACCAATACGGTTAACGCCTTCATCACAGTGAATATCTACAAAGACTCTCTGAATAGTGTCTTTTCTACATCCGGCGGTGACATAGCCTTCACTGAGGTAGGCAACAACCCCATAACTCCGGCTGATTTTAATGGATTAACCAGCTCCAGATTCCTAAATGTATCAAACGCCAACATCATCGGTACTAACCAGGATGGAGTAAACAGCGGAAATAGTGATAGAGTTGATCCAGGATATATCAGCCAATTCAACACATCACTTCAGCTTAATGATCCCGCTGATACCGTTCCCGACAACCAGGGCAACGACACTGACCAAAAACCAGGTGAAAACCAGGCTAATAATCCTGAGGTCAGCGACACCACCAATCCGCTCATAAACACTGTCTCCTCAGACACAGCAGACGGAAGCTATAATGCGGGCAATATCATTGCAGTAACAGTCGAATTTGACAAAACAGTCATTGTTGATATCAGCGGAGGTGTTCCGTCAATTATCTTAGAAACCGGCGTTACAGACCGGAACGCTCTTTACTTTTCCGGTTCCGGAACCAACACCCTTACCTTTAATTATACAGTGCAAGTCGGAGACAGTTGCCCTGATCTGGATTACACCACAACCAGCGCCCTTACCCTCAATGGCGGCAGTATCAAAGATTCGTCTGGTAACGATGCCGTACTGACACTTGCAAACCCGGCTGCCGCCAATTCCCTGGGGGCCAATAAAGCTATTATCATCGACACCGAAGTTCCAAATATCACCAGTCTTGACATCCCCAACTCAGCCATGACGGTTGGTAATATTATTACCGCCACCATTGGTGTGGATGATGACGGTGGCGATACATACAGTAATGTCAGCGGCACCATCGGCGGTTTTACTCTCAGCAATCTTACCAGGACTAATAGCACTACCTATACGGCTCAATTCACAGTTACAGAAGGCGGTACTAATGTAGCTGCGGGCAACGATATCCCTGTCAGTTTTACCCTGGACGATTCCGCCGGTAATACCAATTCTGCCTATACTACTCCAATCAGCCAACCAAACGATGCAATTGACGCCAATAGCCCCACAACTACCATCAGCACAATCGATATCAGCGCCGACACCGGCGTAAGCGCCGCGGATTTTATAACCAGCACTGCCAACCAAACCATCACCGGCACCTTAAGTGCCACCTTGGCTGCTGGCGACATCCTCTACGGTTCTGTGAATAACGGTTCTACATGGACGGATGTGACCTCCAAAGTGACTGGTACTACCATCAGCTGGAATGGCGCAACCCTTTCTGGCAGCAGCTCCATTGCCTTTAAGGTTACAGATGCCGCCGGAAATGACGGCACAATTGCTACCCAGGTCTACACCCTGGACACCACCGCCCCCACAACCACCATCAGCGCAATCGATATCAGTGCCGATACCGGCACCAGCGCCTCGGATTTTTTAACCAGCACAGCAAGCCAAACCATCACCGGTACCTTAAGTACCACATTAGGAGGCACAGAGATTCTCTATGGCTCGGTGAATAACGGTTCAAGCTGGACTGACGTAACCTCCAAGGTTACAGGTACGGCAATTAGCTGGGATGGCGCAACCCTTTCTGGCAGCAGCTCCATCGCCTTTAAGGTCACAGATGCCGCCGGAAATGACGGCACAACCGCAAACCAGGCATACGTCCTGGATACCACTGCCCCCACAACCACCATCAGCACAATCGATATCAGCGCCGACACCGGCGTAAGCGCCGCGGATTTTATAACCAGCACAGCAAGCCAAACCATTACCGGCACCTTAAGTGCCACCTTGGCTGCTGGAGATATCCTCTATGGCTCACTGGATAACGGCTCAAGCTGGACAGATGTGACCGCTAAGGTTACAGGTACTGCAATCAGCTGGGATGGTACTACTCTCTCCGGCACCAGCAACCTTGCCTTTAAGGTCACAGATGCCGCAGGAAATGACGGCACAATTGCAACCCAGGTCTACACCCTGGACACCACCGCCCCCACAACCACCATCAGCGCAATCGATATCAGCGCCGATACCGGCACCAGCGCCTCGGATTTTTTAACCAGCACAGCAAGCCAAACCATCACCGGTACCTTAAGTACCACATTAGGAGGCACGGAGATTCTCTATGGCTCGGTGGATAACGGCTCAAGCTGGACA
>PJEL010000165.1_pt1 | contig 77515 bp, 62 predicted proteins | sample 1853271 | NCBI WGS metagenome assembly PJEL01 (sample SAMN08108733, study PRJNA415343) | Invertebrate metagenome, whole genome shotgun sequencing project. | host: Globobulimina | place: Sweden: Gullmar Fjord | collected 2015-08
TCAAGACCTGACCCCCGGCGATGGCCCCGAACAAGGCGGACTCTCGGCGGGTGGGAAACTGTTGTTCAAGACCTGACCCCGGCGATCGGAGAGACCCCGGCGATCGGAGACGACCCCGGCGATCGGAGACCTGGTGCGAGATCTGTTGTTCAAGACCTGACCCCGGCGATCGGAGAGACCCCGGCGATCGGAGACCCCGGCGATCGGAGACCCCGGCGATCGGAGACCCCGGTCGCGGACTCCGACCCCGGTCGCGGTCTCCCGGTCGCGGGCAATGACCCTGTGTCTGGCGTCGTCAGCTAGCCGGCGTCGCTTGCTGACTTGCGGCCCCGTTGTCTGGGTCAGTATCCACTGAGCGGGAGTGCGATTCGTTGCGCTAGAATCCCCGAGTGACTCTCGGCCTCCTCCTGGTTTTCCTTTCCCTCTGCGTATCGTGCGTCGACACCACCGACGCCCACTTACAGGCCTTTCGCGCAGTTGCACCTCCCGACACGGTGGTCGTGCAATGCGACGCGGAGGCGCTCGAGCCCGGCATGTATGCGGCTCCGCAGTCGAGAGCCGAGGTCCTCGATCACCAGCTTGTCGCCTGGGTTTCCCCCGGCGAAGGAGAGGAGTACTACGCCATTCGCGAGGCCTGGGCCCTGGAGCGCGAGCGCACCGTCGATGAGATCTTGCACGAGCTTGCGCCGAGGTTCGTGCTCCACTGGCGCACCATTTCCTCTGGCCAGGGCATGTGTGATGTTCGCCCGGTTCCCAACGATGCTCCCGACGCAGTGTCCTCCGAGTGGTTGGACGTCGATGTGCTCGAGAAGGTCGCTGCCGATGTCGGGCTCTCCGCTGGAGCCCGCGACCACGTTCATCGCTGGATTGGTAAGGAAGAAGCATTGATGTTTCAGATGGAGCACACCTTGGTCCAGTGGCGCGACCGCGATCCGATTCGGCAGGCCCGCTGATGTCGCTCCTCCTCTTTGCGGCAAGTGCAGCGCTCGCTACCACCTGGTCCGTCGACACAGAGGGTGTGGCGGACTTCGCGGCGATCCAGGACGCCATCGACGCCGCCGCTTCCGGAGACACGATCGAGGTAGAAGCCGGTCTATACGCCGAGTCCATCAACTTCAGCGGAAAGGATCTACAGATCGTCGCCGTGGACGGACCCACAGTCACGGTGCTCGACGCCATGGGGACGGCAGACCGGACGGTCGTTGTCGAGAATGGCGAGACCTCCGCGGCCGCCCTCGTCGGCTTCACCGTGCACAACAGCGTGGGTGGGGAGGGCGTCGTCGTCCGCAACGCTTCGCCGCGTCTGGAGGATCTGATCCTCTCGGAACTGGGTTGGTGGTCCGTCGACGCCTACGCCTTCGTTGACGGCTCCACCGGCGGAGCGATCTTCGTAGACGGCGGCAGCCCGCTCATCAAGAACTGCACATTCGAGCGGAATCTTGCGCACTTCGGCGGGGCACTCACGTCGCGATTTGCTTCGGTGACAGTCGAGAACTGCCTCTTCATTGACAACTATGCGTACTCCGGTGGCGGTGCAATCTGGGCGCTCAATGGCTCGTTGACCGTGCGAGATAGCAGGTTTATCGACGGTTCTACCGCAAACGGTGGCGCGGACATCAGCGGCATCAACGCCGACATCGTCTGGGTCGGCACCACCAGCTCCGGCGGCAGCGGCCTCTCCGGCAGCATCCAGCTGACAGACTCCAGCCTCTCCATTTCAGGCGCGTTGTTCACGGGCAATCATGGAAGGGAGGGTGGCTGCTTGAATGCGAAGGACTCCGACGTCGACATCGAAGATGCCCAGTTTGTCGGCTGCACGACGAACCCAGGCTACGGGTCTCTCGAGTTCAACGGAAAGGACGCCCTTGTGCCGCCTGAAGTTACCTTGACTCGAAGCGAGGTCATCGGGGCAGCAGACGATCCCGCCGTGGGCGTGAACGTTGTCGACTACGGGACCGTCCGGTTCGCCGAGAGTCGGTTCGATGCCAACGCCGCCGGGCTCCAGATCTATGGAGAGACTCACTTCGGAGACGTGCAGATCGTCGAAAGCGACATCTCGGACAGTCGCGGAGATGGCGTGGCGATCAGCAATATGGTTGATGTGACCATCGCCGACTCCGTGATCAGCAACAACCTCGGGCGTGGTCTGCTCGTGGGCCCCGCCTTCGGTCAGCTGTCCGTCACCGGGAGCTCCTTCTGCGGGAACGCCGCCTTGTATGGCGCAGCGGCGGAGATGGGCGCCTGGGACACTGCGGCAGTCTGGTCCCACAATGTCTTCCGGGGAAATTCCACTGTCGGAGGCGCCCTTGTCCTTACGGATGGATGGATCGCCACGCTCAGTCACAACGACTTCTTGGCCAACTCCGCGGCGGATGGCGGGGCGATTGTGCGTTTGACAGTCACAGACCTGTCTTTCGACCACAATCTGATCGCTCGCAACGGAGACGCCCTTGCCGTCCAAACCCAGTTCGGAGGGACTTTCGAGCACAACCTGTGGTTCGCCAATGAGGGGAGCGCGCTCTACGGCACCTTCCCAGCGGGCAACTTGCTTGGCCTGGATCCAGGGATTGGCGAGGCCTGGGACGGCGCCTGTCCGGGCTCAGATCTCGTGCCTCCGTGCGGGAGCCCGGTCATCGAGGAGGGCATAGGGGCATTCGAAGGGCCGCCCGACTGCCCGGATCCCGAGCCGATCCCAGGACGCAAGCAGGGAGATTCAAGGAGCTGCGCCACTGGCAAGGCACCGCTCTGGCTCAGTGTGATCCCTTTTTGGGTCGCAGCTGTGCGCCGGCGCCGAGGTGCTCGTTCCAGGTTGCGGGGCTGAAGCCGTTGGCGACCTCGACCATCTGGATGCACTCGGGGACTGGGCACACGATCTGACAGAGGTTGCAGCCGACGCACTCGTCGAGGTCGACGATCGGGATGCGCACGTTCGGGTCGGGATCGGCGTGGATGCACTGGTGGGCACCGTCGTGGCAGGCCACCAGACAGACCTGGCAGCCGATGCAGGTCTCAGAGTTGATCTCGGCGACGATCTCGTAGTTCAGATCGAGATCCCCCCAGTCCGCAACCGACGGGATCGCCTTGCCGATCATGTCGTCGAGGGTCTCGAAGCCGTGATCCCTCATGTAGTTGAGGAGCCCCTCGTTCATGTCCTCGACGATGCGATAGCCCCGGAGCATGACCTCGGTACAGACCTGCACGCTGGAGCTTCCCAGGAGGATGAACTCCACCGCATCGCGCCAGTTGGTGATGCCGCCGATCCCGCTGAGAGGGATGTTGAACCTGGGATCTCGGGAGAGTGAGGCCACCATGTGCAGGGCGATGGGTCGCACCGCCGCACCGCAGTAGCCGCCGTTCGAGGACTTGCCGCCGACCGTGGGTTTGGGCACGAAGCTGTCGATGTCGACGCCGATGATGCTCTTCACGGTGTTGATCAGGCTCACGCCGTCGCCTCCGCCCGCCTGGGCAGCGAGTCCGTGGGGAACGATGTCGCCGACATTGGGGGTGAGCTTGACCAGGACCGGGATGCTGGAGAACTCCTTGGCCCAGCTGGTGATGCGCTCGTTGATCTTCGGCTCCTGGCCAACGGCGGAGCCCATGCCGCGCTCGCACATCCCGTGGGGACAGCCGAAGTTGAGCTCGATCCCGTCGGCGCCCGCGTCTTCGGAGCGCTTGATGATCTCCCGCCACTCCTCTCGGGTCTCCACCATCAACGACACGACCAGGGCGTTGTCCGGGTACTTCTTCTTGGTCTCGTAGATCTCCCGGAAGTTGGTCTCCAGCGGGCGATCGGTGATCAGCTCGATGTTGTTGAAGCCGACGCCGCTGTTGCCCCTCCAGCGCACGGCTCCAAACCGGCTGGAGACGTTCTGGATCGGCTGTCCGAGGGTCTTCCACACCGCTCCACCCCAGCCGGCGTCGAATGCGCGCTGGACCTGTTCGCCAGAGTTCGAGGGCGGCGCCGAGGCGAGCCAGAACGGGTTCGGGGAGGTGATTCCCGCGCAGTTGGTCTTCAAGCTAGGCATCAGACACCTCCCAAATACGTGTGCATGGCCCGGGCGGCATCGCGGCCGTCGGCTACGGCGTTTACCACTTCTTTCCCCCCGTTTCGGCAGTCTCCACCGGCGTAGATGCCCGGCATGCCAGTGCTTCCGTCGTCGTTGCAGACGACTCGACCCCACTCGGTCTGCACCCCGTCGAGTCCGGCGACGAGATCGCCGAGCTTGGCCTGCCCGGTCGCCACCAGGATCAGGTCGGCGGCGATGGTGTGCTCGGTTTCGGGCATGGCCTTTTTGTTGGCGTCGGTCCTGCAGCATCGAAGACCGCTGACCGAGCCTTCTCCCTCGACGGCGACGGGCTGGGCGTGCCAGACGACGCGGGCGCCCTCGTTCTTGGCGGCGCTCCACTCGTGGGCGTAGCCGGTCATCTGGGACTCGTTGCCGCGGTAGACCATCTTCACGTTGGCGACGCCGAGGCCGAGGAGCTCGCGCACGCAGTCCACTGCGGTGTTTCCGCCACCGACCACCACGGCGTTGCGGACCTTCGACAGATCGACGACCCCGAGCTTGAGGCGCTCGATGTACTCCACGGCACCACTGATCCCATCGAGATCGGCTCCGGGGATGTCGAGAGTGCTGTCCGGGCCGAGCCCAAAACCCAGGAAGAGGGCGTCGTGTCGGGTGGAGAGCTCCTCCCAGCCGATGTCGCCGGGGATCTCGACGTTGTGCTGGATGTCGATGCCACCGATCTGGAGAACCCAGGCGACCTCGGCCAGGGCGCTGTCGGCGCGGATCTTGTAGGGCGCGATGCCGCCGGTGCTCAGCCCACCCGGAAGGGGGCGCTTGTCGTAGATGGTGACGGCGTGCCCGAGGCGGCGCAGCTCGTGGGCGCAGGCGAGTCCGGCGGGTCCCGCTCCGACGATGCCGACGCTCTTGCCGCTGTCGGCACCCGCTTCAAAATACTGCCAGCCGGCTTCGTAGGCGGCGTCGGTGGCAAAGCGCTGGAGCTTGCCGATCTGGACGGGCGGCACCCCCATGTTCTCGAAGACACAGTCGCCGACACACAGGGTCTCGACCGGGCACACCCGCGCACAGCTCATCCCGAGGATGTTGCTGGAGAAGATCGTGCCCGCCGAGCCCTCGATGTTGCCGGTGGCGATCTTGCGGATGAACTCCGGGATGTTGATGGAGGTCGGACAGACAGCGATGCAGGGTGCATCGTTGCAGTACAGACAGCGGTGGGCTTCGACGGCTGCCTGCGCCGGGGTGTACGCGGCCTTGTAGTCGGCGAACGCGGTCTCGGAGCGCTGCTTGGGCAGGTCACTCATGAGGACTCCTTCTTGGAACGAGCCGCCATACTACACTCCGCGGCATGCTCTTCAGGAACGTGATCCTCGACGGCCAAAGATGTGATCTGCGCGTGGAGGACGGTGTGGTCCAAGCGCGGGGGAAGCTGTCCTGCAAGGAGGGTGAGGAGGTCGTCGAAGGAGGGCTGTTGACGCCGCCTTTCGCCGAACCCCACGTGCACCTGGACGCCGCGCTATTGGGCGCTCGAAGGCCCAATGTCTCTGGAACTCTCACCGAAGGGATCCGCAACTGGACAGAGCTGCGCCCGCTGCTCACCGCCGCCGATGTCACCGCGCGCGCGCGCAAGACGATCGAGATGTACGTCTCGTGGGGAGCGCTCCGGATCCGGACCCACGTCGACACCGGGAATCTCGTCGCGGTCGAGGCCCTCATCACCCTGCGAGACGAGCTCGACGACATCGAGCTTCAGGTGGTCGCTTTCCCGCAGGAGGGGATCCTACGCGCTCCTGGGACGAGGGAGAACTGGGAGAGAGCGGTGGAGATGGGCTGCGACGCCGTCGGCTGCATTCCGCACTTCGAACGCACCACCGAGGAGGGCTGGCAGAGCGTGCGGATGGCCTTCGATCTGGCGGACAAACACGACATCGCGGTTGATCTGCACTGTGACGAGACCGACGACCCCGCCTCGCGAAACCTCGAGGTCGTGTGCACCGAGACCCTGAAGCGCGGCTGGAAGGATCGGGTCATCGCCGGGCACTGCACCGCCATGCACAACTATCCGAACCCCTATTCCGCGAAGGTCGTGGCGTTGGTGGCCGAGTCTGGGGTGCAGGTCGTGTCCAATCCACTGGACAATATCGTGCTCCAAGGCCGGTACGGCGGCTACCCGAGGATCCGTGGTCACGCTCGGGTGGACGAGCTCTGGGATGCCGGATGTACCGTGGGAATCGGCCACGACTCCGTTCAAGATCCCTGGTATCGCCTCGGGACCGCCAACCTGATGGACGCCGCCTATATGCTGGTTCACTACGCCCATCTCACCGGAGAGGCTGAGATGCGGAAGGTGTTTCGGGCACTGCACGACGACAACCACATGTGCTTTGGCGGCCCGCCACAGATCTCAGAGGGAGAGGTAGCACAGCTGCTCTGGTGGCCTTCCGAAGACCCCATCGACCTGCTGAGAGATCGGCCGCGACCCAGGGTGATTCGATGATCTGGAAGTATGTCGGCGTCGGGTTCTACCTGGTGGTGCTGCTCACTATCGGCCTCCTCGCCTCCCGCAGGATGAAGGACGTCAAGGACTACTTCGCCGCCGGCAAGCAGCTCGACTTCTGGGCCGTCGCCTTCTCGGCCCGGGCCACTGGAGAGTCGGCGTGGCTGCTGCTCGGCCTCACTGGAATGGGCGCAGTCCTCGGGGTCCGGGGCTTCTGGGTCGTGCTCGGCGAGGTCATCGGCGTCGTCGGGGCCTGGCTGTTCATGGCCAAGCGCTTCAAGGGCTTCACCGATCGCTACGACGCCATCACCGTGCCCGACTATCTCGAGGGTCGCTTCCGCGACAAAAGCCAGGTGCTACGAAAGTTCTCGGCTCTAGCGCTCGTGGTGTTCGTCACCATCTACGTGAGTGCGCAGATCGACGCCACCGGCACCGCCTTCGAGTCCTTTCTAGGGGTCGACTACTTCGCGGGAGCGATCCTCGGCTTCGTCGTGGTCATGGCCTACTCGGTGAGCGGCGGCTTCCTGGCGGTGGTCTGGTCGGACATCTTCCAGGGCGCGCTCATGTTCCTTGGCCTGGTGATTCTGCCGGTTGTCGGCATCGTCTCCATGGGTGGTTGGGGAGAGGTCACCGCGGCTCTGCACGCCCAAGACCCGACCCTGCTGCACTGGGGAGGGTCGGCGGGCTGGACCGGGCTCACCATCGCCTCCACCCTCGGTCTCGTGCTCATCGGGCTGGGATTCCTTGGTTCGCCGCAGATTTTCGTGCGCTTCCTCGCGCTCCGCGACTCCGCCGAGATTCCCCGCGGAGCAGCCGTCGCCTTCATCTGGACCCTGTTTGCCGATAGCGGTGCCGTCCTCATCGGAATGGTCGGTCGCGCGTCGCTAGACGGGGGCGTCGAAGCGTTCGGAAACGGCGGTCAGGACGTGCTTCCGCTCCTCGTGGAGAGCCTGATGCCGGCGATGATCGTCGGGCTCTACATCGCCGTGGTGCTCTCGGCGATCATGAGCACCGTCGACTCCCTGCTCGTGGTGGCCGGCAGTGCGGCGGTCCGGGACTATTACCAGCAGGTCCGTCACCCCGACATGCCCGACGATCAGCTCGTCGCGGTGAGTCGATACGCCACTTTTGGGCTGGGTTTGGCGGCCTTCGCGTTGGCGATGGCGATGGCGCTCTTGGTGGAGGGCAGGACGGTGTTCTGGTTTGTGATCTTCGGCTGGTCCGGCATCGCAGCGACGTTCTGCCCGACCATCATCCTGTCGCTGTACTGGAAGGGCTTCACGCGAAATGGTGCCTTGGCTGCGATGATCAGCGGGTTCCTATGCGTGCCGCTCTTCAAGTTCGGGGCTCCGGCCATCGCCGGCATCGGCCCCTACATGGCCGAGCTCGCCGAGCTGCCGCCGGCCTTCCTGGTCTCCGGGCTCGTTGGGATTGCAGTGAGCCTGATGGACCGAAAGGGCAGGGAAGAGCTGGCTGGAATCGAGGACGAGCTGGACGCCTCCGCCAGCTAGTGGCCGGAAGTTGGTACGGACGAGGTCTTCACCGAGCTCTTGCGCTGCTCGAGAGCGGGACGAAGGCGGCTCAGATCGGGGTCGTCAAATGGCGCCGCTTCTACGATCTCCAGGGCCGCGCCTGGGCGCATCTGGTGCACGAGGGCCTCGACGAGCTTCACGCGAAGAGTGACCTGGCGCGGGAACACGGCAAGCGCACGCCTCGCGACGGAGACCATCTCGTTCACGGCGACACCCCAGTGGGCGATCTCTGCCGCGCGATATCCGGCTTCGAGCAGGTCATCTTCCGCGAGCCGCTCGATGAGAATGCAGGCCTCGGCTTCACGGTCGTCGCTGCAGAGCTCGGAGATCGCCGCGGAAAGCACACTTATGCGCCTCCGCGTCCACAGGCGATCCAGCGCGTCATAGGACGGTGCGCGCCCCGCATCGAGCTGTGCGATGAGGGATCGAGCATCTCGCAAGGTGGCCCGTCGAGAGCCTGAGAACCACCACCACTGACCGTATCGGATGACCGCGCTCAGCAACATCACGAGCGCGAGAGCGAAAAGGCCTGTGACGGTCATGGAGTCCATAGGGGCACAGTAACCGCAGGCGGAGACCGAGAAGAGGCGCTCACACGCTTTGCTGTTCCCTCGATGCACTCGGCCTTCCGGTAGAATTCCGCGGTGAGAATCCTCCCGCTTTTCATCGCTCTGCTGGCCTGTGGAGCCGATCCACTGCCGGATTCCGAGCCCGCTGAGCCGGATCCCAACGCGCCGCGTCGATATCGCGTGCTCCGGGGCGATACCCTCAACACCATCGCGTCGAAGCGCAGCTGCCAGCCTTCCGACATCGTCAACTGGAACGGTCTCGGTGCGGACCCGCTTCTGGTGCCCGGTCAGATCCTGCTAATCTATCGGGAAAATCAGAAGATAGCTCTTCGACCGGCCACCCCCACTGGCGACGACAACGAGGCCCTCCCCACCCGGGCGCCGCAGCCCGGAGACGGAGACGGAGTGGCCATCGCCGACATCCCCGATCCAGAGCCTCGACCAGACCCCGGCGACGGACGCCCCGCAGTCCCGCCGAAGCGGCATCCCGCCCCAGCACCTTCTGCACAACCTTCACAAGTCGTCTCGAACCCCCGTCCAGAGCGGATCGCGGTGAACACTGGCGGCAAGCGGCTGAGCCGCCATGGGACCGAGATCCTCTCGCTGTTGGACGAGATCGGGGACAGCAAGCTCGAGCACGTGGCATCGGTGAAACCCTCGGGCAAGACGCCCGGCGAGGCCGGTCTCGATGGTCGGTCTCTCGAAGGGGCCGGGAGCGCGGACAACGACACCGTGACCATCGAGCGCCCGAAGACTGACCCCGTCGCTGCGGCGAAGCTCGCGGGATCCGGCAGCGTGCCAAAGCTGGCCAAGGCGGCCCCGAAGAAGTGTCTCCCGGTGGTGCTGGCCGACCTTGGCGACAAGGGCATGGCGACGCCCGATGGCCTGGATCGCACCGCCATCAAGCAGGGCATGGCTCCGATCGTGCGGGCGGTCGAGGGATGCCTGTCGTCCGACACGAGCGGCACCTGGGACATGCACATCGAGCTCACGGTTGGCTGTGACGGCTTGGTCTACAACACCGACGTGGTGATGGATGGAGGGCTCCCGCGGGGCATCACTCGCTGCGTGGCTCAGGTGGCGGATCAGGGGTCCTTTGCAGCCGCCCAGGGCGTGACGACGTTCCTGTTCCCGATCCGGTTCCAGAAGTAGGCCAGACCCAGGCTCTTTCTGCGATAGGAGTAGAGGTGTCGGCACTGTACCGAGTCGAGGTTCGCGCCCTGGAGGGCCCCAAGGTGGACCTGTGGGTGCAGCCGACCCAACCTGACTGCTGCCCGTTCTACATGACCGCGCGCTTCGCGATGGGCCTGCTCGTGGACGCTCCCGCCGGCAGCCGCTTCACCTACAACCCAGCATCCAGGATGGCGATGCTCGGTCGCGCCTGGGGTGGCACGCTGCTCCGGAACGCGAAGCTCTGGAACAAGGGCGTCTACGACAGCTACCGGGTGCCGGTACACCCGCTCCGAGATCTGCTGGATGATCGGACCTGCGATCTGGGTAGTGCCGCCGACTTCGACTGCAGCAAGTACATCGTCGAGACGAGGGTTCTCCAGGTATCAGGCCCACGATGGGACTACGGCATGCCGGACCCGTGGGCGCTCTATCGGCTCACCGCGAGCCACGAGCGGTGGCTCGCAAACCTCACCGAGGCGTCGGCTTGGGACTCGGTGGCCTACGACTACGACGAGCCCGCTCCCTTCTTGAACCTCTGCGAGGATCTTGCGCTCGGGGCGGTGGTCGACGGAAGCCCGGAGTTCGTCGACGACCAGGCCTTCCTCTCCGCGTTCTGATTCCCCGCCACGGGTTCGGGGCGCAAAATAGGTCAGCGGAGTAGATGGAAGCTCTCGAGCGAAAACCGAAGGGAGAAACTCCCGGGTCGGGGGGCGAACTCGCCGCTGCCCGAATCGCCAGTTTTCACCACGGAGAACACGGAGGACCACGGAGTGCACGGCGCACGCCGCGGGGCAGCAATGCTGCGTCCTGCAGATGTGTGAGCCGAATCGAATCCAAGTAGCCGTTGCAGATCCCGATCGACCGGCCCGTCATCTGCGCCGGTTCTCCGCTCCGACGGCCCGGGCAGGCACCGAGTGCTGGCCGGACGGTGAGGGCGAGCGCCCCTGTCCAGCCCGTCTTCCACGCCCGCCGGAGCGGATCGGTAATGCGCGGCCCGCCGGCGTCCAGGCGGAGCGACCCCTTCGGCCTGGGAGTTTCGTCCGTGATAATTCGCAGGGGTGGCCAGAGGCGCGGTGTGAGACCGACCAGTCCTGCAGCGGTCCCCGCTCCGCCTTGACTCCGACGGTCTCGCGCACAGGGAAGCAACATCCGGCGGGCGAGGAAGAAGGGCCTCCCAACCACAACGAGCCGAGAGGCGTCGTGGTGACTCGGCGGGGCATCGGGACGGACCGAGATCCCAACGCCATCGTGGGAGTGGAGCTACTGCGTGGCGAGTGCCTCGGTGAGAGCACCCGCGGCTGTCGAGACCACAACATGAACACCCGGCCCTGGCCCGATCCGTCGTCCGTGCTCAACGTCGGAGTCGACCGTGCTGCGGGTGCGCTCTCCGAGATGCTCGGCTGCCGGCGCCCGACCCCTACGACACCGATGGCGTCTCGATCCGCTCCGATGCCCCGCTCGACTCTCAGTGCCGGTCGCGTCTCGGGTACTGCAGTTCAGCAGCCCTTCTTCGCTGCCCGCCGGACGCTGCGTCCCCCTTGCGCGACGTCGCCGGAGTCAAGGAGGGCCTGGCACCGCTGCAGGTCTGGGGCGTCCGGGTCCTCGTGGCAGATAGCCCTTGCGACCCCCCAGATCGACTCCTCCAGCCGAAGGGGTAGGCCCTCCTGGACGCCGGCGGCGCGCGCATTACACCGTCCGGTTCGGCGGGCTGCGAAGACGGGCCAGCCCGTGAGTTCCTACCTGTCGATCCCGCCTACGCCACGGTCGCCAGGCAAACGGCCTCCCAGATGTCCGGCTGTCCCCGGTTCAGCCAGCTGGCCGGACCGGGATCCGTGTACCTGGAGATCAGCAATCCGGGTCGTTTGGCGAGTCCCACGTGGTGCCTGCAACCGTCACTGTGGCGACGTAGGCATCGACGAGGCTCTGGCAGAGCGCATCGTTGCCACCGATGGCCAGATCGCCGGGCACGGAGGTAACGCCGGCGAGGCCCGCGATGTCGGTGAGGGTGGGGTTGTCGTTGACCGTCAGGTCGCTTCCGATCGTGGAGAGTGCCGAGAGCCCCGTGAGGTTGGCGAGGGCGGGGTTTTCGTAGATTGTCAATCTGCCGCCGACGGACGTGAGGCCCGAGAGGCCGTCGATGTCGACGAGGGAAGGGTTGAACGCGATGAGCAACTCGTCCCCTAGAGACGCAATCCCGGAGAGACCATCGATGTTGGTGAGGACATCGTTGCCCTGGACGTACAGGAACTCACCGACGGACGTGAGACTCGAGAGGCCGTCGATGTCGGCGAGTGCCTCGTTGTGGGAGAGATACAGCGCGCCGCCCACCGTCGCGAGACTCGAGAGGCCCTCGACGTCGACAAGCGAAGGGCTCTCCATGATGACCGCATGGCTGCCCACGGTCACGACACTGGACAGCCCGTCGATGTCGGCGAGCACGTCGTTGCCGCCGAACGAGAGGGAGCCGCCGATGAACTTGAGGCTCGACAGCCCGTCGATGCTGGCGAGCGCTTCATTGCCGTAGATCGAGGCGTCGGCACCGATGGACTTGAGGCTGTTCAGACCGTCGAGCTCTAGGAGGGCGGGGTTGTTGTCGACAAGCAAGCTCCCGCCGACCGTCGTGACGTTGGACAACCCGTCGATGGAGGTGAGGGCGTCGTTCGAGATCTCGGGCGGGAAGTAGGTGGCGTCCTCCGACGTTCCCCAGGTGCCAATCATCAGGCTGCCGCCGATCGTCGTCAGGCTGGAGAGGTCGTCGACGTCGGTCAGGGACGGTCCCAAGACGGTCAGATCGCCGGTGATCTCGCAGACGCCGCGCAGGGCGGCGAGGTCTGCTTCATCGCTGACCTCTACGTCCCCGACGTGCACACAGTCCGTCTCTGTCTCGGGGGCGGTGTCGCCGTCGTTCGTGTCCCGGTCGCCCCCGTGACAGCTGAGCACAGCGACGAGTCCCCATCGCCACATGCGGCCTCCACTCCTGGATTACACACGGGGTGGAGTCCCGAGTCAAACCCGAGAGCTGTCGTACTGGGCGCGCCTAGCCCTCGAACACCGCGTCGGTGATCTCCAGCGCCCGATCGATGATCTCGAAGCCCTCGAGCAGCTCGTACTTGGTGATGCACAGCGGCGGATTGCACATGAACGATCCCCAGCGAACAAAGGTGAACATCCCGTTGTCCCTCAGGAACTTCCCGAACTCTCCCATGGCCGGATGAGTGCTGTTGTAGCCGGCGATTCGGTCGCCCTTGCTGTTCTTCTGAATGTCGACCATCCCGAACAGCCCGATGGCCCGGAATCCGCGTACGCTCGGGTGTTTGTCCTTCAGCCTCTGCATCTGGGACTTCATGGTGGCCTCGAGCTCAGCGGCGTTGGCCACGAGATCCTCCTCGACCAACACCTCGACTGCCGCCAGCGCAGTGCCCATGCAGAGCGCGTGGCAGTTGTAGGTCAGCCCGCCCCAGAACACGTTCTCCCGGAAGTACTGGGCGATGGGATCGCTGACGCCCATGGCACCCAGGGGCGCATAGGAGCTGGTGAGGCCCTTCGCCATGGTGACGATGTCGGGCACGATGTCGCCGTGCTCGAAGCCGAACATCTTCCCGGTGCGCCCGAAGCCAGACATGACCTCGTCGCACACCAACAGGATGCCGTACTTGTCGAGGAGCGCCCGCAGACCCTTCAGGTATCCCTTTGGGGGAGGGAGGATTCCGTTGGTTCCAACGACGCTCTCGATGAACATGGCGGCGATGGCGTCCGGTCCCTCGTACTGGATGACCTCCTCCAGGTAGGTGAGGTTGTTCCGCGTGATCTGCTCCTCGTCATCGCCGAAGGAGTAGTCGTAGGGCCACGGACCCATCACCTTCACGAACCCCGGAGAACCCGGCTCGTTCGGGATCCTTCGCGGATCGCCGGTCAGCTGCATGCAGGCGTTCGTGGCCCCGTGGTAGCTGCGATACCTCGACAGGATCTTGAACTTGCCGGTGTACTGGCGAACCGCCTTGATGGCGTTCTCGTTCGCCTCCGCTCCTCCCAGCGTGAAGAAGAAGGTGTTGATGTTGCCCGGAACCAGCTCGGCGAGCCGCTTACCAAGCTTTGCCCTGGGGATCGTCGCACTGCCGGGGAACGTGTAGATCAGCGTATCCGCCTGCTCCTTGATGGCGGCGATGACCTTGGGATGGCTGTGCCCGATGTTCACGCTCATGAGCTGGCTGTTGAAGTCCAGCCACTTCTGGCCCTCGGGCCCGTAGAGATAGACGCCCTCGGCCCGAACAATGGGCATTGGAGCGACCTTTCCGGTGGCGGACCAAGTGTAGAGGGTGTGCTCGAGGCAGTCGTCGATGATCTGTTGCTGGTTCATGGCGGTGGCCTAGGTGAGAGGGAGGTTGCATGTGTGTGACGGGGCGACGAGGCGTTGATCTGCGTGAAACCCAGAGATGGACGTTGACCCCCTTGACGCCCAGTCACGACGACGCTTCCACCTCGACTTCGCCTTTGGCGTCAAGGAGCAGGAGGGGGTGAGCCGAAGGCGAGGGGGACAGCGCAGCGCTCCCCCTATAATTGGAGACAGTGGGCGTGTGAGTCGACAGGTGTGCTCGGAGATAGACCCGCCGATTCTGTCGCCGATCCCACCTCTCTGAATCCGATCCCCGTCTTTCACGACCCCCTCCAGTGCCGACGCAACATCAACCGCCACGTCCGAACCATGCCGCCGTCCGGGACAACCCCGTCGCCCCGCCACGTCCGCCCCGACTCACCGACCGCCCCTACGACATCCAATTCTCGTCCTTCTGCCGCGCCCACTTGCTCGTGATCTTCCGCGGCCGGGTCCAGAACCGGAAGCCGTCCCAGCCGGTGATATTTCCGTGGCCGAACTTCGAGTCGTTCCAGCCGCCAAACCCGAACGGCTCCCTGGGAACGGGCACGCCGATGTTCACGCCGCACATTCCGGCGGAGACGCGATTCATGACCTTGCGGGCGACATCTCCGCTGGTCGTGTACACAGCTGATGCATTGCCGTAGGGGTCGTTATTCTCCAGCTGCAGCGCCTCTTCGAGGGTGTCGACGCGGATGACAGAGAGCACGGGTCCGAAGATCTCGACACTGGCAGCGGGCATCTCGGAGGTGACGTTGTCGATGATCGTGGGGCCGACCCAGTAGCCGCCGTCTTGGCCATTGGCGCCGCGACCGTCGACGCGAACCTTGGCACCCATCCGCTCGGCCTCGTCGATGAGACCGGTGATGCGATCCATGGAGGCGCGGGTGGTGATGGGGCCGATGTTCTCCCCGGCGACCATCTTCTCGGCTCGGCGCGAGACCTCGTCGAGGATGTGATCGACATCGCCGACTGCGACCATGACGGCGGCGGCCATGCAGCGCTGACCGGCGCACCCGGTGAAGGAGGCGAGCACGTTCTCGGCGGTGACCTCGAGATCGGCGTCGGGCACGACGATGAGGTGGTTCTTGGCGCCTCCAAGGCACAGAGCGCGCTTTCCGGTCGCCGCTGCCCGCCCGTAGACGAGCTTGGCGACCCGGGTGGAGCCGACAAAGGCGAGGGCGTCGATGTCTTGGTGATCGCAGAGGGCCTCAACGGCTGTCCTGCCGCCCTGGACGAGGTTGAGAACACCCTTGGGAAGCCCGGCTTCGGCGAAGAGTTCAGCTAGTTTCAAGGCCGAGAGCGGGACCTGCTCCGACGGCTTCAGCACAAAGGTGTTCCCGCCGACCAGCGCCTGGGGAAGCATCCACAGCGGCACCATGAACGGGAAGTTGAAGGGCGTGACTCCGGCCACGACGCCGACGGGCTCGTAGATGACCTCGCAGCGCACACCGCGGCTGACCTCGAGCTGGGTTCCGGCGGCGAGGTTGGGCAGCGAGCACCCGTACTCCACACACTCGATGCCCTTGAGGACCTCGGGCTCGGCCTCGCTGTACAGCTTTCCATTCTCGTGGGAGACGAGCCAGGTGAGCTCTTTCAGATCGCGGAGCATGAGCTCGCGAGCCTTGTACATGACCTGGGCGCGCTCGCGCAGGGGCCACTCCTTCCAGTCCGGCAAAGCGGCTTTTGCGGCGGTCACCGCGGCGTCGATGTCGGCGTATGTGGACTCCCGCAGGCTGGACATGGCGCGGCCGAAGCGGGGATTGATGATCTCGAGGCTGTCGGCGCCGGTCGGATCGCACCACTCGCCGCCAATGTAGTTCCGCGCCGGGATGTACTCGGTGAAGTCGTAGTTGGAAGCTTTGAACTCAGGGATCATTTCATGCTCCGGTGAGGAATGAGGTTCATGAGGATGAGGTACAGGCCCGCTGCGAGGCCAAAGCCGACGAACCAGGCATAGGTGTAGATCTGGTCGAAGACAGCCAGGCCTGGGAAGGTCTCGATGAAGCCGGCCTGGTGGAAGAATCCCGGTACGTTCGGGAGTACGGCAACGACAAAGGCGACAATTGCCGCGATATTGAAGCCGCTCGTGTAGGTATATGGCCCCTCGTGCTTGTAGAGGCCGTCCAAATCGAGCTCGGTCTTCCGGAGCAGGAAGTAGTCGGCGATGAGGATGCCGCCGATGGGCCCGAGCAGCGCCGAGTAGCCGATGAGCCAGGTGAAGATGTAGCCGTCGGTGCTCTCGATGAGCTTCCATGGGAAGATCGCCAGCCCGATGCCAGCGGTGATGTATCCCCCGAGCTGGAAGGTGAACTTCTGCGGTGCAACGTTGATGATCGCGTTTGCGGGCGACACCACATTGGCGGCGATGTTGGTTGAGAGCGTGGCGATCGCCAGCGCGAAGAGGGCGATGAGCACGCTGAAGCCGCCGCCCATCTTTCCGGCGAGGACTGTCGGATCCCACACCGGCTCCCCATAGATCACGACGGTGGCCGAGGTGACGGCGACGCTGATGAAGGCGAACAGGGTCATGGTGGTCGGCAGCCCGATGGCTTGACCGAGGATCTGATCCCGCTGGGACTTCGCGTAGCGCGTGAAGTCGGGGATATTCAGGGACAGGGTTGCCCAGAAGCCGACCATGGCCGTCAGGGAGGGGAAGAAGACCGACCAGAACTGGCCTTCCTTCGCCCCGCCTTCCGCAAAGGCACTGGGGGTCGAGAGCATGGGGCCGAAGCCGCCGGCCGCCACATAGGCCCAGGCGAGGAGCGCGAGTCCGATGCCGATCAGGAACGGGGCAGCGATGGACTCCAGGATGCGGATGGACTCGATGCCCCGGTAGATGATGGCGATCTGCAGCATCCAGAAGAAGATGAAGCAGGCGAGCTCGGTGGCACTGATGCCCAGGATCGGCAGGTCAGCCATCTCGAGGCCGCCGCCGATGAGCCCGTTGATGAGCTGATAAATCGCAAAACCGCCGAACCAGGTCTGGATCCCGAACCAGCCGCAGGCCACCAGGGCACGCAGCAGCGACGGGATGTGGGCGCCTTGGATCCCAAAGCTCGCCCGGGCGAGGACCGGGAAGGGCACCCCGTACTTGGTGCCGGGGTGGCCGTTGAGGATCATGGGCACGAGCACGACGCAGTTGCCGAGCATGATCGTGCCCACCGCCTGCCACCAGCTCATGCCCTGCTCGATGAGCCCCGCCGCCAAAGTGTAGGTGGGCACGCACACCACCATTCCGACCCACAAGCTCGCCATATTGAAGACCGACCAGTGCCGTTCTTCGTCGGTTGTTGGCGCAATATCGGCGTTGATCAGGGACGGATCGGGGTTGTTGACCTTGGGCGCGCTCGCCATCAGTCCTCGCGCTTCACGGCGGTGGGCTCGGCCAGTTCGTTCCGCTTGTGCTGGGATGCCCAGAACGGAGCGAACGGCGGGCGATTGACGTACTTGCCGCGACCGCGCACGGTCTTGAGCTGGTCGTCTTCCCAGACCACCAGACCGCGGGACAGGGTGATGGCGGCGTTGCCGGTGATCTCCATGCCCTCGTAGATGTTGAAGTCGATGTTCTGGTGGTGGGTGTCGACGGAGATCGTCCGGGTCTTGTTCGGATCCCAGATGACGATATCAGCGTCCGCACCTGGCATGATCACGCCCTTCTTCGGGAAGATGTTGAAGATCTTCGCGCAGTTGGTCGACGTGATCGCGACGTACTCGGACGGGGTGAGGCGGCCGGTTCGAACGCCGTGGTGCCAGAGCACACCCATGCGGTCCTCGACGCCGCCGGTGCCGTTGGGGATCTTGCGGAAGTCATCGACCCCGGCGCGCTTCTGGTCGGTGCAGAAGCAGCAGTGGTCGGTGGCGGTGGTCTGGAGCATGCCGGCTTGCAGGCCCTTCCAGAGCGCATCTTGGTGTTCCTTGGCGCGGAATGGCGGGCTCATGACGTAGTGGGCGGCCTTGTTCCAGTCCGGATTCCGGTACACGGAGTCGTCGATGACGAGGTGCTGGGCCAGGCACTCCGCGAACACCCGCTGACCTTCGTGGCGGGCGCGGGTGACGGCCTCGAGGGAGTCCGCACAGCTGGTGTGCACGATGTAGATGGGCACCCCGAGGACCTGGGCGATGCGGATGGCGCGGTTGGCTGCCTCGCCCTCGACTGCGGGTGGACGGGAGAGCGGGTGGCCCTCGGGTCCGGTGATGCCCTTGTCGAAGATCTCCTGCTGCATGACGTAGACGAGCTCGCCATTCTCGGCGTGTAGCGTGCACAACGCGCCGATGTCCTTGGCGGTCTTGAAGCTGTTCACCAGGGTCTCGTCGTCGCACATGATGGCGTTCTTGTAGGCCATGAAGTGCTTGAAGCTGTTCACGCCGTGATCGCGGACCAGGGTCTTCATCTCCTCGCGCACCTGGTCGGACCACCAGGTGACGGCCACGTGCAGAGAGTAGTCACAAGCGGCCTTTTCAGCCCAGCCACGCCAAGTCTGGTAGGCCTCGAGCAGGCTCTCTTGGGGCCCGGGGATGGCGAAGTCGATGCACATCGTCGTGCCGCCGGCCGCCGCAGCGGAGGTTCCCGTGAAGAAATCCTCCGACGCGACTGTGCCCATGAAGGGCAGCTCCATGTGGGTGTGCGGATCGATTCCGCCGGGCATGACGTAGGCGCCACCGGCATCGATGACCCTCGCGCCGCTGGGGGCCTCGAGGTCTGGGCCAACGGCTGCGATGGTCTCGTCGTTCACGAGCACGTCGTGCCGGAACTCGCCATCGGTGGTCACAACGGTTCCGCCGCGAATGAGAATGGACATTTTCCCCCTTTGTGCTGCTCTTCGCGAAAAATCGCGGTCCGCGACCATATGTCAGCCGTGGGCGCCTGACAAGAGCCCCGGCCCGAAGTGCCCACGCGGGGTGTGGTTCCACCGACACCCGTGGTAGGTTTCGCAGCCACCCAGGGGGGCCAAATGGCCAAGCAAGACGAAGAGACTGTCCGCACGGTTCGAGAGGCCTATATGAGGGCTCTGCACGCCACACTCGAAGCCGTCGCGAAACACGCCAAGGCCGACAAGAAGGGCGACGACGAGACCACAGCCAGGTTCGCAGCTGCAGCTGGATCCCTGATGAACTCCAGCCTCGGCCATCAGCTGGCCGTTGGCTCCGAAGGGCTGAATCGCAAGAAAGACGACTAGGTCAAGTCAACTGTAGAGCGGAGCTACAAGAACCCGAGCGCCGCGTGGGCAGCCGCCAGCCGCGCAACGGGCACGCGGTACGGGCTGCAGCTGACGTAGTCCAGCCCATTTTCGTGGAAGAAGCGAACCCCGGTGGGATCACTTGCGTGTTCGCCGCAGATCCCGACCTGGAGCATCGGCTTGGCGGCGCGTCCCTTCTCGGTGGCCATGGATACGAGCTGGCCGACCCCAGCTACATCGAACACGGCGAGGGGGGTGTCGACGATGATGCCCTCCCTCTGATAGTCGGCTAGGAACTTGCCCATATCGTCACGTGAGAAGCCGTAGGTCATCTGGGTCAGATCGTTGGTCCCAAAGGAGAAGAAGTCGGCGTGCTCGGCGATCTCGTCGGCGAGCAGGGCGGCTCGCGGCAGCTCGATCATGGTGCCGATCTTGTACTTGGGGCCGACGCCGTATCGGGCGATGATCTCTTCGGCCGTCTCGATGGTGAGATCTCGCATGACCTTGAGCTCGTTGGGGATGCCAACGAGGGGGATCATGACCTCGGGGAGCACGACCGTGCCCTCCTTGGTGAGCTGACAGGCCGCCTCGAAGATGGCGCGGACCTGGGTCCGATAGACACCGGGGTTGGAGACACCGATGCGCACCCCGCGGTGGCCCATGATCGGGTTCGCTTCGTTGAGCTGCTTGAGCCGAACAACCAGGGCTTCGGCGCGCACGCCCAGATCTTCGGCGACCTCGGAGATCTCCGTTTCCCGCGTGGGTAGGAACTCGTGAAGGGGAGGGTCGAGCAGGCGAATGGTCACCGGCAGGCCGTCCATCACCTCGAAGAGTTCGCGGAACATCTGTCGCTGGATGGGCAAGATGTCGTTGAGGGCACGCTGGCGGGAGCGCGGGTCGTCGGCGAGGATCATGCGTCGGATCGCCCGAAGCGCCTCGGGCTTGAAGAACATGTGCTCGGTGCGGGACAAGCCGATTCCCACTGCTCCCAGCTGCCGTGCCCGCAGCGCATCGGGACCGGTGTCGGCGTTGGCCCTGACTTCGAGGCGGGCGTGCTCGTCCGCCCACGCGAGCAGGGTAGCGAGGCTGCCGGAGTCCGACTCGGGGGCGAGCATCTCGACTTTGCCCTCCATGACCTCGCCGGTGCCGCCGTCGATGGTGATCCAGTCTCCTTTCTGGATCACCGAGTCTCCGGCGTAGAAGAGCTCGCGTTCGTAGTCGACCTGGATCTCGGTGCAGCCGACGACACAGGGCCGGCCCATGCCTCGGGCGACCACTGCGGCGTGAGAGGTCTGGCCGCCTCGAGAGGTGAGAACCCCGGCGGCCACGGTCATGCCCTGGATGTCCTCCGGGGAGGTCTCCTGCCGAACGAGAATCGTCGGCACGTCGCGGTCGAAATACTCCTGACAATCGAGTGAATCGAAGACGACCTGGCCACAAGCGGCGCCCGGCGATGCGTCCAGGCCCCGGGCGATGACGTTCTTTTGTGCGTCGGGGCTGATCAACGGGCGAAGCACGTACTCGAGGTTCTGCGGATCGATGCGGCCGAGGGCCTCTTTGCGGTCGATATGACCTTCTCGTACCAGGTCGACGACGATCTTGACAGCGGCCTGGGCGGTGCGCTTCCCGGACCGAGTCTGGAGCAGGTAGAGCTTGCCGCGCTCGATGGTGAACTCGATGTCCTGCATGTCGCCAAAGTGGGCCTCGAGCTTCCCCTTCATGTCGATCAGCATCGCGTAGGATGCCGGCATGACGTCTTCCAGGCGCGCTCCGTCCTCCGAGCCCGCCGAGCCGTCGTTCAGCGGCAGGGGGTTGCAGAAGCCGGCGACGACGTCTTCGCCCTGGGCATCGGGGAGCCACTCGCCGAACAGGCCCGCCGCTCCGGTCTTGGGATTGCGGGTGAAGGCGACGCCAGTGCCCGAGTCCTGGCCCATATTTCCGAACACCATCGCCTGGATGCTGACAGCTGTGCCGGCGTCGTCGGGGATCTTCCGGGTCTTTCGGTAGTAGCGGGCGCGATGGCTGTTGTACGAGCGAAAGACCGCGTCGATAGCCAACCGGAGCTGAACACGGGGATCCTGGGGGAACTCGTGGCCGTGCTGTGCGATCACCTCTTGCAGCTTCTTGGTGAGTTCCTCCTGCTCGGCGACCGTCAGATCGGACAGCTCGCGATCCCCGCAGTACTGTTTCTGGACCTTGGAGAATCTCGTGTAGTGGATGCCGAGGACCAGGTCGCCGAACATCTGCACGAAGCGTCGGTAGCTGTCCCAAGCGAAGTGTGCGTTGTCAGACCTGCGGGCCAATGCCGCGCAGCTCCTGTCGTTGAGGCCGAGGTTGAGGACCGTGTCCATCATGCCTGGCATGGACACCGCGGCCCCGGAGCGCACCGAGACCAGGAGCGGATCGTCACCACAGCCGAGCTTCTTGCCCGAGGTGAGCTCCAGGCGGGCGATGGCGTCCTCGAGCTCGGCACCGAGCTGGTCGGGCCAGGTGTGTTCGTGGGCGAAGAACCAGGTGCAGGCAGCGGTGGTGATTGTGAAGCCGGGAGGTACGGGGAGCCCAAGCCGGGTCATCTCGGCGAGTCCGAGGCCCTTGCCGCCGAGAAGCGACTTGAGTCCGGCGTTGCTGCCAAAGTCGCTGTCGTCGAAGGAGTAGACCCACCGCTGCGTCATCGTTCGTCCTAGCGGGTGGAGACGCGAGAGAAGTCGGCGAGCTCGAGGAAGATCCGCCCCACTCGTATCAGGAGTCCCATGCGAACGGCCTTTTCGGTGGGATCGGGTGAGTCCACCATCACCGCATCGAAGAGGTCGGCGACCGGCTTCCGCAGCCCCAGCATGTGGTCCAGGGCGGCTGCGTAGTCGAGCTCGGCGACGGAGGCGGCGACATCGCTCTCCACCTGGATCACGGCCTTGCAGAGAGCGGACTCGGCGGGGTGCGTGCACTGCTCGGCCGTCGGCGCCGGATAGTCGGCATCTCGGGTGATGTTCAGGACCCGCTTGAAGGTGACCATGATCTCCTTGAAGTCGGGCTGACCGGCGATGCCCTTCAGTGCGGAGGCCTTGCGAGCCAGCACCACCGGATCGGGCTTCGAAGCGACGATGACCGCATCGACCAGATCTGCGGAGCACCCGTCGGAGATTGCCCAGGCGCGGAAGCGGGCGACCGTGAAGTCGACGAGTTCCTTGGCGACATCGTCGGCGTATGCGGGGGCACGGCCGGTGCCTCGCGACTTTGCCCATGCCTCGAAACCACCAAACGCGGACTGGGTCACCACATAGGCGTGGAAGTTGCCGAGTGCGGCTTCGAAGAGCCGGTGCAGGTCGGCGTGGATCTCCCGGATGGCCAACGTTCTCACCACGGCGAGTGCGGCGCGCCTGAGACCCTGCGGATCGCCTCCCTTGGGTTTCATGTCAATGGCGAAGCAACCGGCGAGCGTGTCGAGACGATCGGCCAGCGCCAGCGTGATCCCGACGGCGGACTGCCCGGGAGAGTCGTGGGAGAAGGCGGGTAGGTACTGCTCTTCGAGGGCCGCCGCGACCTGATCGTCCTCGCCTTGGGCCTCGGCATAGAGGGAGCCCATGTGGCCCTGGAGCTTCGGGAACTCGGTCACCATGTTGGTGACGAGATCACACTTGCAGAGCTCTCCAGCGCGGGCGGCCAGGTCGGGATCGGCGCCAATCCGCACGGCAATCTGGCGCGCGAGGGCGGCTACTCTGGCCTGTTTGTCCGACATGGTGCCCAGTCCGCGGATCCACCGCATCTTCGACAGCTGCTTGCCGTGCTCCTCGAGCCGCTGCTTCTTGTCCTCGGTCATGAAGAACCGGGCGTCGTCGAACCGGGCGAGCAGGACTCGCGCGTTTCCACGGGCGACGTGCTCCTCGTCGGCGTAGGGGCTGTTGGAGATCACCACAAACTGATTTGTCAGCTTGCCATCTCGATAAGTCGGGAAATACCGCTGGTGGTGCTGCATCGTCTCGACCAGCAGCTTTGGTGGCAGCGACATCAGGTTGGCATCGAACTCGCCGCGCACCAGAGTCGGCCACTCCACCAGGTGCAGGACCTCTTCGGAGAGCTTGGGTTCGTCGATGGGGTCGACCTTCAACGTCTGGGTCGCCTCGGCGAGCATCTCTGCAATGCTCGCGGCGCGTTTGTCGAGATCGGGCTCCACATGGGCGGCCCGGAGCGAGGCCAGCCAGTCCTCTTCGCCGGCGAAGGTGATCGGCTCCGACCCGTCGACCCGGAGTCCGATAGTGGTGTTGCCGACGGGGATTCCGGCTACACGCCCAGCAATCGGCACGCCGTCGTAGACCGCGCTCACGCGATGGATCGGGCGGGTCCAGCGGGTGCCGCCATGGCCCCACTCCATGGATTTCTTGAAGGTCAGGCCGAGGATCAGCTTCTCGAGGCCTTCGGAGACGAGGTCGACGGTCTTGTGGCCACCCTCGCGAACCCGGGCCGCGATGACCTTTCCCCTCGGGCCGTCGACGATCTCGAGCTCGGAGACATCGACGCCCTTGCCGCGGGCAAACCCAATTGCGGCCCGAGTCGGGGCGCCGTCCTTGAAGGCGCGCTCGGCGGATGGGCCGGTGACGACGGAGTCGACCGTGGGACTCTCGGCGGCGACATCGTCGATGACCACGGCGAGGCGACGAGGGCTCGCGTAGGTTCGGTGGGCGCCGCAGTCGATGCCCTCCAGAAGCGCGGAGAGGCCCTTGTCGAGCTCGGCCAGCGCCGATCGCACCACGGAGGCGGGCAGCTCTTCGCAGACGACCTCGACCAGGAGCTGTTTGCTGCCAGTTGGCTGGGCGTTGAAGCTGGGATCGGGCGTTGGCTCTGGCTTTGGCGCTGGGACGGTGCCCTCGGGCATGTTGTCGATCCATGCGTTGGCGCACAGGACCGCGAGCTCTCGGATTCGCCGGATGTACTGCTGGCGCTCGGCGACAGAGATCGCTCCGCGGGCATCGAGGAGGTTGAAGGTGTGACTCGTGGCGATGCACTGGTCATAGGCGGGCAGCGCGAGGCCGGCCTTGGTGAGTCGCTCGCACTCGGCGAAGTGTTTGTTGAACAGGTCGAAGAGCTGATCGATGTCGCTGTGCTCGAAGTTGTACTTGGACTGCTCGATTTCGTTGCGGAGGAAGACTTCTCCATAGGTGACGCCCTCGACCCAGGTCAGGTCATAGACGTTGTCGACGCCCTGGAGCGCCATCGTCAGGCGCTCGAGGCCGTACGTGATCTCTCCTGGAGTGGGCGTCGTCGGGATCCCGCCGACCTGCTGGAAGTACGTGAACTGGGAGACCTCGAGGCCGTTCATCCACACTTCCCACCCGAGGCCCCAGGCGCCGAGGGTAGGGGACTCCCAGTCGTCTTCGACAAAGCGCACGTCGTTCTTTTTGAGATCGATGCCGATGGCCTCCAGAGAGCCGAGGTAGAGGTCCTGGATGTCGAGGGGCGAGGGCTTGAGGATGACCTGGTACTGGTAGTAGTGCCCGAGCCGGTTTGGATTCTCGCCGTAGCGAGCGTCGGCGGGTCGCCGAGAAGGCTGCACATAAGCGCAGTTCCAACGCTGCGGCCCCAGGGTTCGCAGGACGGTGGCGGGATGGAAGGTTCCCGCGCCCATCTGCATGTCGTGGGGCTGGAGTAGGACACATCCGCGGGCGCCCCAGTAGCGCTCCAGGGTGCCGATTACGTCCTGGAAATGCATGCGAACCTCTACAGTTGGCGGTCAAGTCCGTCGTCTGGCACCCATGACCTGTCAGCTGACGAACATATGCCTTTAAACCGGCACAATTCGCAGACATCTACGAAGGTCTCCGGATTCTTGGGGAATATGTACGACAGCTCACAGCCCATGGGTTTGACTCCGGCCTTGACCTCGTGCGCGAAGGGGTGCTGGCGTATGCCTTTTCACGGACTGGAGCAAGGAGTGGTCGCGAACTCGCCAGAACTAGGGTAATCGGGGTGAATGGAGGAGACCTGATGAACAGGATCACGAACGTTTCTCCCTTGCTTTTCGCGATGGTTCTCTGCGGCTGTCCGGCAGACGACAACAACGGCAAGGAGACGGATGACACAGGTGGGGGCACTGTCGAAGTTCCCAGCTTCACGTTCTTGACCGAGGTCAACGCTCAGGGAATCGACGGCGATGTCGGCGCTGATGCCCTCGACCAACACCGCGTGGCGAACACGGTCTTCTCGGCCGTCCAGCTTGCCTTGGCCGAACCTCAAGTGCAGTCCCGGCTGCAGGTCGACAACGGTGGCGGTCGCAGCAACCACTGTTGGACTGCGCCTCCCGTGGCACAGACCAACTTCATCATCGACTACACCCCCTGCGCCAATGATGGCATTACAGGCGGCATCTACATCGACGACACCCCACAAGGTCCGGTGATCATCGAGTTCCTGAACTTCACGTTCGACGAATCGAGAGAGATCTCAGGTGCTGTCGCCCTCGACAGCGCCACCGCCGACAGCAGCATGGAGTGGTTGATGTACGACGCCGACCCCAACGCGCCGTCGCCGGACACGCGGGCGCCAATCAGTGTCGAGATCGACGGAAACGGCTTCCTGTTTGGCACGAGTGGCGGTGGCGCTCTCGATCTTCAGTTCAACAGCTGGAACCAGTGGGGTGCTGTCACCGTGTCCTCGGTGGGCGCCGAGGCGACGGTCCTCGCTGGCGGCACGGTCGCCGAAGACCTGTTCACGACGAACAAACCCTCCGACGCGCTCTCGGGGCCACTGGCCTGGACGAACTGTCGGTGCCCCTATTTTGGCAAGCAGACCTACGCCTTCGACCTCGACATCACCGAGATCTCCGTCGACCTCGACAAGGTCGACTCCGAGGACGACGACGAGGACGATCCCGAGATGAGCTTCTTCAAGGAGGCCAATGTCACAGGCTCGGCCCTGCTGACAACGACTGCGTGTGGCGAGTACGAGGTGGAGTTCACCCCAACTGAAGAGCCGACCGTGATCGTCACGGGCCCCGAGCTACGGGCAGAGATTGGCCGTCTGTGCGATGTGGCCCTCATCGAAGAGGTGAAGTGCATTGGCTTCCTCGCCGCAGCCGACGAAGTGGACACCTTGACCGTCACCATCACTGAAAACAAGATGCAAGCGGCTGCCGAGACGACGGTGCGAAACAACTTCGACACCAGCTTCTGCAAGATCCAGTAGCAGCCCAGTTGCACCAGTCGACATAGCTGGCCTCCGTCGCCCGCTTCGTTCGGATTGGTGTCTGAATTCCAGTTGCCGGCGGCTTCGGCAGGCTAGTGGACCACGGCTTGGGGGCTTCGTTCCATGTATCTGTGCCTGTTCTGCACTTCCTTCCTCACTGCGTTTGCCGGGGCTCCGGACAGGGACGCCTGGGAGGCCACACTCGACCGGGCGGTGCCCGCGGTGGTCTCTCTCCGGGTGACCGGAACCCGAGACTTCGACACCGAGAGCGCGGGAACCAGTCAGGGAACGGGTTTCATCGTCGACGGTGAGCGAGGGTTGCTCCTGACCAATCGCCACATGGTGCACGCCGGTCCCGTCATCGCCGAGGCGGTGCTCCTCAACAACGAGGAGATTCCGCTGCAGGCGATCTATCGAGATCCAGTGCACGACTTCGGGTTCTACCGCTTCAATCCCGAGGATGTGCGGCACATGGACGTCGTCCAGCTGACCTTGGCGCCGGAGTCGGCTCGGGTCGGGACCGAGATCCGGGTGATCGGCAACGACGCCGGGGAGAAGATCTCGATCCTCGACGGCACGCTGGCGCGCTTGGATCGAAATGCGCCGAGCTACGGCAGCAACGACTACAACGACTTCAACACCTTCTATGTGCAGGCCGCCTCGAACACCTCTGGCGGCTCGTCGGGTTCGCCGGTGGTCGACGTGACGGGATCGGTGGTCGCCCTCAATGCCGGTGGCAGCAACCGCGCCGCGTCGAGCTTCTACCTTCCCCTCGATCGGGTCGTCCGGGCCATGGCGCTCATCGAGAACGGCGAGCCGGTGACCCGCGGCACGATTCAGACCGTCTTCCGCTACACACCCTACGACGAACTCCTGCGCCTCGGGCTCCAGAGCGACACCGAAGACGAGGCCCGGGCCGCCTCCTCCGAGAGTACCGGCATGCTCCGGGTTGTCGAGGTTGTACCCGGCGGGCCGGCGAGTGGCCAACTTCGCCCCGGCGATATCCTCACTCGAGTGAATGGCGAGCTGGTCACCCGCTTTGTTCCGCTCGAGGCGATCATCGACGAGGCAGTTGGCGAAAAAGTCGCCTTCGAGGTCGAGCGAGGCGGAAGGTCGATCGAGGTCGAGCTCACCATTGGCGACCTGCACGCGGTCACGCCCGCCGAGTATCTAGAGGTGGGTCGCGGCATTCTGCACGAGCTCTCCTACCAGCAGGCTCGAAACAACAACCGCCCGACAGCTGGCGTATATGTTGCCGTTCCCGGCTACATGCTCTCCACCGCGGAGGTTCCCCCGGGCGCGATCATCACTCACATCGACGGAGAGCCAGTCGCCGACCTCGACGCGGCCCAGCGCGTGTTGGAAGCCCGCGGCCAGGGAGATCGGCTCCGGATCCGCTTCAACCCCGTCGAAGATGTGCGCCACAGCTACGAGACGGTCGCTGTAATGGATCGGCGCTGGTATTCGATGCGCCGCTGTGTTCGCAGTGATGCCGACGGCAGCTGGCCCTGCACGGACAGCCCGCCGCCGCCCGCGTCGAAGGCACCCGAGCCCGCGTCGGCCATCCTGGCTGTGAGTGGAGAGAAGCTGGCCGGAAAGCTCGCGCCTTCACTGGTTGTCGTGGACTTCGACATCCCGCATCCGACTGCAGGGGTCAAGGACTTCAACTACGTGGGGGTCGGCACAGTCGTCGACGCCGAACAAGGTCTGATCTTGGTCGATCGGGACACGGTGCCGGTGGCGCTCGGCGACATGATGCTCACGTTCGCCGGGTCGGTGAAGGTCCCGGGCAAGCTGCGCTATCTCCATCCAGCCCACAACCTGGCCGTGGTTCAGTACGACCCAGCGTCCCTCGGTGACACGCCAGTCGAAGCCATCGAGTGGGCATCGCGGCGGCCCGAGAAGGGCGACCACATCTGGCAGATCGGCCTCAACCGAGACGACGAGCTCGTCTCCAAGTCGACCAGCGTGAGTGCCATCGAGCCGCTGCGAATGGGCTTCTCGGGCACACCGCGCTTTCGGGACAGCAACATCGAGGCGATCTCGACCGCAGATGCCATCCCTTCGCTCGGTGGCGTGCTGGCGGACAAGAAGGGAAGGGTCTACGCGATCTGGGCTTCCTTCCTCGATCAGCGCGACGGGGAGCGCATGTTCCACGGCTTGATGAAGGAGTTCATCGATCCGGTGCTCCAGCCGATCCTCGCCGGCGAAGACCCCGGCTACCGCAGCCTCGGGGTGGAGTTCATGCCACTGGGGCTGCCAGAGGCCCGGGACCGAGGGCTCTCCGACGCCCGCATTCGCCAGCTCCTGCATCACGATCCCGACCGTCGGACCGTGTTTGAAGTCGTCCGTGTGCACGGTGGATCCCCAGCTTCTGGAATCGTGCGCGACACGGACCTCCTCCTCGCCATCGACGGCGAGCCGGCCACGAGAATGCGGGATCTCGAAGCCTTGCACGGGACCGACAAAGCTGAGCTCACCGTGCTCCGTGACGCCGCCGAGCACACGTTAGAGGTCGAGACCTACGCGCTGGACGGCCGTGGCGTCGATCGTTTTGTGTCGTGGGCGGGCTTGATCCTGCACAAACCCCACTACGAGGTGGCTGCGCAGCAGGGCAGTGACGTGAGCGGCGTCTATGTTGCTTGGCTCTGGTACGGCTCGCCCGCGCTCCGGTATGGACTGCGTCCGACGCGGCGAATCACGATGATCGATGACACCGAGACTCCGGATCTCGACACGTTCCTGAAGGCCGTCGCCGGCAAGCGCGACCGAGAGCCCGTGCGAATCACCATGGAGAGCCTCGACGGCACGGTCCGCGTGGGCACCCTGAAGCTCGACTTCGAGTATTGGCCGACCCAGGTGTTCTCTCGTGAGAATGGCGAGTGGATCCGCTCGGCTCCAGGTGTGGACGCGGAGTGACGGATCGGAGAGAGAGGAGCGAGAACGGTCAGAGCCCGCAGAAATTCGGGGCCTTTCTCGGTGTGTTTACTCCGACACTGCTGACGATCCTCGGCGTGATCATGTATCTGCGCCTCGGGTGGGTGGTCGGCAACGCCGGGCTCTGGGGCGCGCTGATCATCATCGCCGTTGCGAACGTGATCACGCTGATCACGGCGATGTCGATGAGCTCGCTCGCCACGAACATGCAGGTCGGGGTGGGCGGCGCCTACTTTCTGATCTCGCGAAGCTTCGGTCTCGAGGTCGGCGGCGCCATCGGGATCCCGCTCTATCTGTCCCAGGTGTTGTCGGTGACGCTGTACTCCTACGGCCTCGCCGAGAGCTTTCGCATCGTCTTCCCGAACCTGCCGGTCATGCCGGTGGCCGCGCTCATCGTCGTCGGCGTGACGGCGGTGGCGGCCAGGAGCACCGCTCTCACGCTCAAGCTGCAGCTGCCGATCATGGCCCTGATCGTCTGCTCGATCCTGTCGCTGGTCCTGGGCGTCGATTTTGGTGGGACCTCGAGCGTGCCCGCCTTTGGCCCCTGGGACGATGCAACGCCGATGTTCACCTTTGCGGTGTTCTTTCCGGCGGTCACCGGCATCCTCACCGGCTTGTCTCTGTCCGGGGATCTCGAGGATCCCGGCACCGCGATCCCCCGGGGTGGGTTGGCTGCGGTCGTCATCGGCGGGCTCGTCTATCTCGCGCTGCCCTTCTTCCTGGCCCACGGCGCCAGTGCCGAGGATCTTCGTGGCGATCCGCTCGTGTGGACGTCGGTCGCCGCGGTGTCCTGGCTCGTCATGCCGGGAATGTGGGGCGCGGTGCTCTCCAGCGCTTTTGGTGCGGTGCTTTCGGCGCCACGCACGCTGCAGGCCCTGTCCACCGACAAGCTCGCTCCAGAGCGCTTCGCCGAGACCGACGAGGACACCGGTGAGCCGCTTCTAGGGCTGTATTTCTCTGGTGGACTGGCGCTGTTGGCCGTTTTGCTGGGGGATCTGAACGCGGTCGCCATCGTCGTGACGATGTTCTTCCTGACCACCTACGGGGCGCTGAACCTGGTGGCCTGCCTGGAGTCGCTGATCGGCGATCCGTCCTTCCGCCCCCGGATCCGGGTCGCCTGGTACGTGTCACTCCTGGGATTCCTCGGCTGTTTTGTCGCCATGTTCGCCATCAATCCGCTGGCCTGCTTCCTGGCAGTAACGGTGGAGGCGGTCGTCTTCTACTGGCTGTCGCGGCGATCTCTCGAGGCGACGTGGGGCGATGCGCGCGGCGGTCTGCTTCTCACGGGTGCCCGCGCCGCCCTCATGCGTCTGCGGGACGCCCGCTTCGACCCGCGAAACTGGCGGCCGCACATCCTCGTGTTCACGAGGGATGTTGCCCGTTCGATCCCACTGATCCGCACTGCAGACGACTTTGGCCAGCACCGAGGGATAGTCACCGTCTGCCACCTCATCGAGGGCGGAGAGCAGAGCCTCGACGAAGCGGAGCGCATCCAGCACGCCGATAGCAAGCTCCTCCGCGATGCCGAGCTCTGGGACGTGTTCTCGGAGGTCAACGTCGTCGGTGATCTCGACGAGGGCATGGTCACCATTGCGCAAGCCAACGGGATCGCGGGGCTGCACAGCAACACGGTGATGCTCGGCTATCACCCAGGCCCCGACGGGCTCTCCAGCCTGGCGCGATTGATGACGGTGGCCCGCCGGATGGAGAAGCTGCACCGCTGCACACTGATCTACGTGCCGGGAGGCCGCCCGAGCAAGCCCGCTCCCAAAGGGAGGGGAAAGGCCAAGAAGCTCGTCATGGTGTGGTGGGCGGGGCGCCAGCACAACGGAGATCTGATGCTCCTGCTGGCCCACCTGATGACCGTCGCTACGGCCTGGCGCGGCGCGCGGATCGTGCTCAAGAGCGTGGCCACGAGCGATCAAGAGGCCTTGCTGCGGCGCCGTGAGTTCGACAAAATGCTCCCGGAGATCCGCATGGAGGTCGAGTTCGACATCGTCGTTCGCGCCGAAGGTGACGACATCGGCGACATCATCCGTGCCCAGTCCGCCTCCGCCGACTTTGTCTTTCTCGGGCTGCGGATTCCCGATCCGGGTGAAGAGGACGACTATGCCCTCAGGATCGCCGGCCTCCTCGAGGGCATGCCCGACACCTGTCTGGTGCGCAATGCCGGGCGCTTCAGTGGGCGGCTGGTATGACCGCTCGGCGGCTCATTGTCATGCGTCACGCCACGTACTCCTGGATTGGCGGCGAAGTCACGGACCATCAGCGGCCCCTCAACGACAGCGGTCGCTCCCAGCCCCCCAGAATCGCTGCGCAGCTCGCGGAGGTCGGCTGGTTGCCCGAGATTGTCCTGAGCTCCGATTCCCGGCGTACGACAGAGACCTGGCAGATCATGTCGGAGCGACTGCCCGAGGCTCGGGTCACCTTCGATCCAGACCTGTACCTCGCGGGAAGCGATGCTTTGCAGCGCGTCGTGGGTGCGGTGGCGGAGCCGATCCAGACCGTCCTTGTTCTCGGCCACAACCCTGGTTGGGAGGCGGTCATCGAGGCTCTCAGCCGGGTGAGCGTGCGGATGGAGCCGGCAAACGCAGCGCTTCTCGAGGGGAGCGGGGCGACGTGGTGGGATGCGCTGGCTTCGCCCTGGCGGCTGGTGCGTGTTCTCACTCCCTAGGCGGGTTGCTGCCAGGCGTTGCTCGCTTACTCAGCGCCCCCAGCGATGATCACGTTCGGAAAGAGATCTTCGTTGTCGACGGAACGGGCGGCGTCCATGGTCCGGATGATCAGGTCGTAGGAAGTGTCGGGATCGGGCACGAGGACGACCATGTCTTCGTCGGGCCAGTCGCGCTTGATGTCGGCGAGCAGGTCGTGGAGCGCGTCGGTGCCTCCCTCGGTCAGCTGAACACTGAGCTCTCCGTCCTCGCCGATCTCCTGGCTGTCGCTGGCAACGGTGTAGCCGTCCTCGGTGATGAGGATCTTCAGGGAGAGCCGCTCGACGGGCTCCTCCTCAATCTCATCGGGGCCAATGGCCGGCATCGTCACGTCCACGATGGAGAGACCCACGAAGTGTGTGGACATCAGCAGGAAGGGGATGAGGATCGTGACCAGGTTCATGATGGGCACCAGATCCAACGCGCCGCCTTCCGATTCCCTTCGCGATGCCATCCCGCCCTCCGTGTGGTCTCTTGATTCCGACAGCGCTGCTTTGGGGCGGTTCCGACTAAAACAAGATCTCTCGGATGCGCACGGGTCCCTGCGCGACGACCAGCTCAACGCAGTGGCGGTGGCGTCGACCTTCCCGCTCGAAGACCCGGGGCACGCGAGCGGCATTGACGTAGCGCACGCCCCCCTTTTCGATGGTCCAACGCCTCATTCCGCCGTCACCGCTGTGGTGCATGTGGCCGGACACGACGGCGAGCACCTCGTGGCCGGTCCGCTGGGCGTGGGCGACGGCCTCGGTCAGATCGAGATCGCCGTTGTCGAACTCCGGGGTCGATCGTCCGTAGAGATCATCGCGAGTGCACCCGAGCCCAGCCGGTCCATTGTGGGACAAAAAGACGATCGGCTGGGTGCACCTGTCGACACACCCCCGGAGTCGCTCCGAGGAGGCTTCGATGCTGGTGACCCCGAAGCGCGCGGCCAGGTAGGGCGCGAAGCTGAGGTGGCGGCCATCCATGGCGTGTGGGCGGCAGGCAACCACATCGACCCCGTCGAGTGGGTGCACAGAGAAGCCTCCGAGCTCTACAGATCCGAGGGCTCGTTGCAGTCTGTCGATCCGAGAGACGTGCGCGCTCACCCAGCCACCGAGATCGCAGCCGCAGCGGGCGGCCTCGGCGAGGACTTGCACAGGAGAAGGACCGTCGTGATTGCCTGGGATGAAAATGGCCCGAGTGTCCAGTTTCGAGACAGATCGAGCCACGGCTTCGGTGTTTCGATGACTGAATCGGGGTAGGTCGCCGACAAAGAGGATGGCGTCGAAGTGCTCTGAGGCGAAGTAGCTCAGATCCTCTTCACCCCAGTGCTCGTGGATGTCACCGACGATGGCAATCCGCATCTTGCTCCCGCTGAAAGTTGGCCACAGATGTCGGCTCCCCTTGATATCCTCGGGGCGTGGATCTGCATCACGGGACGGTCGTCAGCCAATACACCATCGAGGCCATTCTCGGCCGCGGTGGCATGGCAACCGTGTATTTAGTGCGCCACAATCAGCTCGGAACTCGGTGCGCCCTCAAGGTCCTCACGACACCGAGTCCGAGGATCCGCGCCCGACTGCTGCAGGAGGGCCGGGCGCAGGGAGCGCTGCGCCACCCCAACGTCGTCAACGTCACCGACACCGTAGACCTGGGTCACAGCCTCGGGCTGGTGATGGAGTACGTCGAGGGGCCGACCCTGCACAGCCTCCTCCTCAAGCACACCCTGACGCTGAACCAGGCTGACGAGCTGGCCCGCGGAATCATCGCTGGTGTTGCCGCTGCCCACGCCCAGGGTCTGATCCACCGGGACCTCAAACCCCAGAACATCTTGTTGGCGGTGACCGAGCAGGGTTTGTTGCCGAAGATCGCTGACTTCGGGCTGGCCAAGGCGCTGGACGAGGACGACGGTGGCGGGGGAGTAATGACGCGCTCGGGTGTCGGCATGGGGACCCCGCCCTACATGGCTCCCGAGCAGATCCGAGACGCCAAGAGCGCCGATCAGCGAGCGGACATCTTCTCTCTCGGCGCGATCCTGTACGAGCTGGTGACCCGCCATCGGGCCTTCCACGGCGGCGACATGTTCGAGATGTTCGTGAAGATCAACAGTGGAGATTATCGCCCTCCACGGCAGCTTCTTCCGGATCTCCCCGTGCGGATGGAGAAGGCTATCGTCGGCGCACTCCTCGTCGACAAGGACGAACGGATCCAGGACTGCATGGCGTTGTTGTCCATCTGGACTGGGTTGGATCCGACCGAGCAGGAGATCACCTGGGGTAGCGAGCTGCTCATCCAGGCCAAGGACTGGACGGGTGAGATCAAAGCCCCAGGCGCCGAGATCTCCGCCGATCTGACCTTCAGTACAAGCATTCTCGATCACTCTGAAGACTCGGCTCCGCCGGCGACGGGGGTTCAGATCCAGCGGAGCGGACGCCAAGCGCTGTGGATGGGCTTCGGAGCGGTTCTAACGGCCCTGGTCGGTGCCGCGGTGATCTTCGGTCCGACCTTGCTGGGCACGGGGGAGGTCGAGGAGGCCGTTCACTACAACCCGACCTTCGAGCAGCTCACCTGGGAGTCCGACAAGCTCCTCCACCCCACGCTGGCCCCGGACGGCCGGACTGTGGTCTACGAGCGCCGCGGAGAACTGTATTCCCGCCGAGTCGACGGTATGCGGCCGATACTCCTTACGGAGGATTTCACCAAACAAGCCTTCACGCCGGCATTTTCTCCGGATGGTGAGAGGCTGGCCTTCGCCGCAGATGATGGACTCTATGTGATGGGCGCCATGGGAGAGTCTCCGGTCCGCCTCGCCGACCACGGCTTCCACCCATCCTGGTCTCCCAGCGGCGAGTCGCTGGCGTTCGTGACCTCCTATACCGGCGATCCAACCAGCCCAGGCGAGACCTCGAAGCTGGAGATCCTGAAGGTGAGTGGCGTGCCGCAGGTCGTCGACGCTCCTCACGATATTCGCGGCGCGAGCTGGTCTCCGGACGGCCATAGGCTCGCCTATTGGACCGCAGACCACGACATCTACACGATCTCGGTCGCTGGCGGCGAGCCGGTCGATGCGCTCGTGTCCGCAGCTGCGGAGTGGCATCCGACCTGGAGTCCAGACGGCACTTCGCTGCGCTATCTGTCTGACCGGAGCGGTGCCGTGAACCTGTGGGAGGTGCAGATCGACGCCACGGGAAGTGCCAGTAAGCCGCGGCCACTGACCAGCGCACCGATGGGCGGCGTGTGGTCTTTTGGCGCCTCCGCAGACGGCAACCGCTTTGTCTACAACATCGTATATGCGCCGGCGACCCTTATGAAAGCGGTGCTCGATCCCACCGCTGGATCCGTCGTTTCGGGCCCGGATCCGGTGCTTGCGGGAGATCGGGCCTACGTGGCGCCCAGCATCTCTCCGGACGGGTCGATGTTGGCCTTCGATCTGCGCGGAAGCCAGGAAGATCTGTACGTAGCCGGAGCGGATGGCAAGGGTCTCCAGCAGCTCACCGACGATTCGGCTTGGGATCGCACCCCGGACTTCTCGCCGGACGGGGGCACGATTCTCTTCTCCTCGAACCGCGGTGACAGTGGGATCTCGCAGATCTGGTCGGTGGCCATCGACGGCAGCGCGCTTCGACAGGTCACCTCTGAGGCGGCAGATCTCGCGAGTCCGGAGTGGTCATCGGACGGCGAGACCTTTGTCGCTCGGGGCGCCGATGGCCTCGTCCGCTTCGACCTCGATGGCCACGAGCTCGGTGGAGTCGAAGAGCCCGCCGAGGATCGTAGCTGCCGGTGGCCTCGAGAGGCTCCAGATGGCGATCACTACGTCTGTGTTGGCGACGACCAGATCCGGTGGGGGAGCCGAACCGACGGCACCCTGGAAGCGCTCATCGATATCGACCCTGGGGCGCGGTTCTCGGGCTCGGATCCCTTGGCCCTGTCCGCAGATGGCAAGACCATCGCCTATGGCGTCGCCTGGGAGACCAGCAACCTGTGGGTCGTCTCCTTCGAGCCCGTCGAGCGCGAAGTCGATGCCGCTGGGGTGAGCTTCCAGCGCCTCACCCACGAGCCGTCCATCCAGCAACGTCCGGCAATATCTCCGGATGGCAACCAGGTCGTGTTCGAGCAGGACGGCGGGCTCTCGCTCCGCCGAGTTGGAGGCGATCGCGTCGTCAGTATTGCCAAAGATGGGTTGCAGCCGGCGTTCTCAGCGGACGGCGACAAGCTGGCCTGGGCGACATCCCGCGGGATCTATGCCGCGGGGGCCATGGGCGAGAACGCTCGCAAGGTCATCCCGATCGGCTACCACCCGTCGTGGTCTCCGGACGGGCAGAGGATTGTTTACAGCGAGTCTTTTGCGCCGCGGTGGTCGGAGTACACGAAGCTGGGTCCCATCAAGATCGCAAGTCTCGACGGCAGCGCGCCCACCGTAGTGGTGTTCGAGGGCCTCGGTCCGGACTGGTCGCCAAACGGGCATCGGATCGCGTACTGGACTCAAGAGCGCGACATCCGCACTGTGGCGCCAGATGGAACCGGATCCACCCTCGTCCCTGCATTGGCCGGCGCGAAGGCTTGGAGTCCCCGGTGGTCCCCCAGTGGGCACCACCTCTACTTTGTGAGCGACCGGTCGGGGACCACCGATATCTGGCGGGTAGCCATCGACGAGGAGAGTGGGGTAGTCGTCGGCGAGCCCATTCCGGTGACATCCGGTATGGACGGAGAGATCTCGGATATCGAGATAGCGGGAAACCGCCTCGTCTTCAGCGCAGAGCGGACTCGATCCAACTTGTACCGCTACGAGCTCGATGGCGAGACCCGGCGCGTGGTGGGCGCAGGTCGGGCGCTGACCCAGGGCAGCAACCAGTTCATCGATCCCAGCTTGTCGCCGGACGGCTCCCAGGTCGCGTTTGCCTCTCTCGGAGTGCGGGAGCACCTGTTCGTAGCCAACGTCGACGGCAGCGGATTCCGCAAGCTCCTGGCGGACGAGTACCACAATCGCAAGCCCGCCTGGTCGCCTGACGAGGGCAGGATCGCATTTCACTCCGATCGCAGCGGTCGCTACGATGTGTGGACCATTCGACCGGACGGAGGGGAGCTCGAGAACAGGACGAGCGAGGCGTCCGTCCAGACCTACACCCCGGCGTGGGGTCCAAATGGCGTGCTCGCCACGGCGGCCCCAGGCAACAGCGATCCGCTCTTCTTCCCGAGTGACGGCGATCCGTACAAACCCGCGGGTCTACAGTTCGTTCCCCACTGGTCTCCCAACGGCGAGCGTGTGATCGGGCGCCTGCACGACCGCATGATCAGCGTCGCCGACGCGTCGGACTGGGCCATCGTCAGAGCCTGGGATGTCGGCTTTGTACCTCGCTGGATCGACGACGACGCGCTCCTGTACCGGGGTCGCGCCGGCACCTTGATCTGGCAGATGGCGGACGAGGATCGCGGGACGACCGTACTGCGCGCACCTGCTGGCGAGACCATTCAGTCCTTCGATGTGAGCCTGGACGGCAAGACCCTCATCATTGGCCGCGGGAGCACAGCAACTACGATCTGGGTGGCCGATCTCGCCGAAGATACGGCTTCGAACTAAACAGCTAGCTCCGCCGAGTTTCGTCCAGATTCCTTGGCTAGCCGAAGCGCCTTGTCCGCACGCGCATAGAGTCGCTCGGGATCTTCGTTGGAGTGCATCAGCGCTGCTCCTACGGACACCGTCAAGCGCACGGGAGGACCTTCGTCGACCGGGTGCACGCTGTCGGCGATGGCGCCGCGAATGCGCTCACCGACGGAGACCGCGACGTGGGATGGAGCGCCGGGCAGCAAGATTGCGAAGGCACCTCCGCCGACCCGCGCCACGATGTCGAGATCCCGAATCTGGGCGCGAACCAGCTGGGCGACCTTGATGAGGATCGTGTCTCCGAAGTCGAAGCCAAAGGACTCGTTCAGGTTTCCGAAGTAGTCGATGTCGGCCACCAGCAGCGCCAGTGGCTTCCTCGTGGTCTGGGCGCGCCGGACGGCGACCGCCAGTGCCGAGTTGAAGGTGCCGCGGTGGCAGACCTCGGTGAGCGGGTCCATGGCGGTTCGGGAGTGCACGTCCACGAGCTCTTCGCCTTGGCGCGCCAGGACCGTGGAGAGCCGGTCGGTGATCGCGAAGGCGGCCTCGAGCTCCGTCGTGATCGGGTCGCGAGCGAGTCCTTCGACTTTCGCAGCCTCGGAGCCGGCTCGGATCAACGTCGCGGTGAGCTCGTCGAGTAGGTGAGCTGTGGCGATGCGATCCTCGACCGCACGCTGACGGACGGTCCCGGCGAGCTTGTCGATCCGCCGGGCGCTGCAAGCCAGTTGGCGGGCGTCCTCGGGGCTGAGATTTCGGGGCACGGTGGCCTGCATGTCGTCGATCTGCCGCACGAGCCCAGGGTCGGAGATCGTTGCTCGCCGAAGCGCAACGGTCAGGTTCCGCGCCATGTCGCCGTACTCCCTCGACTCCCGAGCGCCAGTGAACGCGCTCGGGCCGGAGCTGCGGCGAGCGAGCACGTCGTTGATGTCTCGGAGCAGATCGGCCGGGGGGGTGGGCGTCTCCAGGCCCGTGAGCAGGCGATCGTAGTTCGCGCGGTTGTGGGCGCGTGCTTCTGCGCGCAGGGCCTCGAGGATGGCGACCAGGGCGTCTCGAACCGGTGGTTCGTCTCCATTGGGGTAGAGTTCGACCACTCGGTTGGATGACAAAAGCGGCGCGGACTTCTGTTTGAACCAGCTCATGCGCGTCTCTACGGCGCATCGAGGCTGGATCTTTAGTCCTTGGCCTTCGCGTGATACGTCGCAGCCGGAGGACAATGTTGATAGCGGCCATCCCTTTCTTTCAGCTCGGTGTCTACAGCCTGAACATGCCGTTTGGACTTGGGGTCCTGCCTATCGACCCTTGGGCAACGCTCGTCTGCGTCGGTTTTGTGATGGGGCTCGAGATCGCCCGTGCGCGAGCCATCAGCTTGAAACTGGACGTTCGAGATATCGTCGATGGCGCAGTGTTCACCGTGCTCATGGGTTTCTTTGTGGCCCACGTCGTCACCGTGGTCTTCTATTTTCCAGAGCGCTTGACCGAAAATGGCGCTCTGGGTGGCGTGATGGCCATCGTTCGTGTGTGGGAGGGCTTCTCTTCCACAGGTGGTTTCATTGGCGCGGTGATCGGCGCATGGATCTTCTACACCTGGATCCGTCCCGTGGGGGCGATGCGCCATGCAGACATCATCTGCTTCGGATTCCCGTTCGGATGGTTCTTCGGGCGCATGGGCTGCTCGGTGGTGCACGATCACATCGGTTCGCTGACGACCTCGCCCACCGGCATGATGTTCCCCGACCACCACGTCGCCCACGGTCTGCGGCACGAGCTCGGCATCTACGAGATGGTCTACATGATCCCGGTGATGGCCCTGTTCTTCTATTTGGGACGACAGGACCGAGTCCCCGGGTTCTTCATTGGACTCTTCTCCATCGCGTACGCACCCGTCAGGTTCTTCCTCGACTTTCTCCGAAACTCGGACATCGAGAGTCGTCAGGATCTCCGGTATTTCGACCTCACTCCAGCCCAATACGGCATGGTCGTGTTGTTCTTCGCCGGCATCTGGCTGCTGTGGAGCCGCGACTACGCGAACTTCGTCCCGACCCCGCTGGAGAGTGGTGGCGCCAAGCCTTCGGATCCAGCTCCCGAAACAGAGAACGAACCCGCGTCCGAACCAGAGGCCGAGACCGAGGTCGAACTAGAGGACGAACCCGAGCAGACGGAAGAGACGTGAACGACGAGGCACCACGGGAGACGCTGGCGGGCTGGTTCCTGCTCGCTGTGGGGACCGCGATCACCATCCTCGCGCCCGTCCTGCTCATCTTCACTGCATCGTATGTCCAGCTCCATCCTGCGCTTGGAAACTACGATATCGGCCTTGTCGAGCCGCCACCTCCGCCCGATCTGCTCGCGATCGTCGCCAGCGTCGGCAAGCTCGTCGGCTTTGGCATCGTCGCGGCGGTCGCATCTGGCATCGCGTCTCTGCGCATCACACTCGGCAACGCGCTGACCTACATCGCCGCTCCACTGATGATCGCCGGCCTGCTCTCCGTCTGGTGGCAGCTTTCCGTGCTCTGGTCGCTGGTAACCCTCGCTGTGGTCGCGGCGACGGTCGGTTGGCTGTGGCTCTCGACCTATCTCCTCAATCGGCTGCTGGCGCCGCGGGCGAGACCCTACGAACCCGTGGTCTTCGACGACAGTGGCTGGACTGAGGCGGCCGACGAGTCCGACTTGGATTAAGACGCCGACCCATGTTTCGTCGCATCCTGATCGCCAACCGCGGTGAAGTCGCCGCCCGTGTTCACCGTACCTGCCAACGTCTGGGCATCGAGGTCATTGCTGTGGCCTCGGCTGCGGATCGCGGCCATCAATGGCTCGCCGATGTCGCCGATGTGGTCACCCTCGGCCCGCCCAGAGCGGCGAACTCCTATCTGGATGCCGACGCGATCATCGAGGCCGCCCTCGCAAAGGGCTGCTCCGCCATCCACCCGGGATGGGGTTTCTTGGCCGAGAACGATCGTTTCGCCACCCGCTGCGAAGCCGCGGGAATCACGTTCATTGGGCCATCTGCACGGGCGATGCGGCGAATGGGCGACAAGGCCCTCGCGCGGGAGACAATGGCATCGCTTGGAATGCCGATCATTCCGGGTACAAAGCAGGTTCTCGATGATGTAGATGCGGCGGGACGGGCTGCCGAGGTCGTCGGATATCCAGTGCTGCTCAAGGCCGTGGCCGGCGGCGGCGGTCGCGGCATGCGGGTCGTTGCGAGCCCCGATCAGCTGCAGGGAGCGTGGTCCGAGGCGGTCTCAGAGTCCCAGTCGGCGTTCGGCGATGACCGGATGTACCTGGAGAAACTCATTGTCGGTGGGCGACATATCGAGGTCCAGGTGGTGGCAGACCGCTTTGGCAACGTGGTGGTCCTCGGCGAGCGGGAGTGCTCGCTGCAGCGACGGCACCAGAAGGTGTTGGAAGAGGCGCCGAGCGCGGGACTCCCAGATGCGGAGCGGGCGCGCATCCTGCCCATCGTCTCCAGCGTCGTCAAGGCCGCTGGATACGTGAATGCCGGCACCGTAGAGATGTTGCTGGATGCCGGCGGCAACCTGTACTTCATGGAGATGAACACCCGGCTGCAGGTCGAGCACTGCGTCACCGAGGCCGTCACTGGAATCGATCTGGTCGAGTGGCAGCTGCGCGTCGCCGCAAACGAAAGCCTGCCTCTGGCCCAGGCCGATGTCCAGGTGTCCGGTCACGCCATCGAGTGCAGGATCAACGCTGAAGATCCCAGCGACGGCTTCCGCCCCTCACCGGGCAAGGTCAACGTGCTCACATTTGGCGAAGGCGAGGGGATCCGGGTGGACACCCATCTGCGGCCCGGCGATCGGATCCCACCGCAGTACGACTCGATGATCGCCAAGCTCATCGCACACGGCAGCGATCGTTCCGAGGCCATCGCCCGCATGAAGGCCGCACTCGCTGCGACGAAGATCGAGGGCGTGAAGACCAACATCGCCATGCACCAGCGGATCCTGGAGTGGCCCACGTTCGTGTCTGGGAACTACGACACGACCTCCCTGGAGACAGAGCTCATGGGAGCGAAGTGATGGCGAAGATCCTTCTCAATTCGATTGGAACCGACCTCGACCAGATCGTCGGCGAGGCCGATCGTGAGCGCAACCTGGGTCACATGGCCGGGCTGGAGAGCGCGCTGGCCGAAAAGGTGGCCACGACCCAGGCGGGCTGGGGAGCAAAGTACGTCCAGCGGGTGCACGCCAAGGGCAAACTCACCACCTGGGAGCGGCTCGAGGCCCTGATCGATCCGGACAGCGAGGTCTTCGAGGTCAACACGCTGGTCAACTGGGGCCGGGTGTTCGAGGGCAGCAGGAGACCAGCCCCCGGGGCGGGTGTCGTGACCTGCTTGGCCCGGGTCCTCGAGCGCTGGTGTGTGGTCATCGCCAACGACAACACCGTGGCCAGCGGCGCGTGGTGGCCGCTCACACCCGAGAAGATCGAGCGCGCTCAAGAGATCGCGCTCCGACTGCGACTTCCGGTGGTCTACCTCGTCGATTGCTCGGGACTCTTCCTCCCAGAGCAGTCGCGCTCCTTCTCCGGGAAGAGCGGTGCTGGGCACATCTTCACCTGCAACGCGCGGCTCGCCGCGAACGGAGTGCCTCAGGTCGCCGGGGTCTTCGGGGACTGCATCGCCGGTGGCGGCTACATGCCGATCATCAGCGATCGCGTCTATATGACCGAGTCGGCATACATGGTGATCGCGGGCGCCGCCCTGATCCGCGGCGCAAAGTCCCTCAAGCTCACCAGCCTCGACATCGGCGGTCCCGAAGTCCACGTACACCAGTCCGGTTGTGCCGATGTCAGGGTCCCAGACGATCCGGCGGCCATCCGGCTGATCCGCGCCGAGATCGGCCGCCTGCCCAGCAGCGGGGCCGAGTTCTATCGCCACGGCGCTCAGGCCGCTCCGCCGCGCCACTCTCCCGACGAGATCAGCGCCCTGTTTGCCCCCGACTTCCGCCAGACCTACGACATCGAAGAGGTCATCGCGCGTCTGGTGGACGACTCTCTCTTCCACGAGGTGATGTCCTCCACGGGACGAGAGATGATCACCGGCGTGGCGCGGATAAGTGGCCTGTGGGTCGGCCTCATCGGAAACCGCCAAGGACTGGTCGACGAGCCCGGTCAGGGCCGACGCGCGGGTGGGGTGCTCTATCGGGAGGGCATCGCCAAGATCTCCGCCTTCGCACGGGCCTGCAACGACGACGGCATCCCGATTGTGTGGCTGCAGGACATCTCGGGCTTCGACATCGGCGTCGAGGCGGAGCGGCTCGGGCTGCTGGGATACGGCTCCAACCTCATCTACACGAACTCCACGCCCAAGGCGCCGATCTTCACCATCTTGCTCCGAAAGGCGAGCGGAGCCGGGTACTACGCGATGCACGGCATGCCCTACGAGCCGGTCGTGCAGCTCTCCACGCCCATCACGCGGCTGGCGGTCATGGAGGGGCGGACGCTGGCCATCGCCGCATACAACAGCAAGCTCGACGACAACTTCGAGATCGAGGTCAAGGACCCCGAGCAGCGAGCAGCCATCGCCCAAGGCATGGAAGACACCGCGGCCAGAATCGAGGCCGACATGGATCCGGTCAAGTCGGCGGCCCGCATGGACACCGATGCCGTCGTGTCCCTGTCACAGCTTCGGCCTTGGCTCTGCTGCTTGATCGAGGCGGCCTGGCAGTCGACCGGCTACCGGCGAACCAAGAACCCGCGGATCTGGAGCCTGCACGATCTGCGAATCCTCACTCACGATCTCGGCCCAAGTATGGGGGCGATCCCAGCCAATCTCGGTGACGATGCCCTTGGGTCTCCGTCGTCGGGTCAGTGGTCGCCGGCCATCGTCTCCGGCAGCCCGCTGCCTCCAGGAGCCGTCATCGGACGTCTAGTGCGGGCTGGAGCGTCGCTGGAGATCACGGCGCCCCCCGGTTCGGGCGGCATCGCGACCACAGTTCATCCCGCGGGGTTCGTGGAGTTCGACACCGCGCTGGCGACCGTCGGAGAGGCGTCGGCCGACATCGCCACCAGTGCCCGCGCGAGTCGGCCGTCAGAGGAGGGAATTCCCGACGGCGTGACGGCTGTGGAGGCAGACACCGACGGCACTTTCTACGCCCGTCCAGAGCCCGGCGCGCCCGCGTTCGCCGCCGAAGGGTCAACGGTCAGCGCTCGTACGACGCTCGGGTTGATCGAGGTCATGAAGACCTTCAATCCGGTGCGCGCCCCGATTAATGGCGTCTTGACTAAGGTTTGCGTCGCCGATGGGGACGGTGTCGAGGCGGGCCAGGTGCTGTTCTGGCTGGGTGCCGCCTCGGATTGAGCAGCGACCCGGGTCGATCGGGTATTCTGCGGCGAACGGAGTGCGCATGATCTTGAGTGTGGCGATGATGCTAGTGGCGGTGCCCGCGCTAGCTGCAGATTCTGACTGTGAGCAGAGCTACGACATGGACGCCCTGTTTACCGATCTGGGTGAATCCGAAGAGGCGCTACGCACCAAGAACTACGCCGCCTCGAGCGTCGCGGCGACGAAGATGCGCGACCAGCTGGACTGTCTCGAGCAGATCATGCCGGTGATCATCGCCGGTCGTGCCTATCGCGCTATGGGCGCCGGTCTGACGCTGGGGGGCGACGACGACGGCGAGCTGTGGATGTTGACCGCTGCCGAGGTCGATCCGACGTTTGGTTACGGCGTCGAGGACGTTCCCGAGGGCCACCCGGTCCGCTCCCTGTGGAAGCTCGCAGTGAGCGAAGTCTCCGGAGATCCGGTCGAGATCGAGGACAAGAACCTCACAGAAGGCAAGCACTTCATCGACGGCAAGCGCATCAACTACCCGAGTGCCACCCTCGACCGCTTCCACGTCTATCAGTGGGTTCAGGATGGCGTTCACTCCTGGGTCATCAACGGAAACGAGTTCCCCCCCGAAGCATTTGGCGAGGCGGTCGAGGCGGTCGTAGTTCAGCCAGATCTGCCCCCGGTCAACCCAATCAAGGATCTGATGGCTGCGAACGTGGTCAAGCAGAAGTCGTGGCCCGGCGAGCGAGTGGCCATGGTTGTCGGTGGCAGCGCGGCTCTCATCGGTAGCGGCGTCATGTACGGCCTCTCGGCGGGGGCGCACTCCAACTTCGAATCTTCCACCACAGTCGTTGATATGGACAAGTATCAGGGACAGGCAAATGCCTTCTTCGTCGGGTCGGGTGTGTCGGCTGCGGCTGGAGTGGGCGCCCTCACATTCGGCGCATTGTTCTTCGTCATCGACGGCGATCCCCGCCCAACCCTGGATTTCCGGTTCTAAATGGGTGCAGCAGTAGACCGCATGGCAAGAAGTGGAGGATATTTGGCCCTGATAACGGCATTCCTCCTGCTATTCTCACAGTCGGCCAAGGCCGCGGACTGCGAGTCCTCCTACACCGTGGACGCCCTGCTCGGCGACCTGGTTATGGTCGAAGAGTTCCTTCGGAACGGCGACAATGACCCTGCTGTCAAGGCGGGAAAGACCCTCGAGACCGGCCTGTCCTGCCTTGGGGAGCTGCTCCCCGCCATGATCGCGGGCCGCTCCTATCGCGCTGTCGCCGCTGCGTACGTCGCCGGCGGAGACACCGATCGCGGCTCTGCCTGGTATCGGACCGCGACCGAGATCGATCAGTCCTTCGACTACGGCCTCGAAGACCTCCCGGCCGACCATCCGATTCGCGACGTGTATGCCTCCGCAAAAGCCGACTCTGGCGGAGAAAAGGTGTTGGTGGACGGCATGGGTTGGGCCCTGGGCGCCAACTACCTCGACGGCCGCAAGGCAGACAAACCCGCTGCTCGACAGGAGCGACCCCACATTTTCCAGCGCGACGATAGCGGTGTTCAGACCTGGCTGATCGAGGGTAACGCCTTCCCCGCCGAGGTCATGTCGGCGGCTGCGGCTGTCGCCAAGGCTCCCGAACCCAAGGCCGGCAAGGATCCCAAACCTCCCAAGGCACCCAAAGTCAAAGAGCCCAAGGCACCCAAAGAGCCCAAGGTCAAAGAGCCGAAGTCCGGGGAACCCAAGGTCAAAGAGCCGAAAGCTCCCAAGAAGCCAAAGGGAGCGACGAGCGGTGCGGTGACCGTGGCTCGGCAGCGTCCCGGCGAGAAGACGCCACTGATCATCGGCGGTGGAGTTGTGATTGGTGGAGCGGGAGCCATCTACGCTTTGGCGCTCTCCTCGAAGGCGAAGTTCGAGAAAGCTGAATCCATCAAAGACATCACCGACCTGCAGAAGGCCACCAACCAGCTCGTCATCGTCTCGGCAGCGACCCTGGCAGTCGGCGCAGGCACGTTCACGTGGGGCGTGATCCTCGACGGTTCCACGCCCGTGCCTGCGGTCCAGATCCGCTTCTAGGCATGGCGACCGCCACGATCCCGCAGGTCTGGGTAGGTCGCTCTGGTCGCGAATACGTCCCGGTTCCGAAGAGCCGGCTGCGCCATGGCGGCATGGCCTCGGTGCGAAAGGTGACGGGACGCGGGGGGGCCGTCGGGATCTCTACGATCGAAGATGGCGTGCCACTGGCGCTCAAGCTCTGGCAAGAGGGCGACGAGACCTCTCTCGATCAGCTGCAACAAGAGGCGAAGATCCTGGTCGAGCTGTCGTCGAGCGGCGGCGACCTGCCCTGTCCAAGGCTCTATGATCTCGTCGGTAAGCCGCTTGTCACTGGCGTCGTCATGGAATGGTGTCCGGTGGATCTCGAGCACTGGTGGCGGGACAAGATGTCGGCAGAGGACGCCGTCGGTCGCCTCATGTTCACCATGGCGGAGGCCACGACTCGCGCCGCCGAATACCACGCCTTCTTCAGCAAGAAGTCCGGGATGGATGCTGCACATGGCGATCTCAAGCCCAGCAACGTGGTCCTGTCTACCCGTGGGCGCTGGCTCGTCTCGGACTTCGGAACGGCTCACCTCTCGCCCAGAGAGGACGATGTCTGGGCCGAGAGTCGGGTGATCGTCGCCAGCGACAACTTCGTCTCACCGGAGATCCTCTTCAACGCGCGCCGCCGCTTTCCAGCAGCCACCGATGTGTGGTCCCTGGGGGCGAGCATATATGCGCTACTTCGACTGAAGCGCCTCGTCGATGACGGCGCTGTGCTCCCACGCAACGGCACTCACTCCCCGCGGTTCAGGATGGAGAGAATGAACCGCGTTGTCGAGATCTACGGCCGCGACCCGACCCGCTTCGTCGAGCGGGATCTTCAGCCGGGTGACTTCCGCGACCCAGACCATCTGCCCGAAGAGGATCTTCGCACCCTGCGCGACAGCCTGCGAGGATGTTTCGGAGCCGACAATCAGGCCAAGGAGACCGAGTTCGGAGACGCTCTGGTCGCGGTGATGGACCGTGCCATGGCGATAGAGCCGAGCGCGCGCTTCACGGATTGCAAGGACCTCGCCGAGCGCTTCGAGGGGCTTGGACGCCTCTTCATCGAGCTCTCCGCAATCGAGGAACGCCCCACACCCACCTCCGAGCAGGACGTCTCGGAGATCGTCGCTGCGAGAGATGCGGCGGCGGCGCGAGCGCGTACCCTCGAGGCCGAGGTGGACAGCCTGGCCGCTCAGCTTCGAACTCTCCGGATCGCCCGCCGCCCCGAGCCGGTCGTCGCTGCACCCGAGCCGGCTCCCATCGCGCCGCCCCCGCCGCCTCTCGACATCGCGGAGCTCAAACGCGAGCTTCGGGTCGAGCCGTGGCGCCCGCCGTTCTGGTGGGGGCTCTCGCTGGTGATCGGACTCTTGATGCAGGCCGGAATCGTGTTGTTGTTGCTTCTCCAGATGGTGTTGAGTTGGACGATCTGAGCGAAGGACCGCCTCCGGACTGGATGTGGAACGTTCTCGTTGTCACAACCTATGTCCCCATCGCACTCGGTTGCCTGCTGTGGTGGATGTGGCGAGGAGAGGAGGCGGAGGTCTGGCTGCAGGTCTGTGGCTATGACCCGCTTCGCGACCTCGCCATCGGCGTCGGCATCGGTCTGGTCGTGGTGCTCGCCACGCGCCTGACGAGTCCGGTGTTCGACTTTGCACGCCGCATGGAAGACTCCCTCGTCTCCGTGGTTGGGCCGATCTCTCTGAAGACCTGTTTCGTCCTCGCGTTGGCGTCGTCAGTAGGGGAGGAGTTCCTGTTTCGCGGCGTGGTTCAGCCGGAGCTCGGACTGGTATTGACGTCGGTTCTCTTTGCCGCGGTACACGTTCCCATGGATCGCGATCTGCTTCCGTGGCCGATCTTTGCCTTCGCGATCGGCATCATTGTCGGCAGCCTCTACGACCGGCTGGGCTCCCTACCTGCACCGATCGCGGTGCACTTCACGATCAACTTTCTGAACCTGCACTGGCTGGCCCGGCGGGCGGCTCAGGCCTGAGGCTGGGTCCAGAACGTCTCGGGTTCTCCGTCGGCCTTGGCGACCCATCTCGCCGCGACGAACAGCAGGTCTGAGAGTCGGTTCAAATAGCGGATATTGCTCTCGCCCACGTCGGCAGCCTGGAGCGTGAGTGTCATGACTCGCCGCTCTGCACGCCGACAGACCGTGCGGGCCTGGTGGAGGAGGGCACTGCAGCGCCCGCCGCCGGGGAGGATGAACTCGCGGAGTGGCTCCAGAGTCTCATTGAGCTCGTCAATCCAATTCTCCAGTCGTTTCACGTCTTCGTCGCCGATCCGGTACATGCCTTCCCACCGCTTTTCGGGCGGTGTGGCGAGATCGGTGCCGACATTGAACAGATCGTTTTGCATGACCATGACGAATTCGTTGATTTTGTCGGGTGGGTCGAATGCCCGAACGATCCCAAGGATACTGTTCAGCTCATCAACGGTGCCGTACGCCTCGATGCGGGGATCGTCCTTGGATACGCGGAGCCCGCCGACCAGGCTTGTCTGTCCCGCGTCGCCGCCACGGGTGTAGACCTTCGTGATGCGCATTTTCAACTCCCGTGCCAGCACGTTAACCAGGGGAGGCCCCTGTACCCCGGTAGTCCACATGAGTCGTCGCGCCGAATTCCAACAGCTTCGAGGATCTGATCCGACGCAGCTCGAGATCCAAGTTCAGGACCTGCTCCGCCGCCCAGTCGGACAGCTCGCACCTGCGAACCTGATGGACTTGTTGGCGTTGGCAGAGCATGCATCCCCCCCAGCCACGATCAAGGGCGACCTCGCCAAGTTCGTGGTTCGCGTCAAGAAAGAGGTCGCCGATCTACCCTCCGGCGGCTCGTGGGAGGCTTTCCTCAAAGAGGTCGCCGCACTCAAGGCCGAAGAAATCCCAACGACCTTCCGCACGATGATTAGCGAGCAGCGAGAGCGCGACGATCGCGACACCGAGCATATCGACGGCCTGGTGGAGACCTGGTCCGCCGCAGAGCCCACCGCGTTCGCCTTGGGCGAGAAGGCCCCTGAGATCGTGCACGCCAAGACGGCTCGCACACCCCGCACCTCCCGGCGTGCCTCTCCAGGCGCTGGCCGAGCGCGCTCGACAGCGGTCACCGACGAGGTTCGCGTCCAGGCCCTCAGTGACCTGTGCATGGAACGATTGGTGAACGCGTCCTCGGACACTGGGCTAAAAGAGCTCGTGCTCATTGCCGGTGTGCGTCACCGCGCCAAGCAGCAGTATCCAAACGTCACGCCCAACGAGGTGACTACGGTACTCAAGAACCTCAAGGCCGCTGGTCTGGTCCGCTACTCGGCGGGTCGCTGGAGCTCGGTCGCACGCTGGTAGTTCCTGCGGGGGCGTGGCGGAATTGGTATACGCGCTCGGCTCAAAATCGAGTGGTCTAGGCCTTGTGGGTTCGAGTCCCACCGCCCCCATCGTTCATGTACCGGTCGAGTACGCTCCGCCTGGCTCCACCGAGAATCTCTCCCCGTCGTAGAGGTAGCGCTCGACGCCCTCGAGTGACGACCCCTGAACCGCATAGACGTTCATGGCCCCCGACCGCCGTTTCTTGGGCTTGAAAGCGTAGCCCGACGACCCGCAGTTATAGATGGGGATCTTGTCGCCATCGAGGTCGAGTTCCACGTGGAAGCCGTGATGCTCGTGGCCGTGCAGGATGAGATCGGGCCGGCGAGGTGCGCGCTGGAGCACGTCGATGAGCGCTCGAGCGTTGATCAAGCCGTGGGTGCTGCCGTCATAGACCGCGCCCCGTCGATCGAGGACTGGATAGTGAATGGCGAGCACAACGAACCGCCCTTCGAGGTCGGGATCGTGGAGGATCTCCGCGAGGGCGATGAGCTGATCCTCGGGGATGATCCCCGATGAGCGCACGTACATCGGGCGGTTTGGATCCAAACCCAGGCAGGTCGTGTTTTCGCAGTCGTGGCGGGTGACCGCGGCGCTGGCTTCGCCCATCCAGGCACCGAAGACACTGCGCATTCGGTTCTCTCGTTGGGCGCCATATGTGTAGACGTCGTGGTTCCCGGCGATCAAGAACGTCGGGATCCGCTCCAGGATCGGCTGCAGGGCGGCGTGAGCCTTCTCGAACTCCTGGGGCAGCGCCTGGGCAGTCAGATCTCCGGTGACGATGAACAGATCGGGTGAGAGCTCGAGGACGTGTTCCATCAGCGCCGCCTGGACCTCGTCGGTGAAGTCGTGGCGGCGGCCCCGCAGATAGAGATTCGCGGTCCCCAGAAACCGCTTGACGTTGAGGTTGCCAAGCTCCGGAGGCACCATCCAGTGGATGTCGGTTGCGTGAGCGATCTGCATGGTCAGCGACTTACCCGGGCCGGGGATCGCGAGGCCAGTCCAAAGAGCAGGGCCGTACCAGCGGCGGCGAGCAAGAGCAGCAAGAGCGTCAGGGTTCCGGTGGGTATCGATGCGCGGGCCACGTGAAACTTCTTGGTCTCCTCGTCGGCGCGAATCACTGCGATCCCGGGCAGATCGGGTGTCCAGCGTACGCGCCCGCGACCGTCGGTGATGCCAATGGCCACTTCCAGCTCTCCCGCCATGCCCGGTCGATGAACGACTCGGACGGTCTCTCCGGCTCGGGGGCGGCCCTCGTCGTCGAGGACGACGACGACGGTCTCGTTGCCGAGGGTGGGCGGCACCTCAGTCGAGAGCTCTGCCGCGGCCAATCCACATAGAAGAAGCCAGATCACGCGGGCTCCCGCGCGATGACAGTGCGAGTGCCGACAATCCAGACGATGCCGACGAGTGTGGCGGCAGCCGCAGCGGCGTCGATGGTTCCCGCGGGCACTCCCGGCCATCCATAGAGAGCAGCGCCCAGGGCGGCAGCTGACGCGGCCCAGGCGGTCCAGCTCGACTGACCGCGCAGGCGCATGGCGAGGGAGCCGATGGTGATCGACAAGCCAACTGGCAGGAGAAACTGCCAGAAGAGGGCGAGTCCGGCCGCGCCAGGGCCTGCGAACCAGAGACTGGCGACCAGAGCGGTACCAACGCGACGGCGCGCACCCTCAGCGGGCCCGGCGAGGGCGGTGACGCTCAGTGCGACTTGGTAGAGGACGGTCAACAGCGCCACATCGAAGCTGCTGGGCGAGTGACCCTCGGCCGTGAAGGCTGCACCAAAAGCGATGGCGGTCGCGGTGAGCAGTCCAACGCCAGTGGTCGCCCACGGTACGCGCCGGTGGCCCGGCAACGCTGGCGGTGCCTCCGCCCATCGGCCAAGTCCAGCGGTTGCGAGCAGGAGTCCGGCGATGACGCTCCACGGAAGCCACTGCCTCCAGGTCTCCCAGTGGGGCTCGAGCAGGGTCCATCCGTCGAAGGTGGGCACGGATAGACCCACAAGCGCCAGAGTGGCGACTGTCGCGAGCAATACCAGGACTCCGCCGAGCCAGTAGCCGAAGCGGAAGACGGCTAGACCCAGGAGGGGCCAACCAAAAAGCATCGCCGCCAGGCCTGGCAGCCCGCTGCCCGAGAACGATGCGCCGACCGTTGCACCCACCGCGAGGAGCAGCAGGGTCTCACCGAGGGACCAGGTGAAGGGGCGTGCGGTCGGCAGGGGCCCGAGCCTCCACTCGCTCATCGCCACCGGTACGCCCAGGAACGCCGCGACAATGGTCGCCACCGCCAAGGGGGCGAGGCCTCCCAGCCACAAGCTCGACTCGACCTGAATCGCAACCAACAACGCGATCCCGAAGACCGCGACGCTCGGCCACTGGGCCGAGGTGCTGAGGCGATGTCGAATGGATGCCATAAAAACGGCTATCAAGGAGCTGGAAGGGGCGCAGGGAAGTCCTCCTCTTCCCTACGCCCCTTCGCTAGGTGGGTTCGGCTTAAGCTCTTGCGCCTGTAACCCTTCGAACCGGGACGTTGGAGACGAGTGCGACCGTCCCATCCTCGCGGTTCAACTCAAACTCTACGCCTTCGTGGTCGATCTCGAGATAGCGACCGATCACTTCCATGATCTCGTCCTTCATGTTGTCGAGCTGACCGGGCGTCAGGTCCACCTGATCGTGGATCAAGAGGAACTTCAACCTCTTTTTTGCGTCGTTCTTCGAGCCTTTCTGGGGGCCCATGATGTTGCTGATCTTCTGGAAAAGGTTGCGCATCAGATACCTCCTGCGGCGGCCTCGAGGCCCATCCAGCGCTTGAATACTGACCAGAAGCCGGGGTCCGCGGCGAAGTCGGGGATCTCGTGGTCAATGCCTTGAACTCGGTCGGCGATGCGCCGGAAAGCTCCACCGACGAGCGAGTCGTCATCAAACACCACGGGTTGTCCCCGATTGGCACTGATGACGATGTCCTCGTGATCCGGCACGATCCCGAGCAGCGGAATGGCCAGGATCTCCAAGATGTCTTCTCGGTTCATCATGTCGCCGCGCTCGACCATGCCAGCGCGATAGCGGTTGATGATGAGATCGGGCTCGGGAAGCTCGTGGGCTTCGCAGAGGCCGATGATGCGGTCGGCATCGCGAATGGCGCTCACCTCGGGCGTGGTGACGATGATGGCGCGGTCGGCACCGGCAATGGAGTTGCGGAAGCCCTGCTCGATGCCGGCGGGGCAGTCGATGATGACGTAGTCGTGGGTCGCTTTCAGGTCGGCGATGAGGCGCTTCATGTCATCGGGCGTGACGGCGTTCTTGTCGCGGGTCTGCGCGGCGGGAAGGAGGTGGAGTCCCTTGACTCGCTTATCTCGGATCAAAGCCTGCTTCAGTCGGCAGTGACCCTCGATGACCTGGACCAGGTCGTAGACGATCCTGTTCTCGAGTCCGAGGATGACATCGAGGTTTCGCAACCCGATATCGGCGTCGATGACGCAGACGATCTTGCCAGTCAGGGCCAGCCCTGCGGCTAGATTGGCCGAGGTCGTGGTCTTGCCGACGCCACCTTTGCCAGAGGTGATGACAATGCATTCGGCCATGTGACTCTCCTAGAGTTTCGTGACTAGTGGTTGCGGAGCTTGCCCGTGTAGGGCTCGATGACGATCTGTTCGTCGATGATGCTGGCCATCTCTGGCAGCGGGGACGTGTTGGCGCTTCGATCCGGAGCCACGGCGATCTTCCGACCGATCCGGAGCTGGGTGGGGCGCAGGTTGAGGGCGAAGATGCAGGCGGTCTCTTCGCCAGCGGCGCCCGCGTGCACCATTCCCTTCAGCCCTCCGAGCACGGTGACGTTGCCGGTCGCGATGATCTGCGACCCGGGGTTTGCGTCTCCGAACACAAAGAGATCTCCGTCGAACCGGACGACCGCGCCAGAGCGGAGTGTCCGGTACAGGGTCAGGGTTCGTCGTCCCTGGTCCTTGTGGGTCTCGGCGGGAAGGGCAGCTGCTGCTGTCTCCACGTCCTCCTCTTCGGGAGCGAGGGGCGAGTTGACGTTGGCGATCCCGAGGGCGTCTGGCGGATCGAGGAGATCGTCGGCGATTTCGGGGCTGGGTTGTTGCTCGCCGTCGTGCGCCAGATCTTCCTGGCCAGCCTGCACCTCCACGGTGTCTCCGGCGAGATGCACGATGGGGAAGACCTTGAGCTTGAGTTCACGTTCGGCATAGGTGTGGATGGCCTCGGGAAGGACGTAGATCCCGGTGACGTCGATTGCGTACTCTTCGCTTAGGAAGTGGATGAGTCGCCGCAGGTCGAAGAGCTTGATTGGACGTGAACCGAGGTGCAGGCGACTCGTACGTCCGCCGACCATCTCTTCCTGATCCGGGAGCGTGGCGCGAATCCAGTCACGCAGCTCCTCGAACGACATCCCAGTCGGGATCTCGAGGATCGGAATCGTCTCGTCGAAGCGAATGTTCAGGTCCGGCGCGGGGCCAACCATCGTTGTCATGTCGGTCGAGGGGGTGGGGAGGAGGGAGCGAGGGGGCCGAGGAACGGCGTGGTCGGGGAGACCAGAGGGGGGCAGTGGATCGCCCAAGTCATTGTTACCATACAGGTATTGGCAAACGCAAGCACGCCCTTGAAGGACTACTTCAAGGGCGTGCTGGGAAGGTCGGTCCGCGGGGGAGAGGCGCTAGGCACCAGGGGCCGAAGGTTCTAGTAGGTATAGGCCCACACGGTCATGGTGTCGGTATCCTCGTACACGTCGTATGCGGTGATATCCACCGTATATCCGCGATAGTAAGGGTCTAGCCACGTGGAGTGGCCAAGCCAGTCGGAGTACCAGACATACGGGTCGTCGGTCGGGTAGAGTTCGAAGCTCTCGATCAAGGCTCCATTCCAGTCATCGTAGACGTCGGCCCACACTGCGACCACGTCATACGGCCCATCGCCGTCATCCACGACGGCCTCGAAGTACCAGATGTCGTCCCAATAGAAGTCGTCCCAGTACACACCGGCGGACGCGTCGAGCACGGTCGGGGCGTAGTTGTAGACGGGTGGGTCGGTATAGACAGTCGCCGGCTCTTCGACGGTATCGTAGGAATAAATGGTGCATCCAGACAGGCTCAACAGGCCCAGGGTCACCGCAATAATCTTGTTCATCAGCGCCTCCGTTACTACCCCCTTGACGCTTGCCTCCCGGAGTTATTCAACAACGCCATGACCACGCCCCCGCCGATTCGCCTCCGGATCTCTCGCAGCACAGTCGCTCCGCTGCGCTCTGGACACCCATGGGTCTACCGGGATGGGCTGGTGAATGCGCCGGTCGGTCGGCTGGTCGAGATGACCGACGAGGACGCGCGAGTGGTGGCCTGGGGCCTTGCCGACGAGGGTCCGATAGCCGTGCGGGTCCTCGGCCGGGGCTCAGCTCCCAATCGGCCTCTACCTAAGGTCATCGGCGAGCGAATCCGCGCCGCCGACTCAGTTCGTCAGCGCTTGGTCCCACCCCAGACGGACTGCTATCGCGTGGTTGCTGCGGCTGGCGACGGCCTCCCAGGCCTCATCGTCGATCGCTACGGCGAGCTGGCGATTGTGAGGATCTACTCCTCGGCGTGGCTGCCTTGGCTGGACGAGGTCGTGCGGGGGATCGAGGCGCTGGGCTGGGTCGGTCAGATCTATCGGCGCTTTGGAGTGCAGCGGGTCGATGGCCGCGAAGGGGGAGAGGCGCTCCATGGCGTCGAGCCCGCCGACTCGTTGGTGGTCACCGAGCACGGGATGAAGATGCTCGTGCGGCCCAAGGTGGGCCAGAAAACTGGGCTCTTTCTGGATCAACGAGAGCACCGTGAGCTCGTGCGCCGCTGGGCTGCGGGTCGCACGGTCGCCAACCTCTTCGCCTACACGGGAGGATTCTCGGTCGCGGCAGGCCTCGGGGGCGCGGCGCGAGTGACGACGGTGGACATCGCTCCCGACGCCATCGAGGATGCTCGCGAAAACTTCCGCTTGAACGGGATGGATCCGGAGGAGCATGAGTTCGAGGTCGCCGATGCCTTTGCTTGGAAACCGACGGGACACCTCGATCTGCTCATCGTCGATCCACCGGCGTTGACTCGGGCCAAGAAGTCGGATGGTGCGGCGCGCTCGGCCTACCGCAAGCTGCACCGACGACTCGGAACTTTTGTGTCGCGCGCCGGGCTGATGGCGACGAGTTCTTGCTCGGCCCGACTGTCATTGGATGCCTGGAGGCAGGCTATTCGCGAGGGTCTCTCACCGACCGGCGACTGGTCTTGGCACTGGTGTTCTGGAGAGCCTCCGGATCATCCGACCTCGCTCGATCACCGTGAAGGGCATTATCTGAAGTTCGCAGTGTTGAGGCGGAGGTAGCGATGGTGGAAGAAAATGGAAATGGAGCGGTCAAGCTCACCGTGATGATCCTCGGCGGCATCTTCGCGTTTGCGTTCATCAGCATCTCCTGCTGCTGTGGCGGCTCTTACTTCGGCTCCGGCTTGGCGGTGGACTATGGCCTGTCCTACGTCCTCGAAGATCAACCCATGGAGATCACGCCCGCGGCGTCAGTCGACATCAGTGGTCCCGAGCTCTACGCGAGGATCGAGACCGAAGCCGGAAGCGGTGGCACCGTGGTGTTCACCAGTCCCGAGCTCAACGGGGCCATCCAGGACACCATGACGGACGGCGAGTCCGCACTGGAGATCACGGGGGACATTGTTCGCTTCGATGCCGCCATTCCGATCCCTGACGACGAGAGGTATCTGAACCTGCACCTGGTGGGGCGCGGACTGATGACCCGCGGACTCTTCCAGGACTTCTACATGGACGAGGCCAAGGTCGGGCAGCTCGACCTCAGCATCCTCCAAGGCGAAAACATGGCGATGAACATCAATCAGCAGCTCATGAAAACGCGCGCAGACGAGCCAGAACTGGGCCTCTGGCTCGATGCGGTGGAGCGGGCAGAGGTGTTGGACGGTTCGCTCCACCTGACCATCGGACCCGGTGGAATCCCGAAGTAAAAGAAGGTCCTACCTACCTGAACAGTGTCCCTGCAATGGTTGACGGACTGGAGCTGTTGTGCGACACAGAGAAGTGACGCGGATCCGGTCCGCACCCATCTCGTGGATAACAATCCCGTGAAAAAACGCTTTCAAATTCAATACCTCCGAAACCTTTCCCTCCCCGTCAGCCACCCGGTTGAGCGACGAGTGCAGCAGCGCTCCGTTGATCCCGGTGCCACGGGGAACTGGAGCCCTTCGTGTCCTCAGAGATCATCTGCAATACCACCGGCCGGGAGACGCGCGTAGCGCTGATCGAGAACGGCCGCCTGGTCGAACTCCACATCGACAGAGGCGACAACCGCGGCTACGTCGGAAACGTCTATCTCGGTAGAGTTGTTCGCGTACTACCAGGTATGCAAGCTGCTTTTGTGGATATTGGCCTCGAACGCGCCGCCTTTCTGTACGTCGGGGACATCTACGCCGACCTGCTAAAAATGACCGACGAGGGCGTCGAGCGTCCGAGCAAGGGCGGTCGCGGTCGCGGGGGCCATCCACCGATCCAGGATCTGCTCAAAGAAGGGCAGGAGATCGTGGTCCAGATCGCCAAGGATCCCATCGGGACGAAGGGTGCGCGACTCACCACCCACGTCGCTCTCCCGGGTCGCTACCTCGTGTTCATGCCGACCGTCGAGCACATCGGGATCTCCAGGCGTATCGACAAGGACAAGGAGCGCCGTCGTCTGCGATCCATCGTGGAGAAGAACCGCACAAAGGGTGCTGGCTACATCGTTCGCACCGTCTGCGCGCGGCAGTCCCGCGAGGTCCTCCGCGCCGATATGAAGTTCCTCGAGAGCACTTGGGAGCGCGTGCAAGAGGCCTGCAAAGCCAAGAAAGCGCCAGCGATCCTCCACGAGGAGTATGGAATCGTGCTCCGGGCTGTCCGCGACCTGTTCGAGGAGGACGTCGCCCGCATCGTCATCGACGACAAGGCAACCTTCGAGACGGCGTCGGAGTTCATGGGCGGCTTCATGACCGGAGCCAAGGACAAACTGCATTTCTATCGAGGTGCAGAGCCGATCTACGACAACTACGGCGTCGAGGTCGAGATCAGTCGGTCGCTGGGCCGAAAGGTCTGGCTGAAGTCGGGGGGCTACCTGGTCATCGACCAGACCGAGGCCCTGATGGCCATCGACGTGAACTCGGGTAAGTTCGTCGGCACGAACTCCCTCGAAGACACCACGCTCAAGATCAACCTCGAAGCGGCGCTCGAGGTGGTTTATCAGCTTCGCCTGCGGAATATCGGTGGCATCATCATCATCGACTTCATCGACATGGAGCGAGAATCCAACCGGGAGAAGGTCTACCGAGCCCTCGACGAGGCGCTGCGCTCGGACCGCGCTCGCACCAATGTGCTCAAGATCAGCGACCTCGGTCTGGTGGAGATGACCCGCAAGCGCACGCAGGAAGGGCTGGATCGCTACCTGATGGACGACTGTCCGGTCTGCACCGGGACCGGTGTCGTGCGCGCTCCCACCACCTTGGTCTACGAGATCCTCCGCGAGGTTCGCCGTGAGTCGACCCGCTCCAACGGCGCCGAGACCATCTTTGTGAACACCACGCCCGCCGTCGCGGATCTGCTCTACAGCGACCAGTACCAAGACTTCGAGGACATCGAGAAAGACCTGGGCAAGCGGATTGTCGTCCGTGCTCTCGGCTACTACCACCCCGAACAGTTCGAGGTCTACGCCCGCTGATGCCCGAGGCGAGCCCGATCCGCAGGGTGCTCAGGCGGCTGCGCGCTTGGTTCTTGGCCGGCCTGCTGGTGGTCGCTCCCATCGGCGTCACCGTGTGGGTGATCTACCAGCTCGCGGCGGTGCTCGAGAGCGCGATTCGTCTCGTGCCCAAGCCATGGCAACCCGAGGCGCTGTTCGGACATCCCATCCCGGGTCTCGGCATCCTCTTTGCGCTCAGCTTTGTGTTCCTGATCGGCGTGTTGACTGAGAACTTCCTGGGCCGTCGCATCATCGGCCTGTACGAGGCCATCCTGCTTCGCGTGCCACTGGTCTCCAGCCTCTATGGCGGGGTCAAGCAGCTGTTGGAGCAATTGTTCACCTCTCAGAAGGGGTTTGAGCAGGTCGTTCTCGTGGAGTGGCCCCGTCGCGGACTGTATTCGGTGGCGTTCAAGACCGGTGAAGCACCTGTTACGCACCCCGACAACGTGCCGATGGTGAACGTGTTCCTGCCGAGCACACCCAATCCGACGACCGGCTTCTACTTCATGCTTCCGGCAGCGGATGTGATCGACACCGGGATGACCGTGGACGAAGCGTTCAAGATGATTGTGAGCGCCGGCATCGTGTCTCCGGACCGGGCTCTGCTGCTCGAGAACGCGCGAGAGTGAGTCACTGGGTCGAAGGCCACCTTCGCCGGGTGCTCTGGTCTTCGGAGCAATCGGGCTACGCCATCGTGCGCATCGAGACGGTCGACGAGGAGGCCATTACCGCGGTCGGCACACTGGCGATCCTCCTCGAGTCGGGGGAGGGTGCATTTGTCGCCCTCGAGGGGAAGTGGGAGACGCACGCGGTCCACGGGCGGCAGTTCAGGGCTACCGGATATCTACAGGGAACGCCGCGTTCTCTGGAGGGTATGCGTCTGTATCTGGCATCCAGTGGCGTGAAGGGGGTCGGCTTGAAGCTGGCCATGCGGATCGTGGAGCGCTTCGGGATCCACACCCCGACCATCATCACCCAGCAGCCCCAGCGTCTGCTGGAGGTCGACGGCATCGGCGACGCGCTCTCGAAGCGGATCATGGAGCGATGGGCCCAGGACGAAGAGGGTCGAGCCCTGACGATGACACTCCGTGGGCTCGGACTGTCGCCACGCCTCGTTGCGCTCATCCGTCGTCGCTATGGCGACCGTGCCGCTCAGGTTGTCGCGTCCGAGCCCTATCGGCTGGCCGAGGACATCGCGGGGATCGGCTTCCGAACTGCGGATGCCTTGGCCAAGCACCAGGGGATTCCCGCAGATGCGCCCCAGCGGATCCGGGCAGCCGTTGCCCACGTTGTCGCCAAGGATGCCGGCGACGGGCACTGCTATCTTCCTCGCCAGGCACTGCGCCGGGCGGTCGCGGATCTCGGTGTTCCGGTCGACGAACTCGACGTGGCTATCGACGCTGCGGAGGGAGCGGGTCTGGCTGTCGTCGAGCCCGCAGAGTCTCCCGATGAGGACCGGATCTGGGGTGCTGAACTCTATAATGCCGAGATTCTTGTCGCGCGGGAACTCCTGAATCGGCTCAACGTACAGCTCCAGCTCACCAATCCTGGGCCGGAGATCTCCAGGGCCGAGAAGTACGAAGGGGTGACCCTCGATCCCGGTCAGCGTCGGGCGGTAGAGCTCGGTCTGCGCGGTGGCGTCGTGGTGATCACGGGGGGCCCTGGCACCGGGAAGACGACCCTGCTGCGGATCCTGCTCCGGGTGGTTCGCGAGCGTGGCCGGGAGTGGAAGCTCGCCTCTCCGACGGGTCGGGCCTCCAGGCGGCTCGAGGAGGCCACGGGTGTGCCCGCCTCCACGATCCATAGGCTCCTGGAGTTCAGGCCTGGAGAAGGTGGCTTTCAACGGAACTTCGCCAACCCGATCGACGGCGATGGCCTGGTGGTGGACGAAGTGTCGATGGTCGACATCCAGCTCATGAAGGCACTGCTGGAGGCGCTGCCCTACGATGATCCGGCGTTCCCGGTGGTGTTGGTTGGCGACGCCGATCAGCTCCCGTCGGTTGGGCCGGGCCAGGTACTCCGCGATCTCATCGACAGCGGCGCCATCGAGGTCGCCCGCCTCACGACGATCCATCGCCAGGGCGAGGATTCCGGAATTATCGGGGGTGCAGCTGCCATTCAGCGCGGTGAGGTCCCTGTGAGTGGCGAGGCTGCCGGGGTGTCGGACCTGTTCCTCCTCGGTCGCAATGATCCCGATGTTGCCCGCGCAACGCTGGTGAAGGTCGTCACCGAGCGCCTGCCCGCCAAGGGCTTCACCGACATCCAGGTACTGGCGCCCACCCGTCGTGGAAAGCTGGGAACTCAAGCCCTGAACACCCTGCTCCAGGAGAAGCTGAATGCTGGATCTCCCGGGATCAAACGCGGTGACCGCGAGTATCGCGTCCACGACCGCGTGATCTGCACCCGGAACCGCTACGACGTCGAGATCTTCAACGGCGACATCGGTCGGGTCTTGAAGATCGAGAGAGGCGAGCTCCTGATCGATTTTGATGGTCGCAAAGTCGGCTGGGCGCGGGACGACCTGGGTCTGCTCGACCTGGCCTATGCCATCACCGTGCACAAGAGCCAGGGCAGCGAGTATGCGGCGGTTGTCCTCGCCCTGGACTCCAGTCATGGGATCATGCTTCGCCGGAACCTCTTCTATACGGGCCTCACTCGCGCCAAGGAGTTCCTGTGTGTGATAGGCAACCAGCGAGCGTGGTGGCGCGCGGTGCGGAAGACCGGCGGCGACGAGCGAAACACCGGACTGGCACAGAGACTGCATGACCGAGAGGCGTGATTGTCGAGCCTGCTAGGGTTGGGCGCGTCGATTCACCGGCCCAGTCCTCCCGGATTGTCGACCTCGCTGGCGGCGAGAGAGTCGTAGGTCACCTTGACCTCGCTCCAGGGGCTGGGCACGAAGGTGACGAAGGTGATGCTGTTCCGAGCGTCGCTGTAGACCCAGTCGTCGTCCTCGTCGAATGCGAGCACGATGCCGTTGTTTTCGGTGACGTTGACCTCGATGGTTCCCGGGACCGGCAGCGCCGAGAGGAAGAACTCGCGGCCCATGCCGGAGGCCTCCAGACCGAGGATGTCGAGGACCGCAGCCCAGTCGTCGTCGCAGATCGGCCAGTAGGTACCGCCGAGGGCCTGGGTGTAGCGGATGTACTCGAGGCCAGGGTCGTTGGCGCCATCGCAGATGGGAGCTGGGCTGACGATTGAGGAGAAGGTCAGATCGCTGTCAGTGAGCTTGAGGGCCCGCATCCACTCGATGAACTCATCTTCCCCAATCGCCACCGAGGAGTCCTCTTCATCGGAGATGGCGACGACGTGAAAGCCGGCGCTGGCGCGATAGAACCCGGCGTTGTCGGTATCGCCGTACACCTCGATGGAACGCCAGATGGGATCGCGGCCCTTCTCGTCGCCGGAGCCACTGGTTCCCAGGCGGGTCATCTCTCCCATCACGCCGAAAGCATCGTCGGTGTTCATGTCGATCCACCGCAGACCGCGCTTCTCCTGGAGGCGCCCGCGATGCCAGGGATCGACCATGTCGGTGGAGATCACTCCGATGTGGTAGTCGAGCCCCGAGCCAACGAAGTACTCGAGGAAGACCCCGAGGTTTGCGGCGATCCCGTTCTGCTCCTCCGCCATCGAGCTGGAGTTGTCGACGAGCCAGAGGATGTCGACTTCTTTGACAGGGGACTGCACGAGCGTGTCGGTGCGCTCCGGCGTCTCGATGTCACGAGGGTTGTTCGTACCGGGGATGCTCGTCTGGCCAATTGGCGAGTACTCTACGCAGCCAGCGATCAGCAGTGTCGCCATCAATGATGTGCGCATGTTGGCGAAACCTCGGGAGCCCCTCTCTAAATCTGTAGCACGCCACCTGGACGTTTGTGTGGATTGTGCGTGAGGAGGGGCGTTCGCCTACCGCTGCCGGAACGCAAAATGGCTCGAGAGCTCGGCGACGTCCTTGCCGTGTCCATCGAGGACCTTGACGGTGATCTCGGTCGTCGCGTGGCCGGATCCGATGCTGTTCTGGATGGCGCTCATGTTCTCGTCGGTGAGTGTCGCGTGGGCGGTCACGTCCTTGGAACTCGGCAGGTAGTACTTGACCTTTGTGCTCTTCTGAAGGTGCACGAGGTTGGCGAGCTCGGGGTGGGTGCCGAGCACGACCGCCGCGGCGAGCTCTCCGACGGCGAAGATCGCCGCGGTGTGGATGGCCCCAGTGTGGTTGGTGACCTTGGTGTTGTACGGAAGCCGGAGGACCACGTGACCGGTTCGGGTCTCTTCGGCGCGGATACCGAGGGAGGAGAGGAAGGGCACTGTCTGCAGGGTGCGATCGAGCATGGCGAGCGACATGGAACCTCGGGACCGATTAAGAGTCGCCCACACTATCGTCTGTCGCTGTGCTGCTGGCAACGGGGACCGACATCGGGACCCGACGATGAGCGAGGCGGCGCGCACCGGTATCAGAGTTTCTCGGCGCATGAGCGACGATCGTGGCCGAGTGGATCTGAAGTCGATGGACCGGGAGGCTGTCGAGCGCTTCATGGTGGACGAGCTGGGTCAAACGGTGACTCGCGCGCGCTTGGTCTTTCAGTGGATGTGGCACCGCGGGGCGCGAACCTTCGCCGAGATGCAGGGCGTGCCCAAGGCGCTGCGGCGGCAGCTCGAGGAACGCTGCTACATCTCCTTCCTGGAGCCGGATCAGGTGCTGAAGTCCGTCGACGGCACCATCAAGTACGTGTGGAGGCTCGAGGATGGCCACCTGATCGAGTCCGTCCTCATTCCCGAAGTGCAGCGCACGACCCTGTGCATGTCGTCTCAGGTGGGCTGCGCGATGGCGTGCACCTTCTGCGTGACTGGCGATCTGGGACTGAAGCGAAACCTCAAGCCGTCGGAGATCGCAAACCAGGCGCTCCAGGTGGCGCGCCAGCTTCCCGAGGGCGAGCGGATCACGAACCTGGTGCTCATGGGAATGGGCGAGCCGCTGCACAACCTGCCGAACCTCGTCGGTGCCCTCTCCATCTGCCTCGATGACTTCGCGCTGAACTTCTCCCACCGGCGTGTCACGGTCTCCACGGTGGGCCTGGTCCCGAAGATGGCCGAGCTCGCAGCGGCCCTTCCGGTGAATCTGGCGGTCTCTATCAACGCGACAACCGAGGAACAACGCCGCGAGATCATGCCTCTCACGCGCAAGTACTCCCTTGCGGAGGTGATCGAGGCCTGTCGAAACTTCCCGCTGCCGAGCGGCAAACGCATCACCTTCGAGTACGTGATGTTTCGCGGCTTCAACGACACGATCGAGGATGCCGAGCGGCTCTTTCGGCTCCTCGACGGGATCCCCGCCAAGGTCAATCTGATCCCCTACAACGAGAACCCCGGGCGGGATCTGAAGGCTCCAGACCATGCAGATGTCAAGGCCTTCCAGGACTATTTCATGAGTCGAAGCAAGGCGTGCCACGTGCGCACGACCCGCGGGCTAGACATCAACGCGGCGTGTGGTCAGCTCGGAAAGGGCAGGGGGCAAGCCGTCGAGGACACCTGGCTCGAAGATGCGCGCCGGATCGCTGGACTTTCGAATTAAGAGCGCGAGAGCGTTGGAGGTATTGGAATGGGGCACATTATCGGCATCATTGGCGGATCGGGACTGTACGAGCTGGACGGGCTCACTGACATCCGCGAAGAGCACGTCGAGACGCCATTTGGACCGCCGTCGGACGCCCTGATCCGTGGAAAGCTTGGCGACACCGAGCTGATCTTCTTGCCACGACACGGTCGTGGCCACAAGTTTACCCCGTCCGAGGTCAACTATCGGGCGAACGTCTTTGCTCTCAAGGCGGCGGGCGCTAGCTGGATCATCTCGGTGAGCGCGGTGGGTTCGCTGCAAGAAGAGATCGTGCCCGGCCACGTGGTCCTGGTCGATCAGTTCATCGACCGGACTCTTGGAACGCGCGCGAACACCTTCTTCGGCAAAGGCGTCGTCGCCCACGTCTCATTCGGGGATCCCATCTGCAGCACGCTTCGAGGCTACTTGAGCGAGGCCGCGGTCGAAGAGGGGGCAACCCTGCACGACGGAGGCACCTATGTGGTGATGGAGGGGCCGGCCTTCTCCACTCGCGCGGAGTCCGAGCTCTATCGGTCGTGGGGCGCTCAGGTCATCGGAATGACGAACCTGCCCGAGGCAAAGCTCGCCCGCGAAGCGGGGATCTCGTACGCGACCATGGCGATGGCGACCGACTACGACTGCTGGCACACCGGTCACGATGACGTCACTGTCGAGCAGGTTGTGGCGGTGATCAACGCCAACGTGAATCTCGCGAAGCGAATCGTCGCCGCCGCCGTGCCGCGGATCGCCGCCCACGAGGGTCCCTGTCCGTACCACGACGCGCTCGCTGGCGCGATAATGACGAGTCCGGACGCGATGAATCCGGACACCAAGGCGGCTCTGGCGCCCCTCATTGGGCGGTTCGTGTGACGGAAGCGACCGCCGGTGGTGTCGACCGCGGTCCAGCCCTCAAGCTCCGTCGCGAGGAGCTTGGTTTGTCGTTGGCTCAGGTCGCGGCGGACACGAAGATCCCCGTCGAGCACCTCGTGGCAATCGAGGAGGGGCGCATCGCCGATCTGCCCGCTGGCCCATATGCCGCGGCCTATCTGCGTACCCTCGAAGACCACCTCGACGTCCCTCTAGGAGAGGCCACCCCAACCGAGGTGCCACCCAAGGAGGGGGAGATCCCGCTGTGGGCGGTGCGCTGGCTGGCGGCGGGCTCCGTGTTGGTGGTCTTTGTGATCATCGGCTGGCAGACGTGGCAACCGGGACTCGAGTCCTCCATGGACCGGCAGCCGGCGGAGGTCATCACCAGAGAGGTGAAGATCACGCCCCGCAAGACTGCCCGCCTTCGCGTCGTCGTCGACGATGAGGTCGCCCTCGATAAAAAAGTCCCGGGTGGCGATACCCTCGCCTTCGCCGGTGAGGGGCGCATAGAGGTGGACGTGCCCTCGGTCGAGGCGGTCCGCATCGAGTACGACGGCAAGGCAATCGTTCCCCAGGGGCGCCAGGACGCGCCCCGTCGCCTGGTCTTCATCGACGACCTGAGGACCGATAGGTGAGCCCGCCCGACCAGCTCCACCAGCGGGATGCGCTCCTGCGTCGTCTCGTACGGCGAGACGCCGAGACGGCCATCCTCAAGGTCCTCGCGGCCAGCCGGCCCCAGGACATCGCTGCGGCCATGGAGCACCTGACCTGGGCCGAGCAGCGGAGATTATATCGTTGGATCCCAGATAATGACTACGCGGCCGAGGTCCTCGGCTACCTCTCGGACCTGAGTTCGAGAGAGGTCACCCGCGAGATGACCGAGGAGCAGCTCGTCGACATCATCGACCGGATGGAGCCCGACGACGCCACCGACATCGTCGCGATCCTTCCAGATGAGGTCCAGCAGCGGGTCTTGTACGAGCTGCGCGACGAAGACACTGGCGAAGATGTCGGTGATCTCCTCGTGTATGAGAGCGACACCGCCGGCGGAATCATGTCGCCGCGCGTGTTCGAGATGCCCGACAGCGCGACCTGCGGCCAGGCGATCTCCGCACTCCAAGGCCGACACGCCGATCTGGAGACCATCTATTACGTATACGTCACAGATCGGGAGCGGCGACTGGTCGGGGTCACCTCGCTGCGAGACTTGCTGATCAGCAAGCCCGACACACCCCTGGTCACGGTCATGACCCGGGAACTCATCGCGGTGGGGCCCGAGGAGGATCAGGAAGAGGTGGCGAGGTTCGTCGCTCGCTACGACCTGGTCGCCATTCCCGTGGTCGACGCCAAGCGACATCTGCTGGGAATCGTCACCGTCGACGACGTGGTGGATGTCATCCGCGAAGAGCTCGCCGAAGACATGATGCTCATGGCCGGTGTGCAAGGCATGCCCGAAGAGCAGTCGCTGATGCGTCAGGGCCTTCAGAGGGCAGGGTGGCTCTTGGCCACCATCGTCGGGGGCATTCTCGCTGCCGAGCTGATCGGCATGTACGAGGACACCCTGAAGCGCGTTGCGGTACTGGCGGGTTTCATCCCGGTGATCATGGGAATGGGTGGCAACGTTGGGATCCAGTCTGCGACCCTCGCCGTCCGGGGTCTCGCCACCGGGACCGTACAGGTCGGCGGCGCCTTCCGCTTCATCTTCACCGAGGCTCGCATCGGTGTGCTGATTGGTGCGTTCTACGCCTTGCTCCTGGGGATCTATGGCGTGGTCCGCTACCCGGAGCCCATGATTGGCGCCTCGCTGGCCTCAAGCATCTTCCTGGCGATCGCCGCCGCGAGCATTCTCGGAGCGGGGGTCCCACTGGTTTTGAACCGATCCGGCGTCGATCCGGCTATTGCCACGGGTCCCTTTGTCACCACCCTGGTCGACCTGCTGGGCATCCTCATCTACTTCACGGTCGCGCGCGCTCTGCTGGGGCTCTGAGACCGTGGAGGCGATTGTCGTCGGGGGCATCGACATCGGCGAAGCCGACCGCGTCGTGTATTTGCTCTCGGCCGAGGATGGGCGTTCTCGGGCGGTGGCGCGCGCGGCTCGAAAATCGAAGAAGCGCTTTGCCGGAAAGCTCGATCCCGGCTGCCGGCTAGAGCTCCACATCCGGAAGGGCCGGGGATCGCTGCCCTCCATCAACAGCGCCGAGCTGATCACCAGCCCCCGCTTCGCGCGCGAGGATCTAGATCGCATCGCCCTGCTGACCTACGGCTGCGAGATCTGTGCGGCCCTGGCTCCGGAGCACCACGCGGCACCAAAGCTCTTTGGGCTGCTCTGCGTCTGGCTGCTGATCCTGGAGGGGGAGGAGGTCGTCGGCACCACCGCCCGCATCGCCCTGGAAGCCAAAGCGCTGACCTTCGCCGGCCTCACGCCGTCATTCCTCCGCTGCGCTTCCTGTGGGCAAGATCTCGACGATCCGGCGGTCTTCGACCCCGAGAACGGAGGGGGAGTGCATGCGAGATGTGGCGGCGGACGCCGAATCGCGGCGCAGACGTTGGCTATGTTCGACCAGTGGCGGCGGACCCCATTGCGCGAGCTCGTTGACAGTCCGGCGGCGGTCGGCACTGAGGAGTTGTGGCTCGTATCGGACTTCATTCGTCATCATCTCGGCCGGGCAATCCGCACCCGCGGTCTGCTGGAGGATCTCGCCCAGATGCACGTGCGGCGATAGGAGGCCCTCGGAGGCTTGAAATGCGCGTTTCTTTGGTGATCCTGTTGGTCTTTGTCACGGCATGTGGCCCGAGCGAGATCGTGGTCAAGGGAAAGGTCTTCGCGAGCCACGATGCGAGCGAGCCTCTCCCGCAGGCACAGGTCTCCATTCGCGACGAGGACGGCGGCAAGTACGACAACGTCAGGGCCAACGCGAACGGCAAGTTCGAGGCACTCGCGCCAGAGGGTGAGTACATCAACGCCGAGATCACCGGAGACGGCTTCGAGCTCACCTCGTTCACCGGATTATCGGGCGTTGCGGACGTGTTTCGCGTCGAGGATGGCATGCTCTATGGGTTCTCCAGCGACGAGCGAGCCGACTGGGAAGAGCGCTTCGCCGGCTGTCCCGACATGGGCAGCGGCGGCATGGTCGTCGGTGAGATCCGCATGCTCGAGCTGTCGAACGGTGGCGAGCATCCGTTGGTGGCAAACGGCGTTGCCGAGGTCGTGACTCGGAACGTCAAGAAGACCTGGAAGGCCTGCTACCTCGACGACGAGGGTCTTGCCTATGATCCGGACGCGACAAATACCGGCGCCAGCGGTGCGTTCGCGGTCTTCGGCATCGAGCCGGGCAACCACATCCTGACCGTCGGATACGAGTTCGCACCCGACGCGTGGTCCTACTCCGATACCTACGTGAGGGCCGTCGAGGACGGTGTCGCCCCGCGGTTCCCGGCATGGGTCGAATGGCCGGATCTGTAGCGCACTGGCGGCGTGGTTCAGAAAGCCGGTTCGGTCCCACTTTCTCGGGCATGGCGCAGAAAATTCGCCCACGGGTTGCTGCGTGAGGCCGCGTGACCTAGTCTCCTGGCCATAGTCGAAACAAAGGAGCGTCCGATGGGCGAGATGATCACCAAGCCAGATGCCAACCCCATCCTGTTGGCAGTCCTGAACCTTTTCTGGGCTTTTCTCGGCTACTACCTGATGGGCCAGAAAAAGAAAGCCATCATGAGCCTCATCATCGGTATCGTCCTGATGCCGTGCATGGGCATCGGTGGCATCTGGATGGCAATAGCCGCCTACGATGCGTATCTTCTGGGTCAGAAGCTCGCTTCGGGCGAGAGCATTGGTCAGATGGAGAACGGCCTCGGGTTCCTCGACAACATCTTCAAGTCGTAGACCCGATCCTGTGGTGGGCCGCGTCGGCACGTCAATCGAACGGAGCGACGTGTCGGTGCGCCCGGCCCACTATGCGATATCAACGTGACACCTCAGGTTCTGTGGCAGACCCAGAAGGGGTAGAGTTGCGCTGATGAGCGAGGTCCGTCGCAGCTTTGGTTTGGAACTGAGCATCGCCGTACACACGGATGTTGGGCGTGTGAGGACCAATAACGAGGACAGTCACGGCCACGCCTGGCTCAAGGACGGCAGTCTCTTTGTGATTGTCGCCGATGGCATGGGCGGCCACGAAGCTGGCGAAGTCGCGTCCGGCCTCGCTGTGCAAGTGGTCGAAGAGGTCTGTGGCCGCGAAGTGGAGACCGATCCCCGCGAGCGGCTCTACAACGGGTTGCTCGAGGCCAACGAGGCCATCCTCGACGAAGGCAAAGCGTCGGGCACCCGGGGCATGGGCACCACGGCGATCACAGGGATCCTCAAGGGGCCTGAGATCCACGTCGGGCTTGTGGGTGACTCACGTCTGTACCACGTTCGCCGCGGACATATGGTCTGGAGAACCCTCGACCACACCCGCGTGCAGATGTTGCTCGATCAGGGCGAGATCTCCGATGAAGAGGCGCGTCATCACCCAGAAGCTGGCATGCTCACTCGCGCCCTTGGGCACTCGCGCATGGCGGACGGCCGCCCCCTGGTTCCCGACGTCCTCGCAGAGCCACTCTTCATCGAGGCCGACGACGCCCTGATCATGTGTAGTGATGGCCTGCACGACCTGATGGAGGACTGGGAGATCAGCCAAATGGTCGCCGGGCACACTCCGGAAGAGGCTGCCGAGCTCCTGATCCAGGCGGCGTGCGACCGCGGAGGGCACGACAACATCACAGTCGCCGTGGTGGCGGCTGGCGATCGCTGTGGCGAGTACGATCCAAACTTCGTGCCCGTTGTGGAAGACTACGAACACGAGGAAGTCGACGCCGAGATCACCTACGACGATCTCTCCAAGGCCGACGTCCAGGCGCCAGCGGTTCTCACGCCACCGCCACCGCCTCCAGTTCCGGCTGGGGGGAGCTCGGGTCTGATGATCGGCGGTTTGGCCGTGGGCGGTGTGCTCTTGGTAGGCGCCGTCGGGATCGGCGCCATCGTTGTCCTCGGACTCGTCGCCTACCTCATGTTCTAGCGGGCGGTCCGACAAGCGCTAGTCAGAGCAGCGCGAGTCCTACTCCGACGACGATCATCAAGAAGACGATGATCGCCACAGGCACCATCCAAACGGGGTTTTCGTCTTCCACAGTCGCTGGAGCTTTGGGAGACGGGAGTGGCTCTGGTGCCGATTCTGGCTCTGGTGTCGATTCTGGCTCTGCTGCTTGTGGCTCGCCATCTGTTAGCACGGGTGGCTCCTCGTCGACCTGGGTCACCTCGTCGTCGCTTTGACCGGCCTCGGGCGGCTCGGGCGGCACGTCTTCGATGTGAAGTTCTTCGGTCACACGAGGTAGCTCGCTGGTGTCGTCGATGCTCGGAGGAATCATCCCGTCGGAGAGGTTGCGCAGGTCGTCGTCCGGCGTCTTCTCGCGGGAATGGAACATCGGGGTGGCGGCGTCCTCTTCCGAGAAGTCGGCACCGTCCCAAATTCCCACGATCACGGTGATATTGTCGTGCCCGCCGCGCTCCAGCGAGAGCTGCACGATGTTTCGAGTTGCCTCTTCGGGCTCAGCGTCGGCGATCAGTGCGGGGAGTTCCTCGTCGGTGATGAGATCACACACACCGTCGGAGCAGATGACGACGACATCGCCGTGGCAGAACTTCCACGGGTGACCGAGGGTGCTTCCCGAGACTGGTTTCTCCTTGGGCGAGCGTCCGCCGAGGGCGCGGGTGACGACGTGAGCGAGGGATGAACTCTTTGCTTCGTCTTCGGTGAGCTGTCCGGCGGCGACGAGCTCGTCTACGAGCTTGTGGTCACGGGTGCGCTCCAGCACCGAGTCGCCTCGAATCAGATAGGCACGGCTGTCACCGACCCAGGCCACGTGACCGACGCCCTCCACGACGTAGACCATGACTGCCGTGCTCCCGGGGAGCCCGCGCGAGCCACCACACAGCTCGTCGCGGACGACGACGTCGGCGCGGCGGATGGCCTGGCGCAGGCGCTCCGGGGGAAATCCGGCGCCGGTCTCCATGAACTCGCCCAATGCCTTGACGGCGATGGCGCTGGCCTCGTCACCGTGCCCCATTCCACCCATGCCGTCGCACACCAACAACAGCAGTCCGCCCTCGTCCGTAGTGACGACGTCAAAGGCGTCTTCGTTCTTGTCGTGTACGAGGCCCTCGTGCGTCGCTGCGTGTACCCGAATGGGCAGGGTCATCCGATGGCATCCTCTTCAACTTTGTGAGGATACGCGCGGGATGTTGGCGGCGTCGAGTCAGGAGACCGTCGCGGTTCGGGTTCGCGTTGACAAAGTGCCGGATGGACCGATACGATTGACGTCAGCCCTGGAGGTCGCCACCGCATGGGGAGACGGAGAACGTTCGATCCGGCGGCAGTGCGCACCTTGGCGTTCGCCGGTCACCGGTCGGCGGGCAAGACATCACTGGGCGAGGCTCTGCTGCGCGCTGCTGGGGCCACCCGAACACTGGGAAGCGTAGATCGACGCACGACTCTGCTCGATCACCACGACGAAGAGCGGCGACGCAAGCTGTCCCTGCAGAACGCCTATGCCTGGCTTGAGTGGCGGAGCACCCTGGTCCAGTTCGTCGACACCCCCGGTAGTGCGGTGGTGTCCCACGTCCGGAATCTCGCGCTCACGGGTGCTGATGGCGTGGTTCTGGTGGTGGATTCGACGGCTGGCGTCGAGTTCGGCACCGAGGAGATTCTGCTCGCACACATGAACAAACCCCTGGTGTGCGTGCTCAACAAGGCCGATCGAAGGCGGAACCTCGACGCGGTGATCGCCAGGTTGGAAGTCGTCGCGGGCCGCCGGGTCCTCCCGATGCAGCTCCCGTTTCGCGACGACGACGATGAGTTCGCCGGGGTGGTGTGCCTGACCACGATGTCCGTTCTTCGGTACGCGCCGGATGGAAGCGGCGCGTACTCGAGCGAGCCCATACCCGATCGCTACCGGCAGGCGGCAGCTACCGCGTGGGAGCACGTGGTCGAGTCGGTGGCGTTGACCGACGATGCGCTGCTCGAGCGATACCTGGAGTTCATGGAGCTCGAGACCACCGAGTTCACCGACGCCCTACGAGCTGCGGTGCTGGCGGGAGTCATCGTGCCGGCGTTCTATACGTCGGCGACCGGCGCTATCGGTGTCGAGCCACTGTTGGACGCCATGGTCGAGCTGCTTCCGTCGCCACGGGAGGCTAGCCCACCCCTCGGACGCGAGCCCGATGGCAATGTCGTCCAGCTCTCGGATCCGGGGTTCGTCGGGCAGGTCGTCTCCGCCCACCTCGACAGCGACGGGCACCTGTACCACGTGTTTCGAGTGTGGAGTGGAGAGCCGCCTCGGTCCGGGCAGTTCTGGAACACATCGACTCAACGCTCGAGTCGCATTCGGCGGCTCTATCAGGTCCGAGGGCCGCGACGGGCGGTGGCCACGACGACCGGCCCGGGAGCGCTGCTCGCCATCTGGAACGATCTGGATGCAACACCGGGAGACACCCTCACCGATGGGGCCGACTTGGTGTTGCCGACGCCACCTCGCGCGCCGCCGATGATGGCCTACACCGTGGCGGGCAAGGATCCGGCAGGCGTGCGGAAGCTTCCCAGGGCCTTGCAGCTGCTCACCCAGATCGACTCGGGGCTCCAGGTCCGCTCCGACCACGACGGCGACTTCCTCCTTGCCGGCCGCGACGACTCGCACCTCGCGCTCGCGGTGAAACGACTGAACGAAATGTGGGGGATCCCGGTTCGCACTGCACTTCCGCCGGTAGAGTACATCGAGACCCCGCTCGAGGGAGTGGAAGACGTCGAGGGTGTTCACGTCCTCGAGGACGTCCATGGCCTCGTCGAGGAGTATGGCGCCTGTCGCGTCGATCTGTCGCCTCAGCCTCTGGACAAGGGCAATCGCTTTGTCGACGGCGTCAGCGACGACGAAGCGCTCCCGCCACGCTACCGGCCCGCAATCGATCAGGGCGCCATGGAGGCTCTCGCCCATGGCCCCACGGCCGGGTATCCCGTCGTCGGGGCCGAGATCCGACTCAGAGGAGGGGAGTACGACATCCTCCAGTCCACAGACGATCACTTCGTTGCTGCAGGACGGATCGCGCTCCGAGCGGCTCTTGCTCGGTCCGGCACCCGGCTGCTCGAGCCCTGGTGGACCGTCGAGGCAAAGGTTCCCCAGGAGTGTGTTGGAGACGTGCTCGCCGACGTGTCGGCACACCGGGGCAGAATTCTCGGAGTTGAGCCTGGAGAAGACAGTTCTGATGCTCGGATTCGAGCGCTGGGCCCTTTCCGTGAACTGCGAACATTTGCGGCACGACTCCAGGGTCTGACCGGCGGGCGCGGACGGTTCTCGACAGCCGCTAGCCACTACGAACCCCTGCCTGGCCACCTTGTCAAGGAGGCCATCGCGCAGTCGCCGCACCGGTCGTCCGAACGCGGGAAGTCGCCGAAGCGCAACACGAGGCCCCATCGCGGCGAGGCCCTCTGATCGGACGCAAACCCAGTGTTGTGTTAGCTTTCTGCGAGCTGGGCACCTGGAGCGACCATCCGGCAATCGGCCACCGAAAGAACGCTTACCTTCGACAACAATGACCACCTTCGTGAGCTGGTCGGAGAGTTTGGCGCTCACCTGCAGATGATATCTCGCGCACTCGGTGTCGAGGTGCACCAGCGCGGCAACGCGATCTGGGTTGGAGCGCAGAACGCATCTGACGAGGACGCAGCGCTCGCGATCACAGTCGTCGAGCAGCTCTACGATCTCGTAGAGGATGGGAGATCCCTGCATCCGACGGATGTGCACCACGCACTGCGACTCCTCGCGGCCGATCCCCAAGCCAACGTGCGAGCCTTCTTCAGTGACACTGTGCTCATGGACGTGCGCAACCGGCCGATCACGCCCAGGACTCCCGGTCAGCGCCGCTATGTGCACGCCCTTCGCGCGCACGACATCACTCTGGGGGTTGGCCCGGCGGGAACCGGAAAGACCTATCTGGCCATGGCCACCGCAGTCTCGGCCCTCAAGCGCGGTGATGTGCAGAGAATCGTGCTCACGCGTCCAGCCGTCGAGGCGGGCGAAAAGCTGGGGTTCCTCCCCGGAGATCTGACCGAAAAGGTCGACCCCTACCTCCGTCCCCTGTACGATGCTTTGCAGGATATGGTCCAACAAGACCGGGTCGCGCGCATGTTCGAGAACCAGATCATCGAGATCGCACCGCTGGCATTCATGCGAGGCCGCACCCTGAACGACGCCTATGTGGTCCTCGACGAGGCCCAGAACACCACGTCGGCACAGATGCGGATGTTCCTGACCCGCCTCGGCGAGCGCTCGAAGATGGTGATCACCGGCGACGTCACCCAGATCGACCTTCCCCGAAGCAGCCTGAGCGGCATGGTGGAGGCGCTCCGCGTCCTCTCGGGCATCGACGCCATTGGCGTTGTGCACATGACGGCCAAGGACGTCGTCCGCCATCCCCTGGTTGCCGACATCATCGAGGCCTACCAGGCGTGCGATGACTCTCGTCGAGACCAGAACGGACGGTCGAAATGACGCGCCTCGTGGCGGTGTTGACGACGGTCTTCCGCTGGGTGGGCTTGGAGGTCGAGGTCAGCGTCGGCGGTCTGTACCGCGGACTGGTGCTGGTCGTCTGTTGCGCGATGTGCTCCGCCCTCATCGTGGACTACGCTCGCGCTCCCAGCGATTCTCTCAAGGTCGGAGATGTCGCTCCGCGGACCATCAAGGCGCCTTTCACCTTCACTTATCCGGATCATGCCGCATTCGAAGAGGCGAGAACGGCAGCTGTCGAGGCGACGCCTCCGGTCTTCACCCACGTTGCTACGCTGTCCGAAGAGCTGAACCGCTCCATCGACAATGCCTTCGACACCGCCCGCGGCCGCCGTCTCGAGGCCGTGAAAGCCGTCACCGATGTCGCGACCGGCGAGGTGGGTGAGATCACGGATGCCGATCGGCGCAGCATTGCCGACGAGTTCAGGAACAACCTGGGTATCGAGATCGACAGCGGTGTCGGCGCCCTCATGGACGCCGCCTTTCCGGTCGAAGCGGCAAACCTCGCCAAGGCCCTCGTTTCCGAGGCCATGCGCGAGATGATCATTCGCGATCGGAGCGCCCTTCCCGCAAACGGCAGGGCGATCCAGGTGATTCGGCTCAACGGGCCGGACGCCGACCGCGAGGAGTTCTTCGTCGCCGATCACGCCGAGATCCTCGGGCTCGATGGGGGGCGCAACAAGGTGCGGAGCGCGCTGCTGAGCCAGAAGGTCGGCGACATGCCCGTAGCGATCAAGGAGGCCGCCTCCACGATCGCGCAGTCACTGGTCCGGGAAAACCTAGCTTATGCGGTCGTGGAGACCCAAGAAGGGAGACAGCAGGCCGAGGCTTCGGTCGAGCTCGTCTTCCAGACCGTGAAGCGCGGCGCCATCCTCTTCCGCGCGGGCGATACCGTGTCTGCGGGCAACCTGCAGGTCTACGAGGCACTCCAGGCCAGGCAGGGTGGAACCAATCTGTGGAAGGAGCTGACGGCGATCGGCGTCTTCCTGATGCTGCTCTTTGCGTCCCTGTACTCCTTCGGATCGAGCTACCTGCGACCGTTCTCGATCCGAGTGAGAGACGTGGGAGCCGTGGCTCTGTTGCTGGTGGCGACCGCAGCGATGGCCAGGTTCGGACTGGCTTCCTCGGAGGGGATCGCCCAGCTTGTCGGCTTCGAGGCGGAGGCTCGCTCGGTGTGGTTCCTCGTTCCCGCGGCCGGAGGCGCGATGTTGGTTCGCCAGCTGCTGTCCGTGGGCTGGGCGGTCATCTTCTCGGTTGCCGCCGCCATGATCTGCGGGCTCGTCATGGAGCTGCAGGCGCTGCCGATGATCTTCTTCCTGCTGTCCGGCGTTGCCGCCGCTGGGGCAGTCGAGGGAACCCGCGAGCGGATCGCCGTTCTCCGGGCCGGGGTCTGGGTCGGCCTGATCAACGCCGTCTTTGTGCTGTCCATCCACTTCGTACAGCTCCTCGTGGCAGAGTCCGAGCTGTCCATGGCCACCACCATGCGGCCATTCTGGTCGATGGCCTTCGCCTTTGCAGGGGGCATTGGCTCCGCCTTCTTGTGCCTGGCGTTGCTGCCGGCTTTCGAGAGCGCCGGGTTCGTGACTGGCTATCGCCTCATGGAGCTCGCCAACCTCAACCACCCCATGCTGATGCAGCTCCTCCTGCGCGCACCCGGCAGCTACCACCACTCGGTCAATGTCGGCATGTTGGCCGAAGCGGGCTGCGAAGCGATCGGCGCCAACGGGCTGCGCGCAAAGGTGGCCTCCTACTTCCACGACATCGGCAAATCGCAGAAGCCCGCCTACTTCGTCGAGAACCAGCGCGACAACATCAACAAGCACAACGGGCTCGACCCGTACACATCGGCAAAGATCATCGTCAGCCACGTCACCGATGGCGGGCGCATGGCCAAGGAACACAGCCTTCCCAAGCCGATCGTCGACAACATCTACATGCACCACGGTACCGGGCTGCTCCAGTACTTCTATGCCCAGGCGCTGGCCGAGGCCGAAGACCCGAGCACGGTCAGCGAGACACCCTTCCGTTATCCCGGTCCAAAGCCGAACACCCGCGAGGCTGGCGTGATCATGCTCGCCGACAAGGTCGAGGCGGCGACGCGCACCATCAAGGTGCCCGACGAAGAGAAGATCCGGCGCATGATCAGCAGCATCGTGAACTCCGTGATGGCCGACGGGCAGTTCTCGGAGTGCCCGCTCACCTTCAAGGAGATCTACACGGTCGCCGAGAAGTTCGTGGACGTGCTCCTCGGCATCCATCACCAGCGAATCGAGTACCCAGACACCGCGAACATCTCGAGTGGGACCGTCGAGATGTCGGCCACCGAGCGCACCGACCCGCCCAAGAAGGCGATCATCACGCTCGAGCTCACTCCGGAGAAGGGCGCCGGCAAAGCCAAGGTCGCGACGCCTCCCAGCGTTCGCCGCGCCGAGCTCAAGGCCATTGCCGGTGGCCAGTCGAAGTCCTCTGTGGCAGACGCCGACGAAGAGACCTCTGATGTCGTCGACTACGAGTCTTTGGAGCACCTACCCAAGTGAGCCGTCTTGGTTGAGATCACGGTCGAAGGCGGCGAAGGCGATGTCGAGTCCCTGCGCGATGTGGCCCAGAGAGCACTCGTGGCGGTGTCTCGTGGCGATGCCGAGCTGTCCGTGGTGCTGTGCGACGACGCCTTCATCCAGCCCTTGAATGCCCAGTGGAGAGACAAGGATTTCCCTACAGATGTGCTGTCCTTCCCCCAGGGAGAGTGCCCGGGTCCAGATCTCCTGGGCGATGTCGTGATCAGCACCGAGACCGCCGCGCGGCACGCCGCATCGTGCAGCCATAGCCTCCAGATCGAGCTCGAGATTCTCCTGATCCACGGCCTCTGCCATCTGCTCGGATACGACCACCTCACCGACGCCGACGCGCTCACTATGCGGGCCGAGGAGGGGAGGATCCTCATTGCCATCGGCGCCAGAATCGAGTCTGGATTGGTGAGTAGAGCGCAGATGGCTGACGACGAAGGCCCGATCGCTTAAACATCACAGATGTATGAAGACACCAAGATTGCGCTGAAGCCCCTGTCCGAGCGCGTTGACCTGCTCCGCGTGTACCTTTGACATCGAGACTCGCGAACAACAGGTAGCCGACCTCGAGAACCAGGCCGCGACTCCCGGCTTCTGGGACGACAACACCCGCGCTCAGCGGATCCTCAAGGAAAAGGGGCTGCTGGAGCGTGTGCTCCGCGACTTCCGAGAGATCGCCGAGCTGCGCGA